>ENA-ORXT01000313-ORXT01000313.1-marine-metagenome-genome-assembly--contig:-NODE-313-length-80253-cov-166.186116_pt1 | contig 80253 bp, 37 predicted proteins | sample MGYA00237868_ERZ511482 | MGnify/ENA metagenome assembly ERZ511482 | reverse complement strand
GATCGGAAGAGCGTCGTGTAGGGAAAGAGTGTAGATCTCGGTGGTCGCCGTATCATTAAAAAAAAAAAAATTTCTGACACTTTTAGGTATTCATGCTTTATGTTATCTACCGACTCTGTCGATTACAGCATCTCTATCTTTTCATCACTTGACAAATCAAGAAAAGGACTTTCCTGTCGTTAGAGTATTTGGGACCATTGGATGGGTGATCGCAGGCGTTTTGATTGGAAAATTCTTAATGGCTGACTCCACATCATTGCCTTTGCTCATTGGTGGTGGAGCTTCCATATTATTGGGTCTTTATAGCTTTAGTTTGCCTAAAACCCCTCCCCCTTCGGCGGGCCAGAAATCTTCATGGAAGCAGATTCTTGGCTTGGATGCACTGAAGGCACTGAAGGATAGATCTTTTATCATCTTTCTCATCAGCGCCACGCTTATCTTTATCGCTTTTGGTACCTACTTCCCTTATGCTCCTGTATACTTTAAGACGCTTAATACTGACTTAAGGCTCGAACACTTTACCAATCCCAGTTTTGAAATGTCCTTTGGTCAGTTTTCAGAGATATTCTTTATGCTTTTGATTCCTTTTTTATTTCATAGGCTTGGTGTGAAATGGATGTTGTTTTTAGGGATGCTGGCGTGGTTAGCTCGTTTTACCTTGTTTGCTGCTGCTTCTTCAAGCGGTTCTTTTTGGCTAATTATGTTGGGCATAGGAATTCATGGTATCTGCTATGACTTCTTCTTTGTCACAGGACAGATATACATTGATAAAGAGACCTCGCCTGCGATAAGAGGTCAAGTACAGGGGCTCTTGGTCCTTCTGACTCAAGGAGTAGGATTTTTTATTGGCACTCAAGTATCTGGGGCTTTCTTCAATAGCCGGGCGGTAGATGGAGCTATGTCTTTACTTGATTGGCAAACATTTTGGACTTATTTTGCCATTGCAACTGCTGTATTTGCGGTAGCTTTCTTTTTATTATTTACAGAGAAAGAGACTAAAGTAGTCATAGAGAATTAAACTTTGAATATGCCTCAATCCTGTCTTTAGATAAACACTTTTTGCTCCTCGCATTACAGGGTCAGGTCTTCATTTAAAGAAGGGATGTTCAGAAGAACTTGAAGCTTGAGTTTCAAAATTATAAATGCTTGACAACTAATTGGTTAGAAATTATTGTCAAAGCATCCTTACTTATTCATATGGAACTATTTCACTGTAATACTTAGAAATCAATGAAAAACGGTGTCGTAGTAAAATTCAGTTGTCATGATTTTTACCAAAAATCTCGCCAAATGAAACCTTTCTCTGCTAAATTACCCAGTACTTCGTACTGGGCTACAGAGATACTACACCTACGCCTAGCTATGTTAATTCTGAATATACCTAAAAAAAAGAGAAGAATCAGAACGTGTTCTTTCTGAACTAACTTTATCAAAGTTTGAAACTATGCTTGCTAAAACCTTTATATGCTTAAGGACTTAGCTGGACGGGCCTTTTCCGATGGTCGGTAAAGGCTATTTTTCCATTGATGAAAAAGAAAGCAAAAAAATCTACGAAGGTTAAGGCAGCCCTTCAGAGCCAGAGTCTCGGTTCTTTCAATATCAAATACCCTCTAAAGGTATTTGATTCCGTAAAACGGACCATTCATATATGCGTAACTGTCATGCAGCCGCTTGTAAAATAACTCAGTTTTCAGGTAAAATATAATCCAATAAATAAGTGCTAAAACAATTTCAACCATAGTAAATTACAGAGTTTATCCTGGATATCTTTGATTTAAATTGCCTCTATATCAGATTAGAAGTCAAAAAATTCTGCATCGTTCAGTTAAGGAGCCGGATTAGGAATCAATTCATGGACTTGATTGATCTCTTTAATAATTTCTTTTGATAATTCAATATTCATGCTCTCAATATTCTCCCTTAGCTGGGTAAGATTCGTCGCACCTATGATGTTGCTGGTCAAGAATCGTTGTTGATTCACAAAAGCTAATGACATTTGAGCTACGCTTAAGCCATGCTTTTCAGCTATATCGATGTATTGCTGGGTCGCTGAGTGACAGCTCTCACTATTATATCTCGCCATTGTCGGATATTTATTGATTCTATCTGCAGGTTTGTCTAAACCTTTGTGATATTTTCCACTTAGAAAACCAAAGGCCATTGGAGAATAGGCCAATAATCCTATATCCTCTCTTGCTGATATTTCTGCCATACCCACTTCATACAGTCGATTAAGCAAATTATATGGATTCTGGATAGATACCATTTTGGGTAATCCGTGTTTATCAGCTAATCTTAAATAATTAAGGACACCCCATGGCGTCTCATTAGATATGCCCCAATGTCTGATTTTACCTTGTTTGATTAAATCATTGAGAGCTTCTATCCTTTCTAAGAATGTGTCTTCCCATCCGTCTCTGTGATAATACCCTCGCGTGCCAAAAAAATTAGTCGGTCGAGCTGGCCAGTGCAGCTGGTATAGATCTACATAATCTGTTTGCAATCTCTTCAAACTGCCTTCAAGGGCTTCCGTTATATTGGATTTGGAATAATCTGATGCTTCTCTGATGTGAGTGGTATATGGGCCAGGTCCAGCTATTTTGGTGGCTAATATGACTTTTTCTCTTTTACTTTGATTTTTAGCAAACCACTCCCCCATGATCGATTCAGTCTTAAAGGATGTTTCAGGTGATGCTGGCACTGCATACAGTTCTGCAGTATCCCAAAAATTGACCCCTTGATCTAAGGCATAGTCCATTTGCTCATGTCCTTCTGCCGCACTATTCTGGTTACCCCAAGTCATCGTCCCTAAGCATATGACACTGACATCTAAATCTGTATTTCCTAATTTTCTATACTGCATTTGATTCTTTTTGAATTAACGATTAGTTTGTAGTTGGGCTATATGTACCGATGCTATTTTATACCGATAGCTATCGGTAGGAAAATAGATCGAGTATAATACCCGAAAGAAATGGGTTTGTCGCTTTAAAAAGTCCTGAACCAATTTCTCTTCGATATGAGCCTACCTAAAGATTTCTACAAAACTATTTATTCTACTGAAAAATGATGAATGATTAGATTATTAAATCCGAATATCTTGTTGAAAACCACTATAGTTTCCAATAGCTCCCTCCTCAATAGAAGTATAGTTCAAAAAACCTTTCCTCACTCAATGGATGCCTGATTTTCGACGATGTGTGAGTCTTGACCCTAAACTGAAATAGGTATTAATTAGATAAGTTGATGGCGATTAAAATAACTTAATTTATCCTTTATAGAAGATTTCTCATCTTGTCCCATACTGTCTCTAATACGATCTTTTGACCTGCCACATTAGGATGTTTGCCATCTGGCAGATTCAATGAAGCGTCACCTGCTACACCATCTAAAAAGAAAGGGATCAAAGTCGCATTATATTTACTTGCTAATTCTGGAAATATTTTATTGAAAGAAGCCTCGTAAGCAGGTCCCATATTGGGCGGAGATAACATACCTGCAATCACGATAGGTATATCAGGATACTTAGCTTTCACCTTATCTAATAATCTTGTCAAGTTCTCTTTGGTAGCAGAAACATCTAATCCTCTGAGCATATCATTAGCGCCTAATTCTAAAAAGAATAAATCAACAGGCTGAGATAAAACCCATTCGATCCGATTCAGGCCCCCTGAGGTGGTTTCTCCGCTCAGCCCAGCATTCACGACTTCATAAGATATGTCCAAGGAATCTAATCGTTCCTGCAATAAGCTTGGCCATGCTGTAGATTCATCATCTAAACCATACCCCGCAGTGAGGCTGTTGCCAAAGCATAGAATGGTTTTCATAGATGGTTTTTTTTCGGTTTTCTCAGCAGCTTTTAACTCTGGCTTTAAATCCGCAACATCTTTAGTCTCAGGCTGTTTAGCATTGCATCCTATTAGGAGAATTAGGAGTAAATTTATTACGAAATATTTGATGTATAGATGCATATATAAATTGTGTCTGACGTTAGGTATTTATTTAATGAGGTCACTTAATACCATATGTTGAAATAGTTTGTATTTGCTTGATTTTCAGAACGATGCTCTTTTGGAGATTTATAGCCATAGCTATCTATCGAGAAAAAGCAGATCCCGATAGTAATCGGGAGAAGATCAATGAAATGCTAAGCAATTAACAATGCCTTATTAAATAACTTCACTAAACGAAACGCAAAGCAACACGATTTATGCGAGAAATACTACAAGTCCTCGATCTAAATAAAACATACAAAAGCGGAGAAAGAGAATTGACGGTTTTAGACAATGCTAATTTTACTGTCACAGCAGGAGAAAGTGTGTCAATAGTTGGGCCATCTGGTAGTGGGAAAACGACTTTATTAGGGCTGTGTGCTGGTCTTGATTCCCCTACATCTGGGGATGTTATATTAGACGGTGAGAGGATCAGCCAGTTATCTGAAGATGAGAGAGCAGCATTAAGAAACAGAATGGTTGGCTTTATTTTCCAAAACTTTCAGCTCTTACCTACACTGACTGCACTTGAAAATGTCATGATTCCACTAGAATTACAAGGTCATAAAGACGCAAAAAAGATCAGTGAGTCTCTCCTCGAAAGAGTCGGCCTCGATGGAAGATTCAGTCACTTTCCAAGTCAGCTATCAGGAGGAGAACAGCAAAGGGTCTCCATAGCAAGAGCTTTTTCTAATTCTCCACAGATATTATTCGCTGATGAGCCTACTGGTAATCTTGATGGAGATACTGGAGCAAATATCGAAGCTTTGCTATTCGAGATGAACCAAGAAAAAGGAACGACGCTTGTCATCGTCACCCACGATCTGGAATTAGCAAATAAAACCAACCGAATTATAAAGCTAAAAAGTGGTCATATTATTTCTGATAGTCCAGTAAATCAAACAATAACTATCTGATATGGCAAGCACCTCTTTTCTTATCAAGACAGCTATCAGAGATAGTCGTAAAGATCGTGGCAAGCTATTTATGTTTATGTCATCCATTATTCTTGGTATTTCTGCTTTAGTCGCTATTAATAGCTTTAACTATAATTTGGTCAGAGATATAGATAAACAAGCGGCCACCTTATTGGGAGCAGATATGGCTATTTCAGGCAATAGAGAGATATCTCCATCTCAAAAGCTATTAATTGACTCTTTAGATATTATAGATCATGCCAGGGAAACGGAGATTTTCTCTATGTCATACATAGCTAAGACTGATGCGTCGCACTTTGTGAGAATCAAAGCATTAGAAGGTCGGTTTCCTTTTTATGGCAAAATTAAAACTGAGCCTGAAAGTGCGTATAAGAATTTTCAAAATGCAAAGGAAGCCCTTGTCGATGATAGCATGATGTCAGAGCATGGGCTCATAGTGGGTGATAGTATAAAACTGGGCACTGAGTCGTTTCTTATCTCAGGTAGGCTAAAAAGCGCCTTTGGTAGCATAGGTATTACTTCCAGTTTTGCCCCTACGATCTATATTTCAAAACAATATCTTGACTCCACTAATCTGATTCAGCCTGGTAGCATAGTCGAGTATGCTTACTATTATAAGCTCGGTACAGCGACTGATGTGGAGGATTGGAAAGACACCCACAATCGAGCATTTCGAAATGAAAGTCTCAGGGTCCAGACAATAGAAGATCAGAAAGAAAATCTGGATGAAGCATTTTCATCTCTAAATAATTTTTTGAATCTAATTGCGCTGGTATCGCTGCTTTTAGGATGTATAGGTGTCGCAAGCAGTGTCATGATTTATATCAAAAAGAAGATATCATCTATAGCCATCTTTAGGTGTTTAGGTATGAAAGGCAATCATGCTTTCACGATTTTTCTGATTCAGATCACTGTTCTTGGTATCATCAGCGTCATCATAGGCGCTGCACTTGGCGCTTTTATTCAGAAGATTTTACCCATCATTCTCAAGGATTTTCTGCCTTACGAAGTAGATATGGTCGTGTCATGGAGAGCTATCATTGAAGGAATCATAGTGGGATCGATTATAACTTTTCTTTTTTCATTAGCTCCGCTTATCAGTATCAGAAATATAAGCCCATTAAGAACACTGCGTACATCTTATGATGAAGATATCGTTTCTCGAGATCCCGTTCAAATAGGCATCTATTTCGCAATCATCGTAAGTATCATTTTATTTCTATTTCAATTGACTAAGGATATAAAAACAGCCGCCATCTTTGGTATAGGACTGTTGTTGGCATACGGATTACTATTCTTAATTTCAAAATTAGTCATCTGGGCATCCAAGCACTTTATTCCAAGGCAATGGAATTTCGTATTTCGTCAAGGCCTTTCTAATTTATACAGACCAAATAATCAGACTCTGACTCTATTGATATCTATCGGATTAGGCAGTGCTATTTTGACTACCCTATTCATCATACAGGGGCTTCTACTGAAAAATGTCAGCTCTATGGATTCTGGTAATCAGCCTAATATGATCCTATATGGCATAGAGAGTAGTCAGACTGATCAAATAGAGGCGATTAGTAATAAGTATGAGCTTCCTATCATTCAGAATGTACCAATTGTCACGATGAGACTCGCTGCATGGAAAGGCCGCACGAGAAACGAATGGCTATCAGATACAACCAGTCGAGTCAGACGCTGGGCAGCGAATCGTGAAGCAAGAGTCACTTACAGAGATTATCTAGAAGATGATGAAGAACTTGTAGAGGGAGAATTTATTGGAGAAATTAATTCAGGCGATTCAGTATTTATCTCACTGGATAAAGGTTATGCTGAAGGATTGGATATAGAGCTTAATGACGAGTTAGTCTGGAATGTACAAGGGACGATGATCAAGACATATGTGAGTAGCTTTAGAAATATAGAATTCAGGTCTATGCGGACCAGATTCTTTATTCTTTTCCCTAATGGAGTCTTAGAAAATGCTCCTCAGTTCAATGTAGTCGTAACTAAGTCTCCAGATCCGTCTGTGACAGCTTCTTACAGAAGTGAGGTCGTCAAAGCGCTTCCTAATGTCTCTGTAGTAGACTTAAGTATGATCCTTTCATCACTCAATGACATTCTGAATAAGGTCTCCTACATTATTAAGTTTATGGCTGCCTTTAGTATTTTGACTGGTCTCATAGTTCTTATCAGCTCTCTGATGTTGAGTAAGTTTCAGAGAATTAAGGAGAGTGTACTACTGAGAACTCTTGGTGCAAATAAAAAACAAATACTTAAGATTAATGCCACAGAATATGGTCTGTTGGGTGGACTCTCTGCACTGACTGGCATATTCATTTCTATCGTAGCTGCCTATTTCTTAGCGACTTATCAGTTTGAATTAGACTTTAGTCTGGATTGGTTGCCTATCATATTGATCTTTGTAATAGTCACCTTGATCACCATTGCGATTGGTCTGCTGAATAGTCGAGATGTCATTATTAAGACCCCTTTAGAGGTGCTTAGGAAAGAGGTTTGATTAGGGCTATTAAAAAAGCGATGGTCTTTCTGAGCTTGACTCAGAATCTGGCTTTGTCAAGAGCCTAATCGACGTAGAGAATTAGATTTACCTATTGGCCTATGATTGGCATGTCCATAAGTAGTATACAAATTCAGAAATAAGAGAACTGCTGTGCAAGCATATACGATTTAGGCACTTTTAAATAGACTAAAGCTGCCCTACAATAAAAGTCTTATGTGCGAATGTCTCATTTGATGAGTAAAATCAATTTACCAATAAAAAGTCAATATTCCCCTTGAGTTCAAGGGGAATATTAGGGGTTTGAAAAAAGGATTTTCGTCATCAAATGGGGTTCATCTATAAATTTAGCTGTCATGATTTTAACCAAAAATTCCGCCAACCAAAAAAAACTGTGCTATCTAATTTACTCAGCACTTTGTACTGGCTACTGATATATTACACCTAAGGCGTAAAGTCTTCTACTTCTGAATACCCTTAACTATTGGATCTATGATCTATGATTAGCTTAGCGAACTTTGCCAGCTAACTTAAAAAGGGGTATTCAGAAATAAAGCATAAACACATTATCTATATCCAAAGCTTACTTGCACTCGCCGTGCGGGCCTTACTTTTTTTAATTGCAAAAAAGTAAGCAAAAATGCTATGCCAGCTAATGCCAACCCACCCGAGGACGAATCCTCGGTTCCTTCATTATTCAATGTCCATTTGGGATATTGAATTCCATACAGGACCATTCAGTCTTGGGTACCTGGCAGGCAGCCGCCACTTCTAAAAATCCCTTTACAATTCTAAAGAGATTTTTACAATAAGACCTTATTCATATGGGAAGTTTAGTCTACTAATTGACAGTCTTGAATTTGATTTGAACACGTTTACCCTGAATTATTACCTCGCTTTTAAGGGATTTTGGCAATAAACGGGGTAACATGTCTAATCCAGATAAAAAGCAACCTTAAGGGTATTTGACAGAATTAAATATACCCAAGTATTTGAACAGATTTTGACCTAAAAGTGCTAAAATCATATCAGCTTGACCACCAGTTCTCTTAATTCTGAATTTATTTACTACTACAGAACATGCCTTATTAAACATCACAATTAAAAAAGTAAAGAGTCATACTTGAAAATCAAGTATGACTCTTTACGTAAGCTGGACTCCGATCACTTAGAAATCTTAAGTTTCGCTTACATCTCTATAACATTATCATCCCCCATCTCTAATCGAGAACGATCATTTTCTTCATATCCGTAAAGGACGCTGATTCTAATCGATAATAGAGGACACCTGAAATTTCAAGCGCATCTCTGGATATGTTGAATTGGTTGTACCCTGATGGGAATGTTTTTGTTATTGTTTTGATCGTTTTACCAGCTGCATCATAAATCGTTAAGACTGCTACATCTTCTTTAGGAAGATTGAATGGTATAATAGTCGACTCATTGAATGGATTCGGAGTATTTTGGTACAGAGCGTATTCTTCTGCTACTTCATCTTCAATCAATAATGTAATGCCTGATACATTGTCAACACCACCGATATAAGCCTCCTCTACAGTTTTCATGGAAGAAATCTTGATCACATGCTGCAGTTCTAAAGGAAGACTTATGTCAAACTCTATAGTAAGAATCGTCGATTCATCAAGGCTTACAGGCTTGTCTTCATTCCAACTGAATGTTGTGTACCCATCAAAGACTGCATAATTAGAACTATTAATTTCTAACTTATCTGAATATACATCTCTTACCCTCATACCAGCATGCTCTAAGGTAAACTGGAATCCATGAATATCTTTAAAATTATCAGATGATATATCTAAGCTAAATTTCTGTCCTTTATCTAATTTCTGATTATCAATTGAGAACTCTAAATTTTTATTAGATCTAATCTGAGATTTAGCAAATGCATTAGTGACAGCATTCTGATTCACATCACCAATCTTGATTCCGACAAAATCCTTTTGATTCTCATTTTGATTAAGATCTATGACATCTAACTGCTCTATGAATGGCCATGGACTACTGGCATCAAAGAAACTCTGAGATTTATCCACAAATCTCCAACTCTCACTATTAGCAAGATCATCAGTGACCCCAAGTATTAACTTTCTAAGAGCTAACACATCTCCAGCTGTGACATTATCATCATCATTAGCATCAGAAGCAATGATTTTATATTCACTATCTAATTGAGATAAGCCAATTATATGTCTCTGTATCATTACTAAATCGACTGTACTCACACCATTTATATAGTCTATGTCTTTTGAAGAACTGATTCTATAATTGTAATCCAAGGGATTATTAGTGAATGAATATCTTCCGAATTCATTAGTCATAATTGACTTAGGATACTCTGCCAGATTCGTTGATAAAGTCACTGCTACTTCAGACACTGATTCTCCATATTCTGTCTTGATCTCCCCAGCGATTCTTGCACCTGACCCTGGAGTCACCTCACTACAGTCGTTAGTCAATGATAGGCCGACAGAACAGAAATCTCCATTACCCTGTGCATCCCACACCCAGACATCTAAGTCCGAAAAGTCTGCCATATCCTCACAGAAAAATGTAATCCCAATCTGATCTTCAAATCCTTCAGCACCAGGCTGCACTGGCTCATCTCCTGCTGGCACTATGGTAAACCTAAGTGAATCTGAAGAACAATTATCAAAGCTTCCAAAATCAAATTCTTTTCCCCATACAGTGATCATTCCATCAGCATCAGATATGACTGATGACAGCCCGCTGATGCAGAATGGTGTGGGTGATTTTTTATCCTCGAACGTAACTTCCGTAGTAGATACGGCTACATTATTACATCCATCAGACACTGACCACCTGATGATATGGATGTCTCCATGTCCTCCTTCTTGGGTATTCATCGTTGCAGATGCCCCACTTACTTCCTTGGTGGCGATGATTTCATCGTTTTTACTTACAGTAATATTCCACTTTAAGCCTTCTGGGTTAGTATTGATAGCACCGCAGAAGTCTGTTGCACTTACTGTAATCAGCTCGCTAACTACACAAGTCGTTGTATCTTCTTTGGATTGTTTGCCACCCGTAATATTGATTGTCAATGCAGATGGGACATCCACAAGCGTTGGCTCAGTGGTATCTACTACTTTGATAATCTGATCAAATGTGTAATACCCATCAGCATCTACAGTATCATATCTAAAGTACACTGGATCTTGGTCAGATGAAGTCTGTGGACAGTCATCACATACTCCTTGAGCCCAGTCCTCTACCGCTTCAAATTGGTCAGCAAGACCATCATTCTCGTCATCTATATCTGAGGAATTAGAATCCCATGTACACCAATCTACTACTGTCCACCTTCTGATGACTTTAAAGCAGCTTTCAGAAGCAGAGATTGTATCTATTTCAACACTTGTTCCGACTAAACTACAGTCAGTGACACACCAGCTTGGAGCTAATAGATCTTGATCGGATTCACAATTGATAGCTGCTCCCATATTGATCTCAGCAGCAGTTTCTGTTACTTCATCATCTACACACTCTAAGTTGACTCCATCATGTACTCCATCATCGAAGTGCTTTGGCCATTTTATAGAATATGGATCTAATACTGTACCCTCTCCTGTGATTCTAAGTATCTGTTTACAGTATGCATCTCCTTCATTAAAGTCGCCGCTTTCATCAGAATCTAAGTACCACTCTCTGGTTATAGCAGAATTCGTGCATTGTCCAGAATCACTAAATTCATCTAACAGAGTTAACTCCACTTCAATAAGAGGACATATCGTTCCTATTACAGTTGGTTTCGTATTCTCTAAATCATCATTACATGTTATTTCTAATGTTGGGCAGTATAATAATGGTTGCGATTTATCTTCTACGAATACGGTCACCACACAATAATTAGAGTTACCAAATTTGTCTGTAGCGATGAGTACAACCTCAACTTCTTGACCTGCATCTTCACAGCAGAACTTGACATAATCTCCAGGTTTAGTAACTAAAGTTTTGACATTTTCACAATTTTTCCCTTTGGCGATTTCCGTAATTGATGCTGTAGGAAGTTCTTCTACCAGAGCACCACATGTCTTAGGTAAGAATCCAAGTGTATCCCCATTACAATTGAATACTGGCTCTTGGAAATCCTCTAATCTGACCACAGTCAGTGATACAGGTCCACAACCAGCATCGTGACTCCCCTCATCAAAGGCTTCTGCATAGACGACCCCTGATCCATTGTCTTCTCGTCCAGTAATAGTTACATTAATATCTAATTCACATATGACTACAGGTCTGACTATATCTCGCGTCTTCACATTGAAGAATGTTTTAGTCTCATTACCACATTCATCACTAACGATAAGATCTACTCTGATTAACTCATTAGTCAATGGTAGATCTATCAATCGATTATCGACAATTCTTCCATAGTCAGATTCATATTTGATTTCTACAGAACTACACCTTTCACTAATTTGATCAAAAAATAATAAATTATCTAGATCTAATACTCCTGTACATGTCCATGGCTCAATATTAACAAAGAAGTCATCAAAAGTCCTCAGTATGACTGGAGGTAAACTATCAATTGATTCAATCGTCTGTATGTCTGATGCTGTGAAATTTTTATCACACCAATCAATAACAGTCCATTCTCTAAAGACTTTCCTATTTCCTCCACATCCTTCAAACTCTAAGTCAGAAAATGTAGACACGAGGTTGCAATAATTCTCATCAATAGGAACAAATCTATCTTCTTCTTCAAAAATATCATCTACAATTATGATACAATTGACAGTGTCAGATTTGACTAATTCTTTATCAACAACTGTGATCAATGTCCATAGTTCTTCTCCATCTATGACTTGTAGGACCATTTCTTCATGGGTGCCTGTTATGATCTCAGTTAATAAAGTATCACAGAGTTCTAAAGTATCAGGTTCTGGTATAAATAAGGTATCGATCACATAAGGATATACCTTCTCTACTCTTTGGCCTGTACCTAATATAACTCTTGGAGATAAATCTGATATGCTACAATCGAGGACGACATCTTCTGGGAAGAAAACATCAGAAATATCATATTTCTCTATCCTGTATTGTTGAGTGATTAATTCTTCTTCTGAAATGACTCCGTGCCTTTCGAATTTAGCTGAATATACAATGGTAATAATTTCACCATTAGGATCACATAAGTCACCTTCTCTTGTTTCTTTTACAATAAGTCGACCGATTAGGGTAGCTGTACAATTAGAATTTAAAATTGCAGTAGCTTCCTTTTCATCTAAGATAACGGAAGGTCTATCTTCTAAACAAACACCGATGCATTCAGGATCTATTTCACCATTAGGACCAGGTTCGCAAGGGGAGCTTAATATTGGAATACGATTAGCTTCTACAGATAGCGTACCCCAGCAAGAGTTACCGCCACAAGTCACCTGATAAGTAAACATTTTTCCAACACTACTTTCATCTAATATTCCATTAGAGAATAATGTGTCTTCGTGATATACAGTAAATTCAAAAAATCCGAATGCAGGATCTTCCAGCACATTGTCTTTATTCAATTCTACTATACACTCAGTGCCAAGACTAATCTGTAAATCCTGATTACACACAAGCTCATCACATTCTCTTACATTATAAATCACCTTAGTCGGATCATCTGGATTACCATTACCATTAGTATCTGCATTCGTCAGATCATCTACATCATCAGAGAGATCGGTTACTATGGCCTCTGAAGGATCAAGTCCTGATGCAGTTGCTGTATTTGTAACCATTGCATTCTCAAGGTCAATGATCTGAAGCGTATAATCACCAGTAAAAGTGACTTGATCTGTTGCTCCGACTTCCAGGAATGTAATTGGACCACCTTCTGTTGATATTAATGGATCGTTCACTGAAATATTTTTCAATGTTACATTTCCAGTATTCGTCACAGTAAATGTATAAGAGACAGTCTCCCCTTCTTGAGCGATGTTATCTCCACTTTCATCATTGAAAATACCCGACTTCGTCAATGCGATAGCACCTTTCTGCGGTATGATCGTAATCGTAGGATCATCAGGTTCGCCGTCCATTTCTGTATCGTTATTAGATGTATCGGTAGGATCATCTGAAATATCACTGATCACTACCCCATTAGGAGCTTCGGCTCTTGTTGAAGCTGAATTTTGCACGGCTCCATTATCAATATCATTTTGAGTTAATGCATAGTTTGCTGAGTATGCTGCACTGTTACACTCTCCTACTCTAAGAGTTGCGATAGGACTACCGATAAGGGTTACATTATTATCAGTAATACTCACTTGGGTCAAGTCTACATTACCAGTATTACACACTGTAAAATTATACAGGATTAAATCTCCGACAAATGGGCAATCAGAATTTAATACCCCTGTTTTCTCTAATTCTATCGATGGGAAAGCTTCTAGCAGAACTATCGTAGGACCATCAGGTTCGCCATCTCCATTAGAATCAACAGTATTCATATCAGTCGGATCATCAGACCTGTCTGATATGATCTCATCGTCATCGTCGAATGCTTCTACTGTCGCACTATTTTCATAAAACCCTACTGCAATATCTGTAGAAGTAATTTCATAAATTCCAGTGATACTAAAAGAATCACATACACCAGATTCAAGTATTGGTATGGTTACTGGATCTACCTCTATAGGAATGTCTATGACTCTTGCATCAGTTAAGTCTATATCCCCAGTATTACATACTATAAATTGGTATGAAATCACATCTCCTGGTCTTGGCGGATCACTAATTTCAGATACATCAGCAATTTTCTCAAGCCCAATATTTGGTGCTCTTAAACGAATGATCGTCTTATCACCCACTGGCAATGTAGAAGGGTCATCAGACAATGAAAAAGTACTATTCCCCAATGGGGAGAGGCCTGTGACCATCGCTTGATTTTCTACTAGCTTGTCGTCAATATCATCTTGTGTCAGATTATAAATTAAAGTAAAATTAGACTCATCACACATCCCTGGCATTAGTGAAATCATTGAACCATTAACAGTTCCTAAAGGATCAGTTACTGTTATATCATTTAATACGGTGGTTCCAGTATTACACACTTTGAAAGTATATGCTATTGGTAATCCAGGCTCAAGATCAGCATCGGGATCAGAGAGCTGACCTGATTTTTCTAAAGTAATGAAAGGGCAATCATCAAATCCTATAGTTACGTCAAAAGCATTAGCACAGCCAAAGTCATCTGTTACTGTTACGGTATTGATACCTTCAGTTAGCATTTGTGCTGTCTGTGTTGTTTCTCCAGTATTCCATAGATAAGTATAAGGAGTGATTCCTCCGGTCACAACAGCAGTCGCAGAGCCATCGTCTGAATTTCCATTTGTAAAACTCATACATGATATCGGAGAAATATTATCGAAAACTACAGCAGGAAATTCTGGTGAATCTATTTCATACGTCTCTATAAGTGTACAATTATTACCATCAGTGATTGTCACTGATCCTACTCCTGGAGAAAGACCAATAGCTGTCTGAGTTGTCTCACCACTTGGCCATGAATAACTATAAGGAAGAGTCCCTCCTATTGGCTCTACTGTCGCTTGACCATTGTCTCCTAAGCCATCACATGTGACTGATACAGTTGTAATTGGTGCCCTTAGACTTAGGGCCTCAGGCTGTGTAATAGTGATATTGCAGATTGTCGTACAGTTATTAGCATCAGTGACTGTTACTTGATTAAATCCTGCTGGCAATGCAGTAGCAGTCGTTGTCGTCTCACCACTATCCCATAAATAGGTATACCCTCCTGCACCTCCTTGCGCCACAGCCGTAGCTGAACCATTTATGAAACCAAAGCAACTTACATTATTAACTAAGGTCACGTCGCATGAAAGACCTGAAATGTCATCTATAATTATGTCACATACCGTTTCACAGTTATTTGCGTCAGTGACTGTTACAAAGTGAATTCCTCCACTTAGGTTATTGACAGTCTGTGTAGTGACTCCATTATCCCACAGATATGTAAATGGAGCGATTCCTCCAGAAGTGACATTAGCAGTTGCACCGCCTGTCGTTTCATTAGCACAGAATACATCATTTAATTTAGTGACTTCACAAATAAACTCAGTCGGTTCTATAATGGTTATAGAGCAAGTGGTTATACAATTATTAGCGTCTGTTATCGTCGCTGTATGAAGTCCAGGTGTGAGACCTGTGGCAGTAGCTATCGTCTGTCCATTATCCCAGAGTATAGCATACCCAGGTGTTCCACCTGTTATTGTGACTGTAGCAGATCCATCATCCGCACCAAAGCAAGAAATATTATTTTCAAGACTAACAGTACAAGTTAGTTCTGTAGGTTGATCTATTTGAATTGTACATTCTGATTGACATCCATTATCATCCGTAATAGTCACTGATACTGGACCAAAACCTAATCCTGAGGCAGTAGACCCAGAACCTGTCATCGACGCATTACCTGCAGACCATACATAAGTATATGATGGTGTACCTCCTTGAGGGGAAGCAACAACTATAGCATCATTTTCTCCAAAACAAGACACTTCTTGTTCTACCCTTAGATTACATGAGAGTAATTCTGGTTCGTTTACTATGATACTACAGAAAGAAACACAACTTTGATTATCAGGGTCTCTTACAGTTACTGTGTAAGAATCTGCAATTAGATCATTAAACACTCCACTCGACTGAAACACTGCTCCATCTAAGCTGTACTCATAATTCCCTGATCCTCCAGTACCAACAGCTGTGATTTGAGCTGTTGCATCACCATTACATAATATCGATGATGTCTCAGTAATCGAGCATGAAGGTGCATTAGGTGTAGAAATCATAACCTCCGTGCAATCTACTGAACAACCATTTGCATCTGTGATGATGACGATGTAGCTTCCAGAAATAACTCCAGTAAAGAGACCAGTTGTATTGCTGGTTAAGCCCAAGCCTGAATATGTATATGGTCCAGTTCCGCCTATTGCTAATGCTGTAATAGTTCCATCCATCGCACCACAATCGCTTTCATCCGTCGTAGTTGCAGAACATGATAAGGCATCAGGCTCTGAAATGGTAATCGTGCATAGTGACATGCAACTTTGATTGCCCGGGTCTCGAACAGTAACAGAATATGCTCCAGCTGCTAAATTACTAAAGACGCCTCCTGTCTGAAATAAAACCCCATCTAAACTATACTCATAATTACCTGTACCATCTGCTCCAGTAGCTGTAATTTCTCCAGTTAAATCTCCGGTGCAAAGAATATCGTTCGTTTGTAGTATAGTACAAGTAGGTGCAAAAGGTGTAGATACTTCAACTTCCGTACACTCTACTTCACAGTTATTAGAATCAGTAATCACAACTGTATATGATCCTGCAACTAAGCCTGTAAATAATCCTGTGTTATTAGTAGTCAGTCCTGCTCCAGAATAAGTATATGGTCCGACTCCTCCTGCTGCACTTGCAGTTATTGTTCCATCAAATGCTCCACAGTCTGATTCATCAGTTGCTGAGGCAGTACAAGTTAGTGCCGTAGGCTCACCTAAGGTTATTGTACATGCAGATATACACATCTGATTGCCTGGGTCCCTGACAGTAACCACATAGTCACCTGCGATTAGACTACCAAAAATTCCACTTGGCTGAAATGCGATTCCATCAATGCTGAATTCATAATTCCCTGTACCATCTGCTCCAATTGCAGTAATTTCTCCTGTAGCATCACCATTACAAAGTATCGAAACTGTTTCGGTAACTGAGCATGAAGGCGCACTTGGAGAGGAGATAACAACTGGCTCACATGTGACCATACAGCCATTAGAATCTTCGATATTTATGACATAAGATCCTGATAAAAGATCTATGAACATTCCCGTATTATTTGCAGTAAGTCCAATACCGGAATAAGTATATGGACCAGTACCACCAGTAGCTATCGCTGTAATTGTACCATCTCCAGCACCACAATCTGATTCATCCGTAGATGTAGAAGCACATACTAATGGTTCAGGTTCTAATAGAGTTATCGTACAAATAGATTGACAACTTAGATTGCCTGGATCTCTGACTGTGACTGAGTATGCCCCAGCAGCTAAATCACTAAAAGCTCCTGACGTTTGAAAATCTATTCCGTTTATTGAATATTCAAAATTCCCTGTTCCGTCTGCGCCTACCGCCAAAATTGCACCAGTCAAATCTCCGTTACAAAGGATTTCTGTCGTCTGAGACACTGTACAAGTAGGTGCCATAGGGGCGGCAATAACTATTTCTGCACAGTCTGTGGTACAGTTATTAGAATCAGTAATCACTACTGTATATGATCCTGCAACTAAGCCTGTAAATAATCCTGTGTTATTAGTTGTTAATCCTGCTCCAGAATAGGTATAAGGTCCTACTCCTCCTGCTGCACTTGCAGTTATTGTTCCATCAAATGCTCCACAGTCTGATTCATCAGTTGCTGAGGCAGTACAAGTTAGTGCCGTAGGCTCACCTAAGGTTATTGTACATGCAGATATACACATCTGATTGCCTGGGTCCCTGACAGTAACCACATAGTCACCTGCGATTAGACTACCAAAAATTCCACTTGGCTGAAATGCGATTCCATCAATGCTGAATTCATAATTCCCTGTACCATCTGCTCCAATTGCAGTAATTTCTCCTGTAGCATCACCATTACAAAGTATCGAAACTGTTTCGGTAACTGAGCATGAAGGCGCACTTGGAGAGGAGATAACAACTGGCTCACATGTGACCATACAGCCATTAGAATCTTCGATATTTATGACATAAGATCCTGATAAAAGATCTATGAACATTCCCGTATTATTTGCAGTAAGTCCAATACCGGAATAAGTATATGGACCAGTACCACCAGTAGCTATCGCTGTAATTGTACCATCTCCAGCACCACAATCTGATTCATCCGTAGATGTAGAAGCACATACTAATGGTTCAGGTTCTAATAGAGTTATCGTACAAATAGATTGACAACTTAGATTGCCTGGATCTCTGACTGTGACTGAGTATGCCCCAGCAGCTAATCCGCTAAACGCGCCATCAGCTTGGAAATCAATCCCATTAATGCTGTATTCATAGTTTCCTGTCCCATCTGCTCCTACGGCCAAGATCGCTCCTGTCAGGTCTCCACTGCATAATATATCCGCAGTCTGAGATACCGTACAAGTAGGTGCTAAAGGTGTTGAGATAACTATCTCTGAACAGTTAGTTATACAATTATTTGTATCCGTGATGACGACTGTATATGATCCAGCGACTAAGCCTGTAAATTGTCCAGTCATATTAGTCATTAAGCCTGCACCTGAGTATGTATAAGGTCCCACACCGCCAGTGGCGATTGCTGTTATTGTCCCGTCAAATGCACCACAATCAGACTCATCAGTCGCTGTAACTGAGCATTCTAATAATGCAGGTTCTGTAAGCGTGATTGTACAAATCGAAACACATGCTTGATTTCCTGGATCTCTCACTGTAACTGCATATGTGCCAGCTGGAAGTCCACTAAACACTCCGCTTGATTGAAAAACTGTACCGTCTATGCTAAATTCATAATTGCCTGATCCATCTGCTCCTGTTGCTGTTATTTCGCCAGTAAGATCTCCATTACATAAAATAGAATTTGTTTCTACCACGGTACAAGTAGGTGCTGTTGGAGTAGAAATAACTACTTCGCTGCAGTCTACCACACAATTATTTACATCAGTGATGGTCACTGTGTAGCTACCGGATACAAGTCCTGTAAACAAGCCATCCATATTAGCAGTCAGTCCTGCACCTGAATAAGTGTAAGGTCCTGTTCCTCCTGTAGCCGTAGCTGTTATCGTTCCATCAGCTCCTCCGCAGTCAGATTCATCTGTAGCAGTTACAGAGCATGTTAGTAAATCTGGTTCGGTAATCACAATACTACAATCAGACATACATACCTGATTATCAGGCTCTCTCACTATCACTGTATACGATCCAGCAGGTAAGTCAGAAAATACACCAATTGGCTGGAATAAAATTCCATCTATACTATATTCATATGTACCTCGTCCACCTAGTCCTACCGCTGTTATCTCTGCTGTAAGGTCTCCATTACATAGAATAGGAGATGTCTCTGACACCATACAGGTGATCGGTTCTGGCTGATCTATCAACACAGAACAAACAGACTCACAATTATTTTCATCAGTTATAGTTACAAATACCTCCCCGAAACCTAATCCAGTCGCCGTAGAGCCAGATCCTGTCATCATAGCATCTCCAGCTGACCATACATAAGTAAAGTCTGGAGTACCTCCAGCTGGATTCACTCTCGCAATGGCATCCATATCTCCAAAACAGTCTAATTCTTCTAAAACTATGACATTACAACTTAATTCGTCTGGTTCTGTGATGGTAACTGTGCAGCTCGTCGTACAATCATTCGCGTCTGTCACTGTAGCAGTATAATCGCCTGCTGCTAATCCTGAAGCAGTAGCAGTCGTCTGTCCGTCTGACCATAAAAATGTATAGCCTGGAGATCCTCCCATAGGAGAAATAGTAGCGGATCCGTCTGCAAATCCATTACAACTGGCATTCTCGTCGACAGCTATGGAACAAATTAAATCAGTTGTTTCCAATATCGTAACCATGCACATATTCTCACAGTTATTAGCATCTGTGATTACCACTGAGTTTGGACCAGCGCCAAGCATCGTCGCTACAGCGTCAGTTTCACCATTATCCCATAGATAAGTATAAGGTGCAGTGCCTCCATCAGGAACTGCCTCTGCTGACCCATTAAATTCCCCTGTACATAGAACATTACTAATTAAAGTAACAGTACATGTCAAAACCTCTGGTTCTATGATTATGATACTACAGGTCGTGACGCATCCGTTGGCATCTGTAACAGTCACTACAGTTTCTCCAGGATCCAGTCCCGTAGCAGTGGCAGTTGTTTGTCCATTATCCCAAAGAATGGTGAATCCTGGGGTGCCTCCAGCTATGACAACTGTAGCTGAACCATCATCATCACCATTACATGTAATGTTATTTTCTAAAGAAACTGCACAAGTTAGTTCAGGTGGTTCTACAATAGTAATATTGTCGACTATCGTACAGCCGTTGGCATCAGTAACAGTGACTGAAGATTCTCCAGCGTCTAAATTCATCGCTAAGGCAGTGGTCTGACCATCATCCCACAGATAACTATATGGAGCTGTTCCGCCATTAACAACTGCCTCGGCTGATGCATCGCTGAGACCATTACAACTCACAGATTCTATAGAATTAACGACTATCGTTAACTGCGCTGGTTCGGCGATGGTGACAGTACAAACTGTCGAACAATTATTCATGTCGGTGACAGTCGCAGAGAAGTCTCCAGCGGCTAATCCAGATGCAGTAGCTGTGGTCTGTCCATCTGACCATAAGAAGGTGTAACCCGGAGCTCCACCCATGGGTGCAATAGTAGCTGACCCGTCAGAAAATCCATTGCAACTGACATCATTATCTACGTTGATATCACAGGTCAATGTAGTTGTTTCTGATATTGTAGTCATACATGTTGTCGTACACATATTCATATCTGTAACTGTAACGGTGTGAGGACCAGCATCCAGCATGGTAGCTATCTTCGTAGTTTCTCCGTTATCCCATAAATAGCTATATATAGGTGTTCCTCCTACTGGATTAGCTTCAGCAGATCCAGTTAGATCTCCAGCACAAAGAACATTAGATAAAACTGCAACCGTGCAGGTCAGTTCTTCAGGCTCAGTAATCGATACGCTGCACACCGTCTGACACATATTAGCGTCGGTCACAGTAACGGGAGTTACACCCATAGACAGCATAGAAGCTGTTTGTTCAGTCTCTCCATTATCCCATTCATACGTAAATGGAGCAGTACCACCGTCAGGAACAGCAGTGGCTGAACCATCATTGCCTCCAAAACAAGAGACGTTTTGATTCACCGTTACAGCGCATGTCAGTAAAGGCGGTTCGACAATAGTTATCTCACACCTGGTTTGACACATATTAGCATCAGTGACAGTCACAGTGTTCACACCTGGAGGTAGGTTAGTAGCAATAATTGTAGTTTCTCCATTGCTCCATTCAAAAGTAAATCCAGGAGTTCCACCTTCTACATCGACCGAGGCAGAACCATTATTATCTCCATTACATAGAATATCGCTGATCAGGACCACTGAACACGTGATGGGCTCAGGACTAGTTATTGTTACCTCACACACCACATCACAACTATTAGCGTCAGTGATGGTGACCGTACGAAGTCCTGCCGAAAGCATGGTAGCTGTCTCTGTTGTTTCCCCATTATCCCATAAATAGGTATAAGGGGCATCTCCTCCGATGACACCAGCAATGGCTGACCCGTCACTCGTGTCATCGCATGAGGTCGGACTAACTTCAGTGACATCACATTCTATCTCAGGACATTGCTGCAGACATTCTGTAGCATTAAATGCCAATGTCGAGATATTTCCAGGAACATTTTCAAAGGCTGCGACGGCCTCTGGTGTTTGTGTTGATGCATCGCATATAGTCGGTGGTGTGATCCTGTATATGGTATCCATTTCTGATCCTTCGTCTGATTCGAAATAAATAAAGCCATCAGGTCCGTAAGAAAAACTTGATGCATTGATACTTTGGTTAGTATCATCTATAAAATAACAAAAGAAAGTCTCACCCGTGACAGGCGAAAAATTGTAAACAGATTTACTATCATCATCAATACCAAAGAATATTAAATTTGGATCATTCGGGTCAGAATTTGGATCAATTGCAAGTCCATCGAGATTAGTGATTTGACCATTTAGTTCTACCATTGTTAGTATAGTGCCATCAGTAGGATCTATTGAGTAAAGTACGCCTGGGAAACCCGAGTCAATAACCCATAAGATAGCCATACCGTTAGCAAATTGTAATTCTGCTCCAGATACTGGGTTTGCGATCATAGTATCGCCTACGAAAGTTACATTATCTCCATCACAGGGTGCTGTGACATCTATGTAGTAAAGATCCGAACCATCAAAAACATACAGCCTCATTGTACCAGGATCATAGGCTGAGCCCCCAGGATCTGGAATAAATGGCATACCCATGAACTGCATGTTACACGGCATGACATCCATAGGATTTAGAGGATCAGGATTAATAATAACATATTGATCGGTACCTTCGATCAGTCCATAACCTACAGCAGGAGCATCACAATCTTGTGCAATTGAAAGAAAATAAACAGAGCTTATAAAAAAGAAAATTAAAGAAGATCGCAGAACAAATTTCATGCGATCAAGGTATAGGCTCAAAAAATTTAGGTCATCTCGGATCATTATCACCCTCGGTTTATATCGGTTATCGGTTATGTCACCTATGCAGAAAATTTATCTTGAGCAAACTAAGTGAAATCATTTATCACTTTAGGCTGGCTATAATAAGCTGGGATTCTGCACAATATGTAAAAATCGCTCTTTTATGGGGTCTCTTGTTAATAGCCTATGTGGTAATTTTTACATAGATATTATTATAATACTTATTAATCTGTAGTTCAAATGGTTACACATTGTTATTCTATTAAATATAAAGTAGTTTCTATATAAAAAATGACATAGATATATTTTTAACATGTAACCATTATTCATGATAATATTTACTTAAATAACTAATTAATTTAAATAGTTATGACTAAACATACTTTAAATAGAATTATATCAATTGATAATGCCATTATAAGAAACGAATCGTAACTTTCAGTTCAATTAAATAGCATTAAAGATTCTTATCATGAGTAAAAAATGTCTTGAATGTGGTGATGAAATACAAGGTAGAATAGATAAAAAATTTTGTACTGATCAGTGTCGCTCCTCCTATAACAACAGGCTAAATAGCGACAGCACTAATTTTATGCGAAATATCAATAACATTCTACGTAAAAACAGAAGAATTCTTGCATCGCTAAACCCCAATGGGAAAACAAAGGTCAGTAAAGAAGAGTTGGACCAAGTAGGTTATAGATTTAGTTATTATACTAATGAATATATAACTAAATCTGGAAATATTTACCACTTTTGTTATGATCAAGGCATCATGAAGTTAAATGCAAATAAATATGCAATTGTTCAAAGAAAAAAATATGTTGATTAATGAGTGAGAAGTTTGCACACATAGTATTCTTTTGGCTTAAAGAAGGTACGTCAGAAGCTGATACATTAAAATTTGAAAATGGACTTAAGAAACTAGGCACTTCAGTTTGTACGAGTCTCTATCATTGGGGAAAGCCCTTAGACATCCCTAAAAGAGGTGTCGTAGACCAATCATATGATTATTCGATAACATCGTTTTTTGACTCTTTAGAATCCCATGAGGTTTACCAAAGTACGGATCCTATACATATGGAATTCATAGAGACATATAAAGAACTGTGGAAGGATGTGAAGGTTTTTGATTCGACAATGACATAAATATCATAAATTAAAAAGCGCCTTGGATAAATCCAAGGCGCCACCAATTAATCCCGAAAATGAACGTGCAGATTTGTTCTGCCGTATTCCGGAGTCACCCAATACTTCTTTAACTTGCTCTCTTATCTCTGTCATACCACTCTGATTCTATATTACGCTGTAATCTTCTGGTGTATCTGTCTATCATCGTGCGCTCATGAAATGAGACTCTTCCATCAGTATATGCAAAGCGCATCTCTCTGACAAGTCTGTCAAAATCACCTTCTAATTGCCATACTTCTTTTCTGGTCAGGTTACCTAAGCTGTACCCTCTATTTATGACATTTGAGAATGAGTAAGATAATGCTCTAAGGTCCGCTGATGCTCTAGAAAGGCTTGAACCAGTGTAACTGGCAAAACCAGGAGTGATATATCTTCCCGAATTTTGAGGAGGGCATATCTGGGCGGTAGCCAGTGTCGTTATTAAAAACATAAAGGCACCTATTGCTAATATTTTATTTTTCATAGTTTCTATTTTTGTGTGTACTAACATAATACACTCCAAAAACACCAATTATAGCTTTAGTAAATCCATGAAATAGCACATTAATTTAATCTTAACTCACCTTAATAATCTTGTGTTAAGATGGAACTATTAAAATTTGATCGATGATAGAGTATAAAACAGGCGAAACTTCTGATGTGGTAGACATAGCGAAACTGCATGCTGACAATTGGCAAACCTACTATCGCGGAGCATTGAAAGACAAGTACTTAGACAATGAAGTACACCAAGAACGACTCTTGGCATGGCAAGACAGGCTTGACAAGATGGATGAAAATGAATTTTTACTCACCGCTTACTTTAATGATTCATTGATCGGATTCGCTTACACTTATTTAGATTATGATGACTATGGAAGCTATCTGGACAATCTTCATGTCAGTCCTGCAATACAAGGAAAGGGAGTCGGACGAGAATTGATGACACGGTCTGCACAATGGCTAATCGATCAAGACTCAGAAAATCCATACTACTTATGGGTTCTTGATACGAATGTAAGTGCTATCAGATTTTATGATAAGATTGGTGGTGTAAATAGCGGTACGGACATGCATACTATGCCTGATGGATCTGAATGCAGTTGCTTTCGATATATATGGAATAATTTAGATAATTTGGCCAGCCCAATACCTGCTATTTAAGCGCTTCAAGCGCTTTCTTCACATAGACCTGAGCAAGATGTTTTCTATATTTCTCAGATGCATAGTGGTCACTCATGACATCCATGTTTTCAGCAGCTCTTGCAGAAGCTTTCGCTATGGCTTCATCAGTCAGTACCTGTCCCATCAGCTCATCTTCTACTCCGTGCGCTCTATAAGCCATTTCTGAGACTCCAGTGATCGCGACTTTAATATTTCCGACTTCTCCTTGATCCGCATTATTCACCACTGCACAGCCTACGATAGCAAAGCGAGATGCTGGCTGGACAAACTTTACATAAGTGGAAGAAGATCCAGCCATGAGCTTGGGTACATGTATTTGGGTTATAATTTCATTATCTGTCAGAGCGGTCTCGTAAAAACCTGTAAAAAATGAAGATGCTGCAATATCTCTGGTTCCTGAAGGCCCTTGCACTCTTATCGTGGCCTCTGCCGCTATGACAAGCGCTGGCCAATCAGCTGCAGGGTCGGCATGAGCCAAACTGCCACCAATGGTCCCTACATTTCTGACTTGTATATCTCCTATCTGACCAGCTCCGTCTGCTAACATCGAGCAAGCTCCTCTGACGATATTAGACTCTGCTATTTCGCCATGTGTCGCTCCAGCACCAATCACAATATGATCGTCCGCATCAGTAATACCTTTTAATTCTTCTAATCTGGAGATATCTATGAGTGCCTCTGGTTGGTTTAATCTGAGCTTAATAGATGGCAGCAGACTATGACCTCCTGCTAATATTTTAGAATCATCTGAAAGCATACTTATAGCTTCTGAAACAGAATTAGCTCTTTTATATTGGAAGGTACTTGGTATCATAGTTTATAATTAATAGTTAAGAATTATACTTGATCTGGCTGCATCGCTGACCATACTCTTTCAGACGTCATTGGCATTTTTACATCTTTCACCTTATGGCCGCCGCTCCACAGTGCATCGATTACAGCATTGACCACTGCTGGAGTAGAACCTATACATCCAGCCTCACCAGCCCCCTTGACACCAAGCGGATTATGTGGACAGGGCGTCACAGTCCTGTCTATTTCAAAACTGGGAAGATCGTCTGCTCTCGGCATACAATAGTCCATATATGATCCATTAATCAGTTGCCCATTATCATCATAAATAGCTCCTTCAAATAAGGCCTGACCGATACCCTGTGCTAAGCCACCATGTATCTGACCATCTACGATCATAGGATTGATGACATTCCCTACATCATCTACGGCGATGAATCTCTTCAAGTCTACTTTACCTGTTTCTTTATCTATCTCTACGATAGCGACATGAGCTCCGAATGGGTAAGTAAAATTAACAGGGTCATAAAAGCTCGAAAAGTCAAGCCCCGGCTCCAGTCCCTCTGGATAATTATGAGGTACATATGCCGTCAGAGATACATCTCCGAAAGAGATAGATTTATCTGTTCCTTTTACTGTCCATTCGCCAGAGGCATAATCAAGATCATCGGGATTCGCTTCTAATAAGTGAGCTGCTATTTTAGCGCCTTTCTCTAATACTTTATCAATGCTCTTTACAATGGCACTTCCACCTACTGCAAGACTTCTGGACCCATAAGTCCCCATTCCAAATGCGACAGATTCAGAGTCTCCATGCACGATCTCTACGTCTTCTAATGGTATACCCATCCGATCCGCTACCACTTGAGCAAAAGTCGTCTCATGCCCTTGTCCATGCGAATGGGAACCCGAATAAACACTCACTTTTCCAGTAGGCTGCACCCTTACCTGAGCAGACTCAAATAGTCCTGCTCTCGCACCTAAAGCTCCGACTACAGCAGAAGGTGCTATACCGCATGCTTCTACATAAGTAGAGAATCCTATACCCAATAATTTACCATTGGATAGTGCTGACTGCTCTGCTCTGAAAGCTTCATAACCCACCATCTCTAAGGCTCTCTTCAGCACAGGAGCATAGTTTCCACTATCATACTGGAGTGCGACTTGAGTCATATAGCCTTCCTGCTCTACCCCATCGAATGCTGGTATAAAGTTTTTGAATCTTAGCTCTGCTGGATCCATACTCATCTCTAATGCTGCAAGATCTATTAAGCGCTCTAAAAGAAAAGTCGCCTCTGGCCGTCCTGCTCCTCTATATGCATCTACTGAGTTAGTATGAGTGAATGCAGCTGTGACATCGACATTAATTTTTGGAGTGGTGTACAGTCCTTGTAATAGTGTGCCATGCAGATAAGTGGGTACTGCTGGGGCAAATGTAGATAGATAAGCTCCCATATTAGCATGTGTCACGACTCGTAGTGCGGTGATCTTTCCATCTACATCAAATCCCATATCTGCCTTAGTCACATGATCTCTTCCATGTGCATCTGTGAGAAATGCTTCACTACGATCAGACGTCCATTTGACGGGTCTTTCTATTTGCTTAGAACACCAGATGACTAATGCTTCTTCTGTATAATGAAATATCTTACTTCCAAATCCTCCACCCACATCTGGTGATACGACTCTTACCTTGTGTTCTGGTATATTTAATACAAAAGCACACATCAGCAATCTGATCAAATGCGGATTTTGAGTGGAAGTATATAAGGTATATTTATCTCCTGCGCTTTGATAATCTCCAATGGCTGATCTTGGTTCCATTGCATTAGGGATCACTCGCTGATTTACAAATTCTAATGATGTTACGTGGTGCGCTGCATCTATAGCGGCATTGACTTCTGATTTAGGATTGCCGAGCTCCCAGTCAAAGCAGATGTTATTGGGACAATCTTCGTGAACTAATGGCGCTCCGGGCTGAGTCGCCTGCTTAGGATCTACTACAGAGTCTAAGGCGTCGTATTCTACATCTACCAGCTCCGCAGCATCTTTAGCTTGCTCCTTAGATTCTGCTATCACGATAGCTACGGCATCACCCAGGTGCTTGATCTTATCTGCTACAAGTAAGGGATGCGGAGGCTCTTTCATGATGTCTCCATTCTTAAAATTAACTTGCCATCCACAAGGCACTCCGGCTATGCCAGTGTCTGCAAAATCCTTCCCTGTGAATACAGCTACGAAGCCTTCTGCTTTCTCAGCTGCTGAAGTATCTATCGAAACGATGTTAGCATGAGCATAGGGGCTTCTGACAATAGATGCATATGTTTGATTATGTAGTATGATATCATCCGTGTATTGACCCTTTCCTGTCAAAAACCGTTTGTCTTCTACTCTCTTAACTGACTTACCAATATAATTTCCCATGATATATGTTTGACTTAGTTAATTCACATTTTTTCTGCTGCATGCTGTACAGCTCTGACTATATTATGATATCCTGTACATCTACAGAAATTACCTTCTAATGCTTCTCTAATCTCCGATTCTGTAGGATTAGAATTTCTATTGAGTAGATCGATAGAGGTCATCATCATACCTGGCGTACAGAATCCGCATTGCAATCCATGCTCTTCCTTGAAACCTTCTTGAATCGGATGCATGGTGCCATTCTCCGATAGTCCTTCCACTGTCGTCACTGCTAATCCATCTGCTTGCACTGCAAGTAAAGTACACGACTTAATAGCCTTACCGTCTATCAGGACTGTGCATGCTCCACAGCTACTGGTATCACATCCGATATGCGTACCCGTAAGCCGTAATTGTTCACGTAAGACATTAGACAGTAGTGCCCGACTTTCTACTGTGATATTATGTTTTTTCCCATTGATGAGTAGCTCGATATCATGTGACATAGTCGACTTATTTGACGATTGATTAATGGTATTTTTTATTTCTAAATTACTGGTTGTATTCTCAAATTCTGTCTCGGAAATCTCTTTTCGAAGGGCTGTGAAAAATTGCTTGGTTAATGAACTGGCTACACCTGACATGACTCTTGCGCCTTTACTGGCGAGAACCCCTGACATATTAGCTTTACCATCAAAGGAGATAGCAGACTCATAAGCAGATACAGTATCTAGTCTTATATCTACTTTAGCATCCACATTTCCAATCTTACTTTTTTGATCCACGACTAAGGAAAACGCTTCAGGCTTAACTTTATCGATTAAGCTTAGCTTGCCTTTAAATGAGCCTTTGACAGGTCCTATCTTGACTTCAGCAATGGCATCGTACACATCGTCTTCTATTATTTCTAATCTAGATATACCTGGTGTAATCTTAGCCAAGGTTATCGGATCCATTAGAAGTGTCCATATTTGTTCCTTTGATGCGTTTAAAATTTCTTTACCCTTGAGCTCCACAGTAGATGTTTTTTCTTGATTTTGTACTTACGTAATAATACAAAATAATATTTCTCCCACCGAATGAGAACAGATCATTTATCTGATAATACTTAGTATTTCGTCATTTGCTTTTATATAGCTGCTGTTCACAGAAGAAAATAGAGCTCTACCGTAGTTTATTGGTATATACCAGTGAGTTTTCATTATTTTTTTAATCGGTCTTACGTTACTAAAAGATGTAGAGACTAAAACGAAAAAAGCCAGTAGAACATAGTCCTACTGGCTTAAATATTTTAGTTAATTAACTAAGTTGAATTAGAATCCTCTTTTCATGAAGGTCTTAACTGCAGCCTTAGTCGAGTTAGTTACATTGATAAAGTGAAGTCCTTTTTCAAGATCTCCTACTTCTATTTCTACTTGTGTACTTTCTTCATCTACATCAATGACATTATTGAATAAAGTTCTACCTACGATATCATATATGATGACATGATGAGGACCTTTCTCAGTAGATTTAATTTGTAATCTCAATTGGTCATCTACTGGATTTGTCATTGTATTGAATGAAAGTCCTTCTTCTGACTGAGCACTCCCTACAGACGAACAGTAAGTAGGATCATTTTCAAATTTTGTCACAGATATTTCGTTAGAAAAATCGACACATCCCATGACATTATCCACAGGCTCACCTATAGCAAGACCAGTCACTTCACCTGAAAAACTTACATGACAAATAATGCAAAGTCCTGAAGGCAGACCTTCAAAATCAAACATATTCATGTCTTGTTGAGCGATTAAATTTCTATCTGTGTCAAGGACCACCCAGAAACTATCTCCTGTATTATCAGATACATCAACTTTAAATGAATCATCTACTCCATCACTTGTACAGACATTGATGTTAGTTCCACCAGTAGCTAATACAATCGTACCAGAGTTAACACCACACACATCACCTATTGGTTCAGAGCCATTAGTATTTTCTGCTGTATTATCATTCCCCGTAGGTCCACATGGTCCACCAGAGTCAATTCTATTCACTGTTATAGGATTAGACAAGCTCCAACAGCCTCCTAAGTCACTTGCATTTTCTCCAACTGCTGCTCCCGTAAGACCATCTTCAAAACTTAAATGCCATACTAAACAAGCACCGATACCAGCTCCATCAAAATTTACAGCTGAAAAAGTAGATGGAAGACCTAAGATATTTCCATCAGCATCTGTGATCACCCACTGAGAGTTAGCACCTGAGTTTCCAGCTAATACTATTTGATCTGGATTGATATTATCAGCTGCTCCATCACCTGAACAGAAAGTGAATGGACCTCCTGAAAGCGTACCTCCTTCGACTTCGCATGGATTTTCCTCTACGACAGCGCTACACGGTGATCCTGACTCAATTCTGTTAACTGTAATAGGATTAGACAAACTCCAACATCCTCCTAAGTTACTTGCATTTTCGCCAACTGCTGCCCCTGTAAGACCATCTTCAAAACTCAAGTGCCATACTAAACAAGCTCCAATACCTGCTTCATCAAAATCAACGACTGAAAAAGTAGGTGGAAGACCCAAGATATTTCCATCTGCATCTGTGATCACCCATTGAGAATTAGTACCAGTATTAGCCGCTAATACGATCTGATCAGGGTTAATGTTATCAGCTTTTCCGTCGCCCGCACAAAAAGTAAAAGGCCCACCAGATAATGTACCACCTTCTACATCGCATTGTCCTTCTTCTTCGATTTCTGTATCACAATCATCAGTTCGTGTTACCACAAGAGGATTAGATAATCCATACCAGCCGACTAATCGATTAACATTAGTACCTGGGATAGGAGGAAAAATAAATGCTTTAAATGCAATGTGATAAATATTACAAGCGCCAGCTGGCGTGTTAGTAAAATCAAAGGTAGCAGAGCTTTGTGTCAATAAAACATTTCCACCTCCGTCAGTTACAACGTATACGCTATAAGGACCTTCCGAGCCAGTAAGAGTCACATTGACTATATCAGCATTGCTATCCGAAGTACAAAAAGTCGTGGCATCAGTTGTAGAGATGGTACCTCCATCTACCTGAAAAGCAGTCTCTGCTTGTATTAGGCTAAATGTAAAGAGAAACACCGCCGACATCAGAAGTGTTCTTAATCCTATGATTCTTGATAATTTCATGTTAAATAGTTATTTATTTATTGAAGTGTGAAAATACATATAATTTTCTTTCTATTTATATGCGCATGATATTTAGTATGTTAAATTTAGGAATTCATTAAAAGTTCTTCAACTTCATATCCTAATCCAGTCAAAAAGTCTTTTAAAGCCAAACCTGTACCTGCTGGCCAGGTCTTTACTTTATCGAATGGGACGACTTTTACCTCGTCTAATTCATCATCAAGTATGATTTCGCCAGAAGCTTTAATATGGTAAGCCATGATGACTTGATTCATCCGTTTAAATGTGTAAAAACCTATAAAACTCTGAATTTCTCCATCTAAGCCTACTTCTTCCTTCACCTCTCGCAGAACACACTCATCGGGATGTTCATGTTTTTCTAAAAAGCCTGTAATGAGACCGAACCATTTTTTAGGCCAAGCTCTGTTATGTCCCAATAAGACTTGCTTATCACCATATTCTATCACAGCTGCAACCACAGGAGTAGGATTCTCGTACTGTACGTAGTTACAAGTTTGAGAAGTACATGAATTATAATGATGGAGGCCGGGGGCCATCTCAGATTTACAGGTTGGACAAAATTCGAAAGTTATATTCATATTATCTTAAACAGTTATATGATGAAGATACACGAGCATCACATAAGTTTATAATATTATGACAATGAATAATGCAATAAGTAACTTAATTAGTCAGGATCATTTTCTTTGTAAGATTGGCTTGAGACGTAATGATTTGATAATAGAAAATACCATGACTATTATACATCTCTTCTTTTGATATGGAGACTTGGTGTAATCCAGCAGGATAGTGTTTTTTATTAGTAATAATAACGCGACCTGTGTGATCTATCACCCTTAGTTCTGCATGATCCCCCCTTGGCAGTGAGAATTCAATTATCGTTTTGTCGGAAAATGGATTTGGTCTATTTTGATATAATTCTACAAGGTCCGCAGAGTCACTTTGGTCAAAACTTAAACTAAGATCATGGACTTCAAAATGGTCACCTGTGTAGGCTTCAGATCCAAGTCCTGATGGATTGAGTGAAATAAGATCCGATAATCGTCCCGTTTTATTTACTCTAAAATTCAGAGAGATAATTTCATCCTTGATTGGGAAACTGAGTATGTCATTCCATGATATATTAAGTATACTTTCTTTAGTATAATAGTTTGATTCATCTATGTGAATAGATGATGATTCTATCGATATTAATTCAAGACCATGGTGCAATAGACTGAATTGAAAACCTTTAAGGTCCGATTCCTTCTGGAGTCTGATCGGCACTCTGATCACAGCGCCTGCAGAAACTGATGCATCAGCTGTGTATAGTTCTAAATTCTGACCTCTTCTGATCTCAGCAGGGTTTAGTCCATTCACCGCTGCACTTCCATCAACATCTCCCACCTTGATTGCTACGAAGTCTTGGTCAGTGATCGAGCTTAATAGATTCACTATGCTGATATCTTCTATATATGGCCATGGAGCTAACTGATCAAAGAATGACTGATCTTTCTTCACAAACATCCAGCTTTCTATGCTCGGAGAATCCACGACTAAACCTATGATGATCTGCCTTAGTTTGACGATGTCAGCCGCTGTGACTGACTGATCTCGATTGAAGTCGGCGGCTAATACTTTATATGGACTATCTAAGGAAGCTAATGAAAGTATATGCCTCTGAATGTGGACTAAATCAAGTGTACTGACTCCATTCAGCATCATATCTACATAAGAAGGTTTGATGAGATAGTTTTGATTTAGAGGGTTTTGGGTAAATGAATATTGACCTGAATCATTTGTTATCTTTTCTTTAGGATATTCTGTAAGGGCTGCTTCGATAATCACTGTTGCTTCTGGAAAGTTAATATCATTCTCAGACTTAATGCTTCCATTAATGGCTGCTGATTCTGGTTGATCTCCACAATACTCATTTTCATCACTCACTAGGACTGAAACTGCACAAAACTCTCCATTTCCATTCTGATCCCATAGCCATACATCTAACTCATAGAAATTACCATCTGCACCACAGTTAAGCTCTATTGAAAACTGAGATAAAAATTCTTCATCAGAAGGATGCAAAGGATCTTCTCCTGACTGGACTATTGAATATCTTAAATCTTCGGGATTAGTACAATTATCAAAACTTCCAAAATCAAAGTCTGTTGCCCATACAGTAACTGATCCATCAGTTTCCATATATGCTGTCGTGACTGCTGATACACACAGAGGTGATGGAGCTCTATTGTCTTCAAAAAGGACTATGGTTGTTTCTGATGCTCGGTTACCGCAATTGTCTGTGACTGTCCATACGATTGTATGAATATCTCCAGGGGCTCCTACCCCACTTGAAGTCTTGACGACCTGAGTGACATCAGTATCTATGTCTATCTGTATTTTAAAACCTACTTCTAACTCCTCTATAGAACCAAACTCTACAAAAAAGACGCCCATCACAGAAAGCTGCTCAAATTCAGGCATAACGTCAGAATTCGAGTTAATGGATATGTCATTAATATTCAGATCTATTAAGTCAAAGTAGAGTCTATAAATATTTTCTTCTACTTCTAGTTCCGTTAGAGAGTCTATGGCTGAACTGGGATTATAAGTCAATAAAATTCGCTCAGGATTAAAATCTATATCAAATAATTCTGAAAATTGAATCAGTCCTTCTTGTTGACTTTCAATATCCACAGGGCCATCAATCACAATCTCTCTTCCATCATCTATCTGGTCTTGAGACACTGTGGATGTGACAGATGCAATAGAATTATCAAAATGCTCTATAAGAATTAAATCACTTAAGAGTTTCCCATCTTGATCCGTGATACTCGCACTCCATGATAGAAGATTACTCGATCTATTAAAATTACAAAAATCAAATGCATTCGCTCTGACATCTGCTGCGGCAAAGCATCCACTCTGATCGTCTTTAGAAATCGCTCCGTTTACCACATCTATAATCAGTGTGTCAGGCGCTACAATTATTGGCGCATTATCATCTATGACTTTTATGACTTGATCAAATACATAATAACCGTCTTCTTCGTATTCATCCAATTTAAAATAGACTGGATCGTCTATTGCAGGCAGATTATCAGTGCTACAATCTGAGCAAGTTCCTTGAGCCCAGTCCTCCACTGCTATGAAAGTATCGCTATCTGAAATTCTACTTTTCTTCTTCTGTATTTGCTTTTCTTTTGTAGTCAAAAGATGATCAGCTCCATTATCAGAGATCAAGACACCATTGAAGCCCCCAGTGGTACCGTCATCGACATCGCTATCGCTATCAAGATCTACATCTGAGTCCTCCTCGTCATCACTCTCTGAATCTGCATTTTCAGAAATCTCTGAATCTGAAGTGCTTGAAGCATTAGCATCCCAGATACACCAATCAATAACTGTCCATCTACGGATCAGCTTAAAGCATTCAGCTCCCGTCCTCAGCGTATCTATCTCCGAACTCACACCCACGATTCCACAATCACTGTAGCACCACTGAGGCCCTATTTCATCACTAAGATCTGGAGAGCAGACAAATGGCTCAGCCATCATAATGGTCGCTTCTCTTGAGACTATTGTACCTGTACTATCACATTCTATATTGATCCCTTCATAAGTCTCTCCTGTATAGTGTCTCGGCCACTTTATCGTACTGGCATCTAAGGTCTCTCCATCTGATTCTATTTCGATGAATTGAGTGCAGAATGGATCTCCAAATGTAGGATCTCCACTACCATCGACATCAAGAAACCACTCTATGGTCACAAGTCCTGCGCCACAGGATTCTGACTTAAATGTCTGACTTGCGATTAATGGTTCGAGAGTTTGATTTTCACAGGCTCCTCCTACAATTTCTGGTGCAGATTCTTCTATGAGTTCATCGAGTTCAGCTCTGTCTTCATCACAACCAAAATCGCTGTCTTCACAAAATAATGTGGGAATAGACTGATCATTCACAATGATGCTGACCATCGCTTGATTACGATTACCAGCTTTATCTATGACGAATAGAATGGCCATAACCTCGCTCCCTACATCTTCACAGCACAGCTTAATGAAATCTGCTGCTTCCGTTACCACTCCTTCTATATTGATACTGTCATAAGTACAGTTGGATTTGGCGTCATCATAACCCAGATCGATAAGAGTTACTTCTGGCTGACAGCTCAGTGGCTCATATCCTACGAATGTACCGTCGCAAGTCTCTGCTGGAAACGTCCAGTCCTCCATTCTGACGATCTTAAGAATGACCTCTCCGCAGTCAGAATCATGACTTCCTTCATCCACATCTGATGCATATATTTTGGCCGTCGCTTCTTCTCCAGGAATACCATATGATAGACTGACTGATAGTCGGTCATCAGCGACTGGCACTGGCGGCACATCATCGATGATATTCAAGATCATAGTTACATCTGAGGAATTAAGACATTCATCAAAGAGTGTAGCTGTCAGAAGAATAGGACTTTGCTCCAGCCAGATATCTAAGACATATCCATCTCTGATGACACCTTCATCTGTATTCCAGACGACCTCTACAGATTCTGCACAGTTATCTCTTAATGATATTTCAGGAAGCCTAAATATCCCGGTGCATGTCCAAGGATCAATGCCAATGGTTTTTTCTGCAAGCTTACTAGTAACAAAAGGTTTCTCGTTGATGATCTCAATTGCTTCTGGAGCTGAGATGTCTTTAACTTCTATGGTCTGAGTGGAGGATCGTTGAATATCCGCATCACACCAGTCTACCATAGTCCAAGTTCGAGCTATTTTAGTACCCTGTCCACATGAAGTGAATTCCACATCACTATAGCTGACGAGCAAATTACAAGCCCTATTTTTGATCGGAATCTTAGGATTAATCGCGAGACCTGTTGGTGTCAATACCTCACTAAATATTGAATCATATTCCTTCACTGCGAATTGGATAAGCTCCCACTCATCTATTCCGTCTTCATCTAAATCTACCATCACTAATGAATCTACGATCTGCTGACCTACGATAACCAGCTGAGTATCTGGCACAAGCACTGAGTCTTGGATCAGTATATGCCGATTGATATAAAAGGGATATCCTAAACTGCTTGAATCAGTCGCCGCTTCGATAGACTCTGGCGAGCCAAATTCATATTCTATACCTTCCTCATTTTTATGCAAGACATCAATGTAATCGCAGTTAAGAACTACTGAATTGGGAAATCCAAAGCTTGCATTGAAATCGCTTTCATCTACATCGATATTGAATTTTAGTTGTGCGTATTTTTGACAAAGTATATCTACTTCTTTTATGAGACCATGCTGCATGACTTTACCAGAATAAGTGACGGTCCATACTTCCCCGATGTCGTCACATATTTCCCCTGTTGATGTCGTTCTAACATAAATATCTCCTATGAGCTCAGGACCACAAAGTCCATATTGACGCTGCGCTTCTTTGGGTGATACTAATACATCGGCGATCGCTGATTCATCACCGCACCACAACTTACATTCATCAGGTATGGAACCATCTGACTGACAAGCACATGGAGACTGAATGTCTGGTAAAATATTAGTCTCCACGATCAGTCTTCCCCAGCAGCTATTTTCTCCGCACATCACCTTATATAGTAGTGTCTGACCTGCTGCGTCTGCCCTTACTGTATCATTGCCATAGTAAGATTCATCCTCATTATATAGTTCTATTCTGTACAGTCCGATGGCTGGAGATTCTAATAATTGATCTGCATTCAGAACTAACTCGCATGAAGTACCTAAGCTTAGCTGGAGTAAGCTATTACATATTAATTCGTCACACTTGCTCTCACAGTCTATGACTTCTATCTCGATTGATGCTGAATCATTAGTACATGGAGCTTCAGCACTGGTCGTGACATAGTTAAAGGTGTATACGCCTGGAGTTACTCCTGTAAAATCTAAAATCGAAGATGGAATCAAACCACTTCCGGCATCTGGAATAGATGAGTTAGTATTTTCGGGTATTGGTGTATTCTCGCTAAGAGACCAGTCGCCTACTGTAGCATCTGATAATATAAGATCTGTAAAATTCAATGTAAAAGGCATTCCTAAATCTCCGCTGTTACAAATTTTGACATTTGATTCAAGTTCTATAATAGGAGCTGCTAATACTGAGACAATAGTATTACCATCATCTATCCGGCCACATATATTATTATCTAAGATAAATTCTTCTAAGTCTGAAAGAAGATTAGTCCCCAGTATAATCAGAGATGGATCTACATAGTTTCCACTCGTAGGATCTGTTAGTTCTGCTTGTAGGATGACTATTCTATACTGATCTGCACTGTTAATATTGAAAACTGGAACTTCAGCTATATCTACGATGACACCATCATTACTAATTAATAAATATCTAATGTCTATATCTCCTGATTGGATAGATGTCTGATTCACATCAGCTACGACTAATACTGACTGTCCTTCTGTGAGGCATACTGGATCTGGGCTATCAAGACTAAACGATGCAAAGGTGCATGGATTTAAAATGACAACTGTAGGATCATCAGGTCCTAGTGAAGGATCTTCTTCATCATCTGACACATCGCTTATGCTATCACCATCTGGCGTATTAGCTGAGGTCGTAGCAGAATTCTGTACCATACCATTGTTGATATCGGCTATTGTAATAGTATATCTTCCATTGAAACTAGTCTGATTACATTCTCCCGGTGCAAGGGTGATGGGGATACCCGTCACAGTCACTAAAGGGTCAGTGACAGACACATTCGTGAGAGTGACATTTCCCGTATTACATACTTCAAAGTTATACGGTATGACATCACCTACCGAAGATGGATTAGGGAGATCCGCTGTGATCGCTGACTTTAAGAGCGATATCGATGCGCGTATATTTATTGGTGCTTCTTCTGTAGAGCTATTAGTGACCACTTCATCATTAGGTCCTGTGCCTGTGACGATTGCAGTATTGAGGACTTCTCCATTGTCTATGTCATCTTGCGTTATGGAATAAACTCCTGTAAAATTCGTAGAATTACATTCAGTTAATCCTAATAAGATAGGATCACCCTGAATCGTCACTAGTGGATCTGTGACCATAATATTACTCAATGGAAGACTACCCAGATTACAGACTTCGAAGGTATAAGTAAATATATCCCCCACTTGTGTCCCTTGTGAAAGAAGATCAGGTGCAACGACTATCAACACATTTTTTGTTAACCCAATGATACCTTCTGGCAAGATCTCTACGAAGGTCGGATCATCAGGATCTCCATCATTATCTGGATCGGTATTAGAATCATCTGATGGATCATCGGACGTATCTATAATCATAGTCCCATCTGGCGTCTGACCTGTGACTATCGCACTATTCATGACTCCTCCTGCAATCAAGTCAGCTGTCTGCAAAGTGTATTCTGCTGTGAAAGCAGTCTCATTACACTGTCCAATGGATAAAGAACTTAAGGTGCCATTCACTATGATCCCTGGAAGAGGATCATCGATGCTGATATTGAGCAGATTTACATTACCAGTATTACAGACATTGAATGTGTATATTATAATATCCCCAGGTGAGACTGGAGTCGACAGATTAGAATCATCTGCCATTTTCATTAATTCGATTCTGGGAATTTCCAGAAGAGTTGGGTCATCTGGGTTTTCATTCCCTAATATATCTATGTCTGTCGGGTCATTGGGATCATCAGATAGATCGACGACTGTCCCACCAAAAGGGTCTGTGCCTTCGATAAACGCCTGATTCTCTAATGGTGAATCGACTCCTTCACAATTAGGGTCCACAAGAATGGTGAGCTCTACATAGATTTCATCTCCTGGATATAATAATCCATCAGAGCCTAATAAAAGATTTTCATTAGATCCTGCATTATAATTAGGATTAATCGATGGAATTTGGCTGATGCCAGAGGTATTAATCATAGACACGGTCGGCATGACCACGATTCCTTGAAATCCACATCCATACTGCTCTGAGATGTCGTCCATCAAAGAGATATTTGTTAGTGTGGTATCTCCTGAATTAGTCAGCTTCATGAGAAAGTCAACTTCATAAAGACCAGTGTTAAGTCCTCTAATATTCGCGATGCTTTTCTCTAGTTCTATATTAGGCATGCATCCGGGTATACCTGAGATGGCTATTTCAAGTTCATCTCCTCCTGTGCCTTCGACACCTATACCAGTCCATTCGAATTCTACCATTGTTATTGGTGTCGTAGAATTCAGTATGACCGATCCAGCTGCCGTACCAGAAATAATATCATCTGATGCATTCAAACCTGTAGCTGGTGTAGCATTAGTGCCAGGTACATCTGGTGTCTTAAATATTTTAGTAGATGTCACATTGAAGTCTTGAGTACCAGTGCCTGCTGGTTGAGATAGTGTAATACCTGGAGTGAGTACTCTAAACTCTGCCGAATTAGAAAACCCTACGGTTCCATTATTAGCTCCTGCACCACCTAATCTATCAAAGTGAATGATTGGGCTTAATACTGGCTCACTAAAAGTTATGATAAATGTACTGGTGTCTTTATCATCTCCAGGATTATCAATGTCTTGCTCCACTGGTCCCCTTGTGGTATCCCAATTTAATCTTAGCTGTAGTGAAGGATTATCAGACGCATTTTGAGAATACCAAGATGGGTCTAAGTCTGTCAGCCGTGTCGTAGTACTGACATCAGAAACAGATGTTAATCCTGGGGTTGTAAATTGTATTCTAACGAGCGTCGGTCCCAGAGATGCAGTAAATTCATCTGCTGCAGGAGTGGACCATTGACCCGTAATCTGGAATTCACACTGACCATAAACAGCTATCATGCTAACGCAGGTCATCAAGCATATCATTAAGCTTGATTTAAAATTATCCCAGAAAGGATATCTCAATCGTTGGTTCATAAGAACTATACGAGTAACCTTTAAAATGGAAAGATTTAATACTAGGCTGAATTAGTTAAAAATCTATCTACTTGCAGTGCTACTTCTTTACTGTAGTATAAAATGAGTAAAACTATCGCTGCTTTAAACCTTCTTCACTAACGCAAGGTAATTAATAACTGATTGAAGTTTGTTAAATAGAGCGCTTTATTAAGCGATGGGCAGCTTTTATTGCCCAATTCTTAGTGATTTTTACTCAATTCAAGATTGTGAAGTCATTTTGAAAAATAGATCACAAATAATCCTCATTAGAGGCTTACCATTTTCATGGTAGATATTGTAGATCCGAAAGTCATTCTACAATAGATGATCCCTTGATGATTTAGCTCATGTCTGCTGATGCTAATTTGGTGTTTTCCTTGCACATATTGCGCTTTGATGCGATGAAGAGACTGCCCGCTGAGATTAAAAAACTCAAACTCTACCTCAGCTGATATAGGAATATAAAACTCAATGACAGAAAGATCTACGAATGGATTTGGCTGATTTTGATATAATGTCGCATCTGTTTGTAGCGCTGGACTGACCACTTCTAATGCCAGCTGATTAGATTCTACTTCATCTCCTATATATACCTCAGCATCAAGCACTTGAGACGCTACACTTATAGCATCATGCAACCATTCACTCTGATGGGGCGTAAAGTTAATTTCGAAAAGATCTCCATCAAATCTGTAATTTTCCTCATTCACATAACTGATGATGACTTTATCTCCTTCTATGGAATAATCATGATCAGAAATTGTAATACCGAGTCCCTGTATATTACTTATTGTAGCATCTTTAATCATAAATTCTATCTGAAAGCCTTTCACATCTTGGATGTCTCTTGCATTGACTGTAATCCTACTTGGATCACCAGACGAAAGCAGCTGATCTTCGACTAAGAATTCTTTCACTTCATGAGATCTGATCTGCGCGATTGATTTTTCATTAGGCAGGACGTCTCCAGTTAGGTCACCTATCTTGATACCCATGAAATTTTGATCTCTCATATCATGGCTCAGATCTACAATGTTAATTTGCTCAATGAACGGCCAAGGGTTAGACTCATCAAAAAAGCTTTGGTCTTGTGCTATGAATCTCCAACTGGAATTTCCAGGTAAAACAGGTATTTTACCGAGAATCAATTTCTTCAATACAACCACATCTGCCAGACTGATATTTTGATCATTATTGATATCAGCAGCTAAATATTCATATGGCGTTTTAAATGTAGAGACAGATGCTATGTGGTGATACATCAAAATCAGATCGGCGGTAGAAACACCATTAAGATAGTCATCTACTTTATCGACAGACACGGCATAATTATAATACATGTCATTCGTGGTGAAAGCGTAACGCCCTGCCACATTTGTATTCAATGAATCTGGATAATCGGCTTGTATTCCGTTAATCTTGACCATAGCACCCTGGATATTATCTCCTAAGTCGGTCCTGACTTGTCCAGCGATGAGGCCGCTCCCTTCTCCGGCTGGCATACAGGTACCAGATGAGTCAAAGAAAATGACTTTCGTCTCCCTGACACTTGCAGTATTACAAGCATCACGTACGGTCCAGATAATGGTAAACGTATCTTGCGCTGATCCTTCTCTAGTACTGACTGTGACTGATGCCCCTGCAGCTGTAAAGACTAATCTTCCAATACTATCAGGAATGACATCTCTTTCCGTATTGACGACTCTAATCGTCCACTGTATCATATCAGGTAAGGTCTCTGTCTCATTACATACATCCATTGCCTCCGCTGTGACATCCGTAGAAGCTAGACAGTCGCCATCAGTATCTAATAAGGCTAAGTCCACTCTCACTGTGTCTACCATAACTGTCACAACTGGTGGATCGTCATCTTCTATATTTATCTCTTGAGAAAATGTATAGACTCCATCTATTTCTACTCTATCGTATATAAAATATATTGTATCTGCTATAGCTGGTCCTGTCTCAGGACAGTTCAAACATTCTCCTTGTGCTGTATCTGAGATGGCTATGAAAGTGTCACTACCTCTATCCAGAGTATCTGTAATAGCCGGATCATAGGTACACCAGTCAATGACTGTATATGTATTTACTAATTTGAAACAGGCATCAATAGTCTCTACGGTATCCTGTATCTGAGAATATGTTACGAGTCCACATTCTGACTCACACCAGAAAGGTCTGGAATCTAAGTCTTCAGGCATACATGTAAAGGCATCTCCCATCTGAATGAATGTCTGATTCTCTAATACCTCTCCTTCTATGCAGATGATATTAGTCCCTAATATAGATCCACCAGTGAAGAACTGAGGCCACTTGATAGACATAGGATCGAATGCAGGTATAGAATCATTAATGGTGAGAATGTGATCACATGATGGCTCAGTCAGTTCATTAAAAGTCCCACTCGCATCTAAGTCGACGTAGTAAGAAATTCTCGTGGTATCACCAGAACAAAGAAAGTCTTGCATCTGAGCATCATCAACAAGCAAAATATTAAAATCAGAACAGACACAATCTTCCATCATATCTAATGATGGTATCGGCAATGTAGCTGGATCAAATGTACAGCTAACCGAGAATGTATCACAGCTAAAATTGACTTCACTGTTATCTCCTACCACGACTAACGACTGAACGCATGTTGGCTCCGATGCATCTTGCACTTCATCTCGATCTATATCTAAGTACCACTCCCTTTCTATGACATCTCCTATGCATAAATCATCATTAAACTCTATATCGCTGACCAAGAAAGACTCTATATCAGAGCAATTACAAAATCCTATACCCATGACTGCAGGAGCTGGTATGTCTCCAATGATAGCGTCACACGACACAGGTACTTGTTCACATAAAAAATCTATGCTGGTAGTCGTATCGATGATTAATAACTGCTCGCATGATAAGTCAGTATCATCGAATTCTTCATTAGAATTAGTATCAACAAACCAGACCTGAATGATGGTATCTCCAGTACAGACAGACCCATCTATGCTGACTGTAGCGAGTTCGACTTCTACTTGATTACAGGTGCATAGTCCATTAATATTGAGCGTGGGTGGCGGTACATTGGCTAATGTATCAGTACATATGACTGCGACTGGCTCACATAAAAATGCCATATCATCCATGCTCCCCTGTACAGTAATTCGCTGTGTGCAAGCAGGCTCGTCATTCTGAGGTGTGCCATCACGATTAATATCTATATACCAGTCTCTGATAAAAGATTCGCCAAAGCAAATACCCCCTCCACTTCCGTCAGACAGAAGCGTCAGACTGAAATCGGTACAGCTACAAGAACTCTCCGCAATAATATCTGGCATAGGAATAGAATCACGATCTATGGCACAGGTCACAAAAATTTCATCACACGCGAGAGTTATATTAGAAGTATCTGAAACTTCTTCAGCAATAGTTATCATTTGATTACACACAGGCTCACCGGCATCCAACATCATATTAGCATTAAGATCTCCATACCACTCTCTTGTAATCACATCTCCCATACATCTATCCTCTCCACCAGTCTGCTGAACAAGTAAAACTGTACCATCACTACAGTCACATAATCCGGATCCAGATAAAGTAGGCACATTCATGATTGAGCTTAAACTATCAGTGCATGATATAGTGAAATCCATACAGGATAAACTTATGTCAGAACTGATACCTGATGTGTCTGCTTGAAGAATCAATAACTGATCACAGGACAATTCATCATTGTCGAAAATTCCATTTTCATTAATGTCTACATACCATGTCTGAATGATCGTATCTCCTATACAGACTGATCCGTCTATACTCACATCATCTAATTCTACATCTACTTGATCACAACTACAAATTCCTCCTGCATTGATGCCCGGAGGAGGAATCAGCGAAAGTGTATCTGTGCAATTAATATTCAGAGTCGGACATGACAGAGCCATATTATTCATATCACCCTGTACTGCAATATTCTGAATACAGCTCGGCTCTCCATCCTGAAATACTAAATCTTGATTTAAGTCCACATACCATTCTCGAGTGAAAACTTCTCCGAAACAGACCCCATCTATGCTCTCATCATTGAGCAATGTCAAATCGCTATCCATGCAACCGCAAGCACTTCCAAAAATAACTTCAGGTCTCATGATCGAGTCCAAAGGTGTCGAACAGCTGATGCTGATGTCTGGACAATTCAATGTAATGTCGACTTGGTCTTCTTCGGTTATTGTGATCAATTGATTACAGAGAGGTTCTCCAGAATCCAAGCTACCATTCTCATTTAGATCTCCGTACCATTCTCTAGTGATGACATCACCTACGCACCTATCTTCTCCTCCTGACTGCTGATTGACTAAAACGGGGATATCCATACAGCCACAAAGATCAGTTGAATTAATAGTAGGCACATTCTGGGTATCGGATAATGATGCAGAGCATGTAATACTAATATCAGTACAGGCTAAACTAAAATTATCAGCCAATAAAAGAGTATCCGTCTGAATGATGACTGCTTGTTCACAAGATAAATCTGATGCATCAAATGAATCATTATTATTTAAATCTACAAACCATGTCTGGAATAAAGTATCTCCCTCACAAAGGGTGGGTCTTACTTCTGACATGACTGGCTCTGCGAATACATCTGCACAAGCACAGATACCATTTCCGATCACACTCGGAGCGACCAGGGCTTCTATAGATTCTGTGCATTGTAAAAATTGATCCTCACAAACAAGTTGCATAGCACTCATATCTGCCTGTATGGTGATGGTCTGCATACAAGTAGATTCTCCAGAATTTGCAATTCCATTTCCATCTGTGTCTACAAACCATGTTCTCGCAAAACTATCTCCAAAACATAAATCATTAGAAGCACCATCAGTCAATAGAGTTAATGCAAAATCCATACATCCACAGGAACCATCTACGTCTAAAGTCGGCATCGGTATATCACCTATCGCCGTGGTACAGCTGATGATCTCATCATTGCAGGTCAGTGAGATCTGTGCAGGTACATCTTGCAGAAAGATCATCTGGTGACAAGAAGGTTCTCCTTCATCGAGTGTTAGATTTTGATTGATATCAGCATACCATAGTCTGGTCAAAGTATCACCGCCACATCTATCCGGTGACCCTGACTCTTCGAATAGCCTCACCTCGGTATCTTCGCAGGTGCAATTTCCTGCCTGCTGAAGGGTCGGTGGATTAGCATCCTGCGGAATATCATCGGTACAGAGCGCTGTATAATTAGTACAGCTCAGCTCAAGTACTTCATCAAACATGATAATAAATATCTGATTGCAGCTTGGCTCATTGTTATCAAAAATAGCATTAGAATTAAGGTCTAAAAACCAGCTTCTGGATAAAGTATCTCCTATACACCGATCAGGCATGTCTACTTCATCTCTCATGAGAATATCCAAGTCTAAGGGACAAGTACATATCCCTTGGTTAGTCATTGCCACAGGTAGAAAGTCATCGAGATCATCTTGGCATGAAATATTCATCACTCCACAGTTAAGCGTGGCCATGAATGGATTACCATCTATAATGGCTAACTGAATGCATGTCGGCTCACCATCATCATATACATTATCCTCATCAATGTCTAAATACCACTGCTGACGGATGGTATCTCCTTCACATAATTCGCTTTGCTGATCAGTTTCTAATACTCTAAGTGTCGGTGCTTCACAATCACAGAGGCCTTGTGTCATGACCTCTGGTGGTTGGATATTAGCAATATCACTGAAGCAGCTTATGGTGCGGGTTTCGCAGCTAAGGGTGTAGCTGACATCACCCTCTATATTAATTCTTTGATTGCATATTGGCTCTTGAGTATCTATACTTCCATTGCCATTGACATCTGCAAAATATTCTCTGATGACGACATCACCTGAGCAAATACCCTCTAAAGGTGATTGAGAATTAAGCAGCACATCAAGGTCATCACAATTACAAAATCCATCAGTCACTAATGTAGGAGCAGAAAGTCCATCAAGATCAGACATACATGTCGCAGTTTGATCCGTACATGTAAAGGCAATCGCTCCAGTCACATTGGGATCTGTAGATACATTAATGGTCACGGTTAGATTCTGAATACAAGCAGGTTCGCCATCATCCTGAATATTATCCATATCTATATCAACATACCACTCTCTGATGATCACATCGCCATCACAAAGATCCGTAATCATGGACTGGCTACTTAAGATCAGCTCACTTCCATCACAGACACACTCATTTGGATTATCAATGGTAGGTAATCGATAGGTACTAATGTCTTCCGTACATGGAATGAATCCATCTCTACAAGTAAGCAGCACATCTTGGACTTCATTATCTATTTCAATAATCTGAATGCATGTTGGTTCATCAGCATCCTCGATTCCATTTCCATTGACATCTAATAAGTACGTCCTTGATACTCTAATGTCTGAACAAAAACTTGACTCAGTCTGCTCATCGATCAGGACAAATTCTGGTTCATCACAGTCACAACTTCCAGTTTCATTAATACTTGGCAGGGGAACTGCATTAATGTCATCATCGCACGAAATAGTAATCAAATCACAGTTAAGACTGTAGCTGACCTGATCGAAGTCTATCGTAATATTCTGTACACAGCTACTCTCGCCTTGATCAAAAATATTGTTCTGATTATTATCTAAGTACCACTCTCTTACGACTAAGTCTGAAATACAGTCACCTCCTGTCCGAGTCTCATCTGATATCCGTAAGAAATCTTCAGTACAGATACAAAGATCCGCAGTACTCATGATTTCAGGTCTGTCTACTAATAATAAACTTTCATCACAGTCGATGCTGACAGCTGGACATACGAGAGATGTATTTTCAGCATTATCACTTAGATAGACTTCCTGTGTGCAGCCTGGCTCATCAGTATCTGGAAGGCCATTTTCATCAAAGTCAATATACCATTCTACATAAAGTGTATCTGTCATACAGGATGACGTGGACCTTCTCGAAGAAGCTATTTTTATCAGCGACTCTCCGCAAGCACAGTACTGATTTGCTATGATTTCAGGAGGCGATAAATCTTCTAATGCTGTGGTACATGGGACAGTGACAGCTGTACAGCTCAGACTGATGTTCTGTATGCTTTGAGTCACCGTAACATTCTGACTACAGAAAGGCTCTCCCTCGTCAAACTCCCCATTTGCATTTCCATCAGCATACCAGTTTCTGGTGACTTGTATCAAATCACAATCAGAATCATCTATTTGCTCACTGCTTATTCTAAGATTCGCATTACCTACGGCACAGACAGTTCCATCTATTAGTTCTGGTGCGCCCACTTCTCTCATATCATCCAGGCAAGAGACTGCCAAGTCTTCACAAATTAACTGTGGTCCATTTTTATTCTGCACTATGACATCGGCTTCGCACTGACTCACATTACCCGCCTCGTCTGTGGCTATCAGTATCACTTCTATGATCTTGCCCACATCTTCGCAGCAGAACTTGATGAATGCTGTGGGCTGAGTGACGAGTGCTTTCTTATTCAAACCATTATAATCACAATCCCTTCTACCAGCATAGCCTAAGTCTACTTCCTCAGTGATAGCGTAGCAAGACTGCGGCTCGTAGCCTACTATCTTTCCTTCGCAATTTTGAACTGCGGATTGCCAATCTTCTTTTCTGACGACTGTCAGCTCTACTTTCCCACAGTCGAAGTCATGACTGCCTTCATCAAAATCTATCGCAAGTAACTTAGCGACTCCTTCTTGAATATCATAAGAACTCGCTGTGAGTGCGACTTGGAGTGCAGCATTACATACCACTACGGGAGGTGTAGTATCTTCTATATGGATATGAATAGAAATAGTATCAGTATTCTCACACTCATCAGAGACTAATATAAGCATGGGAATGGAATCTTGTGACAGCCATAAATCTTTCACATATCCATCTGCAATGGTCCCTTCATCAATGATATAATCTATGCTTACTTCTCCACAATTATCTTCTGCAATTATCTCAGGTAGCTTGATGACTGCAGAGCAAAGCCAAGGATCTACTGATGCCCGAAGGTCTGTCACTTCACTGATGATATGTGGCTTCTCAGTATCAGTGACTTCTATGATCTGAGTACCTGTCAGCTCAGCACTGCTATCACACCAGTCCAGTATCGTCCACGTCCTTACGATCTTCGTACCGCTTCCGCATGCATCAAATGTCACATCAGAATATGAGCTTAAGAGGTTACAGAATCTCTTAGTGAGTGCTACCTCTGCGGGAGAAGTCACAGGTATATTATCTATGTCCAATAGTGGTAGAAAACCACAAACTATGGAGTCAGTGAATAACTTATCAACGAGAGTTACCTTTTCCCAGATGATATCTCCTGATGGTGTCGTCGTCTGAATCGTGGTATCTCGATGTTGTAAAAACTCTGCTACCTGAAACGTATCACATCGTTCTGTAGAATCAGGCACTAAGCTATGTATGTCTATATAAAAAGGATAGGCAGCTATTATATCTTCCGTATATAGAGCTATTGAGTCTGGATCTGGTGTCTGATCACAGTTCAACTCGATATCTTCTGGAAATATAAATTTAGTTTGATTATCATCTAAGAAGCCTATATCTATTTTCTGTCTGATGAACCTTTGGGTCAAGACATTTTTAATTTGAATCTGGCCGTGCAGTAGAAATTTTCCTTTGTAAGAAATGGTAACTATCTCTCCATCGGGGCTGCAAATGTCTCCATCAATAGTGCTGACCTCTACTAAATCACCTACTAACTGAGGACCACAATCATTATCGAATAGCGCTGAAACTTCATTAAGACTTAACAGTTCTGCAGGAAGCAACTGCGAACACCAATAAATACAATCTGTAGGAATCGTTCCGTCTTCTCTCAAAGCGCATGGCGTATCTAAATCAGGGAACTGATTAGCTTCTATCGTGACAATACCTGAACACGAATTAGTACTGCATGATATTAGGTAAGTAAATTCATCTTCAAGGTCTTCTTCACTAAAGTCAGTGACTTCTCTATTATTAACATCGAAGAACCGGATATCATAATCGATTCCTTCTTGAGGATTTTCGAGAAACTGATCTGCACTAAAATTTCCCATACACATATCATTCAGACTAAACTGAAGGCTGCCATTACATATGAGTTCTTCACATGTGGATGATTGAGAAAATACCGAAGTGATAGGGAAGCATACAGAAGACATTAGGACTAAAAGGGCCACTGTACTACCTCGCAGTGCGGATAAACAGTTTAAAAACGTCATTAAAAAGCAGAATGGTTTATTAGATTCTGCTGGTATCTCAAGCTTATCGCTCATTAAAGGCTGATTTATCATTCAAATGATATGCAACACTTTATACACACATTTATGCATAGAGCGAGGTTCTTGCAATATCATCTAAAACAAAGATAACATAATTATATATATCAAATAATATAATATGTTAAAATAAGCATCAAATGATGATTTTTTATGGATGTAGTAGATTGTCGTTCAATATTTTACACATTATAAATATTTAATATGAAGACATACTTAAGATTATCGACATACATAAGTAAGATAAACCGATGCTATTTTATACCGATAGCTATCGGTATAAAATAGATCCGAGTATAACTCCCGAAAGAGATAGGTTTGCTGGTTTAAAAAGTCCCAAACCAATTTCTCTTCTGTATAGAATATCCGAAATTAAGGTGAATATTGGCATTATGACTTTATGCTATTCGCAGGTCGCTGTTCGTCGCTTGTACCTACTAACTAATATACTTATACACACATCCGATCTTTGAAGTTTGTAGCTTCATAGCTATGATTGTGGTAGACGATTACCATAATTAGAGTTTTTTACGCGTATTAGTCTGGGTTTAAAAGCCTCATAGATCTGTTCTATAGAGGTATGTAAAGCTGTCCTGTTCCTGGACAAAAGATATGGATTGTAGGTATAGCCTACGAATAGCGGTTATTTACTTATCTATTAATAAATCATCACTATATACTTGCTTGCAATTTTTCTAGCTTATCGAATCTGCCAGCGGCTGCCAGTTTAGCTTGCTTAGGCCAAGTCTTAGGATCGGCTAATCCATATCTCTTACCTGCACCATTTAATATAGCTTTAAGTTCTTTTACAGAAGTTTTAGAAAGCTTTGTCCATGTGGTGATGCCTTGGCTTTCTAAGACATCAGATATCTTAGGTCCGATGCCTTCTATAATTTTTAGATCATCTGGCTGAGTTGGTGGACTGATGACGCCCAGTTTAGTCAGCACTTTCTCAGCTTTAGATGCAGAACCATCCGTTTTCTGGTATTTGATAAGCTTTTTCCATTTTCCTTTAGAAGCATAAGATGCCTGCTTTGACCAGCCTTTCGGATCTATGATTTTATACTTATCTCCATACTTATCTAATATGAGCCGTACTTCTCCAGGAGACTTAGAGGCTAAGGCACTCCAAGTCCCTAATTTATTATCCGTTAGGACTTGATTCATTTTAGGTCCGATGCCTTCTATAATTTGAAGGTTACTTTCTTTGACTTTATCAAGGTTTTTAAATCTTGACGACCTATTCTTTCGACTCTTTTTAGTGCTTCTTTTCGATTTTGCTTTCTTAGATGTCTTTGACTTTTTATCTGATTCGGCTTGAGAATTAATTTTTCCACCATCTATTTTATCTTGTAGTGTCTCTAATCTTGTCCAATGATTGCCTGCCGCAAGATTGGCTTGTCTCGGCCAAGTACTTGGATCCATATGATTATACCGACTTCCAGCATCGGATAGTATCTCTTTTAGTTTTGCTGGCGTCATAATAGATAATGCAGCCCATGTCTTTATGTCTTTCTTAGCTAGTAAGTCTGCAGTTTTAGGGCCAATACCGTCAATGGCAGTCAGATCATTCTCTCCTACATTTGAAAATTTGCCTTCTCTGGCGGTTTTAAATCCAGATCCTTCAGGGGCACCTATTTCTACTGAGGGTTTCAATTGACCAGATGTACTTTTGCTTGTATTGCCTTGATTCGTGTTCCCTATATCGATTATATCTAATTCTGATTCTGGATCATGATTCTTTCTTAATTTACTTATCGGAGTGCTTTCTGCTTTCCGGTCTTCTGAGCTATCCAGCACTGATTTATCTGATTGGTCTGTGATATTGCTGTATTGGGCGATGGGAATGACTTCGCCTGTTAAGTCATTATTGCCTTGATTATCTTTGCGATTTATATCACTGATTTGGTTTCTATATGATTCTATGCGTTCTTCATCTTCTTTGATCTTTCCCTGAGCCAAAGCTAACTCTCCTTCCAGAGCAGTAACACGGCTTCTATAAGTATCTTCCTCATCTTCGCTGATTCTGACTTCACCACTCTTCAGTGCTAACTCTCCTTCTAAAAATGTGATGCGCTGCCTGTATGATTCGTGCTGCTCTTGACTGATACTTACATCTCCACTCTTCAGCGCTAACTCTCCTTCTAAAGCTGTAATTTTTTGTCTGTACTCTTCTATCTCTTCAGTGGTGTCAGATTGATATGCTGCAGTAGGCACAATAGATTTAAGTCTCTTATTTTCAGAGAAAGCAGTTGATAGTTTATCTTCTGTACTCAGTAATTTACCTCGACTCAGGTTTAATTCGCCTTCTACCTTAGCGAGTCTATCTGAGTCCTTCCTTCTCAGCTGAGTCAGTTCTTCGATACGCTTCTTCCACCCATTAGTAAATATGATGTATGGTATTAATAATAATAGTGCTGGAAGTAAAAAAGGAATCAACCAATGAACATCACAAAAGCTAAATAAAAACATAGTCACTTTGATTATTAAGAATTAGTAATTCGAATCTCTATTCTATTATTTTCAGAATCAGACACTGGTTCTTGATTTCCTTTGGAAACTGTGATGATCCTGTCATTTTTGATTCCTTTTGAGATAAAGTAAGCTCTCGTCATATCAGCCCTCTCCTGTCCCAGTTTGATATTGTCTATTTTAGAAGTTTTATCAAATGCATGTGCAATAATCCTGATATACTTTTTATTTCCCTCTGCTTGATCTAAGACTTCAGTAATAGATTGAGAAACGTCTTTATCATTAAAGTCTGATCGGCTGCTGACATAAAGAATGGTTGCATCATTTGCAGTACTTTGTCCTGAACCATCAGTCGATACTAATTGAAAATCAACTCTTTTAATACATCGTTCTGATTTTATCTTATCGTCTAGTTTTACATTGATTCGGATTCTTTCTTCACTTATCACTTTATTAAATAAAGCTTTGGCTGATACCCCGCGATTTCTGCCTATTTCATGATCTGCGCTTTCAGCAGGATTATAATAACTGGTTATTTGCAAAGACTGATCATCAGCGATGTCGTTCAGAATAGATTCTTTATATGATTCAAAATTATCACAAATAATTGCTTCTGGACTTCCCCACCGATAACAAATCGGGCATTCATTATCAGCACCTGCCGCGACTGCAGCCGCAGAAGGGCAATTCTTATAATCAGCACAATATTTAAAGCTAAGTAAAGCCCAAAGTAGAATGCATATGTATCCTATTATCTTCATACTGTCATTACTGTAAAGAATAAAATTATCAAATGATAGCTATTATTCACTATTCTATGGATGCTTTTATTAAAATATTATTACCTTAAGTGTCTCAGCTATAATACTTTACATTAAGAAAATGTCATATTTGAAATACTAAATGTGAATCAGAAGAACAGAATTACACTAAGGAGTATACCATTAATCAGACTTATCATACCGTTTATCATTGGCATTCTGATAGGCTCATTTTTAAATATTCCTTCATGCTATCTTCTGGGTATGATACCGCTACTTTGTATCATGAGTTATTTATCACACACTCAGAAAAGCAGAATCACTTTTGGAATCGTGACTTATACCGCTATGATTATATTAGGTATGATCAGATTTGATTTATTTTTTGAAAGCACCTCAAATCAAGTTCCACAATCAATTATCTCTGAGAAAATTAAATACAAGGCTACTATTGCGGAAAATACCGATTTTGGCCTTGAGCAAGAATGGTTAAGTATAGATATAATCATAGACTCTATACTGATTAATAATCAGTGGATAGACCAATCTATTCCTGTTATAGCAATCATCCAAATAGACTCATTAATTACAGAATTTCAATACGGAGATAACATCATTTTCGATGGAACATTAGAACCTATTTCAGAGAACCGGAACCCTCACACTTTCAATTACCAGAGATATTTGTTCCTAAATGGTATCACTCACCAAGTCTATTTACCAAGTCAAGAATGGACACTTCTAAAGACAAGAAAAATAAGTATTCAAAGTATTGCTAAGCGAATACAATCAATTCTGACCGATGTACTAAGAAAATATATTCCTGACCCAGATAATCAAGGCATAGCAGTCGCGATGATACTCGGTAACAAAAATTATATTTCTTCTGATGTGTTAACAGCGTATCAAGAAACAGGATCTGCACATATCATTGCAGTTTCTGGATTGCATGTGGGTATAGTCTCATATATCATTCTATTAATATTGACTCCGTTCTCTTTTAGGTCAGTTATCTCTCGTGCATTCAAAGCAACGATCATTATATCATGCCTTATAGCATATGCACTTATCACAGGGATGAGTATCTCTGTCATTCGAGCTACGGTCATGTATTCTTCACTCATATTCATATACTTATTCAGCTCTCAGAGGAATATTTGGAATACACTTGCTGGAGCTGCATTTCTGATTCTTCTATATCAGCCTCAACAATTATTTCACATCGGGTTTCAGTTCTCATTTTTAGCTATCATCGGAATACTATTCTTTAATCCATACTTAAATCGATTTATCAAAACTGAAAATACAATCCTGCGATACTTCCTTAATTTATTCACGGTATCTGTGTCCGCCCAGTCACTGCTGTGGCCACTCATCATTTATTATTTTAATATATTTTCATTTGGATTTTTAGTCAGTAATATTTTGATTATTCCGGCTGCATTTTTTATTATATTATGTGGTATTCTATTGCTGATCTTTCATACTATTTCAGCGACTTTCAGTTATATCATAGCCCATATCTTAAATGGCATATTGACATGTATTAATCACTTTGTATTTTATATCCAGCAGATAGATCCAATATCCTATGATAAGATATGGATGTCTTCCATCGCTGTCGTATTATGTTATGGCATGATGTGGTCACTTGCACAATTATTATATAGACCTGCTTCAAGATATCTATTTTCATTTCTGTTTAGCTTTAATTTTCTTCTATCTCTCATAGCCGTTAATACATATCACATAAATCATTCAGGAAGCCTCGTCATATATGATCATAAAAAGGAATTTATCATAGATCTTATCCATGATAGAACATGCTATTCTATCGTGTCTGCACCTTTAAATGATCTGACATTTATATCCGAAAGAAACAGAATAAGACATGGCATTAGGAATATCATACATCTAGATATTAATAAAGATTATATAGATCAACACGTTAAAAAGTGGGGGCATCATGTAGAGTTTCATGAGTATGTATTGGATATAGAAGCTCTGCATAATACTGATAAAACTACATTCAAAAAAATCTTAATTAATGACCAAAAGACTAACCCTCAGAAAGATGAGTGGATCATAGGACTTCGCGAATCTAAAAAAGAACAAACAGATATCAATTCTTATCATGACATTAGTGAACAAGGCCCATTAATCATCAATTTTAAAATATAGCAAGACTATGCCCTGGATAGCTAATTTATTTATTCAAATGTAAACTCGATAGATCGTAAATCTAAATTTAATGAAATCGTCGATTAAAAAACATACACAATTTACACCCACAGAAAGAAGAGGTATCATCGGTATGCTATTTCTATCAAGTCTGTTGATAGCATTCATATTTCTCTATGATCAGTTTGGCGAAAATCATCGGGCGGTATTTGACTACGTACCTGATTCAACCGAAGAGGATATCACTAATGCTGAAGTCTCAGTTACGGATGTGCCAATAAAGAAGCTTTCGACTGTAAAGAAGGAAATAATCATGCGACCATTTGATCCGAATACAGTCACAAAATCCGAACTAACCAGTATGAATCTTCCAGCGTATGGGATCAATTCTTTTTTAAAATATAGAAGTACAGGAAAGAAATTTTATTCAATCAAAGATTTTAAATCAGTTTATGGCTTTGAGAATCTAAGCGATAAACTACTCGTAAAACATCTGATATTACCAGACAAGCCTACTAATCAAAAGATATACCCAAAGAAAAAACTATTCAAGGCAAAAATAGATACCATATCGAAATCAGCGGTAATAAACCAAAAGCGAAAGAAATATAAGAGCAAATATGATATCGCTCCTCACTCAATCAATGTTAATACCGCAGCGGCTGAAGAACTAAGTAAACTGAAAGGTATAGCTTCCTATAGATCAGGTAAAATAATAGAATATAGAGATGCGATAGGTGGCTTCTACACTATGGATCAGCTCTATGAGATCCCTCAAGTTCCAGATTCTATCATCACCCAAAATTTAGAATATTTTATGGTAGATTCGAATCAAATAGAATCTATAAATATCAATGAATGGACATTTGATCAATTCAGAAAACATCCTTACATCGGATATAAAAAGGCCCAGTTGTTAAGCAGATACATCAAAGAACATGGCCCCTTACACTCAATAAATGACTTAACTCATATCATTGCATTAGATTCAAGTTTCATCAAAAAAATATCTCCTTATCTCAGATTAGATTGAATCCTGCGGAACATCCAATGTCTATTTGTAAAGTGCGAATTAACAGATTTGACAAGACTCGAATACTTGTATATCTAATCTGAGCTACAAGCCGTACTACGAGTCTCCTGTAATATTACCCTATGTTTCAGATGCTTCACATATTATATCATTCATATATATTTATGCTCAATCATTTTCGCTTGATCTTGAGCGAATTTAATGAAGACTAACGATATGTTCAACTTTTAAACTTAGTAAACCATTTCGTAAAAAGTAAGCATTAGCTCTCACCTTCTACCCTTACCTATTCTGAAATAATGTAAGTGGAATTATAAAGCGCTATCATAAAAATATACGCATCTTTGGAGCTGATTTGAACATTAGTTAACGATAGTTGTAAAGCATAGGTGAAAGATCTTTTCGTACTTAATAAATATATTCTCAGATACAAAGGTAGACTCATCATAGGGACTATATGCGTGATCCTGTCTAACTATTTCAAGGCCTTAGTCCCATTAGAAATAGGAGAAGCATTAGACTTTATCGTGAATAAGGTCAGTGAGATGAAAGATCAGGGCATCAGTTCTTCTGCATTCAATGCGGAAATGGGCGATAGCCTATTCACTTTTGGGCTGACTGTCTTAGGCTATGCTATGATTATGGGGATCTTCATGTACTTCATGAGGCAGACCATCATATATAACTCAAGGCTGATCGAGTATGACCTGAGAAAAGACATATATAATCATTATCAAAATCTGGATGTTAGCTTCTATAAAAAGAATAATACTGGTGATCTGATGGCCAGAATCACAGAAGATGTGTCTAAGGTGAGGATGTATCTGGGACCAGCTCTTCTTTATGGGATTAATCTGACATCTCTATTCGTGATGGTCATATATTCTATGATTAAGATCAATCCGACGCTTTCATTCTACACTCTACTTCCGCTGCCTCTGCTGTCGATCTCCATATACTTAGTCAGCAGCGTGATCAATAAGAAAAGTGAAGCGATTCAAAAGCAGTTAGCCTCGCTGAATAGCTTTGCTCAGGAAGTCTATTCTGGTATCCATGTGATAAAGTCTTATGTAAAGGAAGAATCATTCGGTCAGGCATTTGATGAAGAAAGCGAAACTTTCAAATCTAAATCTCTTGAGCTGGCGAAAGTCAATGCTATGTTCTACCCGCTGATGATTCTATTAGTCTCTGTAAGTACGATACTCACTGTTGTCGTAGGCGGCATACAAGTATCTAAGGGACTTGCTACTCCGGGTAATATCGCTCAATTTATCATATATGTGAATATGCTGACTTGGCCTGTAACAGCGATAGGCTGGATCGCATCTATCATCCAGCAAGCTTCTGCTTCGATGAAGCGGATTAATGAATTTCAGAGCATCGCGCCTGTGATTAACAATGTGAATCAAGAGAAATATCACATCAATGGTCAAATAGAGTTTAGAGATGTATCATTTACTTATCCTAACAGTGGCATAGAAGCTTTACAAAATGTGTCCTTTAGAGTAGACTCTGGTGAAAAATTAGTCCTTTTGGGTAAGACTGCATCGGGTAAATCTACGATTGCAGAACTTCTATTAAGAATGTACGATGTCACTGAAGGACAGATCCTCATAGATGGTAAAGACATCAAGGATCATAATCTGGACGCCATCAGAAGGAGTATTGGATATGTACCCCAGGATGTATTCCTATTCTCAGATACTGCCACTAAAAATGTCCAATTTGGTAATGATGCTGCAAGCTTTGCAGAAGTGCAGGAATACACAGACTATGCAGCCGTTAGAGATGATATAGAATCCCTTCCTGAAAAATTTGAAACAAGAATTGGTGAAAGAGGTGTCACTCTCTCAGGTGGGCAGAAACAAAGATTATCAATTGCCAGAGCGCTGATTAAAGAGCCTCAAATCGTTATTTTAGATGATTGTCTGAGTGCGGTAGATACAACTACAGAACAGAAAATACTTCAATACCTAAAGCAATCTCTTGCTGAAAAATCGGCAATAATCATCACTCACAGAATTATGCCTGGATTTGATGTTGATCGAATTATTGTATTAGAAGAAGGGAAAATATCAGAAATAGGTACTCCCAGCGAACTTTATGCACAAAAAGGCTTCTATTTTGACATGCTAAATGAGCAAAAAGAGGAAAAACAACTGAAAAGTGCTTAAATTACCGCCACATGAAAGTATATTACGCTTGTACTATACTTTTTCTAATTAACATTTAAACAGTTACTAGTGGAAGATAATTCGAGATTTGAAAGTGTATACTCTACTAAAGTGAGAGCTGGCAGAAGAAGGACTTACTTTTTTGACGTACGTAAGACGAAAGGTGGAGACTTCTATGTCACACTCACAGAGAGTACTAAGAAATTTAATAGTGATGGTTATGAGAGACACAAGATCTTTCTGTACAAGGAAGATTTTAATCGTTTCTTAGCCAGTCTTACTGACACAATTAATCACGTAAAGACTGACTTAATGCCAGACTACGACTATGAAGAATTCGAAAGAAGACAAGAAGAGTGGGAAGCTCAGAAAGCTTTAGAAGATTCTCAAGCAGCATCTACAGAATCAACTACCTCAGCAGCGACACCTGAAGTGAAGTCCACAGAAGCAAGTCCAGAAGTAACTAATACTGCTGAAACAGATTCAAGTGTAGCTTCAGACGTACCGGAAGTAAAGAAGGACGTCAATTCAGAAGATGACATGGCATGGTAAAATCACTCGGATGAGTGAGTAGGCATCTTTACATTTCTGATACCTCTATCATTTGGTCTTCGACCTGATGTACTAATTCAATGTATTTTGGATCTCTTTTTATATGCCTGTCTCGCACTGTAGGTAGATCTACTTTGATGTGCCTTACGATCTTGGATGGTGGAGACTTCATGATGTATATATCATCTCCTAAGTATACTGCTTCAGATATGTCATGAGTCACAAATATGATCGTAGACTGAAACCTATTCCATATGGTCGCCAGTAGATCCTGAACTTGAATTCTGGTTCTGATATCCAAAGCTCCAAATGGTTCATCCATCAGTAATACATCTGGATTAGCCAATAAGCTTCTGGCTATGGCGACTCGCTGCAGCTGCCCCCCTGATAAAGATGGATACTGAGCATACTTTTTTTCGTGACCTTCTAACCCTACCAGTTTTATCAGCTCCATTGCCTGAGCATCGCGGTCCTTCTTCTTTATACCCTTGTATCGCAACGCTAATCCCACATTATCCAGCACTGTCATCCATGGTAGTGATGAGTATTGCTGAAATACCATACTTACTCTTTCACCTTCACCGACTGGCTTTCCTTTAATGATGACCTCACCCTTAGTCGGCTCTTGTAGTCCAGCAATGTATCTGAGCAGTGTAGACTTACCACATCCTGACATACCTAAGATGACGACGAACTGTCCTTGACCAGGCTTATCTTCTACTAAGAAGTTTAAGTCTTTGATGATCCAATTATTACCCCCATCATAGCTCTGAGATATGCTATTAAGCTCTATGATATTACCTAAAGCGCTATCTTCAAATTCAATCATTCTTAACTACAATTTTAGCTGGAGTAATTTCTTTGTCTCTATATCTGGCATACATATGATACCCCTTGTAAGCCAGCACGACCATAAATAGAAAGTGAACGGCCCATAAGGTATCCTTAAATAGAAAGCTTAATATTTTAATGTCTCCTAATACTGGAATAAACTCATTGATCATAAATAAGGCATATAAGCCGATCAAAATCCATACAAATGTCGTAGTCGCAAAGGAGAAAATAGAATCGCTGATGGTGTCTTGATCCTGCGCGGGACCATATTTATTTTTGACCTGATACTTGTGTGGGAAGAACTCCTTATCTAGCCACTTAAAGACTTTATCCTGTAGAATACCAATCATAATGATAAGAATCAGCAAGGCAAAAGTCTTATCTACTCTCCCCTGTCTCCTTCCAGCAGAAAATATTAATGCGCCGATGCCTCCTTGGCTTGCGACCATTTCTGCTACGATAATATAAGTCCAAGAAATAGCCGTCAATATCCTGATATCGTCAATAATCCTCGAAAATACTGATGGGATATAGACTGTATATATTGTCTGCCAATCATTAGCTCCCAACGTATAGACCGTTTTCAAGTATACGTCCTTCACCTCATCAATTCTCTGCACGACGACTGGTAGTAAATAAATCAGTATCCCGAATGCTAAGAAATTAACTTTCATTCCAGTCTGTATTCCAAACCAGACAATAAATAATCCTGTAACTGCAGTCAATGGTACAAATCGGACTGCCTCTACGATACCTTGAAAAAGCCCTCTGAATAATGGCACTAAACCAATCAAAAATCCAAATATGATGGATAAGATGATTGCCTTCACATATCCAGCCAGATTTAGCCCGATGGAGTAGAACATATTCTTAATCAGCTCATTATCTCGGTACAACTCACCATAGGCATGTAGTACTTTGAATGGATTAGCAAGAATACCTGAACTGACGATCGGCGTCTCACCAGAAGTCAATACCACCCAAAGCGTGAAGAATAAAGCCACACCTATTATACCTAAAGTCAAATACTGGACTTTAGAGAGTGGACCCCTTAATTTAAATAGCCATGATCTATTCATTCAATAAGCAAATCGTATTCTATGATGTGATCAGTTGAAATTCTGTTCTTCTATTTTTCGCTTTACATGCTTCATCTGCATTGGTCTCACATCCTTTGACTGGTTTATCTGGACCATTGCCGACAATGACGAATCGATTAGAATTCATTCCATATTCTTTCACTAAATAGTCAGCCACAGATTTAGCCCTTTTCTGTGAGAGGTCTTTGTTCATCTGATATCCACCTGTCTTGTCAGTGTTTCCTTCCACTCTGATTTTCACATTACCGTATGACTTAGCTAACTCTACAAACTGAAGATCGATCAGAGTCTTAGCATTAGATGTCAGCTGATATTTACCCGTATCAAAACTGATTGATAGAGGCTTCCTTGCAAATGCAGGCATTGTCTTCTCTGCTGCTGTCGCTGGTTTGAATGTCTTAGATGCTTCTGCGGCATGAGCATTGCCACTTAGATTCGCACTTGATATTGCTGAAGTATTGATCACTGATCTCCAGCTTGGTCCTTCTTTCTCAGCATCTCCTGTCTCGACGAATTTTCGACTCATCTTCTCGTAAAGATTCGCGCCCTTCATTCCTTTGAATCCAGAATTAAGCCCAAAGAAATTTAAATTATCACCATGGGTGGTCCAGTATACATTACCCATCATTCCTTTAGCATCTTCGATTCCTAACTGATTGAATTCTGCTAAATACTTAGCTGCTTTAACTTGATTCGATTCATTTTTTAGCTCTGCGACAGCTTTCATCCATCCCTCGTAGAATGCATTGATCTGCTTGCTCTTTTTAGAAATCACATCAGCCTTAGCAAACATGATATCGGCGATGATATTAGACTGTTCTCGACTCGTCAGCAAAACCTTAGATCCAGGTACATCCTGCGTAGCGAATATATCATCTGGACTCCATACTACTGCCGCATCTATGTCATCACTTCTGAAGAGCTCTGCCGCTTTAAAATTATCAGAAGTCTTCACGACTTCGACATCTTTATAATCTAAACCTGCTGCTTCCAGTGCAGTAATCAGCATAGTCTGCGATGGCGACGGCACAGTCACAGCTATTTTTTTCCCTTTTAAGTCATTCGCACTATTAATCCCTCGCTTAGCGATCAGAGCATCTCCACCACGACTCCAGTCTACTTGCATAAATGCCTGAGGTCTGAATTGATTGATATCATCAGGAGCTGTATAAAGTGGGAATGCATCAGCAGTCTGTACGATGACATCATACTCATCAGCGATCCATGCATCGAGTGCATTGAATAGATCATTCTCCAGTATGAATTCTACTTTCACACCATAATCCTTATAGAATCGACTTCTCGTAGAAGCTTGTGCTCCTTCATTAAAGTATAATCCAGGAGCGTATCCACCCCATGAGACCAGCTGTACTTTCAGGACATCATCTCCAGCATCACGTGAAGATGTAGTTTTCGCATTACCATCATTAGATGAGTTATTGGAGTTATCAGCTCTGCTATCCGCTTCTTTATCTGAAGCTGCTTGCTCTGCTTGATCCGTCAGATTCTTACCGAATGATGTATTCTGGAGTAAGTATCGCCCCCCAAAGAAGAGGAACAATAAAATCAGTAGAGTGATGATTAATTTAGAAAATGAAGTCAATCGTCTTGCCATTGTATTCTATTTTTATGAAGTCCTTCAGTGATCGTATCGGAGACTTCGTCGTTAGTTTGTGTTTATATTGCTAATCGAAAAAATTATCATATTGATTAGATCGATCTGCCATTTCAGGTGTCGATACAGGCGCACTCAGATCTAAGATATCTGAGTCATTTTCAGCTTTCAGGATGAGTTCTTCTTTCGCTTCTCCAAGAAGTAATGATTCGCCTTCTCGCTCCCATTTCTCCAGCATCTTCATTCCTTGCTCTTCGAATACGCCATTCTGCAGATCGATGGATGACATGAAGCTTTCTGATACTTCCATAAAGCGCTCCATCTCTCCTACTTTCTGACTCACATCGTCTGCTACTGCCTCTAAGGCTTGATCAAACATTGCTCTTTTATCTGCATCACCTTTGATGATGCTCATTGCCGAATTCATCGCAGAGTGGCTAGCCCGGATCGCTTTACGTTCTTGCTCCTTTACTTTTACCTGATCTGTCACATCCTCTACTAAGATTTCACTATTCTCATACATCTTCGACAGGACACGATACATCACCTCCATCTTCTTGTACAGATCTTCGAGCTTAACATTAGACTCTTTAAGTCTGCCAGCTTTACGGCTCTTGAGGATCATGACGGCCTTCTTATCTGTATCTCTTGCCTTATGGGCTTGAGTCAGATTAGATTTTATTTCTTTTTGATTATTGATGATCAGCTCTTTCAGCTTATGCATCTGTCCTCTTAGCTTAGTGATCTGCTTGTTCATCTTACGCAGATTACCCTTAAGGTCATCCACATAGCTCTTTAAGATCCCTATCGGGTCTATCTGTATGAATAGTCCAGTGATGGCTCGCATAGCAGACTTATACATGTATGAGACGAGATTCCTCATTTTAGAATCTAATGCCATATAGATGATCGCACCTAATACAAGCAGCGTCACAGCTAATCCTAGGACACTCGAAGCGAATGCAAAAATGGCTGATAAAAAAGTGGATACAAGTAACCCCACACCGATTACCAAACCGCCTAATACCAAAGCACCCGTCACGCCTTCAGGTCGTCTCCAGAAAGTTTTAGGTTTATGATCAGCCATACTTCTTCTTTTTCAATTTTCTAATAGCAGAATACACCAATATAATTCCCAAAAATAGGAATACAAGCACAATTAACCCTCTGAAATATGAATTATTCCATATTGGTAAGGATTCTATCAATCTAAGTGTAGCAAGCGTGATAATTGTGATGACTAAGATAATAGAGATTATGTTCCGTAAGGGCATCCTATTTTAAATAAGAATTCATTTTATCAATATCGCCTTGTATCTGTCCTAATACGCTATGATAAGCACTGATAAAGCCTTCCTTCGTGGCTTGGACCTTAGCCACTGATTCATTGATAGCGGTCTTTTGCTTTTCTAATTTCTGCTTATCAGCCTCTATTTCTTTCTGAAGTTTTTCAATCATCTGCTGCTTTTTGACTACTGCTTCTTCTAAGCCCTTGATGCCTTGCTCTCTATTGACGACTTGCTTTTGCTTTTGATTCTTAAGCGCGTCGGAAAATTTATTCTCTTCTTTCTTAAGCACGTTAATGTAGTGTTGAGCAGAATTCACCAGCTTAGATGGTGTGACGCCCATGGTCTTAGCCATAGCAAATGCAGACTGATACTTCGTCTTCTCATCCATATCCATGGCAGCCAGATTCTGAAGGCTCTGCTTAAATTCTAAGTAATCGAATCCTTCCAGATTATTAGCTTCTATCGCTTTCAGTAATACATTTACGAATTTCGGACTCGCTTTTCCAGGCTGTGCGCTTGGCGAAGGGTTTGAGGGAGCTGTTCCCGCAGATACAGGAGATACCATATCGGAACCTGATTCTATAGTCTCCTCAGAAGAGGCAGTACTATCTGCTTCATTCTGAGCACTTGATTTGCTTTTATCTTCTACTATAAAAAGCGACTTGAGTTTTTTAAGCATAGTGAGTTTTTCCTTCCTGACTGTGTCTAATTATGATGATAATATCTAATGTCTAATGCCTTAATAATATGGCAATTTAAGGAATTTAGAGGCATAAGTGAAACTTAGGATAATTCATTCTCCATACAATCATAATATCTATCTTGCTGCTCAAATAAAAGTCAGAATATGTCAATATATGTAGATAGTGAAATCAATCAATTACAATCAGTCATCGTGCATAATCCTGATATGGGAATCTCGCGCATCTCACCCAAGCGTTCTGATGATCTTTTATTCGATGATATCGTGCATCTACCTGTTATGAAAGAAGAGTACCACACCTTTCAGCAAGTCCTAAAATCATTCGTGCCAGAGAAAGAGGTCTTAGAAATAGAAGATCTAATAGAAGAGACCATCAGAAGTCAGCCAGAGCTCACAGAAGAACTCATAGATAAGGTCATTCAACATGAAATACTGCCCTTCTCATACCGAGAAAAACTACTCGCACTCCGTCCGTCGGCATTAAAAAATCTTCTGATTACAGGATATGATGCGCAGCATGATCATATTTATTTTGATCCAATCCCTAACTTTATTTTCACCAGAGATATAGCGACTGTCATTAAAGATCATGTGATCCTGACTAAAGCAGCTAAGAAAGCAAGATATAGAGAGAACATGCTGACTCACTTTGTCTTCAATGGTCATGAGAGATTCACCGATATGGCAGACAAACTGATTAATCTGAATAACATCAACAAATTTCCCCCTTCAAAAAAAGGTGAAATCGTATCGATAGAAGGAGGAGATCTCATGATGCTTTCAGAAGATTATTTTCTGATCGGATGCAGTGAAAGGACGACCACTCATGCATTTCACAGCATTAAAGAAAAGCTCTTCGAGAAGGGACTGACTAAGAATGTCGTACAAGTGAAAATACCTACTGATCGCTCCTACATGCACATCGATACTTTATTCACCAGGCTGGATACTGATGCCATCATTTGCTTTAAGCCTATCGTATATGATGGGATGAGCTCTACCATAGAGGTCCATCGGTCAGAAGGCAAGACAGGCTACTACCCTTCTATCAAAGACTTTGTACTGGAAGAAATAAATCCCAAGATGAAATTCATATTTTCTGGTAATGGGGAGTCGCCCTATCAGGAGAGAGAGCAGTGGACAGATGGCTGTAATCTGGTGGCGGTGAAGCCTGGAGTAGCCATCGCCTATGATAGAAATCTAAAGACTGAAGTCGCCTTAAAAGAAAACGGATATAATATCATACAAGCTAAAAAACTGATTATGCAGAATGACATAGACGAAACCTTTGCACAAAAATTAGAAAAGACGATCATCACCATTCCATCTGGAGAACTGTCCAGAGCAAGAGGTGGATCACACTGTATGACTTGCCCTATCAATAGACTAAAAACGATATAATCTCCATGCACCTTCATCAGACGACATACAGGGTGACATACAGTGATACGGATCAGATGGGATATGTCTACTATGGTCATTATGCACGGCTATATGAGATCGGCAGAGCAGAGATGCTGCGTGCTCTGGGACTGACATATCAGTCATTTGAAAAAGACATGCGCATCATGATGCCAGTTATGCATCTAGAATGTAAGTATCTCAGACCCGCACTCTACGATGAATTATTGACTATAGAAACGGTCCTACAAGAATTACCATCCAAAATGATCACCTTCCATCATAGAATAATGAATGAAAATGAAGAATTATTGAACAAAGGGCAAGTGAAACTATTCTTTATAGATATGAATACACAAAAGCGAAGATCATCTCCAGAAATATTAACTAAAAAACTGCTTCCATACTTTGGCTAACCTCCTTGAACGGTTCTGCAATCTACCAATCATAAGCACTATCATTGATTGGTCTAAGACCCATGCCTTGCCAGGATTTGAGCAAGTCCCAGTATTCTATATCTTAAAATTCATCTTTGAAGAACTAAGGAAAGATAATATCAGTACAAGAGCTGATGCTGTAGCGTTCAATTTTTTTCTTTCGCTCTTCCCCTTTATGATATTCATTCTGCCCATCATAGCCAGTACCCCATTAGGGACTAACTACATCATATTAGCCAGAGAATCTATTAGAGGTATTTTACCCAATAGTGCTGAATCATACATCTTTGAAATGATCGGTGGTATACAGCAAGAAGGAAATTATGGCCTTCTAAGTTTAGGTTTTTTCTTAGCCCTTTACTTCTCGTCTAATGGTATGTCCAAGCTTATGGAAGGATTCGATAAGTCTTATAACTCGACATTTAAAGCAAGAAATTTCTTCAAACACCGATTCATTGCCTTAGGGCTTACACTGCTGCTATTTACTCTATTGACGATTTCTATTGGCTTAATAGTATTAGGCAGGCAGCTACTTCAGTTTATTGTAGATACTTTTTCCCTCAGTGCTGCTTCAGAATTCACCTTTTTTATATTGCGATGGATCGTTGTGGTGGTGCTGTTCTATAGTGTGATCACATCTATTTATCGGTATGGTCCTTCTATGGTAAAGAAAATAAGGCTACTCAGTCCAGGTGCCACTTTGGCTACATTTCTCTCCATATTTAGCTCAGTGCTTTTCAGTTATTTTGTCAATAATTTTGGAAGTTACAATGAAATCTATGGATCTATAGGTGCATTGATCGTGGTATTGATATGGCTTCAGATCAATGCTCTTATCCTACTCTTAGGATTTGAGCTAAATGCCAGCATCGCTGTGAATGGTGAAATGAGAAGGGCTGCGAGAAAACTCAAAAACAAATAAAAACGCTTCTAATTATGATCATTAATGATCATAATTAGAAGCGCTACGATATAAAAGTTATGTCTAAATATTAATTGACAGGGCCGAGATTAATCGGTAATTTCAGATTACCCCATGCAAAATGAATTGTAGAGTCGTCTGCCTTCATAAAAGTCATAACTTCAGTACTTTCATCTGCCATCACAGGAGTGACCATCACTCTGAGCGCATCCTCAGACTCAGCATAATTATTAGATCCCCATTGGTCAGCTACATTATTAAATATGACGGTCCAGCTTTCTTCAGATGGAATCGTAAATATAGAATAAGTACCTGCGGCTAATGTCTGGCCTTCTACTTCTATGTCAGAGCCTACAGTGATCTTAGTCGCTCCATTAGCACCGGTTCTCCATACTTTATTATATGGTACGAGATCTCCCCATAGTGTTCTTCCTTTTTGAGAAGGCGCATTATAGTCGATGGTGACATCCACACCGCCAAAGGTATCAGACATTGATGCTGGTGGACTTTTAGGTTTATCTTGGCTGATAGCTACTGTAGCAGTCAGTGCTAAGCACATGAATAATACTGATTTGATTATTGTTTTCATTGTTACGAGTTTAAAGATTCAAATTTGTTAAATGATTAATTCTTTGAAATGTTCAGCTGTTTTATGAATCATGTCTACTGCCTAACATTCTTTCACAAAACTATCTTCATTTAGCCATCATACCATTAGGAGAAACCCTATAGTTGTCCAGGATGTACCCTTGTATTCCGCTGGTCACTCAGAAATTTGTCGGCAGTGACACATGAGACAAACATAGTATATAATATCTCTTTCTGATTTGAGGGTATCAGACTTCTAAGTCTTCTTTCTATTGAAAATCTAATATTTCAATAAAATTAAAACAATCTTTTTCGCTGAATTTCAGTGAGTTATTAATCTTAATATCATGAAAACACTATCCTCAATCATATGCCTCTGCATAGCATTCAGTCTACAGCATCTATCTGCACAGCAAATCTGTACTGATGGTGAAATAGCCGTAGATGGTAATAATGGAAAGGTGACCTTCAGAGACCAGACAGGTACATTTGACCCATTCACATACTCCATTTATCATAAGTCAGGTAATCTCTTTTTTGACCTAATCACACCGGGTGGCATGTCTAATAACCTCAGACACAATGGATCTAATCTCTATGTAGGTGAGACTGTCAATGGACCTGGTCCACGGCTTTATGTAGGTAGTGCAGGCGACGGATCTTCCACCATAGCTAATGCTTATCTCATGTATTCTGATGAAAAACTTAAAAATACCATAGCTCCTTTACTCAGGTCGAGCAATAAAATATTTGATCTGCGCCCAGTATCGTATCAATGGAATCAATCAAAGCTGCAAGACGTCGGATTCTTAGCTCAAGAAGTAGAAGCTATATTCCCTAATATCGTCCATACTGATGAAGACTCAGGATTGAAGTCAGTCGATTACATCAGACTCATTCCCTATTTAGTGGATGCAATTAAAATGCAACAGGCAGAGATAGATGCATTAAAAGTGGCTATTGCCGAGAGTAAATAGAATTTGTGAAATCCATATTACAGCAGGCTTATAGCTCCCCTACGCAGCATACATCACCTGATATATTAGCTCTCTGAATAATTGGCCATCCTCGGTGCTTCTCTTGCCTAGCCCTTTACTCTTCAGATCATATGTCTTGAATGTATTGAAAATGGAAAAGTATTGATTGGGGGAATAGTTTTTCGCAGAAGCCTTGATGTCCTTAATGAAATATGGATTGATGCGGAGCTGACCTGCGATGGCTTGATCAGACATCGATTGGTTCTGCGCGACAAAGAATAGCTGTGTGAAAAATCGATACAAGGATCCGATGACTAAGGGCATCGGATTGTTTTTCATATTGCGAGACATATTCTCCGTGATGTAGAAGACTCTCGAGTACTTCTTATTGCCTATGGCTTTCTGAAGCTCATATACATTATACTCCTTACTGATGCCAATCTTATCTTGGATCACCTGCATGGTGATTTCATCTCCTTTTGAGAAAGAGATGGTTGCTTTGGCGATTTCATTTTCTATTTTCTGCAAGTCGCTGCCTAAGTATTCTGCCATTAGGCCTGCCGCTTGCCCGTTAATCTTATAGCCTAATCCTTTGACATATGATAAGATCCAATCTGCGATCTTATAGTCCTTGATCTTATCTGACTGAAAGTATACTGATTTCTTCTTTAGTACTTTGATGATATTCTTCCTACCATCAGGCTTCTTATGCTTATAGCTGATGAATAGTAGAGTCTGAGGTGAAGGATTATTAGCATAGACATCTAGCTTGTCAAAGTCTCTCATGCTCTGTGCCTCCTTGAGAAATAAGACCCTGTACTCTGACATCATGGGAAATTGTCGAGCATTATCCACGACAGATTTAAAGTTTGACTCTTTACCGTAGAGCGTCATCTGATTGAAGGAGCGCTCTGCCTCGCCCAAGATATTCTCCTGAGCATACTTCATCACCTTATCTATGAAGTAAGATTCTTCTCCGCCGAGAAAGTATATGGGTTTATACTTTTTAGCGGCTATATCAGTGATGATTTGGTCAGCGGTCATATGGTAAAAATCGCTAATCTAATCAAATATTCTGCAATCAGAATCGTGAAATTTATAAGTATTAAAATTATCTAAAGACATTAAGGATTACAGCTAGTCATTCACATTATTAAAGCAAATCTAATTCTTACAAATACTCTACATCAAAATCAACTAAACACGACAAATACTCTACACCTCCACGGGAACACCTACGACAAATGATCTACATCATTTCTAAGTGTAATCAATAGAAATATCATCAAATACGTTGAAATATGTTCAGTTAGGGACCTTAAAGAGGCGACTACAAAAAGTATACAGACAATAGATTACACCTTGTGAAATCTACATATGTCCTACATCTATTTGTAAATAAGATAATATGATCACATCTTATCTACAGTTCTTCAGCCATTTCGATTTATAAAAAAAGGTGACATAGGCATATACCCATGTCACCTGATTCATCATGATGCAAGACCTTCTCACTCCATGAATCCTGTCAGTCAAAAAAAATTAGAACTTAAAAAAAGTAGAGGTGATAGACTGACCACCGTCAGCTGGTACGACAGACAGGACATACTGACTACCGCTATCAAGCGTAGTGATATCGATCATCACCTCTTGGTCCACAGAAAATTGAGATTGTAATATAAGCCGACCAGCTACATCATAGATGTCGGCACGCATAACAGTATAGTCAAAGGTGTTTTTCTTTATATCTACTTTGATAAAATCAGAAGCAGGGTTAGGATATATAGTCGCCTCCATGGTAAGAATATCCGCATCATGATCTATATCATCAAGTGTCTGAGATTGTGACATGCTGGCTGTACTATCATATATTAAGGATGTCCCTCCACATGCCGAAATATTAATATCATCTATGTATACCAGATCAGAATTAGTAGAAGCATCGCATCTAATTCGGAGAACTGTCTGGTCAGTAAGCTTGTGATTATCTATGATCACTGTAGCGCTTTGTCTTTGGGCATTATTAAAATGCGTCCCGGATATCCAGCTCTCAGCCACACTATAAGTTCGTCCTCCATCAGTGGAAATCTCCAGTAAGAAATCCTCTCCTTTCTCCATACTTAATGGATAAAATGAAAATGAAAATTCCACAGACTCATAAGAAGAAAGTGCTAAGTCATCAGTGTATGCTGAAGATAATACACCTGAGTTATCTCTGATTCTGAGTGACTTGCTACCAGATGACGCATAGCCACTATATAACCGAGTATCGCTACCCCCTAAATTCCACACGTCTGTACCTGATTCAAAATCTGAAAAGAGTAAGCTACTGCACTGACTATTTCCTTGAGAAGGCTCACACGCAGCACCATCAGGGATACATGCATTATCATCATCTTCATCTTCTGACAGACAGTAGCCATCATTGTCCTTATCTATGTATTCTCCTTCACAGTTGCAGTTTGCTTTTATCACATCATTAGAAGTACACGCATCGCCATCATCACATGGCTGGCCTACCTCGCAGTCTATGACATTCTGATCGCAAGATTCTATTCTAATATCATCGAGATATATCATGTCCATATTAGAGCTGGCATCGCATCTGAATCTGAATACAGTCTGACTACTTAAAGCTTTATCATTGAAGAACATAGATTCTGACTGGCGGACTCCATTCATGAAGTCTGATTCTGAGACCCACTGATTCAGTATCTGAAAGTTAGCTCCGCCATCGGTCGATACTTCAAAGAAGAAGTCTTCTCCCCTTTCCATACTTATTGGATATAGACTAAACTGTAGCCTGATAGACTTATGGCCTTGTAGATTAATAGAGCCTGTATATATGGATGACGCCTCATCAGAATTATCTCTAAGTCTGACAGACATTGATTCATTTACACCATTCCTATAGCTAAGCTCTGCATCTTGTCCTCCTAAGCTCCATGCTCCCATACCTGTATGAAACCGATCATCTGCACTGATCACACAGGGAGCTACTGGTGTGCATGCTATCTGGCTATAACTGCCTGCACATCTGCATTGGTCATCATATACATCATTAATCGTACATGGGTCTGAGTCATCGCAGGATGATCCAGCTAGCGAAGCACATTGGTCCGCATTCTCTTCTACCGTAGAAGGACTTCCTCCTGAAGAATTAGTCAGTGCATGATACGCATTGACTCGACCATAGCCATAGTAGTGATCGTATCCTGGCTTATCCTGATCTGATGGCCCGACTCTATCTTCTGCGGATGATCTGATGATGTCTCTGATCATCGCTGGAGTCCGATTAGGATTCTGAGCTATCAGAAGAGAGGCTATTCCTGATACGATCGGAGCTGCTTGTGAAGTGCCGTTTAGCATTTTATTATTGTCAGAATGATTTTTAGCATTGAGGCTATATATGTAAGCTCCCGGTGCTATGACATCTATATAATCCGTATGATTGCTATAGCTTGCTCTCTTATCCTGTGGAGTCGAAGCGCCTACAGCAATAGAATACTGACTCTTTGCCATATGATGCACGGTGTTATCACTATTATTACCCATCGCAGCGACGATAGTCACACCTCTGTTATAAGCATATTGGAATGCATCTTCAAGGGTCTGTGAATATGAATAACTGGTTAATGAAAGATTAATCACTTTCGCGCCTTGATCAGTCGCATAATAGACTGCTCTCGCATAGTCGCTGTAGCTGGAAGTATTATTATCTCTGACGACTTTCAGTGGCATGATCTGACAGTTCCAGTCTACTCCGGCAAATCCTATACTATTATTCGCATCTGCTCCGACTACCCCTGCGACGTGAGTCCCATGACCGTGTATGTCCATTGGGTCTTCATCTTCTTCTGCGAAGTCCCATCCATTTATATCATCTATGAGGCCATTTTGATCATCATCGAGGCCATTTATCTGTTCCTTGGTGTTTTTCCAGATTCTATTCTTTAAGTCAGGGTGATTATAATCGACGCCAGTATCTAAGACTGCCACGATGACTGCTGCGCTCCCTTGTTCTACTGACCATGCTTGATTCATATCTATATCTGCCCCTTTGACTGAGGAAGCGAAACTTAGATTACCTTCATTATGCAGTCCCCACTGCTTATCATAATTAGTCTCTGATGGTATAGTCTCTGCACCTGTCATCGTAGCTAATGGCTCAGCTTCAAAATCGCGCTCCACATACTCGAATAAGCCAGTTGCTTCATATGCTTTGATCGCTGCATCAATATCTATCTCATCTAAGTTAATGATGAATGTGCTATTCTGTGTTCTTACTTTTAAGGCTTGAGTCCTAATGATATTAAATTGTTGGTCTAAGTTATTTAAAGGATCAATGCATAAAGTTTTTTCGTTGGTACAAAAAGCTTTCTTTACTTTCTGATCCTGCTTAAACTTGACAACAATCTGATTCTGAGGGTCAAACTTCTGTGCGGTGGCTGCGTATGGTAGAATAGCTATAATAAGTATGATAAAAAACGAAATTCGTTTTTGTAAAATACTGGATTTGAAGTCTAAAATGTTGTTTATCATGTTTTCCAACTATTGGGTGAAAATTGAAAAAAATGACGCCTTGAAAAATCGCCTAAAAAATATCAGACGATCAAATATAACATAAATATAGACTAAGGATTAAGCAAAAGTAACATATATATAATATTATTATTCATAGATAATTGATTTATAGATACTTATGAATTATACTAATTATTCCAGAACTACAGATACTCTACAATTATTATCAATTGTTAAACAAAAACATACAGTATCACTACATCAATTGTCCTAAATAATTTAGAATCGCGTACTTAAAAGTGTCTTTTTATCTAGATAATCACTATAAATAGTGATGCAATATTCTGTAGTCTGATGTAAATTGCAGCTAAACTTCCATTACATGAAATATATATTGAGCCTGCTTCTGCCCTTTATCTTCTTTGCTGGATCTACTACGACATCTCAAGCTCAGCTTCTTAATCGACTTAAAAATCGTGTAATAGACAAAATAGAAAACAGAATAGAAGATAAGATCGTAGAAGAACTATCCGAAGAAATAGCTCGACGAGCCATGAAGCCTATTGATAAAGCATTTGATCAAATGCTGTATAGCTCTTATAGAAAAGAATATGGTGAAGAGTATAATGATAAGCAGATAGACTCTATCATGCAGGAATCTGGTAGAGGTATCAATGAATTCTTAACTGCTCTGAATAAGGCCGCTAATGTCCCTTCTGCTTATAGTTTAGATTATCACATGATCATGGAAAGCAAAGAGGAGAATGGTGATAAGGTAGAAAATGAAATGTGGTTCTCTGAGAGTCAAGCCATCATAGCGATGAGTAATATAGATCAGAAAGAAAATATGATGATCATAGACATGGACAATGATGTCGTGGTCATGTACTCAGAAGAGAATGGTAAAAAGAAAGCTCAAGCGATCCCATCAATGATGTCTATTGCCTCTGCATACATGGAAGCTAATGATGAGTCATTCATAGAGAAAGGGACTCAGATAGAAGGCCCAGGTAAATCAAAAAATATAGCAGGCTACCAAGCTCAAAAATACACCGTAGAATCAGAAAAGACCAAAGGTGAATATTATATCTCATCTGATGTTCCCATCAATTGGAATAATGTCTATGCTAATGCCATGAAGCAATACTCACCAAAGCTATACAACGAGGCAACTGGTCAAGTGAAAGGCATGGTGCTGGAAGGAAAGTTTGAGGATAAGAAATCAAAAAAGAAGTCCAGTTTCAAGACCAAGAAAATCGAAAAAAAATCACTCGTGATCAATAATTCTGAATACGAGATTAAAGGTGTAATGGAGCAATAATTTCCATCATAAATATTCTCATCAGATTGTTTAGTGTACAGACCACTAATACTTATGAATAGAAAAAAATCTAAACCTGTATCTGTAGTGAAGACCGTAACCCAAATAGAGAACTTCACTGGTCACTATTCTAAAGCGACGCCATGAATAATGATCTTGCGTATGAGCTTAACTAATATGCAATCTCTTGAGACATACATAGATAAATATCCATCGTGAAGCTTTACTTGCTACCACCGCACCCATCTATAAATGCATGGAATACAGATGATTGCTTTACTTCAAATCCTGGCTGGAGTGTAATACAAGTAGCAGAGTCATAGTCTACATCATTACCAGAGCCACCATCTATTGATTGATCAGACTCTATAGCTCCATTCACTTCGTAGTCGGCCGCATATCCCTGGCTGCCCGTCAGCATATTACCGTTCTGCAAAGTATATTCATTGACACCAGGAGCTATATTGACAGAGCTGCTTCGAGCACATCCATTTATATCTGATATGGTAACTTGGTAATTGGCAGCTACCAGGTTATAGATGCTTCTGGTAGTTTCACCAGTAGACCAGGCATAACTATAAGGCATACTACCTCCGATAGCTGTCGCCGTGGCGATCCCGTCGCTGCCACCTTGACATGTTACTGCCCTTGATTGTGAAGCATTTGCAATTAATGAATTTGAAGATTCGGTGATCACGACAGAGGCTACCACACTGCAGTCATCTGCATCAGTAACTGTTACATCATAACTGCCTGCTGTAAGCTGACCTTCTACTGTGCCAGTACCGCCTGAAGACCATGCGTAGGTATAACTGGGAGATCCACCTACCACACTGACTGAAGCTTGACCATCAGCAGTGATGGCGCAGGTATCTGAATTATCCTCAGTTGCCGTAGCAGAGAGCGTGGTGCTGGGCTCGGTAATGGCTATTTGTCTTGAAGACGTACATCCATTAGCATCAGTAGCAGTTACACTATAATTTCCCGCGCTTAAATTATTTATTGTAGCACTACTATTGTTAGTAGACCATACATATGTATATCCTGACTGACCACCACTAGCGCTTACAGTGATCGATCCATCACTACCACCATTACATCGCACATCCTGCTTCTGCAATATGCTGATGGTAATATTTCCACTTGGTGCATTGATCGTCACAGACGAGGATGCCTCACATTGCTGGCTATCAGTAGAAGTCACTGAATAGGTTCCTGGAGAAAGATTATTTATCGTTCTCCCTGACTGTCCCGTAGACCAAAGATAAGTGTAACTCGCAGTACCGCCAGTGGCAGTAGCTGATGCGGAGCCACCATTTCCACCGGAGCAATTAGATTGTGAAGTTGCATTTATACTTACAGATAGTGCGTTAGCGGGCTCAGAGACTGTATAGTTTTCGACTATACTGCATTGGCTGCCATCGGTGACCGTTACAGTGTATTGGCCTGCATTGAGATTTGCTATAGTGTTACTATTGCTACCATTTGACCACGAATAGCTATAGCCAGATTGTCCTCCTGAGGCTGATATTTCTATTTGTCCATCATTCCCTGCATTACATGTGACGTTAGATATATTGGCTGCCTGAATAGTAATACCGGTTTGAGGCTCATCTATAACGACCTGTATTATACTGTTACAATTGTTATTGTCAGTCACCGTAAGCGTGTATGCGCCTGATGTGAAGTTGCTGACGTCAGCAGTTGTTTCCCCGTTAGACCAGCTATAGCTGTAAGGCATATTACCGCCATGTGTTGAAATAGAAGCAGAACCGTCGCTACCATTTGGGCAGCTGACATCTGACTGATTAGTCAGGATTGACGTAAGTGTGCCATCGCAATCATTAGGGGATAGGTTAACAAATAAGTAGACATCGCTACACAACGATGCTGACTGTTCATTAGAATTTGCACAGGCTACATTTTCAATTCTTTCGTAGTAACCATCTAATATCTTAATGTCGTCCACTACCCAGCCGACTTCATTAGCGATGTTATCTTGACCAAAGACGAATCTGATATTTACAGTTTTATTTTTATAGTCTCCGAGATGTATTATGGAATTGACGAAGCTACCACTGTCACCTGTCCAAGCTGGCTTGCTCCATATATCAGGATTACTACTTTGGCCTAATACACCATTATATGGATTTTTTATGAAGTCTTCAGCTTCTATACTATTCCATGAGTTCCCTCCATTATCACTGACTTCTACAAAGCCTCCATCCCAATTAGTTTCAGTTAAGTACCTATGGAAGAAGGACAGTGTAGGCGTATCACCTAAGGTAATCGAGGGTGATACCAAGACTACGGTTTTATCATCTAAATTGTTCGTCGGAGGGGTACTGGCTGGATTGGCTTCGTTTGCTATATAATATGCATCAGATGGAGAATTAAAGGTAGAGGATATAATGGTCCACTCGGATTGCCCAGAGCCACGTAGTGCCGTAGACGACCAAGCAGAATTATTAGCATCTACCTTATCATAAAAGGTGGTGCTGGGCGGATTATTTGCTGCTGCATTCACCACTGTTGTGACGGAACAAATGATACTCTTACCTGCAGCAACATTTGATTGTGTGACATTGACAGTATTCCCATTAATGGTATAGCTGGTAGCTGGATCTGGACATGTAACAGCTGTAATCGAGAATGCTGGATCGAAAGAGTCAGAAAAGCTTATGTTACTCTGAGCACATAAAGCATCTACCCTTAGCTCATAGATAACGCTGGATGAATTACTGACCACAGGATTATCTACGGACTTTTCAAAACTCATCTCTATCACATCAAATGCTTCCACATTGTCAGAAACTATACGCGAAGAGCCTTGCTGAGCACTGGCTCCAAGACCTCTTTTGGCAAAGGCCTCTGATATTACACATTGATGCTGTCCACCATAGAGTAGTTTATCGGCTGCGATTATGGCATCTCGACCATCAACAAACCCTGGGTTACATGGTTGTAGTTTTAAACCTTCGATGACGAGCTGCAAAGCTAAATTCTGACCACCAAAGGTACCAGGATTCGCTGAGTTACCAACATTAGCTATTTGACTGTCATATATGTCAGTGCCAATACCATATATATCTACGAGTGCCCAGGTCATGTCCCATAGCATAGTGCACCACACCGAACCGACACCATGAGGTTTAGATATATTAGGATTATCGGTATATGCGTAGGTCATCGGATTTACGCCAAAGTCTGTGGAATAGGGGAATGGTCTGATACCATTTCCTGATGTTTCCTGGCCTAATAAGTAAGTGCCTACACCTCTCGCTTTACCTGCCGTATCACCTGGCTGCATGGTGAAAATTAAAGATAGAAAGTCACTCCATCCTTCTCCCATCTGCTCCTCCCCTGAAAGGCAGCCAGAGTTCGAGGGACCTCCTGTAAGTCGAATCGATACGCCATGACCATATTCATGTACTATGACACCATTATCAAAGTCTGAGTCACGATTAATTCCTTGACTCGTGACAGATACCTCAACAGGAAGGTTTTGCCTGATGGTCTGGCAATCATTTCCACTTATCATCAGTGAGGGTATATTAGGATATGGGGCACTGCCACCCATGGCTATTGTGTTCACAGGATCAGTGTTACACATGATCACTGCTATGGCTCCAGCATCCTCAGCATTTTGGATTTTTTCAACAAAAGTACAGGCGCCCCTGTCTATAAGAGCAATATTTCCAGCTATAGCATTTAGGTTCTGAAAGACTTGGTCTGCATCACAGCCAGCGTGAGTCGTACCATTAGCGTCTATCAGATCGATGACTGTACCGCTAAAGGTAGCCGCTGGTCCGAAACTGGCTGCTTTGGCATTAAGAGTGGCTTGATAAGGGCTAGTCACACTGACTTCTACATTAGAAGGCTGGACCCACTCATACATCTGCATTCGAGCATTGGAGCCATCAGGCGGTGAACTGAAGACAGCGTTATTAAGGTCCGATCCATCTTGTGCATCTGCTATGACATAGTCGCCAGCTATGCCTCCCTGACCATTATTATTGTTTTGAAAGTTGCCAGAAGCTTCGTCAAATCCATAGTGATACGTGACATCATGAACCACATTATTCCAATAAAATAGATTGGTGACTGCAGCATCAGTATAAGTTATAGGTCTCTGAGTGAAGTCGGGGGTGTAATTATATTCTTGGGGATTAGTTTCATTAGTGAGTGTACCTATTCCATCATTTGCATTCCTGTCCTCTCTGGCCCACACATTATTACCACGAGTATATTGGTATGTAGTATTGCCCGTAGAATGCCAATCAAACGGCGAAGCCAATGAATTTAGATTATCACTCCAGGGTGAGGTGACTATACTTGTCTGAAGACCTGCGTGGTTTGCGGATTCGAATGGCAGAGGCACGACTCTGTAGTCACCTGCTGCTAAATGACTCGCTGCTAAACTGGAGGGCGTTGGGTTCTTTACTTCTGACACTTTAGGGTCATGACTGTGGTGCTGACCAGTGTGATGGTGACCTGAACACGCAGCTGTCTTACCGTGATTGCACTCTACTGTCCAGCTTACCTGCTTAATAACCTCACCAGTCACTATATCGACTTTAGTATCCCACCAAAATAAATCATCTTTCTTCTCATACACCACCGACCAGACGAGCTGTAGCTCCTTACCGACGGGCATGTATTCTAATTTAGTAACAATCTCACCCATCGCAATATTTTTATCAAATAGCATTGTCTTTCGATTTGGACTTCTAAGGGAGCGAAGAATATCCAAGCTCTGGCTGACCTTCTGACCATAATGTCCCGCTACGTTAATGACTGCCTGACTAGGAGTAACCCTTCTCGGCTGAGTATCTCGAGCAGGAAGATTAATAAAATTTTCATTGAAGTGCACGACATTACCTTCTTTGTCTATGGCCATATTTGATATAGCGTTATATATTTCTATTCCATTATGTGTCTGAATAAAATAAACGTGAGTGACACCACTCTGCTGACTGATATGGCTATCAATAATTTTAAAATTATCTTTACTAAGATTAGAATTGGTGGAGGATAGGCGATCTTCTAAATGATTAAATGCGGTGTCAATGTGTTGCCTCTGAGCGTGGCTTGTTAAACTTAGACATTGAAGTATGAAGACCGAAAATACGATATAAGAAAATTTCATGGACGGGTGAATTTGACATAGCACACGGCTGTGCAGAGTTAGTTAAGGTATAAGATACGTGAATATATAAGTACAGACAACACTGCAATATCTCTATATGTTGCAAGAATTCAAAGAAGAGTAGGGATCAATTATAAAGTAATTTATACCAGGGCGACCGCACCAAAATTATGTAATGAGAAGCTGGGTTAAGTAATTTGCATTTAAAGATGCTCTAAATCTTCTCTTTTTCATACTGCTTTTATCACTATATCTCTTTACTATTTGGAGTGCAATTTTCCTAAGTATATTCATATTCACAGGGGCATTATGCTTTCGTATCCGACATGAATCTTCCCTAAATGTCACATCTAAATGCCAATGCAATTGATTCTCAATAGACCAATGTTGTCTTACCATTGCATTATATTTCATAGCCGTTTTGTTTTCATCGCTTGATATGTAATATCTTGATCTTGTGGTAGTTGTGTCTTCTATCGTTCTACTTGCTGTTACCTTTATT
>ENA-ORXT01000312-ORXT01000312.1-marine-metagenome-genome-assembly--contig:-NODE-312-length-80483-cov-6.974256_pt1 | contig 80483 bp, 65 predicted proteins | sample MGYA00237868_ERZ511482 | MGnify/ENA metagenome assembly ERZ511482 | reverse complement strand
TTCTCCATGTGCGAACCGTTGTTCATGTTGTTTATTCTAAACCAAAGGACAATATTACAGACAAGTTTATCCAATCCTTGATAGGTGAACTAAACCTTAAAATGAGTGCCCAAAATGTGGACCCTAGAGAGATACATGCTGACCATAGGTCTTTATTGGCCGATACTAAAATTCGTTTTTGCCTTGCAGAATCTGACCCAGACGGAAATCAAACAAGTGGTATAACTCATACTAAAACAAAGGTTGATTTTTTTAATCCTGAGATTCAAAGTTTTCCAAATGTAAAGAACGTAAGTCATGATGGTAAATCACCTTGGGATACAGATAAGTATTTAAATATTTGGATTGCTCCTATATACTCTGATTCCATAGGACTTAATTATGGGATTCCAAACAAAGATTATTCGCCACTTAAATTCAGCATGTATGATCTGGATGAGCCACAAGGTGCCGTTATAGATGTAATTGTAATTAATCAAGGTGCCAGGGAGACGGTAGGTAGTAGAGCTTCAAATATCCTAACACATGAAATTGGCCATGTACTTGGCTTATTTCATCCCTGGGGAGATCAGGTATTTACAGATGTTACAGAAGCAAGTAAAAATTGTGAATTTGATGATTTTATAGACGATACACCATTATCTAGACCTGCCTTTACGAGGTGTATAGCAATTTTAAATTCTTGTATTGATGAATTCGATGATAAGGTTGATAATAGCTCAAACATTATGAGTTATGGTTGCCCATTAATGTTTACCCCAGGTCAAGTGAAAGCAATGAGAAGTAATCTGATCAATGTTTCGCCAGATCTAATTTTAGAAGAACCTCCGTGTACAGATTATAGTATTATCCCAGATTTGAAAAGAAGTGAAGAATACAAGTTAGAAATATATCCAAATCCAAGTATTGAAAGCTTTAATGTAGAATTTACGAATCAAAGAGTTACTGATATTAGTATTGATATTTATGACTCCGCAGGTAAAATAGTCCTATCAGAAACTAGGTATCTGACTAAATATTTTATTGAAGAGTATGATGCAGCTACTTTTGAAAGTGGAGTTTATATTATCATTATTACGACGGACAAACAGGTACTTACGAGAAAAATAGTTATCAGTGACTAACAATATAAGTTTAGGTGATTTAGATGTGTTTAAAACTTCCAAGCCACTATTCGACTAATCTTATTCCCTTTTCCCATCAATATGGTTTTGACTGTTTTTGCTTTTACTTGCTGTAGCATTTTATAGATGGGTGGTAAGGAGGTTTTCTTAGAAACCAAGCTGGTGAAGTAATGGCAGTTACTTGCAAGATCTTTGCTTTCCCTGATCATGTCTGTCACAAACTTTATCTCTCCACCTACGCACCATAGCTCTCCGCTAGTACCGCTGAAGTTGAGGGTAGGTTCTGTGATATATTCTTGTTTTAAGTTTCTCAATTTTCGAAGACTTGCTTCCCGGGCTTCCTCTGCTGAAGCATGGAATGGAGGGTTGCAAGTAACAAGATCATACATTTCATTCTCTCGGATGATCCCATCGAAGATAGATTGAGCATTTGCCTGTACTCTAAGCTCTATCTTACCTTCAAGGACTGCATTTGCATCTATAATACCCTGGGCTGTTTCCAGAGCTTTCTTGTCAATATCAGATGCTACAAATGACCAGTTGTATATTCTTGATCCTAGAATTGGATAGATACAATTTGCTCCAGTACCGATGTCTAGACATTTTATCTTTCGCTTATTCAGATCGTCAAGGTCTAATCGTTTGTCAGATATCAGTAAGTCTGCTACATGATGTAGATAATCAACTCTACCTGGAATCGGTGGGCTGAGAAATTTATCAGGGAGCGGATAATCATCTATCTGATAGTAATGTTTTAGCAACGCTCGATTGAGGGCGACGACTGCTTTTGGATTAAAAAAATCTACCGTCTCATTATCGTATTTATTGGTATAAACAAATTCCAAAAGTGCAGGATAACTCTTACTAAGCAATTGTAGGTCGTACCTCTCGTGGTGCAAATTCCTTGTATGTAATTCAGCCTTGATCTTTGGCTTTTTGGATTTACGTTTTTTCATTACCAGTCTATAGGTCTGTAATCTTTTAAGAATTTACCACTCCAATGTTTACCGGTATTGATGCCATCAAATAAAGGATCTAACACCCTTGCTGCTCCATCTACAATGTCAAGCGGTGGTTGGAAGTCATGTACTACTTCTTTTCTCTTAGCAAGTTCTATGGGGTCTTCATCCGTCACCCAGCCAGTATCCACAGCATTCATGTAGATGCCAGACTTGGCAAAGTCTGATGCAGCAGTATGGGTCATCATGTTGAGCGCCGCCTTAGCCATGTTAGTATGAGGATGTCTGTCCTCCTTGTGCCACCGGTGAAACTTACCCTCCATCGCAGATACATTGATGACGTGCTTCATACCCGTATTCTCTTTCTTCATAAGCGGTGCTAAGCGATTGCATAATACGAAAGGCGCTACAGCATTCACTAGCTGTACTTCTAGCATCTCATCCGTATTGATCTCGCCTAATTTCAATCTCCAACTATTAGTCTTACGTAGATCTACCTGCTGCAGATCGGCATCTAATTCTCCTGACGGGAATACCTCTTCAGTCACTAGGGAATTATCTATTGTGTAAGGTATCTGTGATAGCTTAGCAGAGTCACTGATGCCTATCCCTAATTGCTTACCATGCCAGGTAACGGGCATGTTTTTATTTTGCTTTTCTATCTGCTGATTGTTAACCTCAAGGAGTTCTTTGATACATCCTTTGTGATCCTCTAGTAACTCTTGTGCAGCAGGAGGGAGTGCTGAGAACGGCTTACTCTCGCTAGGCATGAGATGCGCATAGAAGCCCGATGGCCTTCGCACTGTTTGCGCAGCATTGTTGATCAGGATATCTAGACGGTCATATTGCTGCTCTATGTAGTTACAGAATATCTCAACACTAGGAATATGTCTGAGGTCAAGCCCATGTATCTTTAGTCTATGTCCCCACTTCTGAAAATCTTCTTCCTTGCCAAATCGAATCGCTGAGTCTACAGGGAATCGAGTGGTAGCAATGACCGTAGCGCCAGCGCGCAACATCAGCAGCGTGATATGATATCCGATCTTTAACCGAGATCCTGTGACCAAGGCTACTTGGTCAGTCAGGTCAGCAGTCTGGAATCTCTTCGCATAATTAAAATCTCCACAGCTCTTGCACATCGTGTCATAGAAGTGGTGCAAGTGGTCGTACTGCTCCTTGCATACATAGCAGTTGCGAGGAGAGGAGAGAGGTACTTCCTTCTCTTTTTCTTGTCCATCCAGCTCGATCATCTTAGGCGCTACGAATACAGATGCATCTCTAGCACTTCTGATTCCAGTACCATTTCTCGCATGTTTGTCTTTTTCAGCGATCTTTCTTTTAGCAGCTTTCTTGGCGTCTTTTTTGCGCCGTTGGAATTCTTCTCTGCTCGGGCGGGATAGGGTGCCTGCAGCCATGATGAGTGCCGTTCTTTGGTCTTTTGGTATCTCGAATATCTGGTCCGTATCAGCATTGAGTTTTTCTAAGATAGCTATACATTTCGCTATCTCTTCCTTACTTAGCTTGACTTCCTTTTTGTCTTCAGATTCTTTAGACATCGTGTATCCTCGATTAAGCTGCGAAAGTACTTAAATCTTGATATTAAAAATGGATAATTGTTTCTATCCGATTTCCAAATAGATATTAGTGATTTTGGTTTTATGTTCTTCTGAGTGAGAGCTTTGGATTCACCTTGGATATTTATATACTTTTCAATCGCCTAAAGTTTTGATCCTAATATTTCTGAATCTCAGTACATCCCCATGCCCTAGAAATCCTATATGTCCCCTTGTCCTCAGAAGTCCAGGATGATCTTTGCCGTCGATGGTCCCATCTTTGCTAGCTTCTAAGAAGTCGCTGTCGACTATCGCTGTGCCATTGAGTATGATTCTTATCTTGGAACCATTGACCATCACTTCTTGCTCGTTCCATTCACCTACAGGCCTCAGAAAACCTCTCTTGGCTGGGATTACACCATATACCGAGCCATGATATTGGTATGGTTGGAGGTCTTTATATTTGTCTGCTGTATTATCTAGTATCTGTAGTTCCTTACCAACGTATGCCGCATCACCTTCTAGCGGTGCATGGATGCCTAGACCATTATTAGCTCCCGGAGTAAGTTGGAATTCGAATCGAAATATAAAATTGCTGTATTCTTTAGCCGTGTATAAATTACCTCCACCTGTGCTTCCTTCTGGGTCTACGAGGATGGTTTCCCTATCTATCTTATAGGAATCTTTATTGCCTACCCAACTATTTAGATCCTTGCCATCGAAAAGTATTTCATAGTCTTTCTCAACAGAAGTTTTTTGACTAGCACAAGAGCATAAGCAAATACTGGATAAGCATAGCAATAGCCAATTGAAATTTTTCATTTTACTTAGTTTAAATTATTTGGATAGTTATTCATCATGATTCAGATATCCTTTTCGAAATAAAGATAGATGTATAGTGCTTGTCCAAAATTTGAAGCGTCAGTTGATACTAGATGATAACCGTTGGATGCATATTCGTCGAGTTTCTGTTGTATGTCTTTTTTGGAGTCATTTACAACATGCATTTTATCTGGTTTTAGTTGTAGTTTAGAATAGTATATTAATGGTTCTACTTTATAGTCTTTCATGATTTCTAATTTTGCTTTGTTTGTGATATTGGAAGTTAAGAAATCCCTTACAACAAATCCGGGGACGAATACATTTATATATCAGTGAGCGTTTAATATTAATTACATTTATTCTGATGAATATAAAGGAATTATGGGTCGGTGAAAGTGTCAAGATAATCTCATCTAGTAGAATAGGTAGATTTGAAGGTATCGCTGGTGATGGCCGAGCACGAGTGTCAAGTAAAGGGAAGATGTATCTTATCAAAGATACCAACTTGAGAATATACGAAGTACCCAAGGTAGATAAGGTCAAGGAAATGATGCAAGAGATGAATCAAAGACCTGAGACTACTAAGATGTTATCTGTAGATAAGACTATAGATCTACATATCAAAACACTGGACCCGTCTCTTGTAAATGGTTTGCCAGAGCATATTCTCAATCATCAATTATCAGCATGTAAGTCATTCTTATCAAAAGCTATCACAGGTCGATTATGGATAGTCACTATTATCCATGGCAAAGGTGCTGGCGTATTACGCTCTGAAGTCTTAGGATTGTTAAAAGACTATGACGAAGTAGAAAGAATAGAATCCATAAAAGATGATGGGGCACAAAGAGTATATTTTAAATATTAAAAATCCATTCGCTTGCTATCCTTATCGAAAATATCTTTATAAATTGAAGTTATAACAACATAGTATGACAAAGAAAAATATAAACCGTAGAGAATTTATAAATACTTCAGGGGTAGGATTGGCTAGTTCACTGGTCATCCCCAGTTTTTATATCGGCAAGGCTAAGCCTAAACTCGGTGAGGAGATAGTTGGTCATGGAGATTTTAGATATCGTGTACATAAGGCATGGGGCGACCTAGATCCTGCGAAGACCCCTGTAAATAATTGCCATGAGATGATCATGGATAATAAAGGAAGATTGATCATGGTAGGGGATGATACTAATAATAACATTCTGATCTATGATAAGTCGGGTAAGCTACTTGATCACTGGGGTATCAGCTATACAAGTGGTCACGGGCTGACTCACTGGAGCGTGGGAGGAGAGGAGTTTCTTTTTATATGCGATACTTCTGGTACTATGATCAAGACGAATTTGGAAGGTAGAGAACTGATGAGAATAAGTCATCCTTCAAAATATGGCGCATATGAGGAGGGTGATAGCTTTGCTCCTACCGAAAGTGCTATCGGACCTAACGGTGATATATACTTAGCAGATGGATATGGATCGCAGTATATCCTGCAGTTCACACAAGATGGAGAATACATCAGAAAGATAGGTGGGGGTAGAGGAGACGGAGATGATCAATTCCAAACTGCGCATGGAGTGGCTATAGATGATCGTGATAAGAATAATCCTACATTATTGATCACCTCACGAGGGCATAACTGTTTTAAGCGTTTTACATTGGAGGGGAAATATATAGAGACTTTGTTTTTACCCGGGGCATACGTATGTAGACCTGTTATCGATGATGACATGCTTTATGCAGGTGTATGTTGGTCTCGGCTTAAGTATCTTAATCAGACTCCTGATTCAGGATTCGTAACGATACTCGATAAACAAAATAAAGTCGTATCCAATCCTGGAGGAACTGCTCCAAAGTATATAGATGGTCACTTACAACTCATGGTCCAAGATCAGCCGATCATCAAGCACGGGCATGACGTATGTATAGATGATGATAAGAATATTTATATCTGTCAGTGGAATGCAAATAATACTTACCCTGTGAAGTTGGAGCGGGTGTAGATTTTAATTGGGAATTGATAATCTTGGTTAAGGCTATGGCTATATTGATTCTTATTCAAGAACAGATAAGATAGCAGATACGTATATTCAAGATCGGTGACTTATCATTTTAGACTATTTACTAATCCAGAGCACCATCTATTTTGAGTAAATGATCTATCACGCCATCACAAGCCTGGTGAGTATTTTGGCCGTAAGCATTAGTCACTACCAGATATGCCTTACCGATCGCTGGAGCAACTCGTGCTACCGATAGCCACATAGTATTACTACCAGAATGAGTGAATGCAGTTCCTTTGGTCCAAGGTCTTTCAAGCGTGGCCCATCCTGCAGCATAATCTCCATCAGGTGTTTTGAGATTATTAAGTTGAGCTTGGCTGAGGAGTTCTTGGCTTTTATCCAAAAACTGAAACGCTACGAATTTACCCCAGTCTTCCATAGAGCAATGTACCGTACCTGCAGGGCCTAGCGCAGCTGCATTATCTCCTTGCGATGCAGTCCAACCACTAAACCAAGTATTACTATGACCCCATGGCTGGTCGATTTGATCCTTAGTACCTGGAGGGCCGAACCCTGCTGATGACATACCTAACGGCACGAATAGTTTTTGCGTCATAAGTTCTTCCCAGCTCTGACCTGTTACTTGTTCTGCCATCGCTCCAGCGATCATGTATCCCAAGTTGGAGTATAGAAAGTCACCGGACCTTTGTTTAGATTCCTTTTTTAGATTTTGTATAATTATCGTTTTCCTAGTTGCTTTGATCTCTAGGTCCATATCTTTCCACCAGTTGATCGCATTGGCATCAACGCCGCCTCGATGTCTTACAAGCTGGTGCAAAGTCACATCATGATAATCTGCGTGTATCGAATCCCTTACCTCCTCGAATATTTCTCCGATAGTAGACTCCCAATTTAGTTTGCCTTCTTCGACTAGTAGGGCGAGCATAGCACTTGTCATCGCTTTGGTACAAGATCCTAGATGCAATTTATCTTGATCAGTTATAGGTTCCGTTGATTCCTTTTTTCTAATTCCCGCTGAGGCTATTTTTACCACTCCACTAGAGTCAATTATAGCCGCTACGATTCCTTGTAAGCCTTCGTTAGAAACGGTCTTGGTGAGGATTTCTTTCAAGTCATCAGTTGGTAATATTTCTACTTTCTCACTCTGAGCAGATAGCTTACAACTTGCAGTTATTAATACGAAAAAAGTAAGCACAACAAATACGATTAGGTAATTAGTTTTCATCAGGTGTGTCTTTGTGAGCATAGTGATTTAACAGTTCTCCGTCAAAGTTAATGTATCTTACCTTTTTCTTTTGAATTTTGTTTGTTTCTACTAACTAACTTCATAGTACAAGCCAGCCGAGTTTTTTAAAACATGGATATGGCTGGTATGGATGAAAAACAAGGTGCCACACAAGAATTTAGATGTTTCTCTGAATCACCGATATGGGCGATGAATGAGCAATATTACCAAGAACAAGGATTAGAAGCATGGAGGAGTGGGGTCGTACCTCACCAAGCATCGAGTAACTCTAGGATCGGAAAAACCATGGCGGAGTTGATACTAGGCTACCTCAAGGACCTTGCTCTTAAGGGAGAATCATCTGAGACTGTTTATATCATAGAATTAGGTGCGGGTCATGGTCGCTTGGCTTATCACATATTAAAACATCTAGATAGACTTATAGAACTTACTAATGTCGAGGTACCCAATTATTGCTACGTCTTAACTGACATCATAGAGGAGAGTCTAGAGTTTTTTCTAAGTCATATTCAGTTTGAAGATTATTTTAATAGTGGTAAACTAGATGTTGCCTATTTTGATGCTGTCAAAAGTGAGGAGCTAGACTTAAGGTTTAGTCATAAGAAAATAACATCAGGTAGTCTACAGCAATCAACAATAGTATTGGCAAATTATATTTTTGATTCGATACCTTCCGACCTGTTTCAGATAAATGATGGGGTGTTGAGTGCTTGCGAGGTGCGTGTGAATTTCGATCTAGCAGATCAGGATAAAACGACAGAAGAAGAAGAAGCTAAAACCTTGTTTGAGTTTAAAAAAGAAGAAGTGGTCGGTGATTATTACGAGGACAAGATCTATGACCAGATCATTCATAGCTATAAGACTGAGCTAGTTGATTCGCACTTTTATTTTCCTAAAGCCAGCTTTGATTGCTTATCAAGGATACGAGAATTTTCTACTAAGGGGATGATGGTCGTGTCTTGTGACAAGGGGCATCATGAGATAAATGATCTTCAGAATATCGGCGAGCCGGATTTGATCATGCATGGTAGTTTTTCTATCTGGGTTAATTTTAATGCTTTTGGTAAATTCTGCTCAATACATGGAGGAGCGGCATACCTGCCATCTTACGCTACTAATGCTTTGCAATGTGTCTGCCTTTTGTTTGAGGAAGACCATAAGTCTTTCCAAGAAGTCAACAATGCCTATGAGCGATTTGTCGATGACTTTGGGCCCGATGATTATATCACGCTCAAGAAGATGTCATATGACAAGATAGAGTCTATGAGTACGGAAGAGCTGATAGCCATGATCAGATTGAGTAATTATGATTCTACGATATTCAAAAATTATTTGCCGCAGTTAAAACAACTTTCGGAGAAGCTTTCTATGAGTGATAGGCGACGCCTAGGACAGACTATGCATAAGGTTTGGGAGATGTACTTTACTATCAAAGAGCCTTTTGATCTTCCTTTTGAGCTAGGTGGTTTTTTCTTCGATCTTTCATTCTATGAAGAGGCAAAGTTTTATTTTGAGCAGTCTATGAAATTGTTTGGGCCTAAGCCGGACAGTTACTACAACATGGCACTCTGTCATTATCAATTGAGAGAAGATAGTCTTCTAGTGGAACTCATACAAAAGGCTAAATTTACTTTCCCCGACTACCAACGATTCTTAGAGTTGGATAAGCTCAATCTAAAGGCTCAGTAAAACGATTTGCTACACTAAAAATTATACCCCAAACGAACCCCAAGACCGAATGTTTTCAGTCCAATACTAAAATCAGTATTGGTAGGAGAAACATTTTTGCGTACACTTCTAAATTGGGTTCGGATGCCAAAGTTAAATTTGTTCTTAAAGCGCTTCCTCTCTTAAGATACTAAATGTCAAGGTTTCATTTTTCGCAGCCCCAAGAGCCATTATCAAATGATTCTGCATTAATTTTTGATTCTCCTTCTGAGGTAACATTGACTACTACAATTGTTTCGCAAATTGGAGTAGGTCCTTTCGTATCACAATCCGCCTGTGCTATGACAGCGTACTGAGAAGTTAAGAGGATGATAATTAATAAAAAAAGTTGTTTTAGCATGGGTCTAAATTTATTTGGTTAAGATTAATTCCATTTATACCTCTAGTATGGATGCTAATCATAAAACGTTGCAGGATTCCAAATAAACTTTCTGTTATTTCACTTGTATTTTAATTTTGAAGTAAAAAAGCTAACATATATGGGCTTTTATTAGAGGTCTAGACTTCTTTATAGTCTAGATCTTTTCTCAGTTTTTGTATCTCAGCCTTGAGCTCCGAGATGATATCCTGATGCTCCTGACTGTTGATAAGGTTATTCATCTCATTAGGGTCTTCTTGTAGGTCATATAATTCCCACTCATCGATATCATGGTAGAAGTGGATCAACTTATATCGCTCAGTACGTACCCCGTAATGTTGCTTTACCTTATGCCAGCCATGAGGATACTCATAGTAGTGATAGTACATAGAAGATCGCCAGTCCTGCGGCGTATTTGCTTCCATGATCGGTCTGAGAGATGCTCCTTGAAAATCAGTAGGGATCGCCAAACCCGCATAGTCCATGATGGTAGGTGCGAAATCGAGATTCAAGACCATATCCTCGTTGATCTGATTCGGAGGGATCACGCCAGGCAGTCTTGCGACTAGCGGCATGGACAAGGATTCTTCATACATGAATCGCTTATCATACCACCCATGTTCTCCCAGGTAGAATCCTTGGTCGGAGGTATAGACCACCAGTGTATTCTCTGCAAGACCACTCTCATCTAAGTAGTCTAGCATCCGCCCTACATTATCATCGACTGATTGCACAGACATGAGATAGTCTTTCATGTATCGCTGATACTGCCACTCCACCAGTTCTTTTCCCTTGAGCTGTCTCGCCTTGAAGTCTTCGCCTATCGGTATGTAATGAGCGTCCCACTTAGCTTTTTGTTCTGGGGTGAGCCGTCCGTAAGAATTGTTGGTCCATGCATTGACTGGGTCATGCGCTTGTGGTCCTCCACCAGTACCTGCTGGGTAACCTGCAGAATGCTCCGGTTGTAATTTCATATCACCTTGCATGTACATGTTCTTTATACTTTGGTCTTGCTCAGCTGCCGCGCGCCTCCCTTCATAATCATCCCAAAAGGTCTCAGGCAAGGGTATGTCCTCCTCGAATAGATCAAAGTGTTTAGGGTCTGGCATCCAGTTGCGATGAGGTGCTTTATGATGATAGAGCATACAGAAGGGCTTGTCCGCATCTCTGTTTTCTAAATTCTGAATAGCGAGGTCTGTAATAATGTCAGAAGTATATCCTTCATGATTAAGTGTATCGCCATTATCTATCATCACTGGATTGTAATAATAACCTTGTCCAATCAATATATTCCAATAGTCAAATCCTTGGGGCTCCGTCTTGAGGTGCCACTTGCCGACTATACTCGTCTGGTAACCAGCTTTCTGCAGTAGCTTAGGGAAAGTCAGCTGATCTCCATCGAATCTATCTCTGTTGTCGCGTAGACCATTTAAGTGACTATACTTACCGGTAAGGAGCACGGCTCTCGCTGGGGCACAGATAGAGTTGGTCACAAAACTATTCTTAAACAAGATTCCCTCATTGGCTATTCTGTCTATGTTGGGCGTATTGATCAGGTCCTTAGAATAAGCACTTATTGCCTTCTCGGCATGGTCATCAGACATGATGAATAGTATGTTGTAAGGCTTTTTCGTTTTTGCCTCTACTGAGGCTTGAGGCTCTTTTGTTTGACATGCAAGCAGTAGTAGAATAGCAAGGCCTAATAAATATTTCATAGATTGATTTTAGTAGGTAAAAGATAATGATTTTTGTCTAGACTCAATGATCAAGAACTGAAGAGAATAGATCTATTATCCGGTGACTATAAATATTATCGACATGCCCTTTTTATGATTGGCTAGCCATTAAATCCTTAAGCTCTGTAAGTTCATTAAGTCCCCAAGAAGGTCGGTAGTCTTGTTATGTGAGGATGTTACTCAAGCTCAACTAAGTAAAGAGAAGGGTATCCTCCTCTGTTTTGCTCAGCAGAAATTAATAGGTTACCATCCTTATCTACCACTATACCTTCTGTTTGTCGATTGATGGTAAGGTCATACTTAGTTTTTTTGCCTGAGAAAAAATCTGAGCCTTCCCAGTCAGATAGTATCCACACGAACGACGAATAGACACCTATCCCATTATAGCCCAGTAGATAAAGTTCTTTCTTGCTTTTGTGTATGCTGGCCCCGGTGATCGTTCCTCCAGAATCAAACTCACTGATAAGAGATGCAGATTGATCATTCACATTTTTGGATAGGCCATAGAGCTTACACTTTCTGTCTAGCCAGTTTTTGCTGAATAGAAACAAGCTATCCCCTTTGCTGACCATAGCCTCGCAATCAAAGTTATGATCATAGCCTGAGTAATACTTTTCTTGGTCTTGGTATTTGAAAGTAATAGTCTCCGATTTTTCGATGACGGAGTTTGATAACTGAGTAATCTCGATTTTGAATATGCGCAGATTCTTTCTGCCGCCAGTATTATTACCAAAATCCCCGATGTACATATGTGTGTCGTCTTCGGCAAGAGATTCCCAGTCTTGATTCTTAGCATCTTGGAGCTCAACGGTGTTTAGGACTTTGCCATCTTCTATATCAAACTGATATAATCTGGGTTCGTCACCACTATCATTGACGGTCCAGTAGGCATCATTTATCATAGCTAGACCTGACGTTTCTCTTATCTGTAGGTCAAGGGCTGCGACTTTAGTTTGATGGGCCAGGGTATCTTTTTCTCCCTTTGCTTCTATGTTAGATGTGATGCCTGTAGTTGCAATATTCGACTTATGACAAGAATAGAGAAAAGTAAATAAAATAAGAAAAGGAATGAGCTTCATGCGAATTAGAAATCAATTAAAAATACACCAGTAATTATTAAGACACTTAATGGCGAACAACTATCTTGTCAGTCAAGTACAAGTTAAGTTATCTTCTTTAAAACGGTTAAAAATATAAAAGATGAAATTTAAATTACCAATCACGCTCCTGATGATAGGAATAATGAGTTGCAATAGTGCACCGATCACAGAGAAAATATCCGAATCAGCATCTGAATTAGTATCTGAGGTAGCAGAAGATATGGTGAAGCCAGAAAGGCTGTTGAGACACGTAGTGATGTTTAAATTTCAAGATGCAGCTACTGCTGAGCAGATAAAAGTAGTCGAAGATGCCTTCCATGAACTACCGACCAAAATAGCGGCGATCCATGATTACGAATGGGGAATTAACAACAGCCCAGAAGGATTAAACAAAGGACTGACTCATTGCTTCTTGGTAACATTTGCGAGCGAAGCAGATAGGGAGATCTACTTGCCACACCCGGCCCACCTAGCATTTGTAGAGGTGCTTAAGCCTATGCTAGATGATGTGACCGTGATTGATTATTGGGCTAAGTGATGTCATTAGCATTTCACCGTTCCTGATGAAATAGTAGGACATCATATGACATCTCGAAATATACTTTATTGGTCCATCTTTGTCATTAGTTTGGTAACTTCTTATGCATGCAATCAGCGAATTTCTGATGAAATTCCTAGTCGGTCATCGAATATCGAATTATTCAAAACATTACAAAAGGTAGACCCAAATAGCAGATCAAAGCAGGAAGCCGCTGTCATTTATCGGTCAATTGATCTAGGGGTGACTTGGTCTTCATTCGACAATGGAATTCCAGCAGATGCAACCTTAAGTGGTATTAAGCAATATGGAAATAAGATCTATGTATCTACAGATTATCATGGAGTTTATTTTACTTCAGATGGTCAGAATAATTGGTCGGCGCTTAATGCTTTGAGTTTAAAAGACTTAGATATCAATTGTATCGAAGTGGAAGCGAATAGAATAATCGTTGGTACGCTAAAGCATGGAGTACTGGAGTCGCAAGATGGTGGACTAAGTTGGAACCCATCGAAAGTAAATATCAACTCACCTATCAGGGCGTTTATAAAGTCAGGCAGTAGTATGTATGCAGGAACGGATGCTGGAATATTCAAATCAACTGATATGGGATCAAGCTGGTCACATGTTTTCGGAAAAATGCAAATTCTTGGTTTTACATTATTGAACGATAATATATATGCTGCTACACAAAATGGAGCACTCATGGGGAGTGACAATATGTTAGAGTGGAAATCTATTTATGAAGGTGATGCGCTGCATGATATAGGTAATGATGGTCATAATATCTATGCGATGACCATTGGCCAAAAGTTACTAAAAACACAAAATGATGGGGAGCTGTGGGAAAATGCTCAAAACGGAATTGTCCGTCCGCCAAATTTTTATACTAATGAATTGCAACACATTGGTAACGATGTTTTTTCCGCTCAATGGATAGGAATTTATCATTCTACAAATAATGGGAATAGCTGGCAAATTCTAGATGGGCTTCCTGACTCTACAGCTTTTTCAACACTCCAGATCACTGACTATGGAATTATTGCAGGCATATCAATCAGGTAAATAAAGCGCTTGATAATGTCTATGTGATCATACTGGTTTTACTTTATCTTAGGTACTAATAGGAAAGATAAAGATTCAAACTTAATACGGAATTGTGTTTGCAATAAAAAGCAGTTAGTATTAATCATCGAAAAAATATTAAACGGAGTATCATAGTTGCTTTATTTAAATTATCTTAATACTTCACACTTTAAGAACATTTGGGTAAACTTAGATCATTCCGATTATTTTATTTTTTGATTATCCTTGTAGGTGTTTCATGCCAGCAGAGTGATATAAGTTTTAATGATCAGATAAAGCCACTGCTTAATGATAAGTGTGTCTCTTGTCACGGTGGAGTCAAGAAAGCTGGAGGCCTATCCTTACTTTATCGAGATGCCGCTATAGCTAAAAATAAAAAATCTGGTAAGGCAGCTATAGTCCCTGGCTCTGCTAAGAATAGTGAATTGTACAAGCGTATCATATCTGATGATGCAGAGTATATGATGCCAAGAAATGGTGATCACCTACTCTCTGATGATGAGGTAGATCTGCTAAAGCAGTGGATCGATGACGGAGCTAGATGGGATACCCATTGGGCTTACTCTAAGGTAGAAAAAGTGTCAATTCCAATTGTAGAAAGCGGATGGGCTCAAACAGATATCGATAAGTTAGTATGGCTCAAGATGAATGAAAATGATCTTCAGCCAAGTGAAGCCGCAACAAAGGAGCATTTATGGAGAAGAGTTAGTCTAGACATTACAGGACTACCGGCGATTGCTCATGTGGATGACGACAGTTATGTAGCGCATATCGATCGGCTATTAAAGTCTTCTGCTTATGGAGAACACTGGGCTAGTATGTGGTTAGACCTTGCGCGATATGCCGACTCTCATGGGTATGAGAAAGATACTCATCGTAACATATGGAGATATCGTGACTGGGTCATTAATGCCTTTAACTCGGACATGCCATTTGATCAGTTTACGATAGATCAGCTGGCTGGTGACCTAATCGATGCTGATGATCAAGATAAATTGATCGCGACTTCATTTCACAGAAACTCTATGACCAATATGGAAGGTGGATCTGATGATGAAGAGTTTAGAGTAGCAGCAGTCATTGACCGACTCAATACTACTTTTGAAGTTTGGCAGTCTACGCCCATAGGATGTGCTCAGTGCCATGACCATCCTTACGATCCTATCAGCCAGGTAGAGTTTTTCGAGTCTATGTCCTTATTTAATAATACTGTCGATGCAGATCTTGCGGGAGACTATCCTATGCTGGAGACCTATGATGAGGTGACAGAGACTCGTATTGATTCTTTGATAAATTACATATCACAGTTAAAAGGGCAATCGATTGATATAAGCCAATTACCCACCCAAAAGATAAGACAAGCCTTGTTTCCAACTTTGCTGCCAAAGGATTGTGATGACTTCGAGAATACCTTGTTATTTCCAGATGGAGTGATTTGTAATTGGACTATGAATGTGAATGATATGGAGGGTAGGCAATTTTACTTCATGTATGAAGATGTAGATTTTCAGGGATTGGACTCTATAGCTCTATCATATGCAACGCCTGGGGAAGTGTCGTTTTTGGAAGCAAGACTTGATAGTAAGGATGGTCTACTTTTGTTTAATACTGGATTCGAAAAAACTAAGAGTAGGAGTCAGCATGAGTGGTCGGGTTCTCATGAATGGCAAAGGAAAGTAGTGCCTATCCCTGCCGGGATATCTGGAAAACATGACCTACTATTCGAAATTCAGAATCCTCAACTTATCGTTCCAGAAGGGATCTTACATTTCAATCAGATAGACCTGATCTATCAAGATGGTCAAGTATCTAGTGAGCTTGCAAAAGCAAAAAAAGAACTCATAGAGACAAGGGTCAACGCTGAGAAAACTCCGATAATGAGACAAAAGAGCGCTAAGCTCAAAAGAACTAATCAAGTATTCGTGAGAGGGAGTCATCTCACAAGAGCAGATACCGTACAAGAAAATATACCCGCAATTTTAAAATTAAATAAAGACCAAGATATCACCGATAGACTTGAGTTAGCAGAATGGTTAGTAGACAAAGAAAACCCTTTGACAGCTCGCGTAATGGTCAATCGTATTTGGGAGCGTATTTTTGGTATAGGTATCGTGGAGACTTTAGAGGATCTTGGCTCGATGGGAGAGCCACCGACGAACCAGCCACTGCTTGACCATCTAGCTTATCAGTTTATGCATGAGTATAATTGGAGTATAAAATCACTGATCAAAGAAATACTGCTATCCAATGTTTATCGACAATCAAGTGTAGTGGACGATCATAAACTAGCCATCGACCCATACAATAAGTTACTTGCCAGAGGGCCGAGATCTAGGCTCACAGCGGAGCAGATCAGAGATCAAGCGCTTTATGTTAGTCGGCTGATGCATGATTCTATCGGAGGTGAAAGTGTGATGCCTCCGCAGCCTAAGGATGTGTGGCAGACGGTGTACAACAGCCAACGATGGCAAGAGTCGGAAGGGAAACAAAAGTACAGGAGAGGATTGTATACGTACTGGAAGCGTTCTTCACCATACCCATCTATGGAAGCTTTTGACAGTCCGTCTAGAGAGTTTTGTAAGAGTAGACGTATCAACACTAATACACCTAACCAAGCATTGGTGACGCTTAATGATCCTGTCTATATCGAAGCTGCTAATGCGATGGGGGAACTGATGATAGCAGAGAGTGATGATCCTCTTGCGCAGATCAAGTTTGCCTATAGAGAAGGTATAGGGGTTGACCCCAATGAAATAGTAGAAGCTACCTTAGCCGATCTGTATAATAAAGCGGTATCTGAGTTAGGACAAATAGATGATACAACTAGTGCATTGTCGTCACCTGCAGCCGTCGTTGCTCATGCGATATTCAATCTTGATAGCTTCCTAAATAAAACATAATCGTGAAATTAATCGAACATCATAATCAACAGAAATCACAGTTTGAGACTCGGCGTCACTTTCTGAAAGGATGCACAACTGGTCTTGGGGCTATGGCTATGGCTTCACTAGTAGGATGTAATTCTACTACAGAAAGCCTTGTCAAAGAAGCGATCAAAAGAACTGCTGAACATTCGACTAATTCTCACTTCAGTCCAAAGGCAAAAAATGTGATTTTCTTGCATATGGCAGGTGCGCCGTCTCAGCTAGAATTGTTTGACTATAAACCTGAGCTAGCTAAAATGAATGGTCAAAATTGTCCAGATTCCTTTTTGGAAGGGAAACGATTTGCGTTTATTTCAGGTAAGCCAAAGTTGCTTGGTCCTAAAGCGCAGTTTGCACAGTATGGTCAGTCAGGGGCTTGGGTGTCGGATAATCTACCGCACTTTAGCTCAGTAGTAGATGATGTGTGTTTTCTTAAGGCGATGCATACTGATGAGATCAATCACGCACCTGCGCAGCTATTCCTTCATACTGGATCGGCTAGGATGGGGCGGCCGAGTATGGGCTCATGGGTCACCTATGGTCTAGGTAGTGCCAATGATGATCTACCTGGATATATGGTGCTACTCTCAGGCGGTGCTACGCCTAGTGCTGGTAAGACAGTGTGGGGGAGTGGGTTCTTGCCTTCTGTGTATCAAGGGGTGCAGTGTCGTTCTCATGGCGATCCTATCCTCTACCTCTCAGATCCAGCTAATGTGTCTAGAGACCTAAGAAAAGATATCATCAGTGCGATCAATGATGTGAATAGGGAAGCGTATAAAACATTCCATGATCCAGAAACGCTCACAAGAATACAGCAATATGAGATGGCTTTCAAAATGCAGGTATCCGTTCCTGAGGTAATGGATATCAGCGATGAGCCACAACACATTCACGAGATGTACGGTACGGAGCCGGGCAAGGAAAGCTTTGCTAATAATTGTCTCTTAGCAAGACGATTAGTAGAAAAAGGGGTGCGGTTCATTCAGTTGTTTCATTGGGGATGGGATGCGCATGGCAATGATAAGTCCGTAGCGTTAGAATATGGATTTAAGGATCGATGTCGAGAAGTAGATCAAGCGATGACTGGCTTGATAAAAGATCTTAAGCAGCGTGGTATGCTAGATGATACACTGATCGTATGGGGAGGAGAGTTTGGTCGTACGCCCATGCAAGAAAACAGGTCGGGTACCAAGAATACGTACTCAGGTAGAGATCACCATATCGATGCTTATACTATGTGGATGGCAGGTGGCGGTATCAAGCCTGGCATGAGTTATGGGGAGACTGATCCATTTGGTTATAGCGGTATCAAAGACCAAGTGCATATACATGATCTGCAAGCGACTATTCTTAATCAACTAGGGTTGAATCATCTTGACCTTACCTATCCTTTCCAGGGTAGAGATTATCGATTGACTGATCTATTTGGAAATGTAGTGGAGGATATTGTTGCTTAACACCTGGCCGACTTCCTTTTCTTGCCCAATGTCCCTCGATCAATTATCTTCTGAATATAGTCGGTAGCCATAGGAACTTTACAAGCAGTGTCTCCAACATTCACTTCGACCTTACCGATCTTCTTAGCAATTTTTTTTGCCTGTGGCGATAGCTTTTTGATTGAGCCCCCGACGGCGATCACAAAACCATTCATAACATATCGGACACGATTAGGGGCTTCGTGAATATTATCTCCGATGTGATCTAGTAGTTCACTATACTTATCTATATCGAGCTCTTCATCAGGTCTGAGATTGGCTATTGATGATAAGGTACTCCATCCTGCAGCGGCGATATTTTCTTTTTTAGATTTTATCCATTCTAACCCTAGTTCGTAGCCATATTTAGATTCTGCGGCTACCCATGGTACTGTGAATTCTGAGATGTAATACCAGTAAGCTTCTTTTGCCCAGCGCTTTAGGTCTGTTTTAGTGATCTGGTCTTCATCAGCTATTAGGCCTGCAAGGTACATCGCATCAGAGTTTCCTGTTGCATAGAGCTCAAGCGAGAGTTTATGATCTTTCTTTACTTTCTTAGTGATTTTTTTGAGGTCTGCTACTTTCACTCCAAAGAATGGTTCTTTTGCGCCATGTTTTAGAAGTGTTTTCTTAGTGCTTTCGTTGCCAAAAGACTTTAGCTGAGTCATTACTTCTTTTGTAGTCATTATATGCCAGTTACGATTTTACAATTCGGTAGTGATGCTTTTAATTTTTCGATTCCTTCTGGAGTAGTTTTTGTTTGCCATAGATACAGTGACTCCAGCGTCTTCAGATCGCTGAGTTTTTCTAGTCCAGCGTCTGTCACTGCTGTGCCATAAATATTTAGGACTATTAGTCTTTCTAGGTTCGCTACGGACGTAAGCCCTGCGTCAGTAATTTTTGTTCTATTGATATTTAGCTTCGTGAGGTTACTTAGTTGGCTGAGTGATTTTAGTCCATTGTCATCAAGGTCAGTATCGTTAAGGTCTAGCCAAGTAATATGTTCTTTCGCGCCCAGCAAAGCATCGATCCTATCGTCGGATATATTCTTTGATTGACCATGGTTGGATACGTCTATGAAATTGTTGCTCGCTGCTAGACTTGTCACGTTAAAAGCTACTGCTTTGATCGCCTCAAGGTCTTCAGCTGGTAGGACATCTATTTTTGCTTTTTCGTAAAAGGATTTCTTGGTCAAGTCTATACCATATTCCGCAGCTAGGAATTCTTTCATCGGCTTATCTATATCCAAGTCTTTCAAATTACCAGTGAAGGGCGCGCCTTGCAGTATCCACCACTCGATCAATTTTTTCTCTTTGTAGGTTATCGGCGGTCCGCTAGGAGGCATGTATTTATTCTCCCATGGTGATAGGCTTATCCGTTTATACACTTCACTATTATGTAGGTCTTGGGGTGCTATGGCAGGGTCTCCATACTTGTCGCTGAGTAAGCCTTCTTCTGTCGTCATGACCAATCGTCCTCGAGCATCTTCTGGTTCATGACAGCGATTACATTTTTGATCGAATATGACACTTACTATATCATTGTAAACGTTTATACTATCCTTGTCTGATAGATCTATTTTTGGGAGATCAGACTTAGGCTCAAAAGGTAGCGGCAGATGTTCTTCTCCATGTGTAAGGTTGCCACCCATATGACCTCCTATGACTAGTCCTATAAATAGTAGTGATTTAAGAACAATATTTTGACTACTAAAAAAAGTTTTTGCCTTCCACTTACTAAACCAGATGAAGGTGCAAATTGCAGCAATAGCATAACCACATATCAAGTGGATAAACATATTGAGCCCTTCATAGTACCCAGTTCTTAATGATGCAATACCAGTAGCCATTGCTAGAATAGAAGCAAGAGCACTCATTCCCCAGATAAAGGTGGATAGTTTATCTCTACTGACGGATATATTATTTTTCTGATGCCAATCAACTAAGAATGCTATGATGATAAAGCCTATCGGTAAGTGAACCAAAAGAGGATGTAAATGCGCAATGAATGTTCCCATATCTATGCTAATATATCATTTACTACTTTACCAAACACATCTGTAAGTCGATATCTTCTTCCTTGATGCTTATACGTGAGTTGCTCATGGTCGACACCCATGAGATGGAGGAGCGTAGCTTGAAAGTCATGCACATGCACAGGATTCTCAATTATATTATAGCCAAAATCATCTGTCTTACCATAGCTAAAGCCTTTCTTCACACCTGCACCGGCCATAAAAACGGAAAAGCACTTAGGATGATGATCTCTACCATAGTTGTCTATTGTCAATTCTCCTTGTGTATAGCTCGTACGACCAAATTCTCCTCCCCATACTACCAAGGTGTCATCGAGTAGCCCTCTCATTTTCAAGTCTTTGATCAAGGCTGCAGTGGCTTGATCAGTTTCTCGGCACTGTTGCTTGATGGAGTTGGGTAGATTGCCATGATGATCCCATCCTTGATGGTATAGCTGGACACATTTTACGCCTTTCTCTATGAGTCTTCTTGCTAGTAGGGCATTGGCAGCATAGGTGCCCGGCTTTTTAGAATCTTCGCCATACATATCATAGATATGGTCGGGTTCATTGTCTATGCTCATCACATCTGGAACCGAACTCTGCATTCTGTAGGCCATCTCATACTGCGCCATTCTAGCCTTGATCTCTTCGTCTTCTAGCGCTTCATAGTTGAGTTGCTCTAGTTTGTTAAGCTGGTCTAGCTGCGCACGCCTGTCTTCATCGCTGACGCCAGGAGGATTATTGAGGTAGAGCACAGGATGCTTCCCTGATCTAAATTGTACGCCTTGATATTCTGATGGTAAGAACCCATTACCCCATAACCTAGAGTAGAGCGGTTGGCCATATTTATTCTTTGTGACCAGCACCACGAATCCCGGTAAGTCTTCATTATCACTTCCTAAGCCATAGCTCAACCAAGATCCTAATGAAGGACGGCCAGGTAACTGAGATCCGGTCTGGATAAAAGTAGCCGCAGGGTCATGATTGATAGCATCCGTATGCATGGATTTTATAAAACACAGGTCATCTACTATCTCTGCCGTATGTGGCATCAGTTCGCTCAGCCATAGACCACTCTTTCCATGTTGATTAAACTTATAAGCGGATCCTGCAATCGGAAATTCTCCTTGCCCCGATGTCATTCCTGTCCTCCGTTGTCCTTGAGTCACACTGTCAGGTATCTCTTGCCCATTCATCTTATTAAGGAGCGGCTTATAGTCAAATAGCTCTAGATGCGACGGCCCGCCACTCTGAAATAAATAGATGATCCGCTTCGCCTTCGGATTAAAATGTGGCCCTCGTGGTCCAGCATTGAGATTAGCATTAGCGAAAGCTCCTGGATTCATCATCGATGCAAGAGAGTATGCTCCTAGTCCCAATGTAGAGCGTGTAAGGAAGTCTCTTCGGGTATATCTTTTTTCGTAGTCTCCGCAATGCATATTTGATAATTGATAGTTATTAATATTCTAAATTCTAATTCATCGCTTCATATAAGCCTCATCATGATTAAGCATGGCATTGCTAACCATGGTCAGTGCTGCGGTCCGCACATCATCCATCCGCTCATCCATCACAAAGTCACCTACCTCAAGTAATTTAGAGGCCTCTATAGGTTTCTTTGAGAATCGCGCTAATTGGTCATTATATAGTTCTTCTAGAATATTTACTTCTTGCTTATTTGGCGCTCTACTAGTTACTGCCTTGAAAGCAAATGATAGCTGGTCTGTGATCGAGTCGCCTCCCTCCATTTGCATACGCTGTGCGAGTACCTTACCTGCTTCTACGAATTGTGGATCATTCATTAGTACTAAGGATTGTAGCGGGGTATTAGTGTTTTCTCTTTTGACAGTACATATCTCTCGATTGGGCGCATCAAAAGTGGTCATCATCGGATGGGGAGAAGTACGTTTTATAAAGGTGTAAAGGCTTCTTCGATAAAGACTATCTCCTCTGGTCTCCTTATAATTTAATAATTTATGAGAGAAGGAGTTCTTCTCTATCCAAAGGCCAGATGGCTGGTAAGGGCGGACGCTTTTGCCACCCACTTTATTGTTAATAAGTCCACTTGCTACTAGAGCATTATCTCTGATGATCTCTGCTTGTAATCGATAGCTGGCCCCTCGTGCTAGGTAAATATTATCAGGGTCAGTTTCTCGATCAAGTTTATTACCCTTAGAGTCTTGCTTGTAGGTAGCAGACATGACCATTTTTTTTATGAGTTGTTTGACATCCCAGTCCGATGCTACAAAATCAACAGCCAAATAATCTAGTAGCTCAGGGTGGGAAGGAATGGCACCCTGTAGTCCAAAGTCCTGAGGGGTAGAGACTAGGCCTTGTCCAAATATCATCTGCCAATACCTGTTGACTGCGACTCTAGCTGGTAGAGGATTTTCATCATCAAATATCCACTTGGCTAGTCCGAGTCTATTCTTTTCGTACTTATCTGAGAAGGTTAGGATACTCATAGGCGTGCTAGCATCCACTGTGTACATTGGCGATGTATATTCTCCTCTGTGGTAAGCATAGGTATTTCTCTTGACATCACCATCTTTCATTATCATGACTTCTGGTAGGCTATCTACAAAGATGAGTTTCTCTGATCTGAGTGTAGCTAACTCTTCACTCAGTGTCTGATATTCATCATCATTGTAGGAGGCGATAAGGTGAGCAGATGGGTCATCTAACTGTGATGGCAATCCACCAGATATACCTATTTCATAACTAGAAAGTATTCGGTCATATATTTTGACTTCATCTATCATACCTAAGAAGATGCCGTTTTCGCCAGTGAATGCGCGACCGCTTTTGCCTATTCTGAGTGGTCCCTTTAACCTGACATGGGTAGCACCTGCGATAGTGTGTATACTCTTGTAGAGATCATTATAATTGATTGTCTTAGCTACTTGAGTTCCATTGATATACAGGCTGAGCCCTTCAGCATCTGAACTGCCATCATAGGTCATTGCGACATGGACCCATTCATCAGCGGTTATATGTTGTTCGCTAGTGACGTGTATTAAGTTATGTGGCTTGCTATGTATTAGTGCAGCAGAGAGTCTGTTTTCTTCATCCAGATAAAATTCCCATCCGCGCCAAAATGCATTCTTCTGCGTCGTGTTACCGATGAGGGTCTGAGTCTTTGTAGTATCAGTCTGACTTGTATTTATCCACATAGAAACGGTGAATGGCTCCATGACCTCAAAGACCCCGATATCAGTAAGAGTAGGTTCGCTAAAGTCTTGCTCGATCAATAAGGCTTTGCCTATCTTTCCTTCTACTAGTTTTGCTTTTCCAGAAGCTGTACAGTTCTTATTATTATCATACTGTGTGAATGTTCTTTTTTGTTTGGTTAATACTTGTTCCGTATCAAAAGGGAAGTAACCGATGAGGCCATCAGGTTTTTGGTCTGTTTCTAGAAGTCTAATGTAAGACTTTATAGAGGCTATGTCAGGTTTCACGTTTTTTAGTTCACTCTGCTTTTGTTTGATCAGGTCGTCAAATGATCTTAATTTTTCATCTTCGTACTCACTTGTGTGTAAGGCCATCGGGCCATAATTTCCATCATCACCGGTCATTCCCAGTTCTCGTACATTATTAAAGAAAGCTGTCATCTCATAATATTCTTTCTGAGAGATAGGGTCGTACTTGTGGTCATGGCATTTAGCACAGTTCAAGGTCATGCCGAGAAAAGCCGTAGAGGTAGTCTCCGCTCTATCAAATACATAGCCTAGTCTAAACTCCTCATCGATAGCGCCACCTTCTGCAGTCATCGTATGGTTACGATGAAAAGCGGTAGCCAAGATGTCTTCTTTGGAAGCATCAGGAAGAAGGTCACCCGCAAGCTGCTTAGTGACAAAATCGTTGTAAGGCATATTATCGGTAAAGGCATTGATCACCCAATCCCGCCATGGCCACATCATTCGCCATCCATCTGCATGAAGACCATGAGAGTCTGCGTATCTAGCGACATCCATCCATTCCATCGCCATGCGTTCTCCATATGCAGTAGAGTTTAGCAATTGATCAACAATCCTTTCATAAGCTCCTTCTGATTGATCATTCATGGAGTTTTCGATTTGAGTAAGTGTAGGCGGTAGACCAGTTAGATCTAAGTATACTCTTCTTATAAGCTTTTCTTTAGATGCTTCTTGGGATGGAGTTAGTTTTTGTTGTTTTATCTTTTCGAAAATAAACGGATCAATATCATTAGTGGTTTGCCATACTTCTGCTACAGATTTAGGCATGGTAGGTTTTGTCGGAGGTGTAAATGACCAGTGAGATTTCCACTGAGCTCCTTGGTCTATCCATTTTGCGATCGTAGCGATCTCCTTATCCGTGATGATGAGATTTGACTCTGGTGGAGGCATCGCTACATCCGGGTCATCGCTGAGCATCCTTTTGATCGCCATACTGGACATGGCGTGATTCTTTTTGAATGCCTTACCATCTCCACTAGCCAATGATCTAAATGCTTCTTCTTCTATATCCAATCTTAGATCCGCTTTGCGCTCTAGTTCGTCGGGACCATGGCAGGCGATACACCTATCAGATAGGATAGGTTTTACATGGAAGTTAAAATCTATTTTTTCTGGGAGAGTGGTGTAATGGTCTTGTATATGATCAGGAAGATTTTGTGTACATGAGTTCAATAGGAACAAAATGCATATCGAAATAGTGACGGATAAGTATTTTGAGGAAGATGTCATTATCTCTAAAATAGTGAAAATCCCTCTATGCAATAAAGAAAAATAGTGGAAAGAACTCCTTTCAAAGTAAAAATAGACCAACAGGACAACGCAAATGTGATATCCTACCTAAAGACCAAAGATTCTTGGCAAGAACAAACTCAACTCAGGGATATAGGTAACTAAGATCAGTGAAATTAGCATAGCGATAAATAAAGGCATCAGTGGTTTTATCACTTTCTGAATAGTTGTACCTGCTACACCTACTCCTACAAATAGCACAGAGCCTACCGGAGGTGTACATAAACCGATAGTCAGGTTAAGGACCATGATGATACCAAAATGGGTCGGGTCCATTCCTAGCGAAGTGACGACAGGCAGAAAGATGGGCGTAAATATCAATACCGCAGGAGTCATATCCATAAAGATACCTACGAATAATAAGGTAAGATTTATAATGAGTAGAATGACGAATTTACTATCACTGACCCCTAATAAGAATGAAGTGATATTCTGCGGAATATTCTCATAAGCCATGATCCATGACATACTCATAGAAGTACCTATAAGCAACATCACGATCGCAGTAGTCCCTACAGCAGATAGGAATATCTCTGGCAAGGCATCCCAGGAAATTTCGCGATAGATGTAAGTTAGTATCAAACAATAAAGTACTGCCACAGCAGACGCCTCAGTCGCAGTGAATATTCCGGCAACAATTCCACCGATGACGACAATTAATAAAAGCAGGCTCGGGAATGCCGCCCAAAAGGTAGACCAAACTTCTTTGAAAGTGCTACGCTTACCGACTTTAAATCCTTTCTTCTTGGACCAAACACCTGCAACTATCATTAACAGTAATCCTGTCAAAATACCTGGAATGTATCCTGCGAGGAATAGCGCGGCAATAGAGACCCCACCGCTAGCCAGGGAGTAGACAATCAGTATGTTACTAGGTGGTATGACCATCCCAGTGGTAGATGAAGTGATATTAACGGCAGCTGCAAACTCTTTACTATAACCTTCTTTCTCCATCTCATCTGTCATAAAACTACCGATGGCAGATGCCGCAGCAACCGCAGAACCAGCTATAGCACCGAACATCATAGCCGCCATGATATTGACATGTGCTAGCCCTCCCGGTAGTGAACCCACCAATGTTCTGGCAAAAGCTATCAATCGTCGGGCTATTCCACCTCTATTCATGATCTGCCCAGCCAATATGAAAAACGGAATCGCCAGCAAAGAAAAACTATCAAGACCAGTAGCCATCCGGTGAGCGACCGTAGTCAATGCAGGAAGAGCAGGTATGCTCACAAGCATAGTCAGTATGCTACTAAGTCCTATGCTCCACGCAATCGGTACGCCAAGACCTAACAGGATGATAAATGCTATGACTAGAATGGCAACTTCCATGATCAGATCGTTGACTTACCAGTGAAAAAATCATGCATCTTATAATAAACCACAAGGATGCCGCTCAGCGGTAATACTGCATAAACAAAAGCCATGGGAATCTGCAATGCAGGAGAGGTCTGACCCAAGGTCTGAGTAATATAGAGAAGTCTAGATCCGCCCACCACTAAAACAAAAAAAGCAAAACTAATGATCAATATCCTTATCAAGGCTACTAATCTTTTCTGCTTTTTAGGATTGAGTTTTTCGGACAGTAGATCTATAGCCAAGTGCATGTTTTGTCCAGAGGCATAAGCTGCACCTAGTATACCTATCCAAATGAGTAAGAATCTTGCAAGCTCTTCTGACCAACTTGCCTGACTACCCAAAGCATAACGCGTAAAAACACCCCATAAAACATCTAAGGTCATTACAGCCATTAAGAGCGCAAGGAAGATCCCAAGAAAACGATCGATCTTATTTCTCATACTTTCTCAGTTATTTGACAGCTTGTATTCGCTGTATTAGGGAATACATTTCTTTGTCATCTTTAAATTTCTCCAGGAGTACTTTTGTTTTTTCTACGAAGAGGCTTTTATCTGGTCTAGTGACGATAACGCCTGCTGCCTTCACAATTGCAAGGCATTCTTCTTCAGATTCTACCCAGATCTTTCTTTGATAGTCTATTGCTTCATCAGCGGCTTCTTGCAGCCAGACTTGCTCTTGTGATGACAGCCTGTTCCAAGCTGCAGTCCCTATTACAAGTATATCAGGTACTGCAGTGTGCTCATTAAGTGAGTAGTACTTACAGATCTCATAGTGCCTCGATGTCACAAAGCTAGGAGGATTATTCTCAGCGCCATCTACTACGCCTTGCTGCAGAGCAGTGTATAGTTCTCCATATGAGATCGGGGTAGGCGCACCGCCTAATGACCTAACCAGATCCATTGCCATGACACTTTCTTGTACTCTTATTTTTAAACCTTCTAAGTCGGCTGGCTTATTTATGGAGCGGTCTTTTGTGTAAAATGACCGTTGGCCCGCATCAAAATATCCTAATCCCCTAAGTCTGAATTTCTCACTTGCCAGTAGCAACTCTCTGCCGACTTTACCGTCTTGTACATTATAATTGTGTTGCCTATCTCTAAACACATAAGGTAGACTTAGGCATTTGATCTTTGGCGCAAAGTTTTCCATCACCGCACCAGAGGTCTTGGTCATTGCTAGACTTCCTATCTGTAGTAGTTCTAAAGCTTGTCGCTGTGTTCCTAATTGTTGGCTAGGATAGATCTCTATTTGCAGTTTACCGCCCGATTTTTCAGCGAGTTTTTCTTGCATGAATACCATACCCTTGTGTACAGGGTGATTGGTATCTAATCCATGTGCTAGTTTTAGAGATTTAGTATTAGAAAGATCAGCACAACTTAATAGTAAAGGAATGATCAAGATCAATATAAGTCGTGCGTTGATCATTATACTCTTATCTTTTTAATGAGGGCAAGCGCCTGTTTTGTGTTTTTTGCCAGCGTCTTAAAATCACCTTTAGCTAGTAGGTCTTTAGAAACTAGCTTTGACCCCATACCTACACATGCTGCACCTGCCTCAAACCAGCCGGTAAGGTTTTCTTTGGTGGGAGCGACTCCTCCTGTGATCATGATATCTGTCCATGCCTGTGGTCCTTTTATGGCTTTTACAAACCCTGGTCCATATACACTTCCCGGGAATAATTTGACAATATCACAGCCCAGTTCCTCAGCTTTACCTATTTCAGTAAGGGATCCGCAGCCTGGCATGTAAGGCACTTTCCTTCTATTACATACTTTTGCTATGTCTTCCCGGATAGATGCGGACACTATGAAATTAGCACCCAGCTGCATATATAAAGCAGCAGTAGCAGCATCATTTACAGAACCGATACCTAGTATCATTCCATCTAGTTTTGATAAGGCATACTTATTTAGCTCAGCAAATACTTCATGTGCAAAGTCACCTCGATTGGTAAATTCTAAGATTCTAGAACCGCCATCGTAGCATGCTTTCAATACTTTCATTCCTAGCTTTACATCTGCATTGTAGAATAAAGGAACCATGCCTTGCTGGTGAGCTGTATTGAGTACTTGTAGTTTATTATATTTTGCCATTTTATTTTATTGAAGAAGGATTAGTAAAATTCAAATATTAATATTCGATTTTCAATTAACCGTCCTTATATGGACTAAGTTAAAATCCAATTACCCGATAAAAGAATTATTGGTCAACTAATTGTGAAAAGAAATAATTAATATGAGATTGATTTTTTAATGTAGATTATTAGAATAATTCTATGATTCCTAAGATCCCGTTATATGAGATCACAAGAGAGAAAAAGAGCGCCGCATATAAGCTCAAGGTCACAAGTATATGTATGCTATGTCCTTTCATTAATTCTTTTTGTCTGGTCACAAGAATAATTCCTATGATCACTGCAGGTAGTATGAAAACATTAAATACCTGAGAGAGTATCTGCATTTGAATCGGGTTAGCTCCAAAGATCGGAACGATAAGCGCAACTAAGCAGGCGATGAATGTTACGATCTTAAACTGTGTTGATTTGGTATCTAACTCACCTGATTGATAATCAGCTAGTAAGATCGGAGCGATCAGCGTACATGGAAATATAGAAGATAAGCCAGCACATAATGTTCCAAAAAAGAATATTGTGACAGACATTTTTCCAGCGACTGGTTCAAGCGTATTTGCCATATCTAGTACTTTTTCTACGTGCAATCCATTGTTGTATAATGCGCCATGAGCTACTGCCATAATAGAAGCACTGATGATAAACACAAGTGTAGCGGCAATAATAGCATCCGTTTTTTGATGTTTTAGATCTTTGATCGTCCAGCCTTTACCCTTGATGAAAAGTGGTCTGGATAAGAAAGTAGCGGCAGCCATCGTAGTCCCTACAAATGCAGCTACCATCATTTTACCTCCAGGTACTTGAGGTATACTTGGAATCAGTCCCTTGATAACTTCTGTAGGCAGCGGATGTACGAAAAACAATGAAATGAAAAACGATAAGCCCATAATGGTAACAAACAGTATCAATACCTTCTCAAAGAAAGTATAACTACCTCTAAGCATGATCATGTAAAAAACACTTATGATCAGTATCGCTATCGACAGTACTATTGCGTATTTGTGCCCTAGGAGTGAGGGGAAATTAAGGGCCATCAACTCATAGATGATATTCGAAGTAATCCCAAGAATACCCATAAGGGAATTCCACTGACCAAAGGTGATGCCAAGGATGATAAAGATGGCAAGATACTTTCCACCTGTCAGATTCTTTTTGAAGCTGTACAGTGCCGTATCACCCGTGACTAAGGCAAACTTGCCATATACATACATTAATATCCCAGAAAAAAAACAACTCAGTAACAAGACCCATAGAAGTTGCATCCCATATTCGCTACCAGCAACAGTCATGGAAGTAACACTTCCAGTCCCTATGGTATAACCGATAGCAAAAATACCTGGCCCAAAGGCGAGAATTCTCAGCAATATTCTTTTGAAGAATGAATGAGAGTTATTTGCGTCTGGCACCTGTAAATTTTAATTTCTAATTATCAATTATCGAGAAACTCTGCCACTAGCATCGCCACCCATCAGCTTCATTACTTCATCTATAGTAGCTAGATTAGCATCTCCTTTGATCGTATGCTTAAGACATGATGCAGCTACTGCAAAATTCAATGCCTTCTGGTCATCATCGAAAGTAAGTAAACCGTATATAAGTCCGGCCATAAAACTATCTCCACCTCCTACACGATCAACGATATGTGTAATCTCATATGATGGAGCTTGATATAAAGTTTCACCATCATAGAGTACCCCTGTCCAAGAATTGTGAGATGCAGATATCGATCCTCTCAGTGTGGTGATAACTTTTTTAGCTCTAGGAAACATCTCTTGCAGTTGTTTCAGTACTGATAAATATGCTTTACCATCTACTGATCCTCCTTGCGTTACATCTACGCCTTCTGGGTGTAGGTCAAAATGCTTTTCTGCATCTTCTTCATTTCCTAGAATAACATCGCAGCCTTTCACAAGCTCCGGCATTACCTCGCCAGGTTCCTTGCCATATTTCCATAGCTTCTTTCTGTAATTAAGATCAGTAGATACTGGTACACCTAGTCTGTTCGCAGTTTGTATAGCTTCTAGGCATGCATCTGCAGCGCCTTGAGATAGGGCAGGAGTGATACCTGTCCAGTGGAACCAGTCTGCATCTTTGAAGACCGCTTCCCAGTCGATCATTCCAGCTTCTATCGTTGCCATACCGGAGTGTGCTCTATCGTATACCACCTTACTTCCTCTACTCACCGCTCCAGTCTCTAAGAAATAGATGCCTAGTCTCTCGCCTTCTCTTAGGATACTCTCCGTATTAACACCCCGTTTTCTTAATTCCATTACTGCACATTGCCCTATATCGTTGTCAGGGATTCTTGATACGAAATGACTTTGCAATCCGTAGTTAGCTAACGATACGGCTACATTGCTTTCTCCTCCACCGTATACTACATCAAAATGATAAGTCTGTGAAAACCTCTTGAATCCAGGAGGACTCAATCTTAACATGATCTCTCCAAATGTTACTATTTTCTTCATCGTTCAATTTAATTTAATTATGAGAAGGCTAATCCTCCATTGATATCAAAATTAGCTCCTGTTACAAATGAGCTTTTATCAGAAGCTAGGTAAGTGACTAAGTCCGCAACTTCATCGGCTCTACCTTCTCTTCTTACTGGTGTTTTGCCAGCGACTATAGTTCTTACCTCATCTTTAGTAAAGTCATCATGAAACTTCGTTCCTATCAAGCCAGGACATAGCGCATTGACTCTTATTCCTTTTGGTCCTAGTTCCTTGGCCATCGCTCTGGTGAAAGTAGATACAGCTCCTTTTGATGATGCGTATAGTGCAGACCCACCACCTCCGCCATCTCTTGCAGCAAGAGATGATAGATTTATGATAGAGCTACCTTTGCCCATTAACGGTTCGAATGCTTGCATCGTAAAAACAGTGCCCTTAAAGTTTACATCCATGAGTAGATTATAGAACTCTTCATCAAATTCTTGTAATGTCTTTCGTGCAAAAAGCCCACCCGCATTATTAACTAAGATATGCACTTTTTTACCAAAAGCTTTTACAGTCTTTGCTTTTAGACTCTTGATGCCTTTCATGGTGGATATATCTGCCTTGACAGCAATCGCTTTGCCTTTAAAAGAAGCGATCTCTTCTAGCGTTTTTTTTGCACCAGCTCGAGAGCTATTATAATTCACAACTACCTTCGCTCCTTCTCTTGCGAGTTGCACGGATATTGCTCTACCTATATCTCTCGCTCCCCCGGTCACTACGGCTACCTTTCCTTTAAAAATTTTCATATTCTATTTTAGTGATAATGTAAAATGGAGATGTGATTTGTTCGTAATCACTCTCCATTTTGCATTTTTAATTTTCAATTATTTTATATCCCTAGCGCTTGACCACCACCGACTTGTATCGTCTCTGCGGTTAAGAATGAAGCATCTTTACTAGCTAAGAAAGAAACAACTCCGGCAACATCATCTGGCTGTCCTAATCTTTTAAGCATGATATTGTTTGCCCAAGATTTAAATACTTCAGGTTTAGTAGACTTGATCCCAATATGGAAATCTGTGTCAATCGTTCCAGGTGAAACAGCATTTACTCTTATACCGTATTCTGCTAGATCTTTAGCTAATGCTCTTGTAATTGTATGTACAGCCGCTTTGGATGTACCGTACATTCCTGCTCCAGGCCCTCCTGCATTCCATCCTGCATTAGATGTGTAATTGATTATTGTAGGGTTATCTCCTTTTTTCAGAAAAGGGATTGCTGCTCTTGAAGCGAAGAATACTGAGTCTAAATTTAGAGCCATTACAAATCTGTAAAACTCTGTAGTCATTTCTTCGAATCTTGATCTTCCACCTAGACCTCCGGCGTTGTTTACTAGTACATCTATTCTTCCATACTTCTCACCTATTTTCTTGATATTATCAGCTACAGCGTCTTCTTTGGTAACATCAAAGCCACAGTATTCTGCAGTAATTCCTTCTGCAGTGAGTTCTTTAACTCTCTCAGCGCCTTGCTCATGTTCGATGCCGTTGATGACTACCGTAAATCCGTCTTTACCCAATCTTTTGGCTACTGCTAATCCGATTCCAGCTGTTGCTCCTGTTACTATTGCTACCTTACCTTTGTTACTCATTTTGTCTGTTTTTACTTTTTTTAAAATTTCTAGTTTCCTAATTTATTATTGGTTTTACTTTTTCAACTTTTGGTATTAATACCCATACTGCTAATAATGCTATGATCGTAAGAGCCGCGCCCACATAGAATGCAGGTGTATAATTTTCTCCGGCTGTCAATATAGGAACTAAAATCGTAAGTGCAAATGCACCAAACTTAGCTGCCATACCAGCAATACCAGATAATGTTCCCACAGTGCCCTTTCCAAATAAATCACTTGGCAAGGTCTGCACATTTCCAATAGAAGTCTGAAATCCGAATAAGATAAAGGCCATAATGATCACTGCCATTGTAGGTGATCCCGGATTCATCAATAGAAAGAAGGAAGGAAACATGATCAAACAGCCTAGTGTAATAACCCACTTACGTGTTTTGTTTACATCCCAGCCTGCCTTGATTCTGTTTTGTGCTAGGAGACCTCCAAACCATGCACCTATAGCTGCTCCTGCATAAGGAACCCAGCCATAAAGACCGATTTCTTTTACATCCATACCATATACCCCATTAAGGTAAATGGGAATCCATACTATGAATAACCACCATATGGGATCGATCGCAGCTGAAGCTATAATAACTCCCCAACTCTGTTTATGTTTAAGAAGTTGGCTGGTCGAAGGATTATATTCTACATAATCACTTCCATATTCTTCTTCCGTTTTTTGACCAGTCAAAATATAGTCACGTTCTGCTTCTGTAATATTTGGGTGATACTGTGGTGGTGCTTTGACGATAAGAAACCATGGGATCAACCACAATAAACCTATAACTCCTATTGTAATAAATATCAGCTGCCAACTAAACCAAACCGTAAGTATTGCAATAGCTGGTAATGCAACAACTCCTCCAATAGCTGCTCCAGAATTAAATAGACCTTGTGCAAAGGCTCTCTCGTGAGTAGGAAACCATTCTGCATTTCCTTTCGCTGCTCCAGGCCAGTTTCCTGCTTCGGCAACTCCGAGGATCGATCTAAAAATTGCGAAAGACCATGCACCGATTGCAAAAGCATGTAGTGCAGTTGCAATAGACCAAACGCCTATCGATAATGCAAACCCAAGTCTTGTGCCTATCCAATCAAATATTTTTCCAAATAGCGCTTGTCCCACTGCATAAAAAAATATAAAACTACCGGTTATCCATCCGTAGATCTCCTTTCTTCCATCACTATCTTCATCAGGATATAGGTCTGCTGCTATGTCTGGCCATAAAACGCCTAGTGCTTGTCTGTCAATATAATTAATGACTGCAGCCAATGCAATCAGACCGATCACCCACCAACGTAACCCACCTTTTTTTACTTGATCGGCCATGTGTCTATCTTTAATTGTTCGTGTCCTAAAAAGTCCTCTCTAGCTGGGCTAAATACATCTATCAATATTCCTGGTTCTTTGCAAACACAACCATGCATCACATGAGGGGGTATGTAAAATGAATCTCCACCTTTGATCACTCTGACATCATCACCAATAGTCATCTCAAACGCACCACTTTCTACATAAGTTACTTGCGAGTGATAGTGCTTGTGCTGTTGGCCTATTGCACCAGCTTTGAATCTTGCTTTGACGAGCATGATCTTGTCATCATACCCCATGACCTGCCTGTCAAGACCTTCCGCTACTTGTTCCCATTCTGTTTCTGAGTCTATCCAGTATTCTTTGGTTGCTTTAATCTCGTCGTGTAATGCCATTTAGTCTTTTTTGAGTTTGTTTAATTTATAGAATCCTGTCCAACTATATTCTTTTCCGTCTACAGTTTTTGAGTGTTGTGCTTCTTTATTATTGTTGCTTTGGGCTATCATAAATTCCCATGTGAATGTATCAGAAGAAAATGTGAATATGGTATGATCCTCCGAACTATATGCTAACTCTATGGATTTAATAACAGAGTAGGGGACTATTGGTACTTCTGTAACTCTATTATAGATACCATGAGATTCAATCAAGTTAATAAAAGTTGAGCTTTTCGCATTGTTCCTGCGGTGAATTAGTACAGGATCCGGTCTTAGATTAAATTCTGGGTCATTAGCTCCGGCTCTTCCCAAGATGATTTCATCACCCACTTCGCTTACACTATGCAGCGTATAGAATTTTTCATTACCGATCCAATTGTATGAATAGCTCTCTGAGTCCAAGGTAGAAACAGCCTCCTTCCATATGTGCTGATAGCCATTTGCTTTTCCTATGGGAATCATTTGATCAGTTATTCTTTTACAATCAAAACTAGTTTTCATCTTATGCCCATGGTACCAAAGTGGAATATCTATACTTACATTTTTAGCTGTGTTTATGTTAGATATATCTAATAACAAAGAACCTTTGAGATCTTCGTCATCTATCAGTACTAAAGATTTTTGTAGGCCTACATTATCATATGCATTTTCTTCTTTGGCACTTATTATTTTGATATTATCCATATCAAAATCCATATAATGTAGGGAAGGATTATTTGCCTCAGCATTTTTTACTGAACCGTCAAAATGAGAAGTTTTATTGATAACTATAGTGTTGTGTCCGATAGATTGTTTGCCAAAGGTATTGTTCTCAGGCAAGTATCTACCGCCGCCTTTCTGGTCTACATTGACCCACCTCACCGCACCATAATCTTGTATGATCTCTCCTACATCATCGTATAGTGAATAGCTCAATCTGTCAAAGTGCCCATGTCCCATTCCTTGAGTCGAGAACTTAAATAGCAACTCAAGATCAGCAGCTCTCATCACGGCTACTGCACCACCATCACCTTCGATTCCATCTCTAAACATCATTGATCTTTTATCTGGCTCATTCACCTTATGAGTGGCGAGTGCACTGGCTAGTTTATATCCTGCTTCATTAAGCGAAACGCCATCTTGCTTAGCAGCCCAGTCCAGGAGATACTCTTGACTATCATCTACATAGTACATTAATCCTACAGCATCTACCAGCTCGTAAGATCTATAGGACATCCCTTTTTGAGAATCATTGATGGGGAAGAAGTGTCCATTACTGTCCGTAAGTTGGAGTAGGGTGTTGGTTGCTTTTTTTAGAATGCCATCTCTGTAGTTGAATATGTCTAGCTCAGGCCTGTTGTTATGTAGCGCATGACTGAATACTAAGAAAGGAAATATAGCATATCTAAGATAATATGGGCCCTCAGCAAAGTAACCATCTGGCGAAAAAGAATTATCGAGTTGGGCCAAAAAACCAGCCGTAGTAATACCTTCTGTTTTGATGAACCCACCATCGTTATCAAACTCATCAGCACTGATACCGTCGTCTTGTAATCCATACAATGCTTTGTTAAGCAAGGAATCATTGTCCATGGCCAAAGCCATCATACCCACAGCGGCATTAGCCCATGTACTATGGTTGTGTATCCTGTTAAAGAATCTTGGGTTTCCTTCTGAAAGAAAATTTGCAAATGGAATAAAGAGCTCTGTTTCTAATTTTTCTTGTTCTGCTGCAGTTAAGGTATCATGAATGCAATCATATGCTTGGCTAGTAAACACCATCCAGTTAGCATCATTGAGACATTGCCAAAATATTTTTCCTGTTGCATAAGAACGGTTGGTAGGATGGATAGGTAGAGTAGGGTACATTTCACAATATTCCATCAACATTTGTTTCACATATTCTGCATACTTGACTTCACCAGTTATCTGATACAGATTACCTGCTTTGTGCATATGCTTGTAATTGCGCTTGTGTTGCTCATGCGTATATCCGCCAGCCATGTCTTTTGGGATAGGTACATCTATTCCATCTATTATTGCAGCATCTATTTCTCTTCTGGCCGCTGATACTTGATTGTCAAATAAAGGAACTCTCCCTGCGTTATTTCTTATTTTTTGGACTCCACTTTTTGTGAGACTTAGGCTAGGGTGGTTGCTCGTAAACATTTGGGAAATATCTTGTGAGTTGCCATTAGCAATATCCCGACTCGTTTTTTTTTCAATAGTATCTTTTGGTTGGCTTACGGTCGTTTGTTTACTAGTTATACAACTACTAAATATAAAACAGATCAAGACCGGAATATAAAACTTCATAAATGTCTCTCTAAAGTAATGTTTTGAAAGATATGCTTCATTTGGCGGTAATTACTATTGGTTGCAAATGCTCTTAAACTACTTTTTACTGTGAATACAAATAAATTGTTTGAAAAATCTAATAAAGAAGGACGCCAAATGATGACGCCCTTCTTATCTATAAAAAAAACTATCTATCAAATAATAAGTAACTAATCATTCTTGCTTGTTAAATCTATTCTAAAGATTAGTAACCAGGATTTTGTGTGATCACTCCAAAGCTCGAAAGCACTTCTGAATTAGGGATAGGAAACAAATGATATCTACTATCTATTGTTTCACCCATTTCAGCATCAACAGTACCAGTCCTTACTAGATCAAACCATCTCTGTCCTTCGAAAGCTAACTCTAATCTTCTTTCGTCTGCAATAGCTTGTCTGACTTCAGCTTGTGAAGTAGCAGTTGAATTAGTTAATCCTGCTCTTGTTCTGATCTTATTTAATTGGTCCAATGCTCCAGCACTATTTCCAGTTTCATTTAGTGCTTCAGCGTACAAAAGAATAGCACCTCCTAATCTTTGCTCTATCCAATCGTGATCAGGTCCTCCTGTCTGAGGATACTTAGGAGAGGCCGTACCTGCTTCATTTATAGTCACTGCTCTTCGTAGATCAGTACCACCACCATTTGCAGCACTAGCATCAAAAGCGGCAACTAGATCTTGATCAACTGGATTAAGCGACTTTGTATCAAGTCCACCAAACCATGACCAAAACTCAGAGCTAGTATATTCATCTGCAATAGAACTAGATATTTGGGATGCGAATATGATCTCTGAATTAAGATCATTATCTACACCAAATATGTTTGCAAAATCTTCTTGCAAAGCAATACCTGCACCTCCAGCTCCATCAACGACTGCTTGCAAAGGAGCTAGGGCACTGCCAAAATCACTCATTTGCATAAACACTTTACCTAACATACCCTGAGCTGCTAATTTAGATGCTCTTCCATTCACTATGTTAGTGCTTAATGCACCTGCCGCATCATTTAGATCAGAAATGATCTGAGCATAAACATTGGATACAGGTTGTCTCGCAAGGATAGACCCATCGGTCAAACTTGGGGTGCTAGACAAATTTATTGGAACGTCACCAAACACTCTTACTAGTTTGAAATAAGCTAAAGCCCTTAAGAACTTAGCTTCACCTATCTCTACAGGATCGGTAGATTTTTCAATTACAGTATTAGTACTCAAAATAGCTTTGTATAAAGCGGAGTAAAAAGGATTGAAAAATTGAGGTCCCATATCAATTAAATTTGGACCGAATTTATCAAACTCAGTATTTGGCTCTTCATCCATTAAAGCATTATCAGATCTAAAGTCACCCATAACTGCCATAGGTGTTACGGATCCACGATTATAGAAATAAGCCGCATTAAGAGCTCCTTCAAAATCCGTCAAAGAATTTGAACTGGCAATATTTGTGGGAAATTGATCTAAGTCACTGGTACATGATGTAACCAGTAAAAATGAGATTAATAGTATATATATATGTTTCATTTATTTTATTTTTTATGAATTCAAAATAATCAGCTTATAGCTGAAACATTCCTAGAAGCTAACATTTAGGCCCAAAGTAAAACTTTGTACTACTGGACTCGCACCTACCTGCAGTCCGTACGTTGTTGGTCCTAGATAACCACCATTTGTGATCTCTACTCCCTCTGGATTAAGTGATGTGTAATTATCTCCCATGATGTACAATAAGTTACTAGCTGCAACATACACCCTCGCAGAACCTAATCCTGTTTTACCAAGTATTTCTGGATCGAGTGTGTAGCCTAAAGTCACGTTTCTAAGAGCTATGTAAGATGCATCCTGAATTTGTGAGTCCAATTGATTTCTTGGTTGATCATAGTGAAGTCCATTATGATCAGCAATACCATCGCCTTCTACATCAAAATCACTTCTCACTCTTGGACCAAACTGTGATTGCCAGTATATCGGATCTACATTCCAAACATCTCCTCCTTGTGCTCCTTGAAATTGTAATGAGAAATCAACGCTTTTAAAACTTACTTGACTATTCAATCCCCAGTAAAAGTCTGGCGTATTTTGTCCTATCTTCACTAGGTCGCCACCTTCTTCAACTGTTTTTGATCTATCAATTACTCCATCATTATTTTGATCTACAAGATAGAATGCAGAACTATTAATACCTATGGATCGTGTCGGGTCTGATATGAATTTTGTTTCTACTTCTCCCTGTGTTTCGATACCCCACATTTCTCCTATCTCTCCGCCTACATAGTTTCTCCAGATTGGATTCCTTCCTGACTGTCCATATGTTGCTCGAGGTAATTCATCAAGATTACCTAGGTCAGTAATTTTTGTAGACACTGTTGAAAGGTTAGCACTAACATTCCATCGAATATCACCAGTGTTGATTACTGCTGCACCTAATTCAAACTCATAGCCAGAACTTGATACATCTCCTGAGTTAAGGACTATAGATGTTGTACCTAATACCTCAGAAACACTTTGATTGATCAATATGTCTTCGATATCAGAGGTGTAATAATCTACACCTAGGGTGAAACGATTCCCTAAGAATCCTAAGTTAATACCAAAGTTAGTCTCCGTGTTCGTCTGCCAAGTTAGATCAGGGTTTGCTACGTCATTAGGAATAAGAAATCCATTCCCGAAGATAGTTGCCTGAGGGTTAAGAAGACTCAAAGAGCTGTATGCTCCTAGAAAAGATGTCGTACCAAGAGATCCGTAACTGAATCTAAGTTTTAAGTCTGTTAATAGTTCTCCACTAAAGAATGATTCATTATGTACATTCCATCCCAGAGATACTGCAGGGAAGATCTCGTATCTATTATTTATTCCGAATCGAGAATCGCCGTCTCTTCTTACAGATACGGATGCTAAATAACGATTGTCATAAGCATAATTAATTCTTCCAAAAACACTCTGTCTATTAATGGTTTCCTTCCTCTCTTGTATTAAGACATCTGCTGGGTCCATGATCGCATAATTAAATGGCTGACCAAATGGTACATTATTACCATCCAAGAATATCTGATCTAAATAGAAATTTTGAAATTCAATACCCGCTACCGCTCCTATGTCATGCATGCCTAGCACCGTATTATAATTTATAGTTGTTTCACTTAATACAGAAGTTCTTTTAGTATCTCTTGTATCTAGTCGAGTCTGGTTAGTTCGTGCTCTAGAATCAAACTCTAGGTTTCTAGTGAACAAGTTTCGAGTGTCACTAATATCTCCACCTAAAACCGTTTTAATATTAAGGCCATCAGCAATCTCATATTGTAAATATGTACTGATGTTTCCGAAATATGTTTTTTCTGTCAACTGACCATTATCAAGCTTAACTGCTGGACCTGCATCTCCTGATCCACCAATACCATTACCAGATCTGCCATAATGCCAATCATTAGCAGGATCACCAACTTCCAAAGTGTAAATACTGTTATTAAAAGGTGCATCACCTCCTCTATAACCCGAATCAAATGCTGCCAATCCTAATGCCTGTGCCTGTTGATCTAGGTCTTGCACAAAGGCTATAGATGCCGCAGTATGATAAATAGGATGAACACTATAAGCTCTCAACAGATCTCTCATATCATGACTGACCAATTCTCTATCACCAAGGAATCCGTTGAAATTTAGTCCAGTCTTGAATTTACTTCCGATGCTAGCATCTACATTCAATCGTGCATTATATCTTTCAAAACCTTGGGTCTGAACTACTCCTTCTATATCTTGGTAGCCTACAGATGCAAAGTAATTAACATCATCTGTACCTCCCGAAATACTTAAATTATGGTTTTGACTTGTTCCATTTCTGAATAGCCAGTCTTCTGCAGCTACAACATCAGGAGAATTTCTAAATGCGTTTATTCTATAGTCAACTAAAGCTGGGTCAAGGTCAGAAACATTATATGTTCCATCTGCTATACCCGCATCTAAAATATCAGCCCACTCTCCGGCAGTTTTTAGTTGCTCTACATCTTTTACATACCTACTAGAGGTACTGACGTAGCCATCGTAACTGACAGTTGCTTTACCAGTCTCTCCTTTTTTAGTCGTTACTAGTACAACTCCATTTGCTCCTCGAGATCCATAGATAGCTGCTGAAGCGGCATCTTTTAGTACCTCGATACTCTCTATATCGTTAGGATTAACTGTTGCTAAACTTCCTGATATCGGATAACCATCTACAACGATCAGCGGATTAGAGGCACCTGAAATAGAGGCTGCAGCTCTTATCTGAATTTTTGGATCTGCACCGGGTTCTCCGTCTTGATTTTGTATCAATACACCAGACAATTTACCTGCTAGTGCATCATCTACTCTACTAGCTTGTATTGCGGCTATATCACCTCCATTCACTTGAGCAATTGCTCCTGTGTTGTGCGATTTTTTTCGTGATCCATATCCTACGACTACCACTTCATCTAACTGGGCTGCATCTTCCATCATGGAAATGTTTAGTGCAGTTTGATTCGTTATTGTGATTGACTGCGTAGAATATCCTAAGTAAGATATCTGTAATACGTCGCCGTTGCTGACACTAATAGCATAGTTGCCATCTATATCTGTGATCGTACCTCTAGATGTACCATCCACAATAACGTTAGCACCAATGATCCCTATATTGTCGGCATCAGACACATTACCAGTCAATGTGTAGCTGGTCTGCGCCAATAATGAACCGCTAAATAGCAACATCATCATTAAAATTAATTTAGTTTTTAGATTCATAGTTAGATAGATTTAATAATTTAAAGTTTTTTCATTGGTAAAGAAAGTGATGGAATATTCCATACTATAATCATCGGTTTTTACTAAATTCCTTAACGTTAAATAAGTGTTGTTCCATAGCTTGCACAGCGCTATCAGCATCTTGGTTGTTATCATGGCTAAAATATTTTGATGTTCATTTATAGCCCGTTTATTATTGCTGAAATTGCACACCTTGTATTGTATAAAGTTCATTACTGCACCTGTACTTATAAGTTCTCTGATCTGTGAGAGGATCAAGTCAACTGGGTTATCAAGTTCTATTTTATTCAAATTCTCAAGCATAAATTCTGGACATGATTGGTCAACCAAACATTGGTCAACCAATAATTGGTCAACCAAATATAACTTTAATTTTTACTTTTCTAAGTAAAGGGAACTTTTATTTTTAGGATTGAAATAGAGAGATCTATTGATTCAATTAGGAAATATTATATATATCAAAAACCCTCTAACTTTGATAAAGTGAAAGTTTCTTGATCAGTTATTGACCTTGTAGAATGGCCAATGATTTGATTAGGATTAACTAATGAATAACTTCTAATTCGTAATACTTCACTTCAGAAAATGTTCCACTTGCAGATGTTTGCAAATAGTTTCCTGCTTTAAAGTAATTTTCAAATACACCCCATTTTTGAGTATGTACATCATCAAAGATAAATGTCTGTTCATCAGACAAAGAAATTTTCATCATTGTCCCTTTCACTTCTATGCTGAGATCAAACATATCGTAGCCTACTTCTTTCTTGAAAAAATAAAATTCATCTTTCCATGATTCTTTTTTGAGAAGGTCTGTATCTGTTACATTGACATCTTTCAGTATTTTTCTGCGCACATCTATCTTTCCATCATCCCAGTATATCTTAAGTACTGGTGGAGCATTGTTATCAGTATTTCCTATTAGATCTCTTTGTGCATCTGTCAGTCTACCGTGTATCTGCATCACTATTATCCTATCCAATTTACCAACCTGACCACTGACCCTTTCCACTTTTAGCTTTCCAGTCATCGTACCGCCTTGATCGTATGTCCAGTTGACTTTGTTAGATCCAGGCTGCATCTGCTCACGTAACTCTGTGCGTGAGTAGGATGAATTCGTAGTACTACTACCTGGCTCTGTATAGAAAACTAGCGACTGATCATCCGGGTCAGGATACATATACTTTTTAAGTATCTCAATATTCGGATAGTCCAGTATTTCTGGAGGCTCTACTTCCGTAGGACTTCCTATTGGTAGTGTAACTTTCCAGTTATGGAGATCGATCTCTGGTAGGTCTACATCATTTTCTTCCTCCTCTTCTCCTATCATATCCATGGCATCGGGAAGGGATGGGTCTTCGCTATTGCTGCAAGAGCAAACAAGGACAGCCATTCCTAGAAGGAGGGAAAAAATGATGTTCTTAATACCTATCAATTATAATTTTTTCAATTTCTAAACTTTCAAGTCTGCATTCAGATCTGAATTGATAATATTTTCAGCATCAGATGAATCATCTAAATTGATTGATGACATCCAAATCATCAGTGCGTCTGATATTATTTGAAAAATTTTCACTAAATGCATATTTGCTAATTGTAGATTACTCCTTAGGGTATAATTTAATGTTATCCGCATAGGCGTCTTCACTAGTAACGCCATAGATCCATATAGATACGAGACCAGAAGCATTAGAAGTAAATTCATTTTTCACTATAGTGAAATTACCTTTGCCTAGTGCCTCAAGTCCAACGTGCTTGCTCAGTGTCGGAGCATTGATCGCATCCGCTCCATCACTATAGTGTCCATCTAGAATTGACAGTACCATTCTATCGCCACCAGCTACGTCTGCTGCATCATTTTTGATAGCATACTCCCATTCCACTATGTATTCTGTATCGGCAGATATTGTAAACGCCTGATATGCAAATCTTGTGTTAGGACTTAAGAATTCTTCTGCAGAAGTACCATTGGTCCATTTTGCACCAGCAGTTTTAGCTCCTGTATCATTACCATCATAGTCTCTCGGAGAACCATCACTAGATGAGTTAAACGGGTCTCTCTTACCACCTGTGAATGCGTCAATTTTCCATCCATCTTGTCCTTCAGCGAAATCTCCATTGTTCACAACAGGAACAATAGCATCTGGCTCTTCTGGTTCTACTATTACTACCTCTCTTGTTACGGAAGACGTAACACCATTTCCATCAGTTGAGGTTAGCGTTACATTCCATGATCCTTCTCCAGGATAGGTGTAAGAAGGATTAGCTTCTGTAGAAGTATCTCCTGTTCCAAAATCCCAAGCATAGATCGTTGCGCTGTTTGATTGATTTGCGAAAGAAACGATTCTGAAATCCTCCGGATCAGTTTGACTGAAGCTAAATGCTGCAGACGGTAGTGTTGCATCTGCTATTGAATTTGCCTCTGGTAAAGCATATTCAAAATCACAAGAAACAAAACCTATTGAAAATATGAAAAGCAGTGATAATAGCCCTCCAGTTATATTTTTTATAGAATTCATGTTAAATTATTTAAATAATATTTTAAAATTAATATCCAGGATTTTGTGTCAGTACACCATTGCTCAATCCTATTTCACCATCAGGTATAGGTAGTAATAAATCATTTGGTGTAAACCCAAAACCATTATTAGTTGCAAATTCTGCTAATACATTCTGAGCAATACCGAATCTGATCAAATCAAAAAATCGCTGATTCTCAAATGCTAGTTCTACTCGTCTTTCTGTTATTAGATCTTCTTTTGAGATCAACTGAACGGCACTTGTTAATCCTGCTCTGTTCCTCACAGCCTGAAATGATGCTAACGCAGCTGCGTCATTAGTCTGAGTGCTGCCAGCCATGATAGCTTCTACATGCATCAACAATACGTCGGCATATCTTAATACTATCCAATCATTCCCTGCTAAAGTCGGATCACCAGAGGTAGCTGCTATCCCTAAAGAAGCATCACCATTTGGTAGATACTTGACTACTTGAAATGCGCCAGCTTGTATTGCATCTGGTCTGTAAGAAAATCTTGCACGATTTCCTCCGAATTCGTCTAAAGCTGCAACAGCTTCGTTAGTAGGGTAGTTAACACCAGTTGTTCTTCCTACTGCATTTAAAAACTCAGCAGAAAAATTTTGCGAATCATTAGAGTCGTCACCGATATATCCGATTGCAAAGATCACTTCATTATTCCCTTCGTTAAAGAACACATCCTTAAAGTTTCCTTCTAGTGCAAAACCGCTAGCTATTACACTTTCACATAGAGATCTAGCTTCACTGTAATTGCCAAGTGTGAGGTGTACTTTAGCTAGTAAACCTTGAGCTGCTGCTTTTGATGCTCTCGTTTTATATTGATTGGTCAAATTGGCTGCAGCCGTGCTTAGGTCGCTTACAATTAAGCTATAGATATCAGCACTACTCCTTCTTGTAAACTGAGCCTCAGTATCCAAAGGACCTACAACTGCGTCTATCAAAGGCACGTCTCCATATAATCTTACTAGTTGGAAATAAGAATATGCTCTTGCAAACTTAGCTTCACCTTCAAACTGGGCAGCTACTGCAGATGATGCAACATCTAGATTTTCTAGCACTGTGTTGGCTTTGAAAATAGTAGCATACATACTTCTGTAATAATCCGCTATAATACCATTACTTGCTTCTATTTCGAACCTTTCGAATTGTGCAGCTTCTCCTTCATTACTTTTTGTTTTAGTGTTATCACTCCTCATCTCAGTAAGATAAAATTCCAACTGAACTGCACGATTATTATTATTGCCAGTTGTGTTCACGCCTTGCATGCTATCGTAGATATTGATAACACCTGTTTCTAGCTGCGCTTCTGTCTCATAGAACCCGGCAGCACTGATTGCAGATGTCGGGGCAGGACTTAGAAATTCCTCACCGCACGATACCAAACTCATTACTACTATGAGGGCCGTTATTATATTTATTTTTTTCATTTTTTACATTTAAGATTTTATGAGTAGATTAAAACTCAAGATTTAGACCTAATGAAATAGTTTTTTGGATCGGTGATCCTGCTCTCTGATATCCATATGTTGTAGGGCTAGTTGTATTTATAGACTCAGGATTAAAACCTGTGTAATCCTCAGCAGTCTTATAAAACAAGTTTTGTCCAGATACAAATACTCTAGCTCTCGATAAGATATTCGTATCAGGTAAGAAGTCTTCTAGGTTAGCACCTATAGTAACATTTCTCAATGCTATGTATGAAGCATCCTGGATAATGTCATCAGTAAATATCTTCTGCTTGATAAATCCTGTCACCGCTTGATCAGCAGCAGGTATATTACTCGTCACATAATCTTGAGCACTATTAAAGTGGTTAAAAAGATATTGGTCTCCCATATTTCTTACTTCAGCGCCATGAGAACCTTGTACCATGAAACTGAAATCTATCATGCTAAACCCAAATGTATTAGTCAAAGACCAAACTAAGTCTGGGTAAGGGTTTCCTAAGATGGCTTTGTCATCGTCATCTATCAGACCATCACCATTAAGATCCTTCACGATAACATCTTGCGCTTCAGCTCCAATAGGGTGGAAAGGTTCTTTTAGATATTCAGTAGGGATATCTCTGTCTACTACCCATCCATAAAAAGATGATATAGGGAAACCTTCCGCATTTATCCATTGTGCAGCTCTCTTGCTATCTACGTTTTGTAATTGTCCGTCAGAATCTGCAAAATCCAATAATGTATTTTCATTTCTAGAAGCGATAAATGACGTAGTCCAAGTCAAGGTATTGTTTCTAATATTGTTAGTTCTCAGCTCTAACTCGTAACCTTTGTTTTCTACTTTTCCTAAGTTGACCAGTGCTTCTGTAAATCCAGTCGTTGATGATACTGGATTGTAAAGAAGTAGTTGATCACTAGTTCTGTTATAATAATCTACTGATCCTGATAAAAACCCATTGAACAATTCGAAATCAACACCAGGGTTAATTTCTCTTGATCGTTCCCATTTTAGTTCTGGGTTAGCAATGTTAAGTGCATTAAACCCTCCTCTCACACTACCATCTACAACAGCCGTGCTTGTACCTAATAAAGCGATGTAAGGATAGTTATCTACTAAGTCATCTCCAGTGTCTAACCTGTTATTTCCAGTAAGTCCATAGCTAAATCTGAATTTCAAGAAGCTCACCATGTCATTGTTTTTCAAAAAGCTCTCCTCACTGGCTACCCATCCTACTGAAGCTGCGGGGAAATTACCATACTTGTTATTGATACCGAATACAGAACTTCCGTCTCTTCTCATACTTACAGATGCTAGATACTTGTAATCGTATGCATAGTTTAATCTACCGAAATAAGACTGAAATCTTTCTTGATATACAGATGAGCCTGCACCAGAAATAGTTGTTGCAGCCGATATTGTTTTGATAAGATCTGAATCATATCCTGTACCAGTTACATTGTTCGCTTTAGTGTCCCACTTCTCAGCTGACATTCCTAGTACTGCATTAAACTCATGTAGCCCTATTTCTCTGTCATACGTAAAGTAATTTTCATTTACTAAGTGTATTCTATTTTGATTTGACTGATCGAGTGTAATTCTAGATGCTCCTCTTCTATCAGCCAAAAGTCCTTGCCATCTGTCTCTCTCTGTATTTTGAAAATTTCCAGCAAGGGAAGTTCTAAATTTTAATCCCTCAGCTATCTCGAACTGTAAGTAAGCATTTCCAAATACTTTGAACCTATATTCATTTCTATCTCTTTCTAGGACTTTTGCCGCAGGGTTAGTATTAGAAGTATTACTGATATCCTGCTGATTAAAACCATCTCCGCTATAATTATCGAAGTGTCTTTGTACAGCGTAGTCACCTACTTGTACATCAGGGTATACATTCCTATCTACGAACCCGATCGTGCTTTCATCATGGTATACAGGTAACCATGGAGTCTGTCTAAGTATGTCATGTGCAGATCCATCAAATCGTCTTCTGTCAGTATAAGACGGTGCCACAGAAGCACCAAATGATACTTTATCATTTATTTCTGTTTTGATCTTAAAGCTGAAGTTATACTTCTTGAAATCATCAGTTAGTAAAACTCCTTCGTCATGTGTATATCCAAAAGTCGTACTAAAACTAGTCTTATCACTTCCTCCTCTCGCACTAAATGAATGGTTCTGGATAGCTCCTCCATCAAAAATTACATCTTGCCAATCTCTATCTACTCCGATCAGTTGCTTATATCTTGTTCTATCTGATATTTCCCCATTTACTCTCATCTCCTCTGCTGCAGCGTCTGCTATACTGAAGTAGTAAGCGTCACTTGTATGTGCTTGTTTATTACCATAATATCCATTGTAGCCAAATTTAGTTTTACCTGATTTACCATCTTTAGTCGATATAAGGATAACTCCGTTACCTCCTCTAGAGCCATAGATAGCTGTAGAAGCAGCATCCTTTAATACCTCAAAAGATTCTACATCATTCATATCAAGAGAACCTAAAAAGTCATTATCTACTATAAGTCCATCAACCACAATTAGCGGATCAGAACTTGCTACCATAGAGCCTGTTCCCCTAATACGGATAGTAGGTGCTGATCCTGCTTCTCCTTCTGTAGCAGCAATATTCACCCCGGAGACTTGACCGACTAAGGCTTCGTCTACTCTAGATACTGGTAGCTTGACCAATTTTTCGGCATCGACTTTTGATATCGCTCCGGTCAAATGAGATTTCTTAGAAGAGCCATAACCAATAACTACAACCTCGTCTAATTGAGAAGAGTTTGCGCTCATTATTATTGTAATATTCGATTGGTTACCTACATTGATGAGTTGACTATTATAACCTAGATAACTTACTTCCAGTACGTCACCTTCGCTTGCATTGATAGTAAATTTACCATCGACATCTGTAATCGTACCGATACTGGTACCTTGTTTTAAGACGTTCGCACCTATCATTGGTAGGTCATTTTCGTCCAGTAATTGACCGCTTGTGGTTTGGGCTTGCATTGATAATGCTCCTATAAAAAAGAAACATAATGCCATCCATGCCTTAGCAGTTTTAAAAGAATTAGTAATTTTTAGCATGATCTTGTGATAGTTTTATTCATTAAAATTCAATTTGACTAAAAGGGTGTTTAAGCTCCCTGGTATTTTATTTATTGATAATTATTTTTACTAAAATCTGTGATATCAACTAAGTGTATTTCCATGGCCTTCACAGCTCCTTCTGGATTTTTAGAGGCTATCATATCCAATATTTTTTGATGCTCAGCTATCGTTTTTTTGTTATTGTTTTCGCTACACACTTTCAAATTCAGAAAACTCTTAACGATATCAGGAGTGATGATCATCATGAGCGATTTCAATACAGAGTTTTTACTTGCTTCCGCTATTTTGATATGAAATAGGAGGTCTTCTTCTATAGCAACATCTGTTTCTTTCAGTTTGTACTCATACTGGTGAAGGGCATTAGTAAGTTGTACGATATCGTCCTCTGTTCTATTGATCGCTGCTAAGCGTGCGGCCTCTCTTTCAAGTAAGACTCTAGTATCGACTAATGATTTAAAATCTAAGTCTTCTATTTTTAGAATATCTGAGATCAAACCCTCCAATGCAGCTATGCCTAGACCTGTAACGACAGTTCCACTTTGTGGAATGATCTTGACTATACCGTAAACCTGTAGTTTGTTGATCGCTTCTCTGACTTGGCTACGACTGACGCCTAAATGTTCTGCAAGTTTTCTTTCTGGCGGTAGCTTTTCACCAGGCTTTACAGCGCCAGAGCTGATAAGGTCTCTTATCTGAGAGATGATAAGATCTACTGGGTTTTTAAGCTCAATTTTATTCAGGTTCTCTAGCACAGTTGCACAGGTTTTGGTTGACCAATAATTGGTTGACCAAATATATGCAAATATCTTAGCCCTGCGACAAAATTGAATATTAATTTATAGCAGAATAAAATTTAGCATTTTATCAAATGCGTAAAATTTTTTGGATTTGAAGAGTTGTATAGAAAATACAATATTCTATTTAAGCATATTAGAACTTTATTCTGTAGTTAGAGCTAAAAATCAAATTTAACAAAATAAAATATGGAATTAGTGAGCTTTTTAGATGCTAAGCTAAATTGCTTTCAATCTTAATTCGTAACGGGACTTAGGAATTAAAACTCATGATTTTGAACTAGTCGATTATTAATCCGCGATGAGGATGTTATTTTCAATTAATACGAAAGCTTCTTTTTCTCCCTACAAACTGGCCAAGCTCTTGTAGGCATCCCTGCCAACAAGCCTTATAATGACCAGATATAGTTATGATGGCAGGGATGCCAACACCGGCGTCAGATTTAGTTACTTCTTAACTTGACCCTTGAGTTATTTATAAAGATACATGATCAAATTACCAATCCCACAAGGTCCCATCTTCTAGTCGGCTCACCGGTAAGTATGATCGCTTGTAAGGATGCATTTTTGCTTTATTTACATCGAATTCAACACCTAGACCGGGCTTATCATCTATAAACAGGTATCCGTTTTCAAAGGTCATGGGATGTGTAAAAACTTTATTCATAGCCTCACCTCCGAACCCAACGAACTCTTGAATACCAAAATTAGGTGCCCAGATATTTAAGTGTGCATGAGCAGCATGACCAATTGGCGAAATATCTGGTGGGCCATGAGGAGCCGTTCTTACCTTAAATATTGAAGCAAAGTCTGCCATCCTTTTCATGGGAGTGATTCCTCCCGCATGAGTAGCAGCACATCGCAGGTAATCAATGGATTGGCTTTCGATAAGTTCTTTTGCGTCCCATATAGAATTGAATGTTTCGCCAACAGCTAATGGCATTGTGGTGTACTTGCGAAAAAGTTTATAGTTGTCTTGGTTTTCTGCAGTTACAGCATCTTCTAGAAACAAAAGATCATAAGGCGCTAGTTCTTTTGCTAATCTAGCAGCCTCTATGGGTGTTAACCGACTATGGACGTCATGAAGTAACTCTACAGTATCGCCATATTTTTCTCGGGCTTGCTTAAAAAGCTCGGGGATAAAATTCAAATATTTACGGGTGTCCCATGGCTGCTCAGGGGGTAGGGGACGATCGCTTTGCATCTTGTAATAATCCTTCTTATCCCCCAGCGTTCCATATGTTCCTGCTAAACCAGGAATAGCACATTGTAGTCGTACAGCTTTATATCCTGTCTCTATTAGCTTGCCTAAGTGTTCTAGCGTTTCTTCTATGTTCTGACCATTTGCATGACCATATACTTTTATTTTAGTCCTGCTTTTGCCTCCGAGCAATTGATAGACAGGGAGGTTAGCCGCTTTGCCTTTGAGGTCCCAGAGTGCCATGTCTATGCCAGCTATTGCCGACATGGTGATAGGACCTCTACGCCAGTATGCTCCTTTGTATAAGTACTGCCAGATGTCTTCTATCTGATGTGCATCTCTTCCTATTAAGCAGGGTGCGATGTGTTCTTCGAGATAAGCAACTACCGCCTTTTCTCTTCCATTAAGCGTAGCATCCCCCAAACCATACGGCCCCTTCTCTGTTTCAATTTTGACCGTGACGAAATTTCTATCGGGACTATTTACAAATATCTTGACATCAGTTATCTTCATGGAATCAGTCTGTTCTTATTATAAAAATACTCAGATGTATGCATCGGAGTCCATTGAAATTTTCATTCTCGCGAAAGCGGGAATCTAAATAAACGAATTTCGGTTTTTGGCTTTTAAGCCAAAATGAAATCAGCTTAGTACTTCTTAGCTTCCTATTAGAACAATTGATTTCAAGAAATTATTTTATTGTTTTTTTGGCGGGCTTCCTGGTCCTACTTTACCGTCCCGAAACCATATTTCCGTATAACTTCCATTGGCATATTGCTTTGCTAGATCTCCATCATAAATTTTAGACCCTGTGCTCCAGACCATATTGGTCTCTGGCGCTTTTCCATTGGTTTGATTATACGCGCCTTGCTTAAAGTATTGTGATTCTCCTTCATAAGCACTTGGTTTTTCTGTGCCATCTCGATCTATCACAGCGAACAATCGCCTGATCTGTTCTGGGATATCTGAGTCATTTATATATTCTGATACAATCAAGTTTTTAGTGAATGTTTTTGGTGCCTGACCATCACGTGAGAAACTGAGATACATGATCCCATCGTAGACATTTATCTCATAACTAAATTCTTCTCCTAAGGCAATACCATCAGAGGGTTCTTCTGGGTACGAAGACACATCGGTACCGATCACTGACATATCATGTCCCCAAACTGCGGTTGAAAAATCCCACCTTTTAGCATTATCACCTTCCGTGTTTATCTCATAATTCCAAAAGACAGAACCCTTAGTATGTCCTGGAAATTTCTTGTAGAAAATTTTTAAAGGTTCATTCTCATGACCGGTATCGCTATGAATCTGCCCAATAACTGTAGAATAAGAAGCGGCAACTCTTGCATCTCCAGAAGTGGATACATGCATGACTTTTACCGTACTAGATAACTTGCCACCTATTTTTGCAGTCCAATGTTCTTTTTGTCCAAGCTCCGTTCTGGTATTGCTAGATGTTCGGGAAGTAATACCAGAATTAGGCGTTTTATAAGCTACCCAATCTGTTTTGCCATCATTAGCAACATAGAAGAAACCTTCTTTTTCGTAGTCTATCAAGTTGTCAACATTAGTACCATCGCCTAATAGGATTTTCCATTTATCCATGTATGGCATTACATCGCTTGGGTACTTTTTTTTATTCTTATCAGATACTTTTGATTCGGTATCTGCACCTGCCTTTGAGTTAGTATTTGAACAACTACAAAGAACAAATGAAAATAACATTCCTGAAACGATGGCAATTGACGAAAGCTTAAAATTGAACTTCATATTTTTTTATTAATGTTGCCTACTAAATATTGGTTAATAAAATGTTTTCAACTTAAGATTTTCCTCTACAACTATTTCTCCAGAATTAGTGATCGTATTATTAGCGTGTGTATTATTCTTGGCTCCCCATAATAGTGCTACTTGCTTCACGCCATTGTCTTTAAAAGTATTTTTAGAGATGTCTACATTGATAATTCCGTAAGTGTTGAGTAGAATACCATTTTTCTCTTTCGCACCACAATTGGAGAAATTACTATTGGTGATCGACAAATTGCCACCTACTGTAGACTCATCATATCCGCCTCGATAGTAATCGATCACATTAGCTCCGATACCGTCAAACTTGCACTCATCTATCGTAATATTCTCCGCATTATATTCTCCTTTGTCTTCTATCTCTTCTGATAACTCTAGTCCATTATTACAATTGGTAAATGTGGAATTCATTAATTTGATGTGCTCCGAGAAGGAATATTTATAAGCTTTCAAGATGTAATCAAAGTTTTCGACAACACAGTTATAAAGTGATAGGTTGTATAGGCTCGACATGTTTTCCTTAAGACTCGCAAAAGCATGATTACTCTTATTTCCAATGAGATTTACGTTATTTAGATTTAGTCTGGCCTTTGGGTTCATCTCAAACAATGGGGTACCAGCAGGGCCAGTGTACTTTAGCGTGACTTTGTCCTGTGGAGATCTAGTTGTAATATTTAAGCTCTTATCTATTTTTAATGAAGTCGAAATGGAATACTCTCCGGGCGCAAGTGATAGTGTAACACGATCTCCTGCTCGAGTAATAATATCAGCTAAGTCTTGTTCTGGCTTTACATATTGGACTTCTATGTCTTCATCCACAAACTCTAATTGAAGCCAATCTGTGCCATATTGAGATTCATCAAGAATAGGGGGGGCAGAGCTTGGTTGTCCTACAATAGCACCTATAGCATTATTGTCATTACGAGAGATACCAAATAGATCTTTGTTAAAAGCATCAAATCCAAATCCAGAATAGACCTCTTTTTTAGGAAAGTCTACAGAAGGTGCGTAAATAAATCGACCTATTTTTTTTAACTCAAAACTTGCCGATTCCACACCTTCTAACTTTTCAAAATCAACACCTTGATTGTTGATTATATTATTCTTGAAAAGGATACCATCCAATTTATCAAATGCTACGATTGGTCTTTTATCACCTTTGGTATTGTATACCAAATTATTAGCCACTATTGTACGTATAGGTCTTGCAGATCTTATCTCAGAAGCGGGTAATACTTCTTTCATACTGAGATTAGCTCCTACTCCAAACTGCAATGGCTCTGTACAATTTATCCATGAATTATGAGCAATGATAACATCAGTCACTTGTATATAACGGTTTAGCGGTGACTTAGGAATACCATTCATTACAGCAAGAGGGCCCCTAAAATCTTGACCTCTTAGATTATAGAAATAATTGTTAGTCACTGTATGACCTGTTCCGATCAACCTGATACCTCCAACATTACTTGTTTTTTCATCACCTATGAAATAATTGCCATCTACCGTACAATAGTTGCCATGTCTAGTGACCAGTGAGCCTTCACTTTTATAAAATACATTATTCCGGAATTCATTAAAATTAGTTTTACTAGAGATCACTTCCACTTCACCATTACACTCATAGAATAAATTATTGGCCACCAGTGTATAGCTGGGACTCATAGAGGTATAGCTATTTCCTATTTGTATCGTCTCTGCACTCGGGCCTCCTTTGGGCGGGCGAGGGCCAAAATAATTATTGATGATCTTATGGTAATTGTTAATGTTTTGATTGCCCTCAAGATCCACTCTTAGAGTTGGACCTCTATTGGATTTTCCTCTGAAGTAGCAATGGTCTATTTGATTGTGTCTGCCTTTTAACAACACCCATAGGTCTTGGTGATTTCTCTGCAATTGATTATAGTCCTCGATCACACAATTGGTAATAATGCAATGATTAGCTACAGTTTCTTTTACTGCAAAATTAATTACAGACTTAGATGGAGAATATCCATTGACAAAATATAATCCTTTCACTATTAGGTGATCTCCCCCCAGTTGCAAATTAGACTGGCCTTGGAGGAGGACTTTTCCGGGACTCTCCGCACTTAAAGTTATCGGATTGTCTTTTGTACCACTAGTGGTTACTTTTATTTGTACATCCTTCCACGTGCCATTAGCCATTACGATCCTATCTCCTGGTTGTGCATCAGCGATTGCTTGATAAAGCTCATTATTGCTTTTAACCACTTTTGAAGGCGTGACTTTATTGGCTGCTGCAGTGATAACATTATTGTTTGTCCCTGATGTCGGAAGGACAGCAGAACTCTTACAGCTGATGAAAAACATAATAATGAAGACAACGTATACTGAATATTTCATATCTAATTTTATTAAAGAAGAAGCTAAAGTAATATTAGTTCTAATGTTATTCTTGAATTTCTATATAACCGGTAACACCGTGTAGGCACTTTATGATTTGATTAACTCCCGGTGGCCCAGCGTGATAGTGATAGCCTCTGATGTCATCTGAGTGTCCACCGCACTCATCAAAGTCATGTGGCTCGCTTTCGTTTTTATCTATGAAAGCATAAATTCCAAAACCGTCTATGGCATAACCTATCAAGGGTGCATGATCATCAGCTTGAGTCACTTCCTTAGTGGAGCCAGTTGCTGCGTGATAGTGATAACCACCATGAGGATTGACATGGCCACCGTGGTCGTCTAAAGGTGCAATAGTGTGTGCAGCTATTATTGCGTGAGTTGGTGCAGGTGGGTCATACTTAACACCGTTAAGTGCAATTCCTATACCGCCCCTTTTAAATTTTTGGAAGGCCTTTTTATACATCGGAGTGACTGGGATCACAAAAGTTGTTGTTTGATGTTTAAAATATTCGGGTAGACACTCTACGCAGTGGTTTTTATATTCCTCTTCTACATCCGGCTTTGCTGCTGCCAAGCACCCAGCTTTCGTATCAGTCACTTTTATGGAGCCATCATCTCTATATAGCTTCCATTTATCGTCATCATAAAATTCTGCCAGTTCAGCTATAAAATGTCCTGATACATCATAGACTTTATCATCCTTAAACCAAATACCTCCGGCTTCTTTTTTATCATTCAAGTGCTTTGGGCACCAAGGACCCATTTGATGTTCTGACGCTTGAGAATTGGACCTTATCACATAGCATTCTGTTTCTGTGCCTTTTAAGTTTATGGTCTTTCGGACGATATCACCAAGTAGATTTTGCTTTATAAAATTCTGTGGATTTACGTCAATTACTTTTGCATCCTCCACTATGTCTGCGCGCTCATTGGGCCTGCAGGAGACATTGAAAATTGTAAATGATAATATGAATAATGTTGTTCGGCTAAAGATTCTGGACATTAATAGTGGATTATTTATGAGACATATTTATCTATTCGAGTACTTTCTTTATGGTCTTGTCAATTGTAGAATAAATTGTGGACTCTACGAACCCAATAGAAAAAGTTTGCACTGTAGTTAGGTACTTGTCTTTGTTTTGACGGCCAAAACCTAGTACAGTCATATCAGGTCTACTCACATAATTATCTGGATACTCATCATCTTCATGATGCAGTAAATACAATATGCGTTGAGATTTTTGGTCCCCAAAAGCCATCCATTCAGGGGAAGGTAGGTCGCCAAGAAATGGCTCTGTTATCTCATGCTTGCTAGTATCACTAGACGCATACCAAAAATCAGTACTATCCATTTCTCCACCTGGAACTCCTTCATACTGTACCCAATACTTATAGCCAGGACTGATCTTGCTCATAGTGAAATCACATCGGTCTGGATAGAAGTCCCATAGACCTTGCCACTGTCCATTATCTGATGTGAATCTGATACGGATATGCTCCGCTGATTCGACCTCGACTTCCGAGCTCGAAGGGTCCGTACCAGCATTCATAGCATGGAAGTAGCTACCATCTTGTTTGTGAACTGCATTGGGAAATCCTCGATATTCACCCTTGTGGGCAGAACCTGCTCTGTTATGAAAGCCTAACCAATCTATATTATCCTTGTCAATCATACTAGACAAACCACCACCTTCCTTTTCTAAATAATAAGTCGCTGATGGAGTAGTGATGACGTATGCTTGACCGCCGCCAGCAGATTCATCTACACCGTTGGTCAGGTTCATTTTTTTTACTTTTTGATCTACACATGAGTTGAGACAAAGTGTAAGTAATACCAGTGTAATTAATTTTTTGTTTTCGATCATAACCTTATGCTAATGTGGACGTATTAATTCTGGCACTACGTCTCAGTAGTATGCCAATACTAGATATGATCAATGCACAAATAACAAAGATCATCCTACCCCAGAGTGGATTGGGTATTAGCGACATTAGAAAAATTCCTGCGCTCATACATATCACCATCGCTCCTAATTTGTTTCTTTGTTGACGATCAAAAACGTCCTGTTGGTCATCAGCAATAACAGGTGTTTCTAGATTTTCAAAAAAGTGATCATTAGCGATTTTGTTTTTGTCTTTCGATTCATTGTAGAATAGGGAAGTAGCACAGAAAAAACCCGCAGTAATAAATACATGTACTCCAAGTGTAAGAATTAAACTCATATCAGTAGCTTCTCTAGCTGTAAATGGAGCTATGCCGATCCACTCAGCAAATACCTGAGGCGTGAATACATACTTCATAAACCAAGACAAAAATAAACCGAGCAATACAGTAGCCCATGGAGCCCATCTCGGCGTCTTTTTGATAAATATGCCAACAATGAGCGGAATCAGTAAGGGCACCTGAATCATTGCTGATAAAGACATCATAAGATCAAATAGGCTAAGCTCTTTTAGTGATTTAAAGAACAGTGCCATGCCGATGACTAGCAGACCACTGATAAAGCTTAATAGCATACTCAGGAGTAATAGTTTTTTATCACCGATCTGCCTTCCTTTTTTTGCAAGGAAGGGTTGGTATACACTACGTATCATGATGCCAGTATTTTTATTCAGCGCAGAATCCATGGATGACATGGAGGCGGCGAATAGCCCAGCAAGCATAAGTCCCACAGTACCGACGGGCATTGTATTGCGAGTAAATACCAGATATATAGCGTCCGCAGCTTTGTTGCCCAGTTCAGGATACGCGGAGGCTGCATCAGGATATAATATGGCTGATGCCCAAGGCGGGATAAACCAGATAATGCTGCCAGCGCCCATCAACACCATAGCTAGCAAGGCGGCTTTCCGAGCATTCTTAGAATCTTTCGCTGTCAAAAAACGAAAGGAGTCATGGAGGTTCATGATGGTGATCAGTTGCTTAGCGAGAAAAAACACAAAGGTGCCGACTAGCAATAAACCGTAATTCATATTAGGGCCCATGATAAAACCTGAGGGAAAGTTAGTCACCAGTTCTATAGGACCACCTACTTTTACCAGTGCTACGATCGCACACGCGATAGATATCACGGCTACAACCAAGGTCTGCATAAAGTCAGAAGCAACCACACCCCAAGCTCCAGATAGTACCGATACAAAAACGACAGTAAGGCCCGTAAGGATTATTGTGATACTGATATCTGCAGTAAAAACCGCGCTAGCAAACACGCCCAAGGCATTAAGCCATATACCAGCATTTATAAGGGTGAAAATAATTAGTGCCCATGAAAAAAATTGTTCGTTACCTTGACCAAACCGGCCCCTGATCGCTTCTGTAGGTGTGTCCACTCTTGTCTGTCGAAATCGATGAGCAAAGTAGGCCCAACCACAGAAGTAAGAAAAGGTATTAGCTATAAAAACCAAACAGACCGCAAAACCATCCGTAAATGCTTTGCCTGCTGCACCAGTAAACGTCCAAGCAGAAAACTGCATCATAAATGCGGTAGAACCAACCATCCACCACAGCATGCGACCACCGCCACGGAAGTAATCACTCGTGGACTTACTAGCCATATTCTTGAAAGTAAAACCAATACCAATGATGAGCAGGAAGTAACCTGCAATCACCAAATACTCATACATCATTGGATTATTTTCCATGTCTGATTTTATTGGAGATGGCTTACATTGATCGAGTTGTCATTCTTTCTGATGATGTCTATGAGTTGCTGATAGAGACTTCCTTCTTTAAAAGTTTGATAGGGAGCGAATGGTTCCCCTTTAATATCCTTCACAAATTCTCTTACTAAGCATTGCCAGTTTCGTTCTGTGTCACCCTCGATCTTTGGTTGGTCGTCGGCTATGTCTTGAGGTAATGGTATTTCTTGCCAAGTTTTATTTTTATCCCATGAGTAGAGTGGGCCACTACCGTAATGACCCTTTATATAAATAGCTCCTTTCGTTCCATAAAACACGATGTGGTCTTCGTTAAATCGAGGATTAAGCCCTCCATGTTTAAAAAGTACGGAGACAGGTTTTGCGGCGATAGGACTTTCAAGCTGTGCCAAGACGGTATAAGTCCATTCGACATTACTTTCTCCCCATTCGAGTGAGGGATCGTTTAGATCTTTAGGAATATGCTCTCTTCTAGTTTTAAAATTATGAACACCTTTGACGATAGGTGCTTTGCCCATGTCGTCTCGCACTTCTCCGCTGATCGATAAGATCTTTTCACCTATTACAGAGGTCACAATGGATAGCTTGTGTGTGAAGTTGTTGTTGAGTCGTCCGCCACCGTCTTCTTTTCTATGAGACCACCCAAAAGGAATATCACGTTCTAAGTTGAAATGCGAAATACACTCTACTTCTGTCGGTTCTCCGATTGCGCCATTTGCTACTAATTGTTTAGCGTGGATGATATGTGGCATATATCGGAAGCTTGAAGCGAATGCTGTTTTGATATTTTTCTGTTTCGCTAATTCGTACAATTCAACTGCTGAATCTCCACTATCAGTCAGAGGTTTATCACAGAACACATGACAGCCATGCTCGATAGCTTGTGTAATAGTTGCATAGTGTGCTCCTCCTGGAGTCCCTATCGAAACGATATCTGGTTGGCAATCTTTTAAGGCTTGTCCCCAGTCTTTGCCGGCGTAAGGAATAGCCATCTTGCTTGCTACTTCACTAACTACACTTGGTGTCCTACCTACTATACCAACAACCTCAGCACCTGCCGCTCTGAATGCATCAGTATGCCCTTGTCCAGCGAAACCTGTTCCTGAGATGAGTACTTTTAATTGTCTATTCATTTGTTAATCAAAAATTGGTTCAATTGGTTTAATATTTTAAATCAAATATTTTTTTGAATATAGACATTTCTGAAATTAAGCCATTGGTAATCTAGAACTAAGTAGGTGAAATTCAAATGGACTAATCTTTTTAAAAAATCTCATTTGCATTGCATAATAGCTTTAATTTGGGTTTAGTATTTTGATATATAGCTTTCCAAAGATCAAGAATAAAAGTTGGTGATGAATACATTTGGTTGCTTTCTTCTTTTGGTCAATATGTCAAAACTAATTTTTAAATAGTAGATATGAATATGAATAGTTCGAGACGGAAGTTTTTAAAACATAGTGGGGTTGTGACAATTGCAGCACCTTTTGTTACATCAACTTTCCGAGCTTGCAACAAAGATCAATTAAACGAGGGATTAGATGTACATGTGTTTTCTAAACACTTGCAATTTCTAAATTTAAAAGAAGCGGCAACAGTAGCTTCCGAAATTGGTTTTATTGGTTTAGATCTAACAGTCAGACCCAAAGGTCATGTCTTGCCTGAAAATGTGAAGACAGATCTACCTAAAGCAATTCAGGATATTAAACAAGCAGGGTCTTCTTGTAAAATGATCACCACCGCAGTTTCTGATGTCAAAAATCAGAAAGACATAGATGTAGTTGCAACAGCAGCTATAGAGGGAATCAAATTTTACAGGAGCAATTGGTTCTCCTACAAAGAAGAACTTTCGTTAGAAGCATCTCTGGATCATTATAAAGAGAAGGTGCGACAATTGGGAGCTCTAAACAAAGAACATAATATTATTGGTTGCTATCAGAATCACTCTGGTACCAAGATCGGGGCGTCTGTATGGGAGGTGAGAAAATTATTGGAGACCGTCAATTCAGATTTCTTTGGTACTCAATATGATATCCGACATGCTGTAGTAGAAGGTGGTCAATCGTGGCCAAATGGTGTTAAGTTGTTACAAGAAAACATTAAAACTATCGTATTAAAAGATTTTAAGTGGGGTCAAGTTAATGGTAAATGGAAAATCGTCAATGTCCCCATCGGAGATGGTATGGTTGACTTTGATGCATATTTCAAATTGCTAAAGAGTCTAGGCTTGAAGCCTCCAGTATGCCTTCATCTTGAATATCCACTAGGAGGAGCCGATAAAGGAAAGTACAAGATCACTGTAGATCATAAAGTAGTTTTTGATGCCATGAGAAAAGACTTAGCCAAAGTGCAGAAATTATGGACTGAAGCTTAATTAAGAATGAAAACCAGTTTAAGAATATTTGTGTTTGAAAATATTTTTAATACACTTGCTATCATTTCGCTATTTTGCGAGAAGAGAAGTAAGATTATGAACTTCTAACAGACTGTATTCTAATATTCATGAATCGTTTCCAAAAAACAATTGCACTTTTTTTGCCAGGCATTTTTTTGTTAGGGTTTAATATTGGGACTGGCAGTGTCACGTCGATGGCTAAAGCAGGAGCTACTTATGGTATGTCATTATTGTGGACGATTATTGCTTCTTGTTTTGCTACCTACTTTATGATAAACCTATATAGTCGGTATACTATGGTGACTGGAGAGACAGCACTACAAGCATTTAGAAAACACATTCACCCTTCTGTGGGTATATTTTTCATGCTTGCATTGACAGCTGGTGTGATGGGTAGTGTCATGGGAGTGATGGGGATAGTAGCTGATATTTCTCATGTATGGTCCAAATCGTTTATGACGAATGGTATTCCTGCTATTTATTTTGCGGCCTTCTATATAGCGTTGGTGTACTTTATTTTTTGGAAAGGGGAGACAGAATTCTTTGAGCGTACTTTGGCTGTGATAGTGGCTATCATGTCGGCGTGTTTTCTTGCAAACTTTTTTATTCTTATGCCGCCTCCTTCTGAAATATTGAATGGGCTGATTCCCAATGTACCTGTCGTATCTGAAGATCAGGGCAAGGGCCCATATCTAGTCATAGCTTCCCTTGTAGGTACTACGGTGTTTTCTGGTTTATTTATAATCAGGACTACATTGGTCAAAGAGGCAGGGTGGGGAATAGCTGATGCAAATATCCAGAGGAGGGACGCGATTGTTTCCGTAGTGCTAATGTTTGTTATAAGTATGTCGATTATGGCTGCAGCAGCAGGTACGCTATATCCAGAAAATCTAGGACTTACCAAAGCTTCTCAGATGATCGAATTGCTAGAGCCTCTTTCTGGTCAAATGGCGGTAACTATATTCGCATTTGGGATCATAGCGGCAGGCGTATCGTCTCAATTTCCAAATGTACTTATGTTGCCTTGGCTCCTATGTGATTATAACCAATCACCGCGTAACATGAAGCTTTCGAAATATCGAATCATGGTATTCTTCATTTCATTACTCGGACTAGTAGTGCCGATCTTTGATGCTCGTCCTGTATTTGTAATGATCATTTCCCAAGCGCTTAATTCAGTCATATTGCCTGTAACAGTTGCCTGCATAATGTATCTAGGAAATCGAAAAGACCTCATGGGGAAATATCGATTTACAACCTTTGATAATGTTATCCTTGCGGTGATCTTGGCGTTTGCCATCTTCACTTCAGCTATAGGTGTTAAGGGTGTACTTCAATTGATTTTATAGAAATCTGGAACTAAGATTTTTTTGATTGACTTAGCTGATTCAGGATATAGAATAGTACCTTCTTGATAAAAGGGCTTTGTAATTACTTTTTATACGATTTAGTGTTGAAGGTACCACATCAGATTTTAAAAATAAATTTTAAAGACCAAGGCAAAAAATACAGCCATAGCCTTAGCTATGGGGAGGATTATCAACGCAGAGGTTTACAAGTTATATTGAAAGATGTGCGGCATTCTCAAGATTAAGTGGTATCAATTGCTTTATGTGTTTCCAACCACTCTTCTCCTTTTTTATCCAGGAAGAAATCCATCCAGATATAATGCATTATTTCTCCTTCGATTACTTCTACAGAATGACTGGAGCCTAATGGTATATGGAGAATCGAATACGCAGGAAAGTCAATTTTTGAATCATCAGCAGTAACGATAACTTGGTTATCCGTTAAACCTAAAAATAATTGTTCTAACATGGGGTGTTCATGTGGAGCAACTTGGTCCGGGCCTTTGGTTTTAACTGTTCCCAAAGCTACCCGAGGAATATACTTATTTGGCAAAACTGTCCTGCTAATTGTAGTAGGACTTTTGATTGCTTCTGTATAAGCTTCGCAATCGGCGAATTTTGTAAAATATATTTCTTCGGTATGCTTCTTTGGAAACTCTTCTAGATCTAGAATATCTTGAGCTGTCAATTCGCAAGATATTTTTATGAAATGAAGCGTGTCATTTTTAGCCGTTTGGATAGAAAAATCTAAAACCGCATTTGGTAGAAATATTGATTCTGGCTCAACATTATATACCTTATCATTTACAACCAGACTACCGGTCCCTTTAATAAAAAGGTAAAAGAATTTGTATTTGCTATCTAATTGTTCTTCTTGCCCGTCTTCAGCACCCAAAGCAAAATGGAATATTCTTATACCATCAATTTCATCTAGGCGTATCTCTTTACTATGGCTCGCCTTACTTACTTGGCGATCTATATCAAGGTACTCAATGGGGATTTCTTGTTCTGTAGCCATGTTGAATTTTGGAATGGATATAAATAAGTTCACTCAAATCTCAAAACTAAAATACTCCTTAGCATTATTATAACATATGTTTTCGATCATTTGACCTAGCCAGGGTATATCATTGGGCAGCTCTCCTTTTTCGACATCATTGCCAAAGAGATTACAAAGTATCCTTCTGAAGTATTCGTGCCGAGGAAAGGATAGGAAACTTCTGCTATCCGTTAGCATCCCGATGAATCTTGTGAGTAGACCCATGTTGGATAAGACATTCATTTGTTCGGCCATCCCATCTTTTTGGTCTAAGAACCACCATGCGGAGCCCCACTGTATCTTACCAGCTGAAGAGCCATCATTGAAGTTACCTGCCATGGTAGCGAACACTGCATTATCTCTTGGATTAAGATTGTAGATAATTGTCTTGCAAAGGTTTTCTTCAGCATCGAGTCTATTTAGAAATTTAGATAGTGGTGCAGCTTGGTTAAAGTCTCCTATGGAATCTGCGCCGACATCTGCACCTAAAAGGTGGTTTAGCCGCTCACTATTATTTCTCAATGCGCCTAGATGAAATTGCATGACCCACCCTTTATCAAAATACATTTTGGCCAAGTAGTATAAAAGCGCAGATTGGAATACAGCTGCTTCTCCTTCAAAAACTTGTTTGGAAGAAATACGTTTTTTGAATATCCTATCTACTTCTGCATCGGTAAAATCAGCTGCATACAAATGACTGAGTCCATGGTCAGAAAGTCTACAGCCTTGATTATGAAAATACTCTATACGCATTTGCATAGCCAAGAGGTAGTCATCAAAATTTGTGATCTGGAGACTGGTAGCTTCTTCTAGTTTTTCTTTGTTTTCTATGAAGTCATCCCGATTCAACATGATGAACTTATCAGGTCTAAACCCTGGAAGCATTTTTACCGGACAGGTACATCTTGCATAACTTTTATGATGAGCCAGATCATCTATAGGGTCATCGGTAGTACAAACTACCTTTACATTCATTTTCTCTAAAAGGCCTTGAGTCGAAAAATTTTCGCTTGTTAATTGCTCGTTAGTCTGGTTGTAAATTTGCTCTGCCGTTTCTTTATTCAGAAGATCGGATATGCCAAAATATCGCTGCAGTTCTAGATGAGTCCAATGATATAATGGATTCCTCATCGTATAAGGTGTTGTCTCTGCCCACTTGAGAAATTTTGTCTTATCGTCTACCGACCCAGTTATGAATTTTTCTTCGATACCATTAGCTCTCATTGCGCGCCATTTGTAGTGGTCGCCATTAAGCCATGCCTCCGTGATGTTCTTAAATATCTTGTTAGTGGCTATTTCGTCTGGCGGCAGATGATTATGATAATCAATGATGGGCATGTTTTTCGCGTGATCATGATAAAGTAATTGTGCAGTCTTAGTTTCTAATAGGAAGTCTTGATCAAGGAATGGTTTCATATACCTATTGTGATTAGCGTCGTTACTGAATAAAATCAACTCAAATATAACTTAAGATAATTAAGGTGAATTAGTACCCAGACCTAACTAATTAGGACTGTTTTTTATACAGAATAAGTGTAAATTCCATTTGTTAATTTAGACGATATCAAAAATTTGTATTACAATCGTAGATGCCTCTGTACCAAAGCAAAAAAATATAGAAATGAACAGAATAGTAATTGCAATTATATGCTTGATGATAGGCATAGTACTTCCGTCATTTACTCAGTCAAGCAGCGATAAGTCAACTTACAAACTCGTTTATACTCAAGATTTTGAGTCTGCGAATGCGATAGGAGATTTTGAGATGACTGATGATAGAGCATGGAGAATTGGAAGTAGAGATGGAGGTGTAACTATGGAGTTATTTGGGAAGAGCGATTATGAAGCAAGGGTAAGATCTCCATTTAACATTGCTTTGCTAAAAGATGTGATCGTAGGTGATTTTATCCTCGAAGCTGATCTGGCGCAAAGCGGAAGGGAGTATGGGCACAGAGACTTATGCTTATTCTTTGGAGTTAATAGTCCTACTAATTTTTATTATGTACATATTGCGAGTGTAGCGGATAATAATGCTAACAATATATTTCTTGTCAATGATGAACCGCGAACAAGGATAGCATCTAAAACTACTAATGGTACGAATTGGGGTTCTACAAATTCTTGGCACAAAGTGAAAATAGAACGAAAGTTAGAAGATGGAAGTATCAAGATCTATTTTGATGATATGGATAAGCCTATTATGGAAGCTACAGATGAACATTTTGTAGAGGGTAGGATAGGCTTTGGTTCATTTGATGATACTGGCCAGTTTGATAATATCAAGATATGGGCTCCACAATTAATTTCTGAAAAGAAAATGGGATTCTTTAAATAGTAATTTGTTACCTACCGATATGCAATTGACTCGACTTTCATTCTTCTATTTGTTATTGATCATACTTTGTTCTGCGTGCATGGAGCAAGTGCAGGATAATGGCAAACCAGTAATCACTTCAGTTTTAGACACGGATGCTTTCGACGAAGAAGATGAAGTTAAGTACACCCTTGCAGATGGGTTTACACTAGACCTCTGGGCTCCAGGCCCATTATTAGCCAATGCTGTCAGTCTATCATTTGATGAGCAGGGAGTAGCTTATGTGACTGAGACTCAGCGGAGAAAAAGCTCTGACTTTGATATACGAAGTCACAATGATTGGATGATAGAAGATCTCGCATTGCAGTCTGTAGATGATACCAAGGTATTCCATCTAGAAAAATTAGCTACGAACCTAAGTGAAGAAAATACTTGGTTAACTGATTTTAATGAAGATGGTGTACATGATCATAAGGATCTGACGGTGCAGTCAGAGGTCATTAGAAAAATATATGATAGTGATGGGGATGGTAGAGCTGATGCCTCTCACGTATATGCAGATGGTATCAATGAAATGACATCAGGAGTTGCGGCAGGAGTCCTTTATCATCAAGGTGATGTATTTGTTACTGTTGCTCCAGATGTTTATAGATTTAGAGATATCGATGATGACGGTGACTATGATACCAAAGAAATTATCAGCACTGGCTATGGTGTCCACATCGCTTATGCTGGGCATGATATGTCTGGGCTTACTGTGGGTCCTGATGGCAAGATCTATTGGTCCATAGGTGATCTAGGTCTTAATGTGGTAGATCAGGATGGCAAGCGATGGATGTACCCAGACCAAGGAGCAGTTATGAGGTGCAATCCCGATGGTTCGGATTTTCAAGTGTACGCGCATGGACTGAGGAATCCGCAGGAGATTTCATTTGATGCTTATGGCAATCTGATAACTGTAGATAATGATGGCGATCATCCAGGCGAGCGGGAGCGATATGTACACATCATCGAAGGCTCTGACTCAGGGTGGCGAATTAACTGGCAGTATGGTAAGTATACTTACCCTAATGAAAAGTACAAGGTCTGGATGGACGAAGGGCTTTACCTGCCATACTTCAAGGGGCAGCCAGCGTACATAACTCCCCCGCTTGCACTGGCAGCAGATGGCCCTGCAGGCTTAGCATATAACCCTGGTACTGCACTGGGCCAGGAATGGAATGATCATTTTTTCGCTTCTTACTTTACAGGCAATTCTAAACGGTCTAAGCTTCAAGCCTTTAAGCTAAAGCCAAAGGGGGCCTCCTTTGAATTGGAAAAAGAAATGGATATTATAAATGGCATCAATTCTACAGGTGTAAATTTTGGTCCTGATGGAGGGTTGTATATCAATGACTGGAAGGCGAGTTATGATAAAAAAGAAGAAGGCAGGATATGGAAACTAGACGTTACAAATCGGAATGCTGCAAGGGTTTCTACTGCTTCTATATTAGCTAGTGGTCCTAAAGATATATCACTCGAAGAATTAAAGCCCTTGATGGATCATCAAGATATGCGGGTCAGACAAATGGCGCAATTTGAATTGGTAGATAGAGGTGAGAGTAGTTTGCTTTTGGATATGATAAAAGATGCAAAGACCCTTTTTGGAAAATTGCATGCTGTCTGGGGCTATGGACAGATGATGAGAAGTAGGAGCCTTCTTGCTAATCATATACTGCCAATTCTTAATAGTGAAAACGAGCATGTCAGAGCTCAAGTAGCAAAAGTATTAGGAGATGCTGGTCACAAAGATGCATATGATGAGTTAGTGGTTTTATTAAAAGACCCATCTATGAGCGTGCAATTTTTTGCGACAGAAGCATTGGGTAAGATCGGAAACCTTGCTGCTTTTGATAAGCTAGTAGGCCAGCTAGATGCAATTGGTGATAGTGATCCTCATCATAGGCACGCAATCATTTTTGCATTGTCAAAACTCGATGAAGGGCTTCGTTTAGCAGAATTAAATGATCATCCCTCAGGCGATGTAAGATTAGGGGCAGTGGTGGCACTGCGAGAAATAGGATCTCCACTAGTAGCTTCATTTCTAAATGATAATAATTCTTTAGTTGTTACGGAAGCGGCTAGAGCAATCAATGATGATGAGAGCATTCCGGAAGCCTTGGTTGGATTAGCAGAATCGCTACAGACTTCTCCCATTGCGGAAGAAGCTTTTGTAAGAAGAGCTATCAATGCTAATCTGCGAATTGGAGATGCTAAAAGTGCTAAGCGACTGCAATCGTATTTCTTAGATACTACTAATGATGAGTCCATGCGTAAGGATGCACTTTGGGCATTAGGGAGCATGGCAGAGCCATTGCCGCTGGATAGGGTAGATAACAAATACAGGGAGATAGCACCGGGAAATGTAGCAGCGGCTTCTGCGGAACTAGCAACTATTTTTAATAGTATAGATGCTTATGAAAGTGGTGATATCAAATCTATGATCATCAGAGTCGCTGGAAGACTAAGTTATATGCAAGCGGAGGAGCAATTATTAGGGTATGTGAAAAATGAGTCTGAGTCTAAATCCATAAGGATCGTATCTATGGAAGCTCTTGCTGCTTTAGGGTCTGAGAAGCTTACTGAAGCAATCAACATAGTCATAGAAGATGAAGATGTTGATCTAAGAAAGGAGGCTCAGAAGATCATAGGAAAGTCTGGATTTTCTGAAGCTACCAAATTGCAGATCATAGAAAAGATACTCAATACAGCAAGTGTCCAAGAAAAGCAAGCAGCGCTCAGATCCTTGTCAATGATAAAAACTGAGGAGGCAGAAGCACTACTGAGTGCAAAGCTTATTGATCTTAGTAATTTGGATGCTGGTGTAAAATTAGATGTGATCAATGCAGCGAAAGCGCAAGAGAGTAAAACGCTAGATGCACTGATAGAGAAATATGAGGCAGCAAAACCAAAAGATGATAAGCTAGCGAAATACCAAGAATCTATGGTGGGAGGAGATGCAGAGAAAGGGAAAAACATCTTTGCAAATAATGAATCTGCTCAATGTCTTAGGTGTCATCAAGTGCAAGGTTACGGAGGAATAGTTGGCCCAACGCTAGATAAGATAGGAAGTATGCTGAGTAGGGAAGAGCTTCTACTATCCCTTGTCGATCCTAGCGCTCGGATAGCTCCTGGATATGGCAATGTGTATTACACTATGAAGGATGGGAGGGAAATCGTCGCTATGTTAGTAAGCGAAGAGAGAGGTGTACTGACTTTGATGGATGCTGCGGGAAAACAGCTCGTGATCAAAGATGCTGAAATAGCGAGTAGAGAGAATATGCCATCAGGTATGATATCTCAAGAAAGTATCTTGAATAGATCAGAGATCAGAGATCTAGTAGCATTTTTGGTTACGTTGAAATAAGGATAATGCCCAGTTACTCATTGCTAATTAGTAGTGTAATTTATTTAAAATATTTTGTTAGTACGACTTCCCAAAATTCCTAACTCCAACCCACGCAACTCCGCAAGACCTCTAAGTCTCCCGATCGCTGAGTACCCAGGATTAGTTTTTTTGTGTTGATCGTCTAGCATCTTATGACCATGGTCTGGTCTCATGGGTATCGACTCTTCCTTGCCTAGTTGTATCTCGACTAGCTCCTTCATTACGGCGTACATGTCTACATCTCCATCTAGATGGTCTGCCTCGTGGAAGTTTCCAGCCTCGTCTCTTTTCGTTGACCTTAGATGGATAAAATTTATTTTGTCTCCCATATCTCGAATCATCTCTACTAGGTTATTGTCCGCTCTTACTCCATAAGAACCAGTGCAGAAACACAATCCGTTATGCGTTGAGTCTGCTACTGATAAGATAGCTCTTGCATCTGATGCAGTACTTACGACTCTAGGTAGTCCAAACAAAGAGGTAGGAGGGTCATCAGGATGTATGGCCAATTTGACGTTTGCCTTTTCTGCGGCTGGCGTAATCTCTTTTACAAAGTAGAGTAGATTTTCTCTGAGTCTATCTTCACTGATATCTGCATAGCTATCTAGTATTGATTGGAAGTCTGTAAGGCTGTCGGTACCAGTGGTCATTTTACCAGGCAACCCCGCAATTATATTATTTGTCAGTGCCATGATCTCTCCCTCGGTCATCGTCTCAAATCTTGCTTTAGCTTTCAACTTATCCTCTTCAGAATATTCTCCGTCAGCGCTAGGCCTTTTTAAAATATAGAGGTCAAATGCTTCGAATGCAGCCTTCTCAAATCGTAGACCAGTAGAGCCGTCTGGCATCTTATAACTCAAGTCAGTCCTAGTCCAATCTACGACAGGCATAAAATTATAAGTCAGCACAGGTATACCACAAATACCAAGATTGGTAATGCTCTCTTTGTAGTTGTCGATATATGTTTGGTAGTGCCCTGATCTGCGTTTGATATCCTCATGTACTGGGATACTTTCTACTACGCTGAATTCTAGTCCAGCGTCTTCGATGAGTTGCTTTCTTTTAATGATCGAATCCAGTGGCCATACTTCTCCACTAGGTATATGGTGAAGGGCAGTGACTATGCCTGTTGCGCCAGTCTGTTTGATATCTCTAAGAGTAACTGGGTCATCGGGACCAAACCATCTCCAAGTTTGTTTTAGTCGCTTCATCTATGCTCTCTCTTTAGTAAATAACTTGAAAATGAAAAATATAAGTCCACAGACCACTAAGAAAACTAAAGTCCAAAGTGAAGTTTCTGAGATTTGCATAGCTTGTTTTATACTCCTGAGAATGCACTGAATCCACCGTCCACAGGAATAATTATTCCGGTGATGAAGGAAGACTTATCGCTACAAAGATAGAGTAGGGTACTTACTAACTCTTCCGGTTCACCAAATCTTTTCATGGGTGTTTCATTGATGATAGTTTTACCCCTATCTGTAAGTGTATCATCATCGTTGAGCAGTAGACTTCTATTTTGGTCTGCTATGAAAAATCCAGGAGCAATAGCATTTATCCTAATTGCGCCCCCATGCTTTTGTGCTAGCTCTACAGCCATCCACTTTGTAAAATTATCTACTGCTGCCTTAGACGCCGAGTAGCCCATTACTCTGGTGATGGCACTTTGCGCTGCCATGGATGAGATGTTGACAATGCAACCCTTTTTTTGATCTGCCATTACTTTGCCAAATATCATTGTGGGCAGCACTGTTCCTTTGAGATTAAGATCAGTAACCTTACCGAAATCATCAATCGAAAGATCAAAGAAATTTTGGTCGGGCATGATCGTCGCTCCTTTCATATTGCCTCCAGCGCAATTGACCAAAATATCTAACTGCCCCCATTTTCCCATCACTTTAGTCTTGGCTGCATTAAGCTGTTCTTCATTCAATACATCAGCTATCAATGAAATCGCATCAAACCCTTCATCAGTAAGATCTTGTACACAGGTATCAACTTTAGATGGTGTGCGACTAAGGATACCTATCTTGGCACCTGCTTGCGCAAGACCTCTAGCCATTGCACTTCCCAATACTCCAGCCCCTCCCGTGACGATGGCTACTTTTCCAGATAAGTCGGACATCAAATTTGTTTATGTTGGTTTATTTTTAAATAAAAATTGAATTATTCTATCGTAAACTGGTTACTGGTGACTGGTAAATTGGTTACTGCTAACTAGTAAACTGATTTACTTCTTCAAAATTCCCTGATCTTTATATTTCTAAATTGTACTTCATCTCCATGATCCTGCAATAGAATATGGCCAGCAGGTAGTCTGCCAAAATTCTCCCATTTCTCATATTTGCTTTTTTCTACTAGGGCTATGAATATCTGACTGTGTCTGTCAAACTCGACTACTTTCACATGATTAAGCCAGTGCTCTACTTTTCCGCCTTTCACTACGATACGAGCATTATTCCAGTTATTGACACCTTTGAAGTTCTTACCTCTTTTACTTGTGAAACTCTCTGCTCTGATCAGGTCATAAAGTGAGCCAACAGTACGATTGCCATTTTTTCCTTTTTTTGCATCAGGATGTTTCTTATCATCTAGTATTTGGAATTCTAGACCTATAGAGGAGCCTGATCCCTTATTTAATTCTGGATCGACAAAATATTTTATTCCACTATTAGCGCCTTCGGTCATTTTGAAATCTACACTTAATTCAAAGTTGCTATAGGTATTTATGGTTACGATATCTCCTCCGTTATTAGATTCTGCTCCGCCTGATGATTCGACCGTAAGTACACCATCTTTCATATTCCAGCCTGTCTTCGGGAAGTGGTCTAGCTTTGCGCCTCTCCACCCCTCAGCGGTTTTACCATCCCATAGCATTCTCCATCCTGTTCTATTTTCGCTATCAGACAACTGACCATCTAAGTAACTAAACTCTGGTACTTCACTGTCAGGATGCTTTCTAGCATTTTCTAGATCTGTGGTTTTTATTTTGATATTTTTCCACTTTACGGATTTCCCATCTATTTCTTTGTTAGTGCCTATGCCGTGTACTTGGAATCCTATTATACCTTCTGCAGTCATGTCATCTACTAGGTTAGCACATTGGATATCATTCACCCAAGTCCTGATGTTGTTACCTATAGCTTCGATGCGGTAGTGATTCCACTCTCCGGGAGTGAATGCATGTCGTCCTTTCTCATTGCGAGTCAGCGGATAGAGCCAACCCCTGCGCGCTTCGTCGTATACTCCTCCGGCCCATTTGCGTGAGCTGGTTTCTATTTCGCATTGGTAGCCATGCACGCGACCATTGTTGATCTCTGGATTACTTATACTCCTGAATTGTACGCCTGAGTTAAGTCCGTTTTCTACCAGTACCTCAAATTCTAGGATAAAGTCGCCATAGGATTTCTTGGTAGCCATGAAGCTGTTAGGCGTGTTCATGGTAGAGATGCCTACCATCACGCCGTCTTCTACTTTGTAGACTGCTTCTCCATTGAGCTGTGTGAAGTTAGAGAAGTCCTTACCGTTAAATAACATTTCCCATCCGTCTTGGCCTTGGACTGACAGAGTTAGGGAAATCCCTATAAATAGACTTAATAGTGTTTTGATCATCAGGTATGTTTTCATCTAAAGTAAATAATTACTAACGATGAAATGTGAACGATGATAAAAATTTTGACAATTGATTTCTAATACGCAATAAATTAGGAAATGAAGTGATACTGTTTACTTCTATTTGCCAAGAAAACTAATTGGCTATCAATATAATATAAGATGCGGCATAGAGCTAGTGACGACTACATTTGCTAATTTTTACTACCGATCAATCCAATAATTTTAAGAAAGACATACTCGATATTGATTGCTACAAAGAGGCTTAATGCAATCAAGTATATATAATCTGTTACTGTTTTAAGAGAGCCACTATTAAATAGATATAGTCCGTAGCCGACTCCAAAAACTAGAGATTCAAGAATAAATAATTGGTATTTTTTCATGACTTTATTTTTATAAATTCTATTCTATATTTGACCTCTTCTTATATTTTAGTATGTGATATTTTATAATGTCAAAATAAGTGCTTCAGTATTAGGAATTAATTATTATCGACAAACCTATCATTAAAGTAGATTTAAATATTGAAACAAATAGATTACTTATTTATGAATAGACTTTTATGTCATCTCATATGAGATTTTAATTCAATCGCTATTGTTCTTCTTAAGTTGCTTTTGGAATAGCTTTAGTCTGTCTTTCTGTAAAAGCTTGTCTTCTAGCTTTGTACGGAGAGCCGGATCCTCGTCCATCATGATACCTAGAGCTTCAGTGAGGTCTTCTTCATAGTCTTGTCTTTGCTTGAGCTTAACACTAAAGTAGATCAAAGCAGCGATCAGGAAAAAAGCAATGGCTAGGAATTGATAAATATAACGCCTCACTACTTCTAAGAACCCCGGTACATCTTCCGTTAGATTTATTTCTCTTTTGATCTCTGCCGCCATGACTTTTAGCGTATCTCGTAGCTCTGCACTTAATAACTCGGTACTTACCTTATGCGAAAAATCTTGAAGTTTGATATTGCCCAAGGCAGCTGTTAAGAATAGACTCAGACTATCTTTTAGTTGTTCGGATAGAATCTGCTCTATCGACCCATCTAGAGTAGATAACTGCTTATCTAGATTAGGAAAAAGAGACGCTATACTTCGATTCAAATTATCGGTTAGGAGGTCTACTTCATTATTAATATCACCGCCCGTCTTATTGATCACTTCGCTGAGAAAGGTAGTTACTTGTCTTTCTACTTCTCGTGAGATGAGAGAGTCTGTTACGCCTTTGGCAAATTTCACTCCTGGAGTGCGAGTATCTAGATTGTCAAAGACTTCATTTAGTTTCTCACCTAAGGATTCTGAAAGTGTAACGCTTAACTTTGATATCTCTTCTTCTGAGTCTTTAGAGGATAAACCTGATATGGCACCTTCTACAGCACTCTTAGTCATCTCTTTTAATCTTTCTTCGCTGGTGAGTTCATCTACTGTAGCATCGATCTGCTTTGCCGCACCTCTACCTATCTTGCTGGGCTGAAACATAGCACAGGAGGAAACTACAGACAGCGCAAGTAAAATATAAAATAGCTTAAAGAGCTGAATTGGATCATTCATACAGCTTAAATATAACAGAATTATACCATATGTTAAGCTAGAAGAATTTTAGTTTAAAAGCAAAGAAAATAAATCATTCAAAGCAATAGAGATTACTAACTTTAAAAATCTAATCCATCTTTAAATGACTCAATACTCCAATGCCGTAAAAATAATCCTAATAGCATATTTTTCAATGCTATTCCTAGAGTGGATGCTCAGTATCATACTTAAAAAAAATGTTTACAATTCGATGGATGCGATCAGTGGAGTTAGTTCCGGGTTGACCAATAATGTTAAGAGTCTCCTCAAGCTCACGGTAGTAATACTGAGTTATGAGTGGATGGTCAATCATCTAGCTTTATTTGAGATGAAGGTGAGTCCAATGGCGTATATACTCGCTTTCATTGGCTTTGACTTCGCTTACTACTGGAGGCATAGGTGGGCTCATGAGATCAACTTTTTGTGGAATAGACATATGATACATCATAGTAGTGAGGAGTTTAATTTATCGGCAGGTATGAGGCAGCCCATCTCCGGATTTGTGGAGGTTTACTTTTTTCTGTATATCCCAGTTGCGATGTTAGGGGTGCCGCTAGTTGTGGTCGCTGTGATTGCGCCATTGCATCGATTTGCTCAGTTCTGGTATCATACTAGACTGATAGATAAGATGGGCTTCTTAGAGCACATTATAGTCACACCCGCTCATCACAGAGTACATCATGCGATTAATGCGGACTATCTTGATAAGAACTATTCAGCAATTTTTATTATTTGGGATAAGTTATTTGGGACCTTTGAGGAGGAGCGGGTAGGTAACCCTCCTGTATTTGGGGTCAAGAAAGCAGCTGCTACTTGGAACCCATTTTTGATCAACTTTATGCATATCTCACAATTGATCAAGGATAGCTGGCGGACCGAGCACTGGGGAGACAAGTTGAGGATATGGTATAAGCGCACAGGTTGGCGTCCGCAGGATATGGAAGTGAAATATCCGATCACTTATGTCGAAGATGCTAGGACTCAGATAAAATATAAAACATCGAGCTCACCATTAATGACCGCTTGGTTAGTCTTGCAGCTGGTGCTGCACATTGCAGTGCAGTTTCATTTTGTAGATCTCCTTACTGTATTTTCTTATTGGGGATTATTGCTTTATGGTTTATTTGTTGCGATTTCTATTTTCGCATATACTTCATTGATGGATCGTAGTTGGATAGCAGTGCCATTTGAGTTGACCAAGACGATCATGGGTTTTAGTATTATGAATTATTATGGTGGCTGGTTTTTATTGAATGAGCAGTTTGAGTTATCTACTATTTTAGTTGGGGTTTACTTAATTATATCCTTGGGGATTACTTTGTATTTCTCTTTCTTTGACTCATTTGATCTCGTTGAGAATGAAAAGGGGGCTGCTAGTAGTCAAACTTAGACATAGCTAGAAAAAATTATAAAAAGGAAATATGGTAAGTCCAAATCTAAAAATTAGAATTAGTTCAGAAGCAAAGAGTAGATCAAAATAGAGTCCACATAACATCTCATTCAAATGGATGTATGGATGATATAGTCGAAAAAGACTGCTTCATCGATGGAGAGGAGTCTACAGCTAAGGAAGCACGATCTAGTGGAATCGTAATCGAGAAAAAATAATATACACATCAAGGGCTGGTACTGCGACATACTTAGAAATACTCAAGGCTTGAAACAAGTACGATACTGGAGAAATTTACTTTCATCGGCAGCTAAGGAAGCACCAAAAATAAAATACTAAGCATTAAACAAACTCGACTCTTTCAAGAAGCTCGGAGTTAACCTTGCTTTTTCTTTGAGTTCTTCCACTCGCTTTCTGATTTCTTCTTTAGCTATTTCTTTTTCAGCGTTGATGGCTAAGTTTGTTTTATATGCGGCTACTTCTTTTTCAAAATTTACTTCCGTCATGACCAGGTTGGTTTGCTTTGAAGTAATGGCTTTGTGATTCATCGCGAATACATGCTCATGCTTATCTAGGACATAATCATATGGGCTACGCTCTAGGATCAATTTGGTAAGGATTGGGGCGATCTCTATGGCGATGAAGAGTAGCATGACGAATATATTAGCCCAGTAGATAGCGTCACTTCGATGGCTTGCTCGTTCTAAGCCTTCTAGTCTAGCGGCGAAGCCAGACATAGTTACTCTGTTAAGGTTATTTATATCAGATTGCATGGTAGTAGTTTGCTTATCTATACTTCCTTGCTTTGCTGCGATCAGGCTATTATTTGTGGCTAGTAGTTGGTCTAGCTCGGTCTGTACTTTGTCTGCAGCAGCTCTTTTGGTAGCGTAGATAGGACCTAGGTTTCTTTGCTTAGATCCACCAGTACCATCTGCTTCCATATTGGCAGCAGCGACTAGGCTATCTCTTGCGATTTGTTTCGTTAGATTTTCTGATTTTAGAATAGCAATTTCACCATTTAGAGAATCAATGTTTGCAGTATATCTAGACTTGACTAGCTCGTCTTGTACTTTGAATGTTTCCTGCTCCATCTTAACTAATTCGGATTCGATCTCACTCTCGAATATTTTTAGCTCCATAGGTTTTGCGATTACTATGGAGATGATGATGGCTAAGATTATTCTAGGACTAGCCGTAGCGAAGTCTCTCCAGAATACGCCTTTCTTTTTCATGGTCGAGACGATGAACCTATCTAGGTTGAATATCATCAAACCCCAAAGTAGGGATACTGGGATAACTAGCCACATAGAATTAAATATGGTATGCAATGCAAAACCCGCTGCCAACGTAGCGAAGACTCCAGTAAAAAATATAGTGGCACCGATGCCAATATATTTATTTACTTCTGTAGGAGTTCTTTTTAGAATCGTCTTATTGATTCCTGCGCAAGTCAGGAAAAAGTCTTGTATTACATTCATAACATCTGATTAAGATTAAGGTGCTATGAAGTTAACTGCTCAAGGAAATAGTAAAAGGTTTATTCGACGAATGCACATTTCATCTTGATTAAAGTAAGGTCATTTTGGTTGATAAGGCATTGATCTAGGCATCCAGCGAGGTACGTGCTTACAGTAATCGGCATACTCATCGCCAAACTTTTTTCGAAGATCTGGTTCTTCTTTTAGGATGAAGTAAATGGTGTTGATCGCCACAAAGATCATCATCCAAACCAAAATATTACCAGACCTTAAAAGGAAGGCTTCTCCTACAAGTATGAAATTAACACCGATCAACATTGGGTTGCGTACATATTGATAGGGTCCTTGTATGATCATTTGCTTGGTAGGATTCCATGGAGCTAGCGTGCCGTTTCCTATTTTGATGAATAAGTCTAAAGACCTCCAAAATATTATGATTCCGAGCAATAGGGTAAATGCACCGATAATCAAATTTATAGTAGCAGGTATCTCATGAATAGGAATAATGGAAGACTCTTTACGGAGGTAATAAATAACAGATGGAATAAAGATAGCAGCCATAAAAGGCAACTGGATAACTGATTTTATATGCTCAAGTGTGGTAGGTTTATTTTTCACTCTTTTAAGGTAAGGATTTCTTGCTTATCTATGAATTCGCAAATATCTTCTGACCACCTTGCATAGGTAAAGGCAGAAGGATGTACACCATCACTAAAAAAATCTTCTCTAGGTTTGTTAGGATATCTTATTAACCAATCGCTATATTTTAGTTTTTGAGTAATAAAGTAGAGGTCATCATGCTGGTCTACTAGGTCTGCAATAACTTTACCCTGTTCATCTAAGATATTCCCAAGGATAAATTTCATGAGTCGTGGGAATGACATATCACGTATCGGTGCATTATTGACAAACAGTATTTTGGCGGGAGGATATTTTTCTTTGAGGTGATTAATGATCTCTTCTATCCTTAGGCTGAAGATGACTGGAGGGGTAAGTTTGAAAGTATCATTAACACATAGTTGTATGAGTATCAAGTCGTAGTGTTCTCCTCTAATTTTAGGCAACAATATATCTATGACTTGCTGCGCATCATAACCAGTGTGCGCGACGACTTGCCAGTTTATTTTTTTATGCAGTAGGGATGCAAGATTCTTGGACACCTGTCCGCCTAGACCATCATAATTTGATGTTACTCCGACCCCAGCAATGGCGGACTCTCCTAGAAATAATACTGATAGTGATTCTGAATATTCACTTCCTGCAGTGCCTTTAAGGTCGTCTGCGTTTGGTAGCACAGGTATTTCTTTCCTCAACTTACGGATAGCAAAAAATAGGTAGGGCAAACATATAAAAGCCAAAAGAAGGTTGAGGAAGTAATAGAGCATCTAGGATTATATACTTGTTGTACAGCAGGTATACTATTGGAAATGCTTATTGAGAATTCCTTCTAGATAGTGCATATCTACTTGGTCAAATGAAGACCTGTTAGTACTATCTACATCAAATACGGCAATCAGTTCACCGCTTCCATTTACAACTGGTACACAGATCTCAGAGTGCGAGTGAGGATCACAGGCAATATGTTGATCTCCTTGGCTGAGTAGATTTACGTCCTCTATTATTTGGGTTTTCACTTCTCGAGCTGCTTTGCCACATACCCCTTTGTCAAAGTCTATGTATAGACAGCCCATGGTACCTTGGTAAGGGCCTATCTCTAGTCGGTCATTCCTAACTATGTAAAAGCCTACCCAATAATAGTAGGGTAGATAAGTCTTAAGGATACTATTGATAGTTGCCATTTTCATTATACGATGATCTCCATTCTTTATACTTGCATCGATACCGCTTGAAGCAGTTTCATAAGCTACTGTTTTTTCTTCTTTAGAGAAATTTAGAGAAGGCTTGATAAAGTACGGCATATTCTGAAAATCACTTCCCATGAGTGCTAATTTGTTTGTGATGATGAATTTATATTTGCTTTATAAGGCTACGATTTCTTAACGATATATTTCCTAATTAGTTGAATCTTTGAGCTTGCAATTTTCAGTCCTTCTAGTATCAGTGATGTTCAGGATCTTCCAACCTTCTTCTGTGTCTACTAGCTGAAAAGCATTAACGCCGCAGTGACTCATTTTAGCTCCAAGGTAGAATGTGTATTCTGTCCATACAGAAGCAAGGGTGCCGTCTTGCTCGATTTTGTAAGAAAAGATCTGCTCATCCCAAATCTCATCATGCGGAGTTCCAACGGCAGTCAAGAATTGTTCTAATGATCCTTTTCTAAATTGCTTTTTACCTTCTTTGTTAATATAGGTGCTATGCATTGCTGCATCAGATACAAATGATGTTCTTACCATCAAACTGTCACCAGCTCGCATACCGTCGAACATAGATTTTATAGGTTTGAGTATGCCTACTTTATCTTGCTGCGCGGTTAAGCTTAAACTAGAAAATAGGAGGATAGATATAAAAAGCTTAGTCATCGTGGCGTTTGATTTGTAGCACAATAATAGCTTTATATTTAGATATAACTTAAGATGTGAGCAGCTTAACTTTTGTGATTTTAAATAGCTTAGGGTTGCCAAAACATATCTGCCGTAATTTACTAAACTGTCTGAACCGTGATTTACTTGATTAAAGGATTTCTTGGTTCGTTTTCTAATAATTGGTTCTAGAAATACTATTTACTTAATTCATTTAAAATTAGTGACTGACTTTGGAAAATAAAACCTTAACGCATAATATAATTGGTGCAGCCATGGAAGTGCACGGTATTTTAGAAAAGGGGTTCCAAGAAGTAATTTACCAAAGGGTACTTGCTTTAGAATTTGAGGCAAGAAATATCCAATATTCATGAGAGCACGAGATGACAATAACTGATAAAGGAACAAATGTTGCTGTACTAAGAGTTGATTTATTTATTGAAAGCGAGATTTTGATTGACCTCAAAGCGCTCATCGATTTGGATGATGTACACATAGCTCAGGCTATGAACTATTTAGAAGCTTATCAGTTGAGGGTTGGATTGCTAATAAATTTTGGAAGTAAATCACTGCAATTCAAAAGAGTCCATAATAATAAAATCAAGTAATCTTGAAATCAAGAAT
>ENA-ORXT01000311-ORXT01000311.1-marine-metagenome-genome-assembly--contig:-NODE-311-length-80687-cov-8.664086_pt1 | contig 80687 bp, 44 predicted proteins | sample MGYA00237868_ERZ511482 | MGnify/ENA metagenome assembly ERZ511482 | reverse complement strand
TGTCTTGATCGAATTCAGTGTGAATTCAGTAAAGGTAAGTGGTGGAAAATCAATTTCAAGATCTTCAGCTGTACTCTTTGCATTTCCTTTAGTATTACCTATTTCCAGTGCTCCTTCAATAATCATGTCAACTCCTTTTTGCTTAGAATTACTGAAAATACTAATCTGAGTATTAGATGCAAACACCAAAGTTGATTTTGCCGCTGGGATGTAATATCCTTCTTCTTCAGTTATAACGTTGAAAGAAATGGCAGTTGTTGGTGGTGAATTTGGCGGTGCAGTTTTTAAAGGATCTTCCTTTTCAATAAGTCCTGTATAATAAAAATATTCACCATCTTGCATAATGGGTGTTCCCATCCTACCGTCTAAGCTTGCATGTTTAAATTTATTCTGAATAATGGACAAATTGAGCTCGTCAATTGAGATAGGGAACCCCTCGATAACGCCTTTGTCAATTGCCAATAAACTTAAAGCAGAAATATCGATGCTTATTCCAGAATCATCTAGGATAAAATTATTGACTGTTACTTTAGTCCTTTTCTCTGCTGTTCCACCACCAAAGTCAGGTGGAGCTTGAATTGAGAAATTTTTAATATATAAACCTCTCCAAGTTAGGTCTGTTGGATTTAAAGTATATCCGTTAGGAAAAAAAAGTTCTGTTGGGTTTTCCAAATCCGAAAGATCAAAATATCCTTTTTCCAATTGCACATTCCATCCATCGAGCCCAGGAATTGCACATGGAGTTACACTACTGCTCAACATAAAATTTGCTCCTTTGGCCGCTTTTCCAGTCAAATTGATTTCAACTCTATTGCTTGGCTCTGGATCTATTTTTCCTTCTTCATCAACAGGAAGTAAATACTCTCTTTTGACAAAATAGGAGCAAGAAACTTGGATTTCTTTAAAGCCATTACAATTTAGTTCTAAATAGGTACCTTGATCTTCAGGATTATCAAGATCTGTTTTGTTGAATTGGATCGCACCAGCAGGAGTTTCTATCGTATAATCTTTAAACAAGGAAAGCCTAACCCCTTTAGCAAATCCATCATTTTTAAATACTACTTTATCTGCACCAAAGGCAGGAATGTAATTTCCCCATTCTGGATTTTCCAAAGAAAATATAGCCACCAAAGTATTTTTAGTAGGAGTAAAATCCATTTGTGTGATACCAATAATAGTGGTTGCCTCGCCAACTTGTTGGTCAAAACCAATCGGCATTCCTACTGATTTTCCAACCAGTGCGCTTGCAAGTTTGCCGCCGTCACGCAAACCCTCAATTAAAGCACTGGCCACAGCAGGATCCAAATTGGCCTTGGTAGCTACTGCATTAGCAGGTTTTGAGATATCATCTGGACCGATTCCTTGTTCTTTTGCAAACGCAGAACCATCAATAACCCGACCGCCAGCGTTTACCTTTATACCGCTAAAAGCCACTTTTATCTTTATATTAGAGCCGACAAATCCTATGGAGATAGTTCCTGTACCATTATACCCAGTTGTTTTATAATCACCTTGTGTTTCCAATTTACTGATCTTAAAATCAAGATCTCCCATTTTATATATTTTGTTCTTTGCGGATGAATCTGTGATTGGAAAACTTACCATATCAGTAGGTAGTGGTGTAGTACTGTCAGATTCTGGGCAGCCATCCGCATCTGTTTTATCGTGAGTATAGATTACAACTTCACTAAAACCCTTGTTTGGATAGGTGTATGTGTTGGAAATAGCTTGTATTGTTATAGCATACTTGTGACCTGTAATCATTGTACTACCTGCTGGTAGAGTTATAAGCTTTTGCTTTTCTGTTCTTAGGATAACTTCATTATATAATTTTGTGTTTGAAAGTAAAAGGAAATTAGCCGGGGTAGGTTGAATATTTACTTTCATGCCTAAGTCATTTTTCTGTTCCAAATCCATTATCCTCAACTTATAAGTTGTACCTGCCTCTAGGTCTGACAGATTTTTACCTTGTGTATTATCCAGCCCGTGATCCCACTTGATATTTAATGAGGGACTCATGGCAATGGTTGGATTTTCAGGAGTGATTATATAAGGGACTGGCAATCCATCCCCTTTGGTCCATACCATGATATTACTGTATCCATCATTTGGGTAAATTACTGAAGGATTGGCAGAAGTTGCATCGCGACTTAAAGCTCGCACAACAATTGCATATTTGTGGCCATCTATAAATTTGGCTTGATCGACCAATACAATTTTTGCATTTTTTAGCACCTTATCAGCAGTAAATTCATCTACTTTTTGATCATGTACCTTAGGCAAGCCATTTTTAAAATCCGATGCTTTCGGATTTTGAATTCCTCTAGCTGTAAGATCTATAATTTGATATTTGTAATAGGTAAAATCATTTGCGGGTTTGTTTAAAGGATCCGTTGTCAAATCATGTTCCCACTTTAGTCGTAATGAATTTTCAGAAGCTCTGACAGAGTTATGGATAGGATAGTTTATTACCGGTAGAGGAACATTACTCACAGTTGGTGCAAGTGCAGGAAATTCGAATGTCACAAAATTACTATATCCTTCATTTGGGTATACAACTTCACCTAATGGATCATTTGCCCAAATTACCATAACATATGTGTGCCCTGGTAAAAACTTCTTTAGGCCCGCTGGCTTTATTATCGATGAAGCTTGAGTCAATGTGTCTATCAAAGCATCGTAAACTTTTTTATTTTTTGGATTAGTAAAATCTGAAACATCGATAGTACCTAAATCTTGGTCCAGATCAATAATTTGTAAATTGTATTTGGTATCCGCTATTGCCATTGAGTCTGCATCAGCATCCAATTCATGCTCCCATTTTAAGGTAAGCTCATATGAAGTTGTAGTGGTAGTGACTGGCTGACTTGCTCCAACTGGTGTTGTTGTAGTAGTGCTTACTACTGGCTTAATAGTTACTGGTAAATTACTTGTCAAATTAATCGGAGCTATGATTTCTGGTAAGACTAACTCCTCTGCTAATTCCTCCTCCTCTTCTTCTTCCTCGTTCGGTTCAACTAAAGTAAAACTAAAAATATCACTAAATCCATTGTTCTGAAATTCATCCTCTTCATTATCACTTACTACAGTAATAACCATAGCATATTCAGTATCTATAGACAAATCCGCATCAATCTCAATAGCTTGATCAAGCTCCATTGGTTGATCAAGCTCATCTGATTCCCATATAGCAGGAATAGTACCATCCACAATTTCTCCAATTAATATTTCTCCTACATCTAGATCTCCTACTTCGATTAGCTTAGCCTCATAGGATAGTTCTCCTTGGGCACTTTCGTAAATGTGTTCCCAACCTATCAAAACTGCTTCGTCATCAATAAATTCAATTTCTCCTTCACTTATAAATTGCGGAACAGGTATCAATTCATCGCCAAAGCCTTCCTCTGGTATTCTAAAACCAAATTCATGAATTTCACTATGACCGCCAAACTGAAAACTTAGTGTTCCTTCTGGATCTATGACCGTGACTCTAATTGCATATCTATGACCCTCTTCTAAGAAGATATCAAAATTGTTAAAAAGAACAAGAAAGGGTAAATTGCCCTGGTTTTCCTCGTATATCGTTGGCACTCCTGGATCAAGCATGGCCAAAGAAACATTGTCAATTGATTCTGCCGTCAGATCAATTATTTTTAATTCATATTCTAATCTAGCTGCGATACTAGGATCATTGACATTATGACCCCAAGTAAAATAAATAAAATCAGCTGTTAAATTTTCGTCATCATAAGGGGTGTAAATAACCGGTCGCTCTCCATAAAATACATCAAAGGTTATACAGCCTTGAGTTGGATCACTTATAGGCATACCGTTTTCATCAAATGCATTTAAACATATCCTATATTCCCCTTCTGGGATTTGGCGATTTAAAATAATGGCATTTTGTTCTTCATCCGTAAGACCAGATATAATTAGATTGTCAGAGGTGAATTCTGAGAAAACATTTTGAATATCTTCAGAACCTAACAAAGTCAAACCTGGAGGAATACTTACTGGTTCATTGACGATTCCACCTGTATTAATACTTAGCGAGCCACTTGTTTCCTCAAATGTGAAACTGAAATATACAGTTTGATTTGTACCCTGGTTATTTAATACTTGAACAACGCCCATTTCAATATTATCTAAATATGCATCTAGATAAGTTGGATAAGGAGCATTTAATAATATCTCAGTTTCTATTGGATAATCCTGAGCTTTCAAATTAAAACTCGAGAAAACAGCAATGTATATTATGAGGATTTTAAAAAGAGTATTCATTGGTAATTATTTAGATGTTGGGGCATTTTTTTTATTAATCTTAGACGTTGAGACATCAGGAAATCGATAAGTGGCATTTATATTTCCTCTTATTTCTTGATATCCAGAAGTACCTGATCTATTTACAAAATTTATCATTGTAGATATTGACGTTGACTTTTCTAGCTTATACCTTGCTCCCACTCTTCCCGATACAGAAAAACCTTCTGAGAACCCATCGCGGTAATTTTGGAATCCACCTACTCCAACATTGAGTTGCAATTTATTGTCTGCAACTTTTTTGGAATAAGCCAGATTTATTCCTAGCCGATTGCGTTCTATGTCTCTAACTTGATTTCTATTTCCAACTAAGCTTAAACTCACTCTAGTTTCTTTAGGCTTTAGATTTATACTGTAACTCAGGTTTACAATATCATTTACTATATCCTTTCCACTGTCTTCTTCAGCAAGTAAGTCGGTCAGATTTTGGCGATTGTACCCTAGTACAATGGTAGATCGTTTTTCTTTGGTACCAAAGCTGTATCGAGGTGTTATTCCAATTCCACCAGTTGTTGTTGCAAGTCGTATCGAATCGTTGACTGCCACTAAGCCTGGAGTTCTATCGGTTTGAAAGTTGGAATATCTTGCAGCGATTGTAAAGTTCCGACTAGGCATAATCGTCAAATTCGTATTGATAATCCGTCTAGTATCTCGGTATTTTCTAAGGTTGTTTAGATTATTTCTTTGAATTCCACCTCGACCATTGAACCGAACTTTCCCTTGCAACAATGAAAAATTTGTCTTGAACAAAAAATTCTCAAAATCCTCCTGAAAGTAAAAAGCACCCAAACTTTTGTACAAAGGATCAACTCTTCGATATTCTGCACCAAAACCAAATCTCTTAAACTTGAAATTTAACTTTGATTCTACTGCAAATTGTAGCTTGGTAGAATGGTTTAGCGTCAGCACTGAACCAAAATCATCGCGCAAATCATCTATATCATTAGAAATAAGATAATCTTGTGATTCTTGATTGGCGGTATGGGCGCTTGCGTTTAAATCTGCTTTGAAGCTAAGCCACTTTGCGGGCGATATCCCAAAGGCAGTACCAATAACAATATTCTCCTGAGGACGATTTAATTCTAGATTATTTCCAGATTGATCTATGCTATTAAAGTCATCTTTTGCCTTAAAAACAATGAGGTCAATAAAATTTCTATTAGACCCTACCCCAATTCTACCTCCAATGGTATTTCGTTTATAAGATGGTAGTGGCGCAAGCTCATTCAATATGGTATCAAGTTGGATGAAGGAATTTACGATGCTACCTCTCACAACAGAAAGGCGAAATTTTCCCGGATTAAGATCTACTGCTACCCCTTTTACTACTTGACCTGACAAGGAGTAGGTGCTTAGGCTCTTGGTGAATTTTCCAAGATTTAGAGAAATCCATTTATAACTTGGATTAAAACTTATTCTATTGAAAGGATTTGAGATACTTCCTTGTTGGTCTCTGTAAGTAAGACTGACCGGAATATCAAATCCATATATACTAAAAGTGGGGTTTGCCGTAATGAAATATGAAAAAGGACTTCGACTGTTTTCTCTATTCCATGCATTATAAAAAGAACTACCAACAGTAACATTGCCTTTCAAGGTCATCAAAGGTCCACCAATTTGTTCTAAATCTTGGGAATGTATGCTTGATAAACTTATATAAAAGCATATGAATACGAGAAGACTTTTTTTAGGGTGTAACATGGTTGAAGTAATTGATCAGTTAGCATTAACTATCACAAAATAACAGCTACATCACTTCCATATAAAGCCATTCCCCCAACAGGTATATTTTTCTTCCGAATGAGTACTTATGTATTCCCAATTAAAATTTATGCTTTCAAAATTTGAGTTATGACACGAAAGAATTGAAAGATTTCGGTGATTTTAAAGGCATTAAAGTTTCTCCGAGAGCATTTTTCTCTGATAAAACATACCACCAATAAGAATCATCAGCAGTAAAAACTATGTCTTTTGAATACGCAGAGACGCCTTACTAATCAAGTATTTTTCAAAGGATATCATGGTAGTAAGAATGGATATTTCTATCAATAGATATTTACAAGTGTATCGATTTCAAAAATATTTCCAGAAAAAAATAAACTGATGTATGCAATCCTTCCAAAAATTGCATCCTATCAGTGTAACAAAAAAATATAACAACTATGAAAGCTAAAACGATAATATTCCTAAGCCTTACGGTACTAATGTGCCCCCTACTAGAATCTTGCAGTTTGAATAAGGATACTGAACAAAATATTAGTAGAACAAAGAATAGTCAAATTATAACATCACAACCACCAAAGACAGTACCAGCTTTAGGGGATACTGAAGCCACACCTAAGAATTTAAAATCTAGTCCACCTCCCCCGGTTCCGCCTCAACATATTGAAGAGATAGTAGAATCTGAAATTAGTTTTAATGCTTCGGATACGAATAAGTCCAAAAGAGCTTATGATTCCTACAAAGATTGCGGAACATGCGGCCCTACCCACAAACCTAGCTACAACCATGCTGACGACAACTCTGAAACTTACCAAGAAATCGTAGAGAATAAATTCAAGTCGAGTATAGAGGAACCACTTTCTACTTTCTCACTCGATGTAGATAGAGCATCCTACAGCAATGTCAGAAGAATGCTACTTGATGGCCAACTACCAAACAAAAATGCCGTACGTATTGAAGAAATGGTTAATTACTTCAATTATGAATATGAAGCACCAGGATCAAAGCACCCCATTGCCATGAACAGCACTCTTTCAGAATGTCCTTGGAATAATGACCACCAAATCATGCATATTGGAATCCAAGGCAAAAAGATAGAAATAGAAAACCTACCTCCATCAAATTTAGTTTTCTTGCTAGATGTATCGGGAAGTATGGATCAAGCAAACAAATTACCACTGGTTAAGTCTGCCTTAAAATTACTACTCAACCAATTGCGAGCACAAGATAGAGTTGCGATTGTTACCTATGCTGGCCATGCAGGAATTGCTTTGGAGTCAACTCCAATTTCTGAGAAACAAAAAATAATAAATGCTTTAGATAATTTGAGTGCAGGTGGTTCAACTGCAGGAGCACAAGGAATAAAAACAGCCTATAAGATAGCCAAAGACAATTTCATAGATGGTGGTAACAATAGAGTCATACTTGCAACTGATGGAGATTTTAATGTAGGAGTAAACTCTCCAAAAGATTTAGAAAAGTTGATTGAGGAAAAAAGAAAGTCAGATATCTTTCTCTCAGTACTTGGCTTTGGAACGGGGAATTACAAGGATCACCAAATGCAAGTTTTAGCAAACAAAGGAAATGGTAACCATGCTTATATCGACAACATGCTAGAAGCACAAAAAATATTAGTTAATGAATTTGGAGGAACTATGTTTACCATTGCAAAGGATGTGAAGATTCAAATCGAGTTTAATCCTGCATATGTTTCTGCCTATAGATTAATCGGCTATGAAAACAGGATGCTAAACAAAGAAGACTTTAATGATGACACCAAGGATGCAGGAGAGATTGGCTCAGGCCACTCCATGACTGCCATCTATGAAATCATCCCAGCTGGAGTAGAATCCAATTTGGTAGCAAGTGTAGATGCCTTGAAATACCAAAAAGAGCAGAAGGAAAAAGCCAACTTGGTTTACAACAATGAACTTGCTACTTTAAAATTTAGATACAAGTTACCCGATGAGGACATAAGTAAAAAGATCACTCTTATCATATCGCCTACAGCAAACTCAATCGAACAAAATACCAGCAATGTAAATTTTGCAATTGCAGTAGCTGAATTCGGAATGTTGCTTAGAGGAAGTAGCTATGCTCAACAAAGTTCTATAGACCAAATTAATACTTTGGCAAAAAATAGCACTGTGTCAGACAAACAGGAGTTTTTAAATTTGGTAATGCTTTTCAATCAATTAAAGGAAGCAGAGGAATAGGACTATAAAAAGGAATGAATGTCTACCATTGGCAAGACTTTCATTCCTTTTACCTAAAATTAACACTCCCCACACTCGAAAAAATGATAATTTAGTCCTGTAATGCCCTTTTACTACCTTACATAATATCAAATAAGTGTATTACAATGAGCTTCCAAATACAATATTGATTTTATCAACAAGAAAAATGAACTGCAATCTATCATTATAGAAAACCAAAATCTTGAGAACAGTTTGGTAAAAATAGATTCCAATGAGGGAGTCATTTCTCAAATCCCAGGGTCTAAATTTTATTACCTAGATAATCAATCATCAACTGTTGTGCTTGAAATAAATAGATTTGGATCAAAGGAATACAAAGATTATTATAAAGAAGTATTTGCGAAACTTAAAAAAGATCAAATTGAAAATCTAGTCATTGATTTACGAAACAATGGTGGCGGGTATTTTCCAAATAGCACAAACTTTTTAAGGTACCTTCTAGATGATAATATATCGATGGAATTTAGCAACCCAAGAATGAAAGTAAGAGCAAAGGAAAATTTGAGTCAAGGTTTTTCTGAAAAAATGACATCTTCATTTTAAATTGATACCAGATAGAAATAGAAAAGATCCAGATAGAAATTATAAAATCAACTACAAGCCGTACAAGAAAAATCATTACGATAACAAGATTTATGTTTTCACAAATGGCGGCACTTTCTCTATGAGCAGTTATACCACTACAAAACTAAAACTACATACAAATTGCACCATCATAGGAGAAGAAACAGGTGGCACCGAAATTGGATCCAATGCTATTATTTGGTATCAACTGACGCTTCCAAATACAAAAGTTCAAGTTGCCATACCTAGATTTTTTATCGATCATGTTGTCATTCCTGCTATAGAAGGAAGAGGCGTTATTCCTGACATTCCAATCAAATACGAATTATCAGATTTACTAGAGGGGAAAGATTTGGAGATGGAGAAAGTGATTGAACTAATAAATGAGAAGCAAGAGGCGGGAAGCCAGAAGCTGGATTAAGTTAGCTATAAACTTTTGATAAAAAGATCAATATGCCTTAAATGGATGAGAGGAATTATCAGCGTCAAAGCAACATTAAAAATGATTTTTAAAATTAGGAAGATTTCCTTTAGTAAAAATGAAAGCTGAAGTATGTCATTAACAACCTTTGCTTGATTTAGCTAATCGTTTACCTTATAATTTATATCATTTGTTTATCGATAGCCAATCTGCTTCATGGAATGGAGGCTTATCGGCCGGACAGACAGGGACAAGTCAATATCATTTGCCGAAAGGCAAATAAAGCTAATCAGTGAGGTATTAACTACTCAAACAATATCCACCTAACACCAAATCGAAATTGTGCATCCCACTGCGGATGATCTAAAACTTGATAATTTATACCTGGCAGCATAACATCCAAGGCGTTATCATAAGTGACAAAAACTCTAAAACTTTGAACCTGTCCCGACAAAAAGAAATCCAAGTTCCGATACCATGATAGCGATTCTTCAATAGGATAAAAAACACCGTTGATCGGATTAAATGCTAGAGCATCATCCTGAAGATATTGACTAAAGGTAGCGCCTATCCTGAGCCGTAATGCTCTTGAGAATAATGGAAATTTTATATACAACTTGTGCTTACTAAGAAAGGTAGGCAGATTCCATAGATTATTATTGAATACTTGGTAGTGCAAAATATGATCTGACTGGATCCATTTATATCCTAATTTTTGTTTTGCTGTAAGCTTTAATCCTGTTACAACTTCTGAGCTCTGAAGAGGTAAGCCCGAGCCATCATAATACACAGCATTGTCAATCAATAAAGATTCCACATTTACGGAAGTGCGCGTAAAAGGAATATGTAAATCTCCAAATATACTTGTCGTGCTAATCTTATCTAAAGGCTGATCATAAAATATTTCATGATTCAAAACCATTAATTGATCTTGAAGGTAAGGTTCCGTTCTCAAGATTTTTATACCTCCACTTAGGTCAAATAGTTTTTCTGAGCGATAACCCGCCTTTGCATTCAGATAAAGGTTTCCAGCATTATTCACCAAGCCAAAACTTCCTTCAGCTTTTACAAAAATGTCAGAGATATTTAATCCGACTTTTCCATCCAAGCTTAGTTGAGTCTGTCTTATGTCTCTAATTTCAAAACCGAAATTTTGAAAAACATGGGTAATTCCAGCAGCAATAAACACAGGATGCTTTTCTCCCCTACCCACCAAGATCTGATTGGTCAATGGCTTAAATGATTGATAATTTCTTATTCCTCGATCATCTATGAGGTACTGATTGTAGAAATGAACGTCGGATGCAGTAGAGCTTGTTGACACATCATCTGAGTACAAATAATCACCTGAGCGATAATCAATTCTATGAAATAAATTCCAGTCTTCAGGATCCCCCAAATAATTATCTATCGCAACATGATAATCCTCCTTCCGTAAAATAGCATTGTCTAAATTGACGGGGACATTAATTCTTGTACCTATGAGCTCATCTGGATTTGTCGAATTTAAATGGCCACCATTAAATTCTTCTGTATGATTATTACTGGCAAAACTGATGAGCATTTGATGTTTTTTCGTTGGATTCCTAACCCAAAAACCAACACCAAAATTTGTTGTTCTTGCACTTTGAGATTTATACAAACCTCCATGCGTAAAACGTAAATAATCAACACTAATATTAACCGACTCCTTAAACTCTTGACTGAATTTTGCCCTAATTCCAAAATTTTCTTGGCTTCCCAAAGGCGTAAAGTAAAGATCATTATAAGGTCTATTGAGATTATAAAACTTTAGACTTTCCAATGGGATTGTATAAGCCTGATATTGATCACGTCTCAATTGAGTAAAGACTGAATTTCCAAATTGATATAAAGCCGACTGATGTGTAGAAGCTTGGTTTCCCAAAGTCATATAAAAATCATCAAACTGCTTTGTGGGATCGTAGTCTTCAAAATATTCTAAAGTACTATCCCGAAAAACATATTCTTTGCTTAAATCGTATATATAAACATAATCCAATTCGATAGAATCATTAACATCAGGAATCTCCAAACCCAAAAAACCCGTGGGCTTATCACCACCGACCGAATCAGTTTTTGTGCCACCTCCTTGCATTGGACGCTGAGCACTCAAGGAAAAAATGAATGTGATAGAGAAAAATACAGCTGTAAGAAGTCGAAGCAAATAATATTATTTTGTGACTACAAACTTTTGAGCAAAAATCTGCTTCTCGTTATTTAATTCGATAAAATATGTTCCCGAAGGAATAGCCTCTATAGTCAAACTTGATTTTAAAGAATTTATTTCACCCTTCTGTATCACTTGACCAGAGATGTTTTTTATTCTGTAGTCATAATTACCTTCTTCCTCAAGTTGAATCTGAATAAAATCAGTTACAGGATTTGGATAAATAGTAAAAACCTCAGCAACAACTTCATTATTTGAAACAATGCTACTGACTCCTTCCACTACAAACAAGCCTTCTTGCATATCCGACACCAAAATATTTCCAGAAGGAAGAAAAGGATAGACACCCCAAGCACCCTCATAACTATTACCATTAGGAATAGAAGATGTAGGATAATGCATAATCCGCTTTGGGTTTTCGCGATCCTGTATATCATATACCTGTAATCCGTTATAATAATAACTAACATACAAATAGTCACCTTGAACGATCAGATTGTGAGGAATAGAATTAGATATATTCATGCCTTCGTCAAAAGTGGAAACGGTTTCCAATTCAGTATAATCCGTCACGTCTATAGTTTTTATTGCACGACCATGATCTTCGTCTGCCATATAATAAATATCTTCTTGTTCGGACAACCATCCTGAGTGATTATATCCTGAATCGGGATAATCATCCGGCTCTAGAAAACCTAACAATTGCAGACTATCGATATCTGTAAAATCCACAAGAGCAAAACCATCTCGTCCACAATTTAAATAGCCAATATTGTCCTTGACATAGGCATCGTGGACATGACCAACACCAAAATTTTCGAAGGTATTCGTTCCTAGAATATCAACAGGATTTAGAGGATCAGAAATATCCAAAACTCTCAAGGCAGAATTTCCTGTTACAAAACCTCGATGGGCACAACTGTACAGTCGATCATTATCTTCATCAATAAAAATATTATGTGAAGTTCTAATTAAGTCATCTTCATCGTAAACAACAGAAATACTATCAGGTAGTGATCTAACATCTATTATCTGTAAACTTGAATTTCCTTCATCGGAAACTGCGTATAAATATCCATCATTGTCATGATAGTCTCTATGAATAATTGCTCCTCCTGCCGCTCTTCCTTCAACAAAAAAAGCTTCATAGACATCATCTGTATCTGTCACATCAATAAAATGTGTGCCAAGAGAAGATCCAATAACTGCATACTCGTAACCATTGACAGCTAAGCCCCAAATTTCATTATAGGCATTGTCATAAGTAAAAGAACCCGGAATCCCATCTTTATTCCATTGCGCAAGTAAGTTACCTTCAACAACTTCTTGAGCATTTGATGAAAAAGAAAGTAAAAGAACACTTAGAAATAAAAATATTAGTCTCATGGTCAATTTTTGTTTCTCAAATTTAAGGCTTTTAATGCTGAAAAATTTGCTTTGAGCGACAAATAACTAAAAAATGAAGCCGCTGATGAGCATACTTATCACAATAAATACGAATGAAACAACCAAATAGAAAATACTAGCAAGTAAATATTTAATCAAGGAGATAAAAAATCCTTCACGATAATATTTATATAAAATAAAAAAAGGATAAAACAATGTCAGCATAATAGCGAAAAACGATACGGGTTCGTTCAATGTATGATTTGTAAATCGAATAAACAAGGTGGCTATAATCCAGATTAGAAAAATAAAAGAGTGGACATTGACAACCAATATCAGATGTTCCAAATATGGTATCTTGTAATTTCTATAAAGTAATTTAAGAAATAGGCACAACAAAAGGATACTTGGAATAAGCCCCCAACCCGCGTTTCCAAACAAATACTTTACAGCTGAGCTTGGATCTTTATTTAGACGTAAAAATTGTCTGTATTTCAACTTGAGGAAATAACTATCCACCCCATACTTTTTATAAATTTCATTCTCCGTTAATTCTATAAAATCTCTTTTCAATATTGGCTTTACATCCCCATAATCTATTATGGTCATACCATTTCTAATTGTGTCAATCTCAGGACATAGCTGATTTCCGAAAATTTCAATTCTTAAGTTTTCAATTTTCGCATATTCCTCATCAGTTAGATCCTGGCCTGCCACTACCCTATCAAATTTATCTAAAAGAACTGACCCATCATATGACTTATAGAGCTTGGGAAGAAATTGTGATTTATCAATATTTGACATAGAGGCTAGACTAGCAGCAACAAGGAAAACCAACATGATTAAAAATAGCCGAATAGGATTTATATACTTCTTCCTGTGTCCTGCAACATATAACATGGTGATTTTATCAGCCCTGGGTATTAGTCTTAGTGTATTAAAAAAAGAGTTATCCACATTGAATATGGTATTCCAAAAGTTGGTCCATAGTTCTTTAAAAGAAAGTATTGAAGCTCGGCGATTTTGTCCGCATACATGGCAAAATTTAGCCCCTTCCGGGAATATTGAATTGCAACTTAAGCAATAGGTATTTGGCGAAAATCCCATTAGGTTTTCAAAATATACAAATTTTACTTGGCTAAGAAATTAGACTTATAGCTAATAAAGTCCTATTTTAATAGACTTACCTGAAAAGGCAAGGTTTTTGCCGTTTTTAGGTCAATAACTTAAGAAAACTACAATGAAAAATTTTAAGAAGTTGATTACCAAAGGTATTCACTCAAAAAAACTTACGAAAAAGAAGATGGCAATTCCTAGAGCTGGTGTAGGAGCTAGTATCTGCGCTACTATGGGTACAACAGCTGGAAATACGGGTATCCCAAACTACTCCTTTTCAAACAACTAGTTGTTGTTATTTCCACCACCAAAGTTTCCTCCATTACCACCTCCACCTTGTTGACCAGACTTAAGGTCATCGTTCTTGATCTTTGACTGTCGCTCTTTGAAGTCAACCTTTCCAAACTTATACCTTGCATTTATTCCAAATGATCTAAATGGAATACTAAAGACAACGTCTTGTGTGAAGTTTTGACCAGATTGAGAAGAATTGAAAAACTTATCTCTCATAAACGGTTCAATAATTTTTACCCCAATACTCCATTTTTTAAATTCTTTCCTTGCACCAAATCCATAAATTGAAAAGGAAGCTTGATCACCTTGAAGGCCTCTTCTTGGCGAATTGAAAAATCCGAAAAAATCAGCTTTGATGGTAGGCGTAATTGTATATTCTCCACCAAAGAAAACATTGTACTCATATGTTTGTCTCTCTAAGCTCACTCCATTGATGACTCCACTTCCATTATAAGTAAATATGTTACCTCCTCCTCTAATGGTTAAGCTATTAAAACTTTTGGTTGAGAATAGATTTAGCCCAACAGATTTATTTGTACCAACATTATCAAAAGTATTGATCGTAATGTTGTTTTGGTCTAAACCTAAAATTGATTCAATAATATCGTTTGTAACTTTATAATAGGCAGAGCTAAATATTCCGACACCTTTAATAAAAGTGTTGTATGAAAGTTCGTATTGATCTGCAACTTCAGGTCCCAATTGTGGATTTCCCATTGTTACATTAACTTGATCGACCGTATTGTTGAATGGGTTTATAAAATACAAACTCGGTCTCTGGATACGCTGAGTATAACTAAATTTAATATTCTGAAAATTCTTTAAGCCTCTAGAAATCGTAAAATTTGGAAGCCAGTTTGAATATGCTTGATCAAAAGGCAAAGAACCATCATCAATTCTACCTTCAATATCAGTCGTTTCATATCTCAGTCCAGTTATAAACTGAAATTTCTTAATACTAAAATTTAACTGAGCATATCCAGCATAAACATCTTGACCATATTCAAATATCTGAGATCTTGACTGGTCTATTAAATCATAGTTGTTTGTTGCTGGATTAAAAAGTGAAAACTTACTATCACTTATAATATTTCTAAGAACTGTCTTGGCACCCACTTCAAGCTTCATTTTATTTTCAAACGGGTGTACATAGTCAAATTGGATGGTTTGTTCAAGATTGTCACCATCATTAAAAAGATTTTCATCTCTGATGAAACTTGGAGCACCAGTTTGTGTGACCGTATAATCTTGATTCTGAATATTTCCCGAAAGCTGATAGGCAATACTAAACTCCCTATCTTCATTATCTTCAAACTTTTTAGTAAAATCTGTATTCCAATCGTAGCCACTAAATAAATTATCTCCAAAATTTGATCTGTTCCATAAAATGTCAGGAGCTAATGGATCTCCAGTAATACTACCATCACTAACTCCTTCTACATCAAATCCAAATCCTCGATATGTAATAGATGTATTAATTGCATTAAAAGCATTAAAGTCATAGAATGCACTTACAGATCCTGAAAACCCAAGTCTTGAAGTATTGGTCGTTCCAATTTGCGAAAGCGTAATCACACCAGAACCAATATCATCTACTCGCGTAAATTCAGAAATTCCATCTGCAGGAAGCGATTGATATACTGAAACACTTGCCGAAGACCCAAATCTACCCTTCCCTGCATTCAGGTTCGACACCAAACTATTTTGTCTTGTTCCTACGGAAACATCAAACGACCCCGCAATACCTTCAACATTTCCTTTCTTAGTAATGATATTTACAATTCCAGCTGTTCCTTCGCCATCATATTTTGCACCTGGGGAAGTAATTACTTCCACCTTTTGTATTTGATCTGCAGGAAACATTTTTAATGCATCTGCAACATTGGTTGAAAACATCCCTGAAGGTTTTCCATTGATAAGAATCCTAACATTCTGAGAACCTCGCATAGAAACATTGCCATCTAGATCAACAGAAAGCATTGGCACTTTTCTCAATACATCAGCAGCATCTCCTCCCGATATCGAGGCATCATTTTCTGCATTGTATACAATCTTATCGACCTTGTTTTCAATCAATGCCCTATCAGCTGTCACCTCTACCTCATCCAGTATAAAATTATTCTGAACAAGAACTATCTTTCCTAGATTTACATCTGGTTTCTTTTTTGTTAACTCTACCCCACGAATAATTTTTTCTTCGTAACCCAAAAATGAAATATACAAATCATAGGTTCCTACCGTCACATCTTCAAGTTTAAACCCACCATCATCTTCGCTAAGGATACCGTTAATTTCTTTTTCCTTTCCAGATCGTTTTAATACGATTGTTGCATATCCAACTTCCTCATTACTGAGTGAATCAATCAATTCGCCATTAATCTTACCTTTCAGTTTAGGCGTTTTGGAACCACCCATTCCCGGAAACTGAGCATGGCTTGCAAAAGAAAATAGGATAAATAGAGTTATGAGAAGTATTGGTTTTTTCATTTTTTTGAGTTGTATTATAAATATAAACTCTTCTATCCTATCCTTATGTTTCTAATAGATAGGACGCTCAAAAATTTCTACGAATTGTATTTTATAGTATAGCTGTATGATCCTGCTGATTCCTTATTGCCCGGCTCCACCTGCTTCTTGCTCGGACTAAGTTGATAACTGATTGTTAGTTTTTGAGCTTTTGTTGTTTTGGTAGGCGCCTTTATTTTTTCTACAGGCTTAGCTTGCTCCTTCGGTTTTTTGAATTGAATCCTTACATTTTTGTGAAATGTAACTCTAAGTTTTTTAGGATTTGCTGGGACCTCATATTCTGCTAACTTTATGATCCGAACCGCTTCTTTATCACAACCATGGCCTATTCCTTTCATGACTTTAACAGCGGTAACTTTACCTTTATGATTGATATCTATTTTTAGGTGGACAATTCCTTCAATGTCGTTTTTAAGCGCATCTTTAGGATACTTCATATTTTCTGAAACGAATTTCCTGAATGCTGTGTTTCCTCCTTCATAGTAAGCTTGTTTGATGAATTGGTTGTCTTTCCTTTTCTTTTGCATAATTTGTGTAAAATTAGGATTTCTTAACTTATAAAATGAAAATAATAGCAACTAGTACATGAATCCGTTTAATATCGAAAAAAGAGCTCTAGTAATTTCAGGAGGTGGCAGCAAAGGCGCCTTCGCCGGAGGTTTTTCTCAACATCTTATCAATGACTTGAAAATAGATTATGACTTCTTTATAGGCACATCCACAGGTAGCCTGCTAGTTCCTCACCTTTCTCTCAACAAAGTAGAAAAGATCAAAGAGGTATATACCAACATCACCCAAAAGATGATTTATAATATAAATCCATTTAAAATTACTTTAAATGCAGATGGAACATTTAAATCGGGCATCAATCATATGAACACTTTGAGAATGTTCTTGAAAGGGAAAAAAACTTTTGGAGAACATAAGAATTTGAGAAAAGTAATAAAAGATGTTTTTACACGGGAAGATTTTGATGAAGCAAAAGCTAGTCATAGAAAAGTAGTAGTTACTGTTGCAAATCTTACAAACTCAACAACAGAGTATAAATATATTAATGATTGCGAATATGAAGATTTCCTTGATTGGATGTGGGCCTCTACAAGTTACGTACCATTCATGAGCTTGGTCGAAAAAAATGGTTGTCAATACGCAGATGGTGGGTTTGGAAATTATCTACCCATCGAGGAAGCAGTAAATCTTGGAGCTAACGTTATTGATGCCATTGTCTTAAACCCAAGATTAAAAAACACCCAAAAGAGTTTTTCTAAAAACCCATTTGAACTATTTGTGTCAACGATGGATTTTATGAACCAGCAAATAGCTCAGCAAGATCTTATGATTGGACATCTAGAAAGCATCTACAATAAACATGTCAAGATCAATTTTTATTTTACTCCACGAGTGCTTACCAAAATGTCTTTCGTGTTCAAACCAATGCAAATGAAAGAATGGTGGGCAGAGGGATACCAATATGCTAAGGATAATTATCGATTTTGAGAAACTATCACATTTTAAATGGCGATGCACTGAAGGAACAACTTGCTTCATCAATCAACGGAGAACATATAGTATTTAGAGAAGCCTTGATCGAAGGACCAATTAAAAAGGAAAAATTTTTCGAAGCCAGATCAAAATTTATTCAAGAGACTTTTGGTGCTAGTCAAGAATATTATATAAGTAAATCTAAAAACGAGCTATTAAAAATTAATTGCATTCCAAACGAATCAAATGTATTTCTTTGGTTTGAAGACGATCTATTTTGTCAATGTAATTTATGGTATGCCGCTTCAAATTTAATTGGCAATCTCAGTAATTTAAATATCTATTTGGTAAGACCTGACTCTGACTCCTGGCATGGCTTTGGGTCTATGGATAAAAAGAGATTGGAGCAATCTTTTGAAAATAAGACTTTGCTTGAAGACAAACAATTGAAGGCATTTAGTCAGTTATGGGATTTATATCTTGTAAAAGAAGAGAACATTCCTAGCAATATCACTCGAGACCTCTCCTCACTTATTCCAAGAATTGACGAAATACTTAAAGCACATACAGATCGCCTTGCTCCAAACAATCGACCGTATAACAGTCTGAAAAAAATCTTAGCTACTGAAAAGAAAATGGATTTCAAAGCAGCATTCAAATCATTTACGGAAGTGGAAGGAATCTATGGATATGGAGATAGCTCAATCAGAAGAATGTATGACGAAATAATTGCAAGAAAGTAATTACTAGTTTCTATCCACCATTTTAAATAGAGATTGCAATCATTTAAGACAACAAACTATATGGACTCTTTTCTTTTATGATTTTCTTACTTTTGGCGGATGAAGAAATTAATATCCATTTCTACCCTACTTTTATTCCTTTTAGCCTGTCGGCAAATACCTGAAAAAGAATTACCAATACTTGGTCTATGGGATTTGCATCTTATGGAAATTAAAAACTCAGAAACTGGGGAGTGGAATGAATGGCGTCAAGGTATGGGAGGATATTTGCTGTATGAGAAATCTGGATACATGTCATTGCACTTGACACCTAAGGCATACGCAGAAACAGACCTTAAGTTTAAAAACTTCACGGATACCATGCCTCTACCCCAACTCAAATATATTTCGCAGAATTACAATTACACGGGAAGTTACACTGTTGATTTGGATAGCTCAATCGTAAGCCATACAAAATTGTCCCACTCCAATCCAAACGAATGGGGAGAATTAAGTAGAAGAAAATTTAGTTTCCGTGGTGATACTTTGATCGTTGTACCTACTGAAGAAGAGAATGCAAGCCTAAGACTTAAGTTTCTGAAGATGCCAATCCAAACAACTGTTGAGAATTATAAGTAGTCTTCTTCATCACTTCCTCTAAGGCAATATCTTTTAAAATTGCAATTCGTTCTGCGACGATTGGAATATAGGAGGATTCATTTCTCTTGCCCCTATATGGCACAGGTGGTAGATACGGACTATCAGTCTCCAAGATGAGTCCTTCCAAATCCATATCAGGCAAGGTCTTATCCATGCCTCCATTTTTAAAAGTAGATACTCCACCAATACCCATATAGAAACCCACTGCACGTATGCGTTCAGCTTGCTCTACTGTACCTGCAAAGCAGTGAAAGACACCTGTTAAGTCCTGATGTTTCATATTCTCTACAATTTCAATTGTGAGAGGTAGTGCTTCTCTGGAATGTATGATAATGGGTAATTTCCATTCGATAGCCCATTCTATCTGTGTTTGAAATGCCGCGATTTGCTCTTCCTTAAAAGATTTATCCCAATAAAGATCAATTCCCAATTCGCCTACACCATATATATTTCGCTGTTCCTTTATCTCTTTGATATGCGTCAGTTCCTCCTTATAATTTTCTTTGACAGAGCAAGGATGCAATCCCATCATTGGATAACAAACATCAGGATATTTTTCTGACAATTTAAACATCGCATCTGTGGTAGTAGAATCGATATTAGGTAGAAATATTTTTTGTACATTCGAATCTATTGCACGTTGAATGACTTCATCGATATCGTCTTCAAACTGTGGCAAATACAAATGAGCATGAGAATCTATAAACATATTAAATCTTATTAGTGGCGAAAAATAAGAAAAAATACTATGTAGTGTGGGAAGGAAACCAAACTGGTATCTTTGAAAGCTGGAATGAGTGCCAAAAACACATAAAAGGAGTAGCTGGAGCCCAGTATAAATCATATAAAACCTTAGCAGATGCAGAAAAGGCATTTGCAGGAAGATATTATGATGCTATCGAAAAAAAAAATAACAACGCCCCTCCAGATCTCTCACAGTTTGCTGATCAAATAGACGATAACAGCATAACAGTGGATGCAGCCTGTGCAGGCAATCCTGGCCTAATGGAATATCGTGGCGTCGAAACATTCTCAGGCTTAGAACTTTTCCGTCAAGGCCCTTACAAACACGGCACCAATAATATTGGAGAATTTTTAGCGCTAGTACACGCCTTGGCCTTATTTCAGAACAAACAAGACGTGATAATCTATTCTGACTCTAGAACAGCCATGGCCTGGGTAAGAAATAAAAAAGTAAAAACTACGCTAAAGAAAACCGAGAGCACTGCCCTGATCCATGAGATGATCAACAGAGCTCTAAATTGGCTACACAACAATACCTACAATAACCCTATCAAGAAATGGGATACAAAAGTTTGGGGTGAGATACCTGCTGATTTTGGGAGGAAATAGATTTTTGGGACTCGAAGATTGGTAGAATCGTAGACTTACAGGTTACAAAAAAAGTTGGCTCTTGATACTGGACGCTTGATGGTGCTTGGAAATTAATATCGAATTAGAGAAGGGATACTTTAATATCCGGGTAAAACACAAACCTGTGTTATGCAGTCGCTTCAAGACTCTTGCCGAAGTACCCAGTTGAATTTGAGTTTGACATTTGAGTTTGAGTTTAAAATTTTATTAGACTATAGTTCATAACCTGTCAACGTTTATCATGCGGCTTCAGGAATTCTGGCATCCTCCTGCAAATGGTTAATCCATTTTTCGGCGGATAAATCTGGAAGTCTACAAGCCTACTCCTTCAGCAAAACGACATCCTCCAATATATACATCATCCTATTGATATCATCGTCATTCAAAACCAACTTACCTTTTATACGAATTTGTTCGGCAGAATACTCTATAGCTTCGGTTGCGGAAACTTCCATAACTGTTTCTGGTCCTGCACCTCCACAGAAGAAGCACATATTGTAAGGGAAAGCCGAAAACATAAATTCTTTGTGAGACTTGTATCCTTCGATCGGTATGATATAGCCCTTTACTTCAACCTCTTGTCCTTCCATATTTTTGATCTGATCGCTAAAGACTGGAATATCAACTTTAAATCCAAAGAGCTCGTTGTACTCTTGCTTGTATGTGATCTTAGATAACTTTTTCCAAACTGTATCCTCTTGTGCAAAGGTGGAACTAGCCACTGATAGGAATGCAAAAAATAGAAATATGTTTTTAAGTATTTTCATTTTAATCTTCGGTTATGACAACTGCGTTTCTTAAGGTATAAATAAGACCGCTTGCTTTATCTTTATTGATCTGTAAGGTACCTGTAAGCGTAATTTTTTTGGGTGTAAACTTTAATTTTTTTTCATCCTTCGTAAAGACCTGCATCGCCGTTTCAGGTCCTGCTAATCCACAGAAAAAACACATATTCTGAGGGTACTTACTAAACATAAAGTGGCTTTGCTCAATTTTTCCCGTAAGGGGAATGATGTATCCAGATACTTTTACCTCGGTATTATTTAGCTGTTGAGCTAACATTCCTGGTTCAATATCTTCGATTTCCATCCCAAAGTCTGGATCATAGCTCTTGGTTTTGGTCACCATAGATAGGCTTGACCAAGCGCTATCCTGCGCAAACACTGAGTTTATGCTAAAAGCAAAGGCGAAAATAAATAAATACTTCATCACCCAACAAAAGTCATACATTTTGAGCAGAAATACTGTTATGGGAGGCTTAAAATAAAAAAATCCCGACTGGAGGCTCCAATCGGGATTATATATAAACCTTACCTATGTTTCTTACTTAACAACTACAAACTTGATTGTTTGTACAGCATTGTGATTGCTCATTGTCATATTGTAAATTCCTGCAGAAAGTCGATCCGTATTTAACTGATATAATTGCTCTCCTTTTCCAAGTTTTACATTATCAACATTAAGCACCTTACCTGTTCCTGACGTAACTACTACTTGAAGATTTAAAGCTTCAGCAGTTTTTATTGAAACATTAAGCTGATCAACAACTGGATTCCCTAATAAAGTAACTTGTAATCCTTCGATGTCTGTAGTCGAAGTAACACCTGCCTCATCCTGTGCATCTTGGAATCTAGTGAACAATGATGGTCCTTCTGATTCATTCATTACAAGACCAAACCATTCAGGACAATTTGCAACTAAGTATTCAATAAAATCTTCATCAGTATCAAAGATTGGCGCATTTAATACACAATCACCCAATTCAATTGCTTCACAATCAGCTAAACCATATAAGAATGTCTGAAACGTTAGATCTTCTGTTTCTAGCAATTCTATGATACAATCAGAATCGCCTTCAGTTGTGATAATTTCAGTATCCTCTTCTTCCCAATCCCATATTGACTCGCAATCTATTACTGAGTAATCAGTGAATCCCCAACAGTCAGCAAAACATTCATTTGGCACCCATTCTACCAAAGTATCTATAGTTCCAAAGACACTATCAGAGTACACATATATTATGCAAATTCCTTCATCTGAGTCGATTTCACAATCACAATCAACATCCCAATCAAAATCTCCACCTCCGTTGCCAAATCCACCATCAAGACACTCAACTACTGTATAATCTTCATACCAACAATCAGCATAGCATGTACTTGGAGCCCATTCAGTAAATAATTCTCCATCATAATTTACATCTACACAAATTCCTTCAGCATTCCAGTCTTCTTCTGGACAATCACATTCATCTTCCCATTCCCATTCTTCACATTCTGCAATTGTATATTCTTCAAACCAGCAAGCTGCATAACATTCACTAGGAACCCATGTATTATAAGATTCGCCTCCATCTACTACATCAACACAAATTCCATCAGTTGTCCAATCTTCTTCTGGACATTCACACTCATCTTCCCATTCCCATTCTTCGCATTCTGCAATCGTATATTCTTCATACCAGCAAGCTGCATAACATTCACTAGGAACCCATGTATTATATGATTCGCCTCCATCTACTACATCAACACAAATTCCATCAGTTGTCCAATCTTCTTCTGGACATTCACATTCGTCTTCCCATTCCCATTCTTCACATTCTACAATTGTAAAATCTTCGCCGAAAAAACATTCAGCATAGCATTCGTCAGGAACCCATCCAGTATTGGCCTCTCCATCTTGTTCTACTTCAATACATATCCCTTCAGTATCCCAATCAGTATCGGGGCAATCACATTCGTCCTGAGCCGTAACTGAAGTTAGTCCAACAAATAAAAAAAGTAGTGTAAATAAATTTTTAAAATTCATGAGTATCTTTTTAAATGTTCAGCCGCAAAATAATTTATTGCAGGCAAAATAATGTAAATAGCTTTTTGCGAGTTGCTTATATATATAGGTTTGCTCAACCCTACTTTTAGTTGCATAACTGATTAAAATTCTGCTAATTTTCATTTGAAGCCCCATTTTACTTTCAAATAGCATATTTTGGTATTGATTTGAGAACTTTTTCCTCTTCTCAGTCATAAAAACAATCAAAATGCTTCGCAGTACTGCATTAATTATATCATTGTTATTCTTGGCAAGTTGTTTAGCAGGCCAGATTGATGTAAAAATGGACCCTTTAAGCTTAGCGTTTAGTAAGAACATAAAGGGCGGAGTAGAAATAGGTGTCGAAGACAAAATTGGTATCGACGTAGATATATTGTACAGCAAAAGCATCAATCTACCTATCATAGATTTTTCAATAGCAGGAGAATCATGGGGAACTAGATTAATCGGCAAGTATTATTTCGAGCCCAAATACGGCCTTGACCAATTTTATGCTGGTCCATATTTTAAATACCGAAGAAATTTTGGAAAAGGCTTTATACATCAACGGGCAGCAATGGGCATTATCGGAGGTATCAAATTCTTCACCTTTGACAACTTCTATATAGATATGGGTTTTGGAATCGGTGCAAGAGTTTTTAGCTCATTAAAAAATCCAGTTGGCGATTTTATTGATAATCAAATTGGTGCTCCGACTATAGAGGATTTTTGGGATAGGCTCACAAATAGATTTGGTAGAGCTGATTTTACTTCAAGACTTTTGATTGGGTATCGTATAGATGGATATGGCCCTAGAGCTAGGAAACAACAAGAAGCAGAAATAAAACCTTGATATAAACAATCTTGAGTTTGAGTTTGACATTTGAGTTTGAGTTTGAGTTTTAAATCTCTTAGAGTAGCGCAACGGCATTATAAAACTACTTTACTGTTCTGCCAAAAAAAAGCCCCATCGTTTTCACAACAGGGCTTATATCATTCGTTAAAGCTAGCTTAGCTAACTCCAAAATCTTTTCTAATTTTATTCAAAGCAGAACCTTCACTAACCCAATCTATCTGGGCCTTATTGTATGTGTGATTTACTTCAAAAGAATCTTCTGTTCCGTCAGCATGCTTAAGATGTATCGTCAATCTAACTCCAGGAGCCATATTTTCGAACCCTTTGATTGAAACTTCATCATCTTGTCTCACCTTCTCATAATCTGCAGTATCAACAAAAGTCAAAGCCAACATTCCTTGTTTCTTCAAATTGGTTTCGTGGATACGAGCAAATGATTTTACAATGACAGCATTTACTCCTAAGAATCTTGGCTCCATTGCCGCATGTTCTCTAGATGATCCTTCTCCATAGTTTTCCTCTCCAAAAACTACTGTACCAATCCCACTATCTCTGTACAATCTAGCTGAATCAGGAACGGGATGATAATTATTGTCAACATAGTTAATGACATTATTTGCATCGCCATTGAATGCATTTATAGCACCAATAAAACAATTATTAGAAATGTTTTGAAGGTGACCTCTGTACTTCAACCAAGGTCCTGCCATAGATATATGATCTGTCGTACACTTCCCTTTCGCTTTTATCAAGACCCTATTGTTTTCTAATTGTTCTTGAGTGATTGGTACAAATGGAGTTAGTAACTGCAATCTATCAGATTCAGGATTTACTTTTACTTCAACCTTGCTACCATCCTCCACCGGTGCATTATATCCTGCATCTTCTACATCAAATCCGTTAGGTGGTAACTCATATCCAGTCGGTTCCTCTAATTTAATTTCATCGCCATTTTCAGCAGTCAATGTATCTGTCAGTGGATTAAATCCTAGCTTTCCAGACAATGCAACGGCTGTTACTATTTCTGGTGATGCTACAAATGCGTGAGTATTAGGGTTTCCATCAGCTCTCTTTGAGAAATTTCGGTTGAAAGAGTGAAGGATACTATTCTTTTCTTTTTTATCTGCACCTGCTCTGTCCCATTGTCCAATACAAGGTCCACATGCGTTGGCAAACACCAATGCACCCATGTCCATCAATTCCTTAATTACTCCATCTCTCTCAAGCGTAAATCTCACTTGCTCAGAACCCGGTGTTATCGTCAATTGTGATTTTGGTTTTATTCCATTTGCAATCGCTTGTCTGGCAATGGACGCAGATCTAGTAATATCTTCGTATGATGAATTTGTACAAGAACCAATTAGACAATATTCAAGATCAACAGGCCAATCATTCTTTGCAGCTGCCTCAGCCATCTCTGAAATAGGCGTAGCCAAATCTGGAGTGAACGGTCCGTTTATATGTGGCTCCAGAGTATCGAGATCAATTTCAATTACTTGATCGAAGTATTTAGCTGGATTAGCATAACATTCTGGATCACCTGTTAAATGTTCTTTTACTCCATCAGCAAGATTTGCGATTTCTTCTCTGTCGGTTGCTTTTAGATAACGACTCATTGATTCGTCGTATCCAAATATTGAAGTTGTAGCTCCAATTTCTGCTCCCATATTACAGATAGTTCCTTTACCTGTGCAAGAAAGATTTATTGCTCCATCTCCAAAGTATTCTACAATAGCTCCAGTCCCACCTTTAGCAGTCAGTATATCAGCCACCTTTAAAATTACATCTTTTGATGCTGTCCATCCACTTAGATTTCCAGTCAACTTAACTCCAATTAGTTTTGGCATTTTCAACTCCCATCCCATTCCTACCATCACATCAACAGCATCAGCACCTCCTACTCCAATCGCGACCATTCCTAATCCACCAGCATTTACTGTATGCGAGTCAGTACCAATCATCATCCCTCCTGGAAAAGCGTAATTTTCTAAAACAACCTGGTGGATAATTCCAGCGCCTGGCTTCCAGAACCCAAGACCGTATTTGTCTGATACTGATTCTAGAAATTCATAAACCTCAGAATTAATATCCATGGCCCCTTTTAAATCTTGCTCAGATCCAACCTTAGCTTGGATAAGGTGATCGCAGTGCACTGTAGAGGGAACCGCAACTTTCGTCTTACCAGCCATCATAAATTGAAGTAGTGCCATCTGAGCTGTAGCATCTTGCATGGCAACTCTATCTGGCGCAAAAAATACATAGTCCTTCCCTCTATTGTAAGGTTGCAATGGAGAATCATCATGTAGATGTGAATACAAAACCTTTTCGGCCAATGTTAAAGGTTTACTTAGTTTCTGTTTCGCATTTTCAACCCTTTCCGCTATCGTGGTATAATGGTTTCTAATTAAATCAATATCAAATGGCATATAATTATTTTTTGTGTCACAAAAATACAATAACATCTCAATATCCTCGCTAGATATTAAGGCATGAGTGCAAGAATTTGTTTCTTTTTCTTAAAAAATCTATTCTTTTACCCACTATCTTTCCAATCCTGGTCTTTCTTACTAAGTCTTTCGCTTTGCTTCCGATTTAAAGTGCCCATACGGTGTCACCCTCTGCGAAATCAATACAACCATTATAAGCTCCTGGTATCGGATCAAAGTTCAATACTTCAGTTGCACCTACTTCAGAAGTAAAAAATCCTACAACAGTCTCTTGCTTAAGTTTATTGAAAATATGGTCTCCATCTTTTGACGCTTCAGCTTGCATCATAGTCAATATTTCGTTTTTATCGCCTTCCGGCAAATTGTTGTAAGTTTTTCCAAATTTTGCTTCAGCCTTTGAATCAAATTGTTTCAAAGCTTCCATCATTGATGTCCGTTCTTCCTCAGTAGCAAAATTCTTTAATCTTGAATGTACATAACTTACAACATTGGCATCCTTTGCTCCAGGTGTATCTGTCTTAGGAATTATTCGTTCCGTAACATCTACAATTAAATCATAAGTAGATTGATCAAACAAATCTAAATCCGCAGGCATTGCATTTACATCTGACTTACAACCTGTAAGAACTGCCGCTGCAGTACCACCTACTATTGTATAACCCAAGATTGCTCCAGATAATTTAAGTATTTCTCTCCTATCCATTTTATAGATTTTGTTTTTTCAATTCGCTAACAGCATAGTCTGCTGCTCTTGCAGTTAAAGCCATATATGTTAGAGATGGGTTTTGGCAAGCGGCCGATGTCATACATGATCCATCCGTTACAAATACGTTCTTTACCGAATGCATCTGATTCCATTTGTTCAGAACAGATGTTTTAGGATCTTTTCCCATTCTAGCAGTTCCCATTTCGTGAATTCCATTTCCTGGGTTATATTTATTTTCATAAGGATTTATATCCTTTAAGCCAGCTGCCTCACAAATTTCGACAGCTGCTTTTTTCATATCTTTTCTCATGGCCAATTCATTCTCTTTGATTTCTACATCAAAAACAACAGTTGGCATTTCCCACTTATCTGTTTTTGAGTAATCCAAGGTCATCTTGTTATCATGGTAAGGCAACATTTCTCCAAAGGCATTTAATCCAAATCTCCAATCTCCAGGTTGAGTCAAGGCTTCTTTAAACTTCTCTCCAAAATTCATTTCCTTTACATTTTTTGACCATCCGCCTCTTCCGCCACCTCCTTGGTAACCATACCCTCTCAAGAAATCTTTTTGCTTGGTTTTTACATTCAAGTTTCTAAATCTTGGAATATATATCCCGTTTGGTCTTCTCCCTTTCAAATACTTATCCCGATATTCATCAGTCGTCCCACTTGCTCCAACTTTAAAGTGATGATCCATTAGGTTGTGTCCAAGTTCACCACTATCATTCCCCATCCCATTTTGGAATCTATCTGACTTAGATTGCATCAAGATGCTCGTAGTACCAACTGTGGAAGCATTGACGAATATTATTTTTGCAAAGAACTCTTTTTCTTCAAGTGTATTGGTATCCTTTACTCGAACACCCGCAGCTTTTTGTGTTTCGTTATCAAATATTATTGTGGTAACAATCGCATTCGAAACAATGGTTAAATTTCCTGTTACTTCTGCAGCAGGTAAAGTTGAGGCAAGTGAAGAAAAGTATGCACCATAAGGACATCCTCTAATACATCTATTTCTAAATTGACACCTACCTCTCGTTCCTATTGGTTGAGTCAGATTTGCAGTCCTTCCGATAGTCATCATTCTATCATCAAAATTCTGCGAGATTTTTTCCTTTACTTTTAATTCAATACAGTTCATTTCCATGGCAGGTTGAAATTTGCCATCAGGCAGCTGTGCCAAGCCTTCATTCTGACCACTTATGCCAGCAAAAGTTTCTACATAATCATACCATGGAGCAAGGTCTTCATATCTTATTGGCCAATCAACCGCAACTCCATCCTTGGCATTTGATTCAAAGTCCATTGGACTCCAGCGATAAGATTGTCGACCCCACAGTAGTGACCTACCACCAAGATGATATCCTCTAATCCAATCAAAAGGCTTAATCTCAGTATATGGTTGTTCTGTATCTTTTACCCACCAATGCTTTGCGTACTCAGTGACTGTATACCCTGTTCTACTTTGCTTTTCATAATCCTTGAGTTCTTCTGGCGTAAGTTTTCCTCTATTTGGCACTTCCCAAGATTCTAAGTTTGCAGTAGGATATTCTCCATGTTTTACTTTTCTTCCTCTCTCAAGCATTAAGGTCTTCAATCCCTTTTCACTCAATTCCTTTGCTGCCCATCCACCACTTATTCCAGATCCTACAACAATCGCATCATAACTTACTTCTTCCTTACCTTTACTTTCAAAATACATAATTGGATTTTTTATGAGCAAATCGAAATTGCCTCTTTTAATGAATCATATGAGTTCTCCCTAGTAGGAATAAATTCCTGACCTATATAACCAGAGTATCCAGTCTCAGCGATACTCTTCATAATAAATGAATAATTTAATTCTTGATTTTCATTGATTTCATGTCTACCGGGCACTCCTCCTGTGTGATAGTGAGCAAAATAGGAATGGTATTTTCTAATGTTTGCTACAACATTCCCCTCCATAATCTGCATATGATAGATATCGTACAATAGTCTAAAGTTATCCATACCCACTGCATCCACCAAAGCTACACCCCACTCTGTCTTATCACACATGTAGTCATTATGATCTACCAGACTATTTAGTAATTCCATTACAACCATGACATTATGCTTGGCTGCAAGCTCTACTATAGGGCGTAGTCCTTTGACACAATTCCCTAATCCACGTTCATCTGATATTCCTACTCTATTTCCAGAAAATGTGATGATGGTTTTCAATCCATCATTTGCCATCTGAGGAATCAGGTTACTGTAATCTTCAAACAACTGATTATGATAGATTGGATTGCAAAAACCTTTTTGTAATCCAAGTGAAGATCCGTTTACAATGGCACAATCCAATCCAGCTGCTTTCACAATATCATATTCTTCCTTATCAAGTAGCTCAATAGAAGCAATTCCCAGTTCCTTACACCAACTTATTAGTTCTTCTATCTCAACCTTGGAATAACACCATCTAGATATAGAATGAAGGAATCTAGTGGGCTTTTCTATCGTGTATGATTTTGATTTTTGTGGGGAAGCTGCATGAAGACCTGCTGTTAAGACAACGGGACTAGAAATCAATCCCATTTTAAGTGCAGTACGTCTATCCATTTTATCAGTTTTGAGTATCAGAATGATAAACAATATAATCAATTGCTTGCAATTGAACTGCTCAATAAAGGGCAAAAAAAATAGCCGCTGATTATCAATCATACGGCTACTTTTAAGTTTAATCCCATGAACGCTAGCTCTGGATGCCAGCTTATTGCTTTTACGCAATCAATAGAAAACCAACTATATAATAACAAAACTCAATCTTCTTTTTAAAAGTTGTTAAAGGAAAGCTGCCTTTAGCAACTCACCTTTAACAATTGTAATCCCATGAACATATCCAAAAAACCGATTCTTTTACCAGTGTTTTGATTTCACAATTCAAATATGGGGATGATTTGAGCTAATAACAAAGACAAAAAATGGATATTATAATATATTTATTTTTATAATATATTCATAATACACTGATAATCAGTAGAATGGATTGGTTACGTATTCATTATCTAGGTAAGAAGTGTCCACAAGTGTGTGTAGAAATGCTTCTAAATTTTGAATTTGTTGTTCATTTAGTCCTAATGGTAGCACCAAAGCATCAGAATTAGGTGATGGCTTACCACCTGAATTGTAATGATCAAGTACTTCTCGGAGTGTTTTGAAGCGTCCATCATGCATATAAGGAGCCGTCAAAGTAATATTTCTAAGGCTAGGAGCCCTGAATTTTCCATTATCTAATGGATTACTTGTTACTTCACCACGACCTAAATCAGGGAAATCTGAGACTGTGTCCACCTCTGAAATAGCATTATTGAAATAATCATTTGTTGCCATCAATGGAGCTTCGTGGCAATGAGCACATTCTGCATCTGGTACATCTGGATTTGTATCAAAATACATCTCCATTCCCTCAAGTTCGTCATCTTCCAATACATCAATACCTATCAACCATCTATCAAACTTACTATTTCCTGATATTAAAACCCTTTGATAGGAAGCTAATGCTTTTGCTGCCATTTCTTTCGTCATTTCTTCTGTAAAAGAAATACCAAAAGCTTCCCTAAACATCCTAGGATAATCATCGTGAATTCTAAGCTTAGCCATAAGACCCGGCCAGTTATTATGCAATTCAATTGGATCTTCTACAGGTACTAAAGCTTGTGCTTCTAAAGTTGTATCTCTACCATCCCAAAATAAACCATTATAAAAAAAACCAACATTTACCAAAGACATCGAACTTCTAGGTCCTTCAATCCCATCTATACCAACACTAAATTCTTTAGCATCTGTAAAAGCTAATTTTGGATCATGACATGAAGAACAAGACATGGTGCTATCAGCAGATAGAATTGCATCATAGAATAGATGTTGCCCAAGGACAATTTTCTCCAAGGTCAATTCATTGTCTGCCGGTACTTCCAATTCAGGAAAGTGATCTGGATATTCTGCTTCAAATTTTGTTGGAGAATAATCTACATCGGGTATTAGAGTTCCCATAGGGGTTTTCATCATTACATCCTCCGTGCATGATATAACCGTAATTATTATAAAAACTGAGAAAAGTAAAAGATTTAGCTTCTTCATTTTTGCTTATTTGTAGCTAATCGCCTGACTATAATTATTGACCAACATCAATAGTGGTCCAGGCTCCAAAGGATCATGGTTTGCAAAATTATTCTGGATATCAAAATACTGTCCACTCTGTTCCTCCAATAATTTTTTATGATCAATATAAACTTCTACCACTGTTGTATTATCTTCTGAGATATCAATATTAATAGCTCCTTCACTTGTTCTAAACATCTCATCTAAACCAGTATGAAAGAAAAATCCACTAAAATCCCCTACTTCATCTTCGTATTTGCCTTCTAGCTTTGTGAAAATAAAGCTATTCCAAGCATCCCAATAAAACCCTCCTGTGGACAAAACGTGGTCTGAGTTATAATCAGCCGGAACCGTTGTATTTTGTGTAGGAGGAACTCCTATGCCAAAACGTATACCATCATAGTTTCCTTCTGGAATTTCAGAAAAACTAAGTGTAAATCCATTTTCTGCATTTTCAAGCGTAAAATTGGTGTTCGTGAAATCCACAAAATCAATATCCTGAACTTCTATAATCTCAGATCCGTCGGTCAATGCAATTTCACTTACAAAGAATTCTGATTTTAAAATTTGCAGTTGATAATCATCATAAGCAAGATTCTGCCCCAATACTAGAGGAGTATCATCGTAAGTGGCTATAAATTTGACTTCTAAGGTGCCTGTGTTTGTATTTTTATCTTTGCAAGCCCCTAATAGTAAAGCCAACAACAAAAAGGTCAAAGTGTATTTCATTTTACTTAATTTACTAGTTTACGTCAATAGAAGTGCCAATATTCTGTCCCAAAATGACTTTTGCATCCTCCAAGACACTTGGACTTTGGAACTGGACACCATTAAATAAACGTTCAAAGTCTATAATTAGTTGAACATTCATAGAATTTCCTCTTGTTGTGCCAGCTTTGACATTTGATGTAAATCGAAAATCTAAATCATCCAATCCAATCCTAATTACCTCATTGGAAACTGAATCCACCTCTAGCTCTACCACTAGTTTATAAAATCGATTCTCTATAGAATTCAAAAAAGAAGAGTCTTGCAAAAATGCCAAGACAGCATAATCTAAGTCCGCATTGGCCGGATTATCGAGAACATCAGGGATTCCAATCTTAAAATCCAAAGATCTAATTGAATCTTCAATAATGATAGTGCCTGGTGTATTCGATGAATTTTTAAATAGTACACCAAGCAAATCGTCAGAAATATTCTTACCTGGAGTTTTGCTTATCAAATTATAGTCACCCTCATCACCATATAAATTAAAATCTGACAATACCAGGTAGAAATACCTCAACTTAAAGTAACTATCAGCTTGAATGTCATAATAGATAGAGCTATCAATAGTTTCCTCCCCATATAGGTATTGAGTGCTAATGGTAAAGTTTGGGTAAGAACAGCAGTCTTCGCATTCGTCATCAGCCCTTAGATCATAATTACTTGAGAATGGATCTAGGCAACCTTCTGTCGGCTCTACACAAGAACTAATAAATGATATGGATGCAAGAAAACTAAGAAGTAGGAAGGCTCTTTTCATATTCCTTTACAAGCTTTTTGATGATCTGCTTAACTTGAGATGAAAAGTCTTTTTGCAATATCCAATTATAGTATTGTTTGTCTTCATACAGAAGTTTTGCAACTGGTTTCCCAATATATTTTCCAAAGTTAAACACGATGGTACCATTGCCATCATACTTTAATCTTTGTGTAGCATCAACTGTCTTTCTATTGCTTGTAAAACTGCTTAGAGCTTGAACATCATTTTTAATTGGCGTCTTGGTTACATAACCATCACCATCTTCAAAATCAACATCTTTATATCTTTCCAATTGGCCTTTGAGTACATCTACTGTTGCCCTTACATCCGCAAGTGCATCATGTGCCCCTTCCAACTCTTTGCCACAATATAATCTGAGAGCTGCCTTCAATGTACGAGGCTCCATCATGTAGAATATTTTCTGTACATCTACATTGTTACGATTGTCAATATTTAATTCCATACCTACTCTAGCAAATTCCTCCATCAACATTGGAATATCATACCGATCAGAATTATAACCTGCTAAATCTGCATCGCCAATGAAATCGTATATCTGTTGTGCCACTTGTTGAAAGCTAGGTTTGTTCTTAAGCATTTCTGGAGTGATCCCATGCACATTCATCGCTTCTTCCGAAATTGGAATGCCCGGATTAATCATTGTCTCAAGCTCTTCTGGCTCCTCTTTATTTGGAGAATACTTTATCAGTGCAATCTGCACAATCTTATCTTGTATCACATTCAACCCTGTGGCCTCAATATCAAAAAATACAAGTGGTCTCTTTAAATTAAAATTCATCTAATAAAATATTTTTTGTTATAGTATTCCTTCCGCTTTTGCTTCTTTTGTTGCACCATTTAATTGAACTGGTTTTTTGTTCTTACGCAATCTGATATTCAAGAACTCAACTAATAAAGAAAATGCAATTGCAAAATATAAATAACCTTTCGGTATAGAACTCAATTCATTGCCTCCTATTGTAACATGTCCCAGGTGGGCGCCTTCTAAAATCAACATAAAGCCGATAAGAATCAAAAATGACAAACCCAACATCTGAATAGTAGGATGCTTATTTACAAATCTTCCTACTGGAACTGCGAATATCATCATAATCAAAACTGAAATTACAACTGCTATAATCATGATAACCAAAGCTCCTTCAACACCCTGTGTCATTCCCACTGCAGTAAGAATTGAATCAAATGAAAAAACAATATTGATTAAAGTAATCTGGACAATGGCTTGTCGGAGGCTTATCATTTTTCCTTTGCCACCCTCACCATGTTCTTCTCCATCAAGTTTGTGATGTATCTCTGTAACACTTTTGTAAAGTAGAAATATTCCTCCTGCAAATAATATTAAAGCTTGACCAGAGATTGCTCCCTTCATCCCCCAAAAATCAAATGAGAAAAATGGGTTTTCCATAGCAATCAACCATGTGATTCCAAAAAGCAAAGCTATCCGCATTACCATGGCCAAAACCAGCCCAATATTTGTAGCTTTTTTCTGCTCCTCTTCAGGTAGCTTACTAGCAGTAATAGATATAAATATAATATTATCCACCCCTAAAACAATTTCAAGAAAAGTCAAAGTCAATAAACTTAACCAAACTGCAGAAGATGCAAAATCAGGCATCGTCATCAAAGAAATCATAAACTATGTTTTTTTGTAAAAGTAGGCTTTTCAGAGCATTAAATGCAGGGATATCAGCTAGGAAATTTCATCCTATAGTCAGTCTCAATTTTACCAGCCTTAATTTTCTCTAGTTTTCGTTTGATCATTTTCTTTTTGAGCGGTTTTAACTTTTCAGTAAATAGCTTGCCTTCAATATGATCATACTCGTGTTGAATAACTCTAGCATTTATGCCGTCGTACTCTTCTACATGCTCGGCAAAATTCTCATCAAGATATTTTATTTTGATTTTCTTTTGTCGTTCTACATCTCCGCGTATTTGTGGAATGCTTAGACAACCTTCTTCGTAAGCCCAAAATTCTCCTTCTTCTTCCAAGATTTCGGCATTGATAAAAGTTTTCTTTATACCCTTTTTGATTTCATCTTCGTCATCTTCAATTTGTTCGGTATCAACCATAAAAATTCTTAGAGACAAACCTACCTGGGGACCTGCCAATCCAACGCCCTTTGCATTGTACATTGTATCCCACATATTTACAATCAGTTCATCAAGTTTTTCATGATCTTTCTCAATTGGCTTTGCTTCTTTTTTCAGCACCTTATATCCAAAAGCATATATCGGTAATATCATGGTATATGATTTAAGTATCGTTGTAAAATTAAAATTGCACTGATCAAATCTACTTTTGACTTGTCTCTGCGCGCCTTCTTGTTTAAACCCGATATTAAGATTATTTCTTTAGCATCTGTTGAAGAATAGGCTTCATCTTGATAATCAATTTTTATCTCAGGATATTCTTCTTTTAGCCTTTCGGCAAATGTTTTTATGGATTTTACCAGATAAGTGTCGTTACCGTCGGCATGTTTTGGATGTCCAAATACTACCAACTCAACCTCTTCATCCTTAAAATAGTTCTTTAGTGTAGGAAATAATTCTGCAGTAAGTACCGTCTTATAAGGGTGTACGGCTATTTGAAGGGAATCTGTTACTGCAATTCCTGTTCTTTTTCCACCATAGTCTATTCCTAGTATTCTAGCCATCGTGCAAATATTGGGTATATTTCTATAAAAAAAAAGACCCCCTCTAATCTTTATTAGAGAGGGGTCCCATCCCAAAAACAGTAAACTCTTACTTTATCTTAAAACCACCATCTTTTTAGTAGCGGTATATTCTTCTGTTTCTAATGTATAGTAAAGGATTCCAGAGGTATTAATCTGACCTTTAGAGATCATGATAGTGTTCAATCCTTGAACATAATTACCTTCTTGTATCATAATTACTTTACCACTTACATCTGTAATTGTCAATCTTCCTTGTGAAGCATCTGGAATCATAAATTTGATTTCAGTGGCTCCGGTGAATGGATTTGGACTATTTTGATATAAGTCAAATGTGTATGCAATTTCGTTGCCTTGTATGCCATCTAATACAATCACCGGAGTCTTAATGTCATAGTTCGTTGTATATAATTCAGCTCTAGTAATATCAGAACTAATAGATATTTGCGAATTTATATTTGAAACTGAGTTGATGTTTGCAACCAAACTCAATACTTCAGTTCCTGCTGGAATTGTCTGTAATTCTGTTGTGTTCCAACTTACGGTAACATATCCATCATTTGCGTAAGCGAACCCTACATTAGCTTCATTCAATCCTAATTGCTCAGAGTAAGCATCTAATATCTCGATAGACTTATCTGTTTTGATTGTAAATTGGAATCCAAATGTTTCGATATCATTCGCAGCATATAGACCAAACTTCTGAGATTTACCTTTTGTAAATTCTGAGCTTCTAAGATTAAGTTCAATTTTATCAGCTGATCTATTTTCTGTTTGATCGTTATTTAAAAATGCTACTGCAGTATTGTTGACATCTCCAGTTTTGACTGCTACGAAATCTACAGTCATATCTGAATTAAGATTGTTTATATCGTATACTTCTGGGTAAACAGTTGACAATGCATCATCATTTGTAAATGTATAGTTAGCATCTACAAATACCCATGACTCATTGTTAGGGAACCCATCGTTTATTCCTAAAATCAATTTTCTGATTTGTAATAAATCTAAAGCTGAAATTGTATAATCTTTATTTACATCTGCAGCAATCTGCTTGTAAGGACTATCCAGTTCACTAATTTCAAGTATGTGTCTTTGTATTTCTAAAATATCGAGTGTACTTACTCCATTCAATGGATCAATATTCTTTGTTGGATCAATGATATATGATCCACCCAAAGGCATTGGTGGGAAAGCATAATTTCCATCATTATTAGTCATGTAAGGTGACATATTAGCTCCTTCAAGAACTACTGAAACCTCATTTACTTCTTCTTGCATTTCTGTCAATACTCTTCCTTCAATAATGAAGTCTGTTGGATCAACTCCACCTCCTGGATTTCCTCCACCATTTCCTTCTGGGCAAGCAAAGTTGTTGTCCTGAACATTGACGAAAGTTTCGCAATATGCTTGAATCAAAGTACCATCTGGTAAAACAGTTGTTGCCCAAATTTCTACCTGTACATCACCAAGTGTAGTACAGTCAAAAAGCATATTAGTTTCATTTATATCTTCGCTGAATGATAAGAAAACTTCATTTCCACAAGGATGGAAACTACCAGCATCAAAATCTGAAGCCCATAATTCAACCATTCCAAAATCGAATTCACCATCGTTGTCAAGATCCATTGGCATCAAATCTACTGCCAAACCATTTAGGCAATAAGGAGTTGGTGCTTTACAGTTTGTAATTGTAAAGTCTTGAAAACAAGATGTTGTATTTCCACATTGATCTGAGAAAGTCCATAAAATACAGTGTGAACCAATCGGATAATTTCCAGAAGCGTCTGCAATATTTCCAAATCCACTTTCTGTGATATCATAAGTTCCGTCGCAATTTGCATCAAGCTGATAAGTCCATTCAAGATTTGCATTTAGCGTGCAATCATCTGTTGCGCTCATCACCAATGTTACATCTCCAGTTGAGCAATCAGGATCAAATGTACATACGTTTATAACAGTATTGTTACATGCAATCTCAGGCCCTACATTATTATTTATTTTAATTATCTGAGTGTGAGTCCACTTGACAAAATTTCCATAGATATCTTCTTGACACCAATCAATCACAGTCCATTTTCTAAGGATTTTAAAACATCCTTGCTCTTGCTGATTGTTGAAGAAGAATGTTTGATCTTCAAAATTAGCACCTACTAAATCACATGCATCACCTAGGAATATTGGCGAACCAATAATTTCTGGATCATAGTCATTTGCATCAAAACAACCATCTCCATCTGTAATATCATCAGGATAGATGATTTGATCTTCTGTGAATGGATCAAGATTAATGAATGTAATAATTTGATCACAACTAGTTGAGATACCGTTTCCATTTGTACCTGTAAATGTTCTTTTCAAAGTACCTTGATTACATTGAGTGATATCCTCTAGAAATACTACATTTTCTGTTACATCACAGCTTCCGCTAAATGTTGCTGAACCAAAATGAAAATCTAAATCGTTGATATCATATAAGAAATCACATGGTACTTCCATATCTGGAGGACAGATTACAGTAGGTGCAGCTTTGTCTTGTATTTCAGCTGTTACCATACAATCATTGAAATTTCCATAAATATCAACAACTCTGAAAACTACCATTTGATCTATTCCAACATCTGCACAACAGAACTCAGTATAAGATGAGAATGTACACGGATCATCAACTTCGAATATATAATTATAACTAGTACCTGGTAGTGGTATTCCCGAACCAGTCGAGCTTATCAATGTCAACTCTCCATTTCTAAATAACATGTAAGGATCTGATTGTACTCCAAACGCTTCACTTGCAATAAATTGTCCTTCTGCAGGATCAGCACTACCCATCGTTGCAATAAATCCGCCCATTGCATCAGCCATATTTTCAGCGATAAATGGTTGTACAGGATATTGAGATATATAGTAGTGGTTGTCTCCATATTCGCCTAGATAAGTCATGTCATTATAATGAGGACGCGTACAGTCACAATTTGAAGGATCCATCCTTCTTACAAGCATTTTCTTAAGCTTACAATCATCATATGATCCATCGTCAAAAGTTTCAGCAAATACATGTGCGAGACCAGTATTTGTCAAACCGACTGCAGTAAACTCATCGCATATAGCTACGGGAGGCGTGTTGTCTATTACATTTACTACAATTTCACATGAATCAGAATTGTAGCATTCATCATAAACTGTTACTATTACTATGTTTGTACCCATAGGTATTTCAATCAATTCACCAGTATAATCACTGATAAATCCACCTGGGTATTCTATATCATAATGTAAATTACCTGGACAATTATCTGTTGCCTCTGGTAAAGGAAGTGAAATTTCGGCACCACAAGTTACTGTACCATAGAATGAATCATGAGGATTTGTGGTAACATTGGTAGTGATGTTAATTGGTCCATTACAGATTATTTCTGGATCAATTAAGTCAGTTATTTCAAAAACTTGAGCACAAGTTTTTTCAATTTCTTTTCCACACCACCATTCTCTGATATACCATGTTCTCATAATTTTTGTAACACAAGAACCCGATCCATTATATCCTCCAATTGTTGGAAGTACAATATCATCGAAAAATACACCTATGTTACAATAGAAGTCAGGTGTAGGGAATAAGGGCACACCATTCAATGTTGGTCCAGCGAATTCCTCTACATCTGGGTATCCATTTCCATTATCATCCCAGATTAAATCTGCATCCAGTATTCCATCACCATCTGTATCAGTATCAAGTATTAAGCCACCAGTTTGACCAGGTGTAAATACACCGCCACATTGTAAAGCATTATTATTTAATACTGTATACTGCTGTGGACAACCAGCAAAAGGCTCATCTTCTGGACCTAAGTCAATTCTCTTTAATTTATATGTAATTGTACATTCAGGTGCAAAATTTCCTTTACCGTCTTCTGCTGTGTATGTTCTAACAACAGTTTTGATGAACATAGGATCACAATTAAGTGGTGTAACAACTTCTGAAAGTAGTATTGGTTCAACAATACCTGAGCATGCATCTTCATAAATAGGGCCATCAAAAACCGTAAATTCACTGCAAGAGTATGACACAGGTCCAGTTGGACATGAACTAATTTCTGGTCCAAGTTTATCTTCGACATATATCTCTCCCCAGCAAGTATTGCCAGAAGAAAGATCAATAACTTTTACATATAATGTCTGATCGCAATATCCTGCAGTAACAAGTGGACTGGTTGGAATTTCTACATTATATGTATCCATTACAACAACTTCAAAAACTCCACCTGGACAGGAAGTAGCTTGATCGTTTAAGATCATTTCAGGAGTAATCAATGCTTCACAATTAGTGTCTAAGGATACTTGGGTTGATCCATTACATGCTAATGAGCACTGAGCGTTTAGGTTAGATGTACCTAAAAATAAAAAAAGTAAGATTAGCGACTTCAATACTGAAGTGGCTGCGTAGTTTACGTTGACCATGAGATCCAAAATTTTCTTTTTTTCTTACGTGTTCTAGCAATGCAAATGTGCACCCCAAAACCAATTAAGAATACTTAAATAGTTTACTTCGGTAGGTCTATTATGTAGGTAGGTTTGTTAGGTTTAGTTTACTTAACAGAACAAATATAGATTTTCTTTAATATGTTCTTATACCCTGTTTAGGGTATTTTTAATAATTAAATTTTTTCATGTATTGGGGAGCCCATAGAATGGGATGTTTATCTAGAGAATATAGATAAATAGCTGCATTAAGACTAGAAACCCTTTTAGGACGGGGCTTTGCAGCATTGAAAAGAGGATAAAAAGGGACATAAAAAAAAGCCCCCCCCCAAATAAATGGAGAGAGGCCATCCCAAAAACCGATTTTACTTTCGGCCCTGGACTAATCCAGGATAATCATCTTCTTAGTAGCAGTAAAGTCTCCACTATCTAACTGATAGTATAGAACCCCGCTAGTACTCATATCCTTCTTAGATAACTCAATCTCATTGTATCCTTGTGAATATGTACCATCAACTGTAGTTATTACTTTACCAGTAACATCGTATACAGTTAAAGTTGCTGTACTTTCAGCTGGAAGAGTAAATCCAACAATAGTTACATTGTTAAATGGATTCGGCTCATTCTGCATTAAAGCAAACTCGCTATCAGAAACACCAGTTCCCAATTGAATTCCAACAACATCCAAGTCTGAACCTACATAAGCTTCAGCTTTCGTTATGCTAGAGTTAATTGCTAGTGCATCTGCATTAGTACCTGTAAATGTAAGTGTAAACAATACATCATCAGTACTTACAGCTACTCTGCTATTCCAACTTGAAGTTACTTTTCCGTTAACTACTGCAAAGTTTTCAGCAGTTACGTCTAAAGCACCAGCTTGTACGTTTGTCAATTCAAGATCTGCAACTTCCATTGTGAACTGCATACCTGATACTTCATTAAAGTTAGTTGAAGTAATATCAACTGTAACTTCAGTAGTACCAACATTAGTAGCAACTGCATTCAATGTAAGATCGTTAGCTGATCTTGCCTCGATAATATCATTTCCTCCTGCAAATAGGTGAGTATCTACAGATCCGTTAACATCTCCGATCTTAACACCGATGAAGTCTTCCTCCATCATATCTGTTGTTAAGTTCATTACGTCTATTGTCTCCTTAAATGGCCAAGGACTAGTAGCGTTCAACGTTTCATTAGCATCTACGAATCTCCAGCTATCGTTAGCAGGGAATTCTTCAGTAATACCTAAAATCAACTTTCTTATTTGAATAAGGTCAACTCCACTAATCTTCTGATCGTTACTTGCATCTGCAGCAATTAACTTGTATGGTGAATCTAGAGTCTGAATATCAAGAATGTGCTTCTGGATAAGTAAGATATCTAGTGTAGTAACACCATTTAAGTAATCATCATTTTTCTCTGCTGATAATTGGTGATCCTTGTCTGTTGCTGCAAGCATGCTATATACACCATCAACATTTGTCATGTCTTGGTTTGAAGATGATCCAGTCATTTCGTTAGAAGCAACCATTGCATCTTCTAGCATCTCTCCTTCTTCTGTATAAACTTCACCAGAGATCATTCTTGATGCTCCTGTATTAACACAAGCAGGAGTATTATCAACTAATCTCAAGTTAACCATACAGAAATCAACATTTCCGCACTCATCCCATACGTAAATTCTTACAGGTAAAAGTCCTCCATTCGCCTGAGCGATTTCGAAGTGTCCACAGTCAAATACTTTACCTTGACAGTTCATAGACTCATCGTACATAGGAGTTTCTTCTGGAGTGAAGAAGCCATCTTCTGGTCCGTTGAAAGTAAATCTCAACCAATCAGTAGGTGTACAGTTATCAAATGCACCTGCATCAAAATCACAAGCCCATAATTCAACATTTCCATTTTCCATTAGTGCTGTACTTAAGTTAATACAGTATGGAGTTGGCGCTTTCTTATCTTCTACAGTAAAGTAGCTAGTATAAGAAGTTACGTTTCCACATCCATCAGTAGCTCTCCAAAGTACTCTGTGTCTCAATTTAGAACCTTCAATAGGTGCAGGTAATTGTAGAGATACAGTTTCACATGATTGTGTAGGTTCTACGTAGAATGGTCTGTTAGCAGGGATATCTGCAATGAATGAAGAGTAAACATAGTCTACAACCCAGTCACCATTGATATCAACCTCAGCTTGCCACTTGATCCACTCAGAAGCACAGTTACTGAAAGTATCACATGCCATTGCTTCTACAGGTGGGATAGTTTGACAACCATCTTCAACTGGGTAGCAATTTTCATCTGCTGTTACAACTGGAGGTTCAACATCGATTAACTTAATAACCTGAGTATGCTCATAGATTCCATCTGCAACACCATCATCTTCAGCTTCTGGATCGAATACACCAAAGTATCCATTATCACCATCAACCAATACTAAATCCCAAACATCAATAGAATAAATTCTACCTGAACTTCCTAAGATGTAGTTAACCCAGTATAAACCTCCTTCGTTATCGAAGTAGAATCTAAAGTCTGGACCTAACGTTACAGGCTCGAAGTAGTAACTATCATCTATCCCGTTGCCGTTATCATCAGCATCAAATAAATTAGGAGTACCGTCATTATCTTCATCTAAACCTTGGTTAGGTATTGTGTTGAAATCCGCATCATTAGGGTTGTAAATACACCAGTTGATAACAGACCAATTGTTCAATACTTTGAAACAAGCGTTTGATTCGAAGTAGAAAGTATCACTATCTAAGCTGTAACCAATAAGGTCACATGAGCTATCAGTCCATTCTGGAATACCAGTTTCCTCATCTTCACACTCTAAAGCATCTTGAACTCTTGCTCCAAAAGATGAAGTAAGACCACAATACTCAGTAAAGAATGATAGATCAGAAAGATCGTCTTCTCCTGTGTAATCATCTGGCCACTGAATACCTGCATCTCTATCACATGGATTCCATGTACTAAAGTAATCAACAGTTATTCTCTGAGTACAGCAGTTGCTAGTACCTTCGATACACCATGTTCTTACAACTATACCTGCACCACAAGTGCTGATATTAGTATCATCAGTAAAAGTTACTCCAATTCCTGAACAAGTAGCTGAACCGCTAGCCATTCCTGTAATTGTAGTATCTGTGTAATCTTGATCACACTTCAAAGTAATATCTGCTGGGCAAGAAATTTGTGGAGCCAATTTGTCTTCCACTCTTACTATAGCCCAAGTATCTGAGTAATTATCTAATTCACCAAGATCTTGTCTGTCACCGTCTCCGTTAAGATCAACGAAGTCACCGAACACACCAGTCATGTTTCCATCATCAAAAACTCTCATTAATACTTCAACAGAACCATAAGCATTTCCGTTAGCATCAATATCTGTAAGATCTTCACAACAGAACTTAACAAAAGCTCCGCCATCTGTATCATCTCTATTATCATCTGCGTGAGCAGCATCTGAAGGTACTAGAGGTGCAACATCATTGTTGAAGGTTACATTGTTATTATAAAATGAACCATCATTTTGTAAAGCTCCATTGTTACCACATTGAGGTGCTCCGTCAGCTCTTCTAATTTCTAGAGCAACGTCACCACAATCTCCATTGTGTGAACCTGCGTCTACTGATTGAGGATACATTTTAGCAGCTCCATCTTGTGAACCTGGAGTTGAAGTCAAACTTATTACGATAAATTCTTTAGCAATAGCAACTGGAGGCGTGTTATCTAGAACGGTAACTGCGATATCAGACTGTCCTACATTTCCACAACAATCTGTAGCAACGTAAGTGAAAGTATGAGGCGCATCGAACATAGTTTTTGGAGCACCAGAAGCAATATACTGGTACCCAGTAGAGCAAAGTGTATTAGGCACCTGAACAATAGTTACACCCGCCGGTCCAACTACTTCATAGTTAAGGTTATCACCATAACAATCATCACCTAAGTGCTCAGGACATGGTAGGTAGAATTCACCTGTACATCCCCAAATGTTTACACTTACAGTAATGTCTGGCGCCGATACAAACGGTGCTTCACTATCAGAAGCTTTAATAATCTGAGTGAAAGGAGTTGTAGTTCCATCACACCAGTCTAAAATACTCCATGATCTAATTACTTTCTTATTACCAGGACAACCTGGGCAATCAGTAATATCCACGTCTACAAAGCTTGCCCACAAGTTGCAGACATTATTATTTACAGCAACAGCTCTTTGGACGAATCCAATGAAGTTACCATCATCATCAAAGTCTTTGTCACCCACGAAGAAATGAGGGTAAGCAATTTCAATACCTAAATCAGCAGCAATTGCTTCTGGTGAAGAATCTCCACCGCAATCTAATACTACTGTAGCAGGAGGTAAAGTAAGATCATCTACAGAAATCTTTTCGAATACAAATTCCTGAGTACAAGTTGTTGTTTCTCCTGTTGAAGGATCAGTCAATAACCAGTTTCTAAATAAAATTCTTTCTCCACACTCGTCACCGTCAACCCAAACATCGTTAGATACTAGATCACCAGCACCACAGTTATCTGTAACTGTTACACCTGGTAATTGGTCAATAACTTCCCAGTTTGTTTCATCATAACAAAGGAATGAACATTCTGGAGCAGTAATACCTTCTATTAAAGTAGCACCACAAGCTTTTGAAGCTCCTTGGATTTCAACAGTATAAGTTCCTGATTGAGCAGGAGTCCAAGTTGAAACGTATAGGTAGAATACAGTTCCCGCAGGATCTGTCGCTGTACTGTTTACACAAACATTGGAATCAAATCCAACTCCACCATCACCGTCAAAAGTAACTAAGCCCTCACAGTTATCAGCTGGGTTATAAGGCTGGTTGTATAGGTATGCTTGTGAATCACCCCAACTTGAAGTAATTTCAATAGTATAATCTTCATCATCACAATCGAATGTGAAAGCATATACATCATATGAAGTCAAACCAGCAATCGCAGTAGTTGCGTTTTTCACTGGTTGAGTTGAAGGACATGTATTAACTACATCCCAATCACCTGTTAAATCATCACCGATTTCAATTTCACCATTAATTAGTGAAGCATCAGTATTTCCACCTACAGGACATTCACAAGTAAGTGTTGGTGGGAATTTGTCTTCAACAGTAAAGTATCCCCAACAAGTATTACCTGTAATTGGATCAATAACTTCATAAATATGTTGTCCAACTGGAATAGGTAAAGTTGCACCATTGGCATCTGTATCACCAGTTACTGGATCTATTTCTAAATATGCAGCACCTCCAAATGGTCTAATTCTAACAATATAATCGTCAAAACAGCTGTAAGGGCCACCTTCTAAGAACATATCTGCTCCTATAGTAATATTACAGTTTTCGTCAACTGATACATTGATATCATCGTTACAAGCTAATGCTGTAGAGATATCTCCAGAGAAAGCAAAAACATCAATTTCAACTTCACATGAGATAGTAGTTCCATCTGCAAGATCGTATGCTATTTCTACTATTTGATCTTCACCAATACAAAGTTCTGTTTGGAAATTAACTGGACCTGCTGGTAGTATAGCAGTTGTTGCAAATTGGAAATTACTTACTTCAGCAGTTAAGAATCCATCAGGACCAAAACTAAAAGCTGCGAAGAATTCATCATAAACAATTACAGCTAAAGGTTCCCCAGCTACTCCAGAAACACAAGTGTTACCAGAACCGATTGTAGATGAAATAGGTACAGTATTATTCACAAGATTAGCACTTGAAGCAACAGTTGTTGTCCAGTCTGTTCCAATAGAATAACCAAATACATCACCTACACCACCAAAAGAAGTGTCTTCAGTTGTAACCTCCCAGTCAAAACATATTTGTCCGTCTGCAGGGAAATTTACTTGAAAGATTTGTCCAAAGAAGTTACATGCTACATTATCTGGACCAGGTCCTCCTGAACCACCAAAATTAGCATCATCAGGTGCTATCAATGTTAATGTACCAGTAGCTGCATCAAAATCTTGTAGCATAGCACATTGATCATTAGCAGCACTTGGGCCAGCTTCTAAAGTACAAAGGATATCTTCATTAAGTCCATCTTCTACTCCAGTAATGATTTCACAATCACCTACTATTTCAACTGGTATAGTTGCTTGTACACAACACTCACCTGCCTGCAGAAAATATTGCTCAACCCAGGTTCCAGAACCAGAAGTTGGACAAATTACACCACAAGGTTCAGGACAGTTTTGAGCGTAAGAAAAAGCAGTACCAAGTGCTTGTCCACCGGGACCAGTTGAGAAGATAGTGTTTTCGAAACCATCAATTACTTCGAAACCTAACTCTCCTGCAAATGTACCTAGATTCGTCCAAACAAAATCAACGGTAGCTCCATCAGGTGCAGCAAATGCACATTCAGAAGAAGCACCACCTAAGTGGGTAGTAGTTGCAATAGTTGCACCATTAACCACGATATCCATCATGGCTCCATTCCAAGAATCACCAAATGAATCTGTTTTGACTAATGTAAATTCGCAATTGACAGCTGCCACTAGCGAGTTAGTTGGACCACATGTACCTGCTGCAATACCGGCACCAGTACCACTAGTTATAGTCAGACCATCTTGATCACAAATTGACCATCCAATCTCTGTAGGGAATGCACCACCACAAAATTGAATATCAGCTGAATCACCTATGATTAGCATAAATTGACCAATGGTTCCAGCACCACCAGTTGCAAGAGTATAACTTGTAGTTACACCCGCTACAGTAACGTCTAAAGAACCACCGTTCCAGCCGTCACCGAATGTATCGGTTGCTTTTATAGTATATGTATTCTGAGCTTGCGCTGCAGTAAATGACATCATACCAACAACCAACAACATAATTATATTTCGTATCGTCTTATTCATAATTAATTGGTTGTTTTTAATTGGTTAGTAATTCAGTAACTTCCAATTTCAAAAGTTCGAGAAATGCGTCAGACGCATTAAATCGACCCACCATTTTCTGATGGTTTCTTTCGATAGCATTGGAAACTACGTTAGGATAATTCGTCCAGTCAATATATTCCGAAAGAGAGGAATAGTAAACTGAACGGATACTCATTTCACCAACTTCATCAGAAGCTATGGTCTGCTGGACCATAACTCCATTGTCAGCAGTAAGTTTTACTTTAGTTACATCCATACTAACAAGATCCGCTGACTTCATGTCTTGCATGAGTGGTCTTAGAACTTGTTGTGCGTCAGTAGCTTCCATAAAACTCTGAGCGTTCCCCATAGAGGAGAATACAAAAACACATAGAACAGCTAGGCAAGACTTTGCCAGTATGTTCCCCGTGGTTTGCGAAAAGGTCTTTAATACACTTTTCATGAGATTGAGTTTTGATTTAAATTAAGTTAACTAATGTTCTTTTTTGGTTCATAGCATAAATACAAATGTCACATCGCAGCCAACTTTATGGCTACAATATGTAAGCTTAGTGAACCAAACTTATATCGTAATTCGAAGGGGAAACTTGGGGTTGATTTCGCCGGCAAGTATTCGTCCTCTTAAATTATACGCTTAGTGATTTTCGTCTCATTATACCACAACTTATTGAGGTATAGTATTCGTCAGCAACAAAGATACATTTTCAACATTCTTTCAAGCTACCCAAATGTGGGTAAATTAAATATTACAAATTATCATAATATTTAATAACCAATCTAATAATGAATTAGATTATTTTATCCTTGAAAATAAATGTGTATCTCTTATTACACACTTCAACTCCACAAATTTAACTATCTATTCTAAGATGAAGAAAATATATATATAATATTTTTAATTATATAGTTAAATCTTTGGTAATCAACTGTTTATAGTTGATAATTTTAATTGAATATTACAACGAAATAGAGCATTTCATCATATTTGGAGTATATATATACAAAAGGCGCTACAAATTTGCAGCGCCTTTTGAAATCGATAAAAGGGTATTGATTTATTTTTCTTCTGGAACCATTTCTATTAGTTCTGTATCAGTCATCATATTGTCCTGTCTACCCAACTCTACCTTGATTGAAAACTCATGAGCCCCATTTGAGTATTGACTCAAATCATTTCTTGAAACATTGTACGAATAGGCAAAATTTAATGCATTAACTCTAGTACCTATGGTAAATCCAAATCTTTCATCCGCTCCAATGGTATAGGTAAGACCTCCGAGTAATTTATCATCAAGAAAATGCAATAGTACATTTAAATCTATATGAGTTGGAACATAATTAAGCTGCTTTATATACACTGAAGGCTCAACATCAAAGTCGTATCCTACTACATCCCATAGATAACCTGCATGTAATATGTAATTAAATTCGTTCTCAAAATTATCATCGACATCATCTAACCTCGAACTAATAAGATTAGGTAATACCAAACCATAGCTCACATTGCCATTATACAAGCCATTGACACCAAAGGAGACATCAAAAAATTCTGTTCCATCTAATCTATTACCAATTTCAGGATCTTGTTCATTCAATGAATTACCTACCACCGAACCATTTAGTGAATGTTGGATATATTCACCAGTAAGTCCAAAACCTATTTTATTGGTTGCTGACTCTATCGTATAACTTAGTGCAGCCTGTCCTTTAGTTGTTCTTAGATCACCATTGCGATCATTCAATAATAGGGCTCCAAACCCAAGTCTATTGCCAATAGGTCCGTCATAGCTGAAGTAATAACTTTTTGGAGCACCGGGAAAGGTGGACCAGTTACTTCTATAATTTCCAATCAATCTGTGAAACTCCGAATTTCCAGTGGCACCAGGATTGATAAGAACAGGATTTATAAAGTGTTGCGTTGTAATATATCTTTCATCGAAATACCTTGCTTGGCCACTCATCGAAAGCGATACAAAAAGGAAAGCCGATAATATTAATAAATTGCGTTGCATTTTCATGTTGAATTTCTCTTTTATAATTAGGGCTTATCGTGTTTCTCTTATAACGTTCACATAACCTTTGAAAATTCTGTGATCTCCATTATCAAATGTTGAGTCCATCACCCAGTAATAGGCACCTTCTGAAACTATTTCACCATTGAGATCTGTTCCATCCCATCCTCCTTGATAGTTAACCGCTTCGTGAACTATTCTACCAAATCGGTCGTAGATTGCAAAGGTATTTGGGAAATCTGTTGCACACATAACAAATAAATCGTCATTTTGGCCATCACCATTTGGTGTAAGTACAGTTGAACTTTCTCCACAAGCTGCATCTTCAGGTCCTGGTCCAGGGCAATCTTCGACAGTATAGATTTGAGATTCAGTACACCCTTTTACATCTTCAACCTGAACTTCATAAATTCCGGCAGGTAGATTTTCTGGATTCGTTGTATTGTCTAAAATTGGTGACCAAGTATACGTTAGACCATCAGCGCCTCCTGTTGTGCTTATCAAAATTGATCCTGAATCAGAGCCATCATCACATACAATATCTTCTTCTGTTATCACAATTGGTGGATCACCACCAATATTTACGTTAAGTGGAGTACTAAAACCTGCGGAACCCGTCACTAATAAGTCATAATCTCCTTGACATAAACCGGTTGCAGGTAAAGATGAAAATTCGAAAACATCTCCTTGGTCATTTGTAAATGTAAAAATGAAAGGAGCTTGTCCAAACACATCTGCATTATATACTCCATCACAATCGTTACCACAAAAAGTATCTTCAATTATTTCATTTTCTACAATTGGAGGCCCAGGCTCTGTAACATCAGCTACTACAATTGCTTCAGAAATAGCCCAAGTACAACCTGCCATATCAGTCACTGTCAAGCCATACTCCCCTGCATTTAAATTGGTTTGATTGGGTGCTCCTTGGACTAAACCAGCTGCATTCTCTGGTGCCCAATTATATGAATATCCAGGCATACCACCTGTTGTAGTAGTCAAAATCGTACCTGGAGAAATATCTGATTCTGGAGTCGTTGTTATATCAACGTTGACTGGATCTACAGTTCCAATTTCAAAGCCTTCTACAAAGGCAGGATTGAAACTAGCGTCGCTTATCATGATTCCATACATACCAGGAACCAAGTTATCCAGGCTATCGCAAGAGATTATAGAGCCATCTGGTGCCATAACTTCACAATCATAAGGAAAACAGCCGCCTGAGATTGTAAAGTCAGCCGTACCATCATCTTCGTTACACGAGGTATTTGTAGTTGTTAGTTGTTCTATAGTAGCTTGTTCTACTCCATTAAAAACTGTTGTAGTAAGTACTATGGAGCAGTTACCCGTAGCGCTTGTTATTGTACAAGAGTAGGTACCTGGATCCAAATTATTTTGAGTAGGATCGTTGGTTGCTCCTGGAAAACTCCACTCATAGTCAAAAGATCCAGACTGGTTTAGGGTTATAGATATTGATCCACCATCACAATCTGCATTTGTAACTGTCGCTGTCCCAGTAAGGTTATAATCTATTCCTACAGGAAATGTTGCTACTTGCGTGCAGCCTAAAATTGCATCTGTCACCTCTAGTGTATAAGTTCCAGAAATAAGCCCTCCAATATTACATCCAATGGCTCCATTATGAGGCCAAATGCAGTTATATGTTCCTGAACCGCCTGATATCACTGTATTTACGCCTCCTAATGCGTTGCACGTTTCAGGGAATATTGTTCCTGTAATCACTAGTGGATTTGCATCTAGAATGGTGTAGGACATTTCTTCTGCCACCACACCTGGCACTTCCACTCTTAGCACGTAATTTCCCGGTGGCTGACCTGTTAGGTTACAACCAGTCGTTGGTATAACACCACCACCTGCAAAACCTTGAAACCAAGTACAGGTAACTGGCATTCCACAACTTGCTGTTGGATTAATGGTTATAGATCCTGTAGAACCTCCAAAACATGAAGGAGGAGAAATACTTGCGGTACCAAAGTTGATCACACAATCCGGAGTAATTCCGCAAATAATAGTATAAGGACAAGGACTCAAGCTTACATTAGTCACTGGATTACCGTCACCGTCACCGATTTCTATTGGAACTTGAGAATCGCCTATAAAATCCATTTGTCCAGTTAAATTAGTACCGGTACATTGGGTGGCATCAAAACATATTGAAAACAAAACAGATCCATCGGGAATAGTTTGGCCTTGACCACTTGTACTATTCCAGCTGACTCTGATTAAATTATTTTGGATCTGATTAAAATCACCTGCTTGTAAGGTGTTTAGGTTTTGAACACCAGTATAGCTTAATTGGCTATCATCCCAAGTAAGTTGAAATTGAACCGATGCTATATTCGAAAAGCCTGTAGCTCTGACATCTATGCAACCGTTTTCACCAGCTGTTAAGTTTGTTCCATTACAGTTTAAGGCAAAAGGTACATCTCCACTAGCAGTGAAAGTTCCCATTTCAGTAGTCACATCAAGAATATTTCCATCAGCATCTGAGGCCTCAATAAATACGTTTGTAAGGTCAATTATCTTTAAAGTTGATGTAGAACCGGCAGCTCCAGTCACATCAAAGCATATTTCAAAAACAGTTCCTCCATTTGGCAATGTTACTGGAGTTATTCCAGAGTCATCAAACCAGTTGAAGCCAAGCATTCCTTGGTCCACTTGTGAATCACCGATACCAAGTCCAGGTAAAGAAGAATTTTCAATTTCTGTGAATGTTAGGACATTTGGATCCCACATTAATCCTCCTTGAAATGTCTGTATATTGATAAAATTGTCTGCAGTCATAGGGATACAGACGCTTCCGCCTGGATTTCCAATTGCATCTTCCATCGTAATCACGAGTCCATCTCCTGGTGGAGGTGGTGGTCCATCATTGACAGAAATAGTACTTGAGCTTGTTGTAAAGTCTATTTCTTCATCATTTGAGTCCGAAAACACTATTATAGAAGGATCGTCGGTAAACTTAAAGGTACTTGATGTTCCTGCAGCACCAATAATATCAAAACATACCTCATATAATAACGATCCGTTTGGAAGGTTTTGAGGGGTAACTCCTGTATTATCAAACCAGTTAAAGGCTAACATCCCTTGATCTATGCTGCTTTCACCAAATACAGTACCTGGTAGAGCGGGATTTTGAGTACCTGTATATGATAATACTGCTGGATTCCACATCATACTAGCCTGAGCTGTCTGGACATCCATGAAATTATCAACAGTTACAGAAACACAGACGTTGTCTCCACTATCACCACTAACATTGTTACTATTTAAAACAATACCATCCTCACCGCCGCTTCCGCCACCTGTCTCACAATCAGTTCCAGGCAGTACAAATGGTAATATATTAGAAGTAGCTCCTATATCATCAAAGTCAGCGTTAATGACTTCTATGTTTTGAAAAGGAGGAATATTTCCAATCATTACGGCAGTAGAATCACAATCTGTCCCAACAACATTCATTCTTACAGTGAAGAGTGTTGTATTGTCTGGAATCGAGAAAGGATCGGTACTGGAATGACTCCATGAAACTGACATTTGACCATCATCTAAGGTTGTCATTGGAGATGGAATTCCAACATTGCCAGCAGAAAATTGTTCTAGTACGTCAGTTACGTTGATAACAGTGTCAAATGACAACACCGTAGAATCCCAGAGGATAAAGTATTGTAATGTAACTATTTCATCGAAATTTGCGACTGAAACGTCCACATCTACTGTTCCACCAGGGGTGGGAGTACTATTTGTTGAAAAAGTAACCTCTAATTGTGCTGAAGCACTAAAAGAAAAGAGCAATGTGAAAATTATAAAGATAATGTGTTTTTGCATCATCGGGATTTTAATGTATAGGGCATAAAATTAACATTCCTGCTCTTAATAAACTATGATTGGAGCAGTTATTTTCAATAATGAAAACGTTATTTTAGTAGAAATAGAGGCTCATAGACAAAAAGAAGCCAAGAGTAAATTTTACCCTTGGCCATTATAGGAATTTATTGATTGTACTTTTTACTTAATCAAAAGCATTTTTTTCGTTTCACTTCCATATTCTGTATCTAGTTGATAGTAAAGAAGACCGCTTGCATTGATTTCGTTAGAATTAATACCCAACTCATTGAAACCCTTCTCAAATTGTCCATTGGTTGAATAAACCAATTTACCTGAAAGATCTATAATACTAATGGTAGCTGATCCAGACGCAGGCAAGTAAAATCCAATATTTGTGATATCACTAAATGGATTTGGCTTGTTCTGTAATAATCTCAATTGATCAATTGCTTCAAGCTGACCTTCAACCTCAAGTTTCAACTGACTTATTTCATCATCGTTGTTATAGATTTCTGCACTTAATACTTCGTCAACAAGACTTAGAGAAGCATTACTGATTTCTCCATCAACTTTTGCTGTAAACTCTAGAGTCAAGGCATCTTTAAGGTTTTGAGTTTTAAAATCATTCCATGAGAAGCTTATCAATCCAGGATTTTGTAAGTGATAGTTGTTTTCACTCAAGGTAAATTTGTCGCTGCTTATTCCATCAAAGTCTAGCATATGAAAATCATAGTTTAATGCAAACTGCATTCCTATCAGTTCATTCAATTCTCCTCGTAGCGTTATTGCAACTTTATCTCCTTGTTTGAACGCTTCATTTGAAATATTCAAAGTCCTTACATTTCTTGAGTCTGTATTTCCAGAGGCAAATCCCAAAACTACATTGTTGTTTACGTCTCCAATCTTCACAGCAATAAAGTCATTACTCATCTGATCACTATCCATGTTGTTTAGTGAAATTGATTCAGCAAATGGCCAAGGTGAATTTGGATCAGCGAAAATAAATTCTGAATCAACAAATCTCCAGCTTACATTATTTGGCAGCTCATTAATTATACCTAAGACTAATTTTCTTAACTGGATAAGATCCACTGCTGAAATTGTCTCAGAGTTATTTGCATCTGCAGCAATCAATTTATAAGGACTGTCAAGTTGACTTATCCCTAATATGTGCTTTTGAATCAATAGAATATCTAATGTTGATACCCCATTCAAATAGTTTACATCATTATCTGCCTGAAGCATGTAATTATCTTCTGACAATACATCATCAAATAAGTATGTACCATCGTTACTTGTTTCAATCATATCTGACTGTCCACTGTTGATGTCATTAAGAACAACATCTACACCTTCAATCATTTTATCAGTCTCAGTAAAGATTGATCCAGCAATATTTATTCTTGAATTGTTTGGATCAAAATCAGTTGAATCAATTACCACTGTATCACAAATCAATCCATTTGCCTGGATGTTAATTGTCGTTGTACAGAAATCAGAATTACCACATTCATCTGTAACAAATATATCCAAAGTCATGATTCCTTCATCTTCACAACCTAATTCTAGAAATGAACTTCCATCTTCGAAAGTAAAAATCAAATCGTCATGATCAGTACAATTATCTGTACTACCTAGGTCAAAATCTGAAGCCCAGATTTCTACACTTGGTAGAGATTGTCCAATCTGATTCATCAGTACAGTTGTGATACCACCCAAGCAATACGGCAAAGGTCTTATAGTATCAGTTTCTGTTACCACGATATCTATCGAACATTCAGCAGGAGGATTATTACAACTATTATAGATAAAGAAATTAGCTGTGTGTGTTCCCTTTGGAAGAGGCTGTAAAGTAATTGTTCCATCAGTTGTAGAAATTGAAGCAACTTCTTCGACAATTTGTCCATTTGATACAACATTGTAAGCCATATCGTGTGGAAGTATTGGCTGCTCCAAGCAATCATCATACCCCCATGGCACATTAAGTCTAACACTGTTCATACATGTTGCATCATCAAGTGTTTGTGAAACTTCATCAGCACATTCTTGGATAGTTGGTACAGCTGTATTTGATACTTTTATAATCTGTGTATGTGTATAGTAACCAGCTAAACTTCCTGAGTTAGGAACGTATTCGCACCAGTCTATTACAGTATGTAGTCTTCTTATTTTAAAGCAAATTCCGTCAACGTTATAGAATCTCTGGTCTTCAGATGTGTAGGCAAAATTTGCACAACTTGTAAATTCAGTAACAGGGCTTCCATTTATTGTAGGAACTCCTGCTGTAGCTGAAACTTGTGAGCAATCAATGTCCATATCTGATGGGAAAATAATGTTTGTATTGAAATTTGATTCAATTGTAATTCTTTGTTGACAAGAATTTAAGAATACCTTCTCTCCATTTAGTGTATAGAACCAGCTACGGGTAACAAAACCAGTAGAACAGTCTCCATCTATGTTTGCTGAATCTTCGTAATCAAGAACAATTGAACCACTACAAGTAGCTTCGCTTACAACAGGCATACTTGGGTCCCCATATAGACTTGACTCATCATATTCAGAACAACCGATTGTTATATTTTGCTCAGGACAGCTTTGTAATTCAGGACCAAATTTGTCTTGAACTTCAACATTAACTGAGCAGGTATTTGTATTTCCTGATGCATCCGTTACAAGTAATTCAACTTGTACATATTCAAATGCTAAATCAGCACAACAGAACTGGACAAAATCTCCAAATACTGTATCGTCCCCTTCATAGTCATCTAATGCACTACAAGGAGTACTAGGTCTTCTTACTTTTAAAGTTACTTCTTCTGAACATGCATCATATGATCCATCATCAAAGGAAATTGCTTCAGCTCTAGCCCATCCGTCTTCGCTTAATGCTACTGCTGTAAACTGATCGCAAATTGCAAATGGTGCGCCTCGATCTCTTATAAAAGATTCAAATCTACATTCAGTTGTATTTCCACAACCATCAGTTGCAATATACTTTACCCAAAAGGTATCTACTGGAATATTTTCTGCGGTAAAAGTACCGTCACCGTTATTTACTGTCGGATTAAACGGTTGATCTACATCATTAACATCTCTTTCGTCAGCTCGTAAAATTTGAACATCAAAAGTTACAGCAGAACAATCAAATAAGAATTGAACTCCTGTTTTATCTGTAGAACTTAAAGGCTCAAAGGTAATATCAGTTGTACAGCCAAAATCATTGGCAGTAAATGTCAGAGTATCTGGTGGGCAAACTAAAAACGGTGGTTGATTATCAGAAACTTTTATTGATTGTACAAAAGTTCTTGAAGTAGATTCACACCAATCTAATATTGTCCATGTTCTGATAATTTTGAAAGATCCTCCATTTGCACAAAGGTCAATTCTATTGTCAGAAAATGCTACGCTTATTTTACATAAATTTTCTTCTCCTGGAATCAAATCAATCCCATCAATGCTTGGATAACCTACTCCTGTATCAGAAGGATCTGGGTAACCGTTTTGATTTGTATCCCAAGAACTAAAGTTAAAATCAGGCATTCCGTCACCATCCGTATCGTCTAGTTGACATTCAAGTTCAACATTAGGTGGGAAAACAAAATCCGCACTCGAAACTGAAGGTTTATTATAGCAAATAGTAAAATTACAAGTTGGTGAAACGTTTCCTGATACATCAACTGTTCTATAAGAAATGACTCTCTCATAAGCACAAATAGGATCAGTTTGCCCTTCACACTCAACATCATTTAATTGGTCGAAAAGCAAATCAATTGAGCCTTCGGAGCAGTTATCTTCTATATCACCTGAGTCTGAAAAAACAGATGTACTTTCAAAACAAAGCTCTGCACTAGTAACCTCTGTTACATCTGCACTATTGAGGCTGATTCTCCATGTGCCAGTTATGACTTCATCAGAAGTTTGTACACCAACAAAGGCAACCATGCTGGTTCCACTTCCAGAATAAGTAGCAGCATATGCCATACCATCTGGGCCCAAGATCATTATCCCAAATGAAGTAGCTCCACCTGTAAATTCAAGATCTAAAGAAGCAGAAGTAATTAGCTCCCAAGGAAATGCTTCATTGGTAAGTTCAATAAAAAATTGGTATACACCAGGGGCGGCATTAACGTCATCTGTATCTTCTGCGGTAAAGCATTGTGATGAAGATGTCATTAAATCATCTGGAAAACTTCTTGTACATGCAACAGTTACATCATCTAAGCAAGTAACTTCTGGTGCAAGCTTGTCTTCAATTGTTAAGAAACTCCAACAAGAAAACACATCTCCATTAGCATCGGTATATTCAATACTAGCTTTGAAATTTAATCCATCGCTGAGAGACAAAGTTGGGTGAATTAACAGACCGCCAAACATTTCGGATTCGGCAATAAAGTTATCATTTAGGTCTGTAATTACAACTCTATATTCACAGCTTGCATCAAGCGGATTGTCTGTGAGAATGTGAGCTGGAGTCACCTCCGCTTCACAATTTCCATCGACAGATAATTGTCTGTCTCCACAAGTGAGTGAACATTGCGCTGTCAGTACTGAAGTACCAAACAAACCAAAAATAATTAAGGTGCACAGAAAGGCATTAGTTGTTGCTCTTGATGCAAACCCACGTAGTGTTAACGTTAGTGATTTCATTGTTAAAATCGGTTTTAGGTTATTTACTTACGTAAATAATTCTTAAAATTTTTACAAACGTTCAGGCTAACAGGGGATAAGTACCGGGGGAGGTAGACCTATTATAAATTCTTTATTTTAGTATTGAACAAGCTGATGCTCCAAGGCCATTTTGATCAAATTAACAGTGTTTCTCACTCCTAATTTTCTCATAATGTTTTTGCGATGTACGCACACAGTTTGGTCACTTATAAATAGCTGCTCAGCTATTTCTTTGTTGTTTTTAGCTTGAGCGATAAGAGACAAAACTTCATGTTCTCTTTTCGTCAATTTTCTTTTTATGATAAATCTATCTTCAAATCTGCTTTTCGGCTCAACTGATTTTTTGTCAAGCTTCTTTTTATTAGGGGGAGTAATGTGCAGTCCTGGAGCGATGTATCTTTTATTTTCCATTACATCTGAAATACCTTGCAAAAGATCCTCAACAGAATTTGATTTTAGAATATAACCATCCGCTCCATTTATTAAAGCTTCCTTTACATACCTATAATCATCGTAAGAGGTACAAATTAAGATCTTCAAATCTTGAAAATACTTTCTAACCAGTGGAATTAATTCTAAGCCGTCTTCACCATTTAGATTTAATTCTATAATTAGCAAGTCAACATGGGTAAATTTGGATAGTTCTTGTCTTATATTTCCTCCATCAGTTAGCGAAGCCAATATTTCTAAGTCCAGCTCCTTCTGGGCCTGTAAAGAACATTTAAGTCCTTGTACAAACATCAATTGAGGATCAACAATTACGGTTTTAATCGTTGGCATATAAGTTTGTCTAATTAATAAAATTCGTTAAGAGTAATAGAAATCTAGCACTCTTCCCTATTTATGCAAATGTAATGCCAATCTAGGGTACAAAAAGTAAGATAAAACACATTACAATTTATCATAATACACTATAAACTAGCTATCAAATAGATAGCTAATTATTTCAATTATTGATGAATTGAAATAAACTTTGATTATTGAAATTAGTTTTAGAATAAATGGTAGAAAAGTAGATTATCGTCTTTTCGTATATATTCTGTACCCAATTTAGTAAACTGGAAAGAAACATACCCTATTTAGGGTAGTAAATGTATTAGAATTAAATTACAAGTAATTACTGAATTGTAAACTTTAAAGTTTTCACTTTGTCTTCAGTAGAGATAACTAGTGTGTAGAATCCTTTTCTCCAATCAGCAGCTTCGAGAGGCAAGCTTAGGAAATTATCACCTTCGACGATGTTATCGGTTAAAGTATATAATTGTCTTCCTTGAAGATCAAATACTCTCACAGTAACAGGTTCCTCTTTTTGTCCATAAACCTTCAGTTGAGTACCGGAAGTTACAGGATTAGGGAATATTGCTGCTTCCAAGTGGGTTGGTATAAGTACTGGCCCTGATGGAATATCATTATGCGGCATTGCAGAGAATACATTTTTTTGCATTGCATCTATTAAACAATTCCTCATGATTATATCATGAAGTCTTGTTGCCTTTATTTCTGCTTTTCTCGATGCTGAAAGTGCAGGATCATTTTCGTAATAGAACCTGTCTCCATTTCTCAGATTTTGAAATTGTTTTTCTAAGATAAAATTTATAAGCTGACCAAACATTGAACCTGGGATGTGCTTTTCAGCTAACATTCCGACCCATGCATCAAGGTTATTTATATCTCCATATAGGTTTTCAAGAAGTATAGCCTCGTTAGGATCATCTGTAAGGTCATCAAAGTTATTAAACTTGGCGAAGCCATAATGTTCTCTTAATGCGTTGTAACTAACCAAACCTCTTTCTCTTCCTCTTACTATATTTATAGCAGCAAGATCAAGACCTCCTTGAGATGGGTCTTCAGCGAATAAAAAGCTTCTGACATCATCAATAACTTTGGCATCCATTTGCTGTTGCACCTGAGTAGCCATACCTTTTGCAAAAGGCTCTATTCCACCTGAAAACAAAATTTGTAGTGGATCGAAAAAGCCATTTCTCAGTTGAAGGTTACCTTCTTCGATAATCTCTCCGTTGTTATCCATTCTTATAATCTCTCCGTTGATTAGGGTATGTCCCATTCGGAAAGCTGCAGCTGAAAATACATTGGTTACAACTGGCTCAACATTTGATAAATATTGGCTATATTCTGGAACGTCTACATCCATAGATGGCAGCCATTCTTCATACGTAATTGATTGGATATAAGCACCAATCATTCTTCTTGATTCTTGATATAATTTTTCACCACTCCAACTAGGATTTTGCAATTTAAAATCATCACATAGCCTATTGTGTTCTCTAACAAAAATTGTGTGCAGTGATATTAGAAGAGGGTTTTCATTTGCTCTGACATCACCTGCAACAAATAATTTGTCCCCAGAATGGGTAGCATCTTCCATGAAAGGTGCAGTAGGATCTTGTGTTGCGTTATATTCCCCATTAACGGTATTCCAAGGAAGTAAATCACCTTCTGAAGTTCTCAACTTGCCATCTTCGTTGTTGGTCCGTAACCATGCAGCTCTTTCAGGAGTTGAACCATAGATTGCTGATCCATCTATAAAATGTGTAACCTTATTATGATATTGTCTTGGATTATTTTCACCTAGACCTGTTCCATCAACAATTGCTGATCGAGACATTCTAATTGGAGTGTTTGTTGAAAAAACAGGGTCGTTTCCTGGTATTTCAATAGCTAAGCCTTCACTTTGATTATTTTCTACCAAAGAAATATCGTGATCAAGAAATTGTCCGAAAGCCCATACGTAAGAAGAATGGTCGTCGCGATCATTTATTAAGCCACTTTGATTGAAAATTATATTAGATACCCATCTTGCATTGGGCATATTAGCATCATCAATGAGTGATGAGCCGTCTAGATAACTATTAGTATCTATACGCATTAAAGGAGAGTCAAAAGCACCCCAAGTAGGGTTACTTAAATTATTCTCAGTTCCATCAATTGTCCTTACTTCTTGAGCTTGTAATCCAGTACTACAAACTAATATCGTAAGAACCCAACACAAGTATGCTTTTATAGAATACATAAGTGATATTCGTCCTATGGGTTTACTTTGATTCACGATTGGTTTCTAAGATGCAAATATAGATAATTATAAGTCAGTTGCGTTACCATAAATCAGTTTATTCAAAGATAATTTTTATCAAAATTGATAATTGCTACTATAATTAAGGATGGGAGCGTTTACTTATTGATTAATAAGTACATTATTTGATGTAGATTCGCGAATATATGTAATATTTTTCTAATATTTAACTCATTTTAAATCAATATTTTAAACAAAAAGGTCTTGCCTTCTTTCAAAATATATTTAAGTCTGTTCATACTTTCTATATTAACTATGGTTAATATAGGATATGGACAAAATGAGTTATCAAATCTCTATCAAATAAAATTATCCAGCCTCAAGGATACCCTCATAATAACAGAAGGTCCAATTATAGTTAATTCAGTCAAAATAAGCCCTGCAACTTGTCTAGTTGAGAAAAGCTTGAAAATAGGCACTAATAGCTTAAAATTTAGTCCACAACCTTCTTGCGAAGCCGGAAACGACAGCATTTTGCTCTCATTCAGGCTATTCTCAAATGTCTTAGAGCAAAAATACTGCCTAATTGATTCAAGCAAGATAGAAATGAATGACCGGGTCATTGATATCGCTTATGACCTTGGTCGTGGCTATAACGATAAAGAGGCCATAATTGCTTCCAAAAAGATGGATTATAGAGGAAGTTTTTCTAGGGGACTTGCAGTGGGAAATAGCCAAGATTTGGTATTAAATTCAAATTTTGACATGACTCTACAAGGCGATTTAGGGGGTGGACTAGAGATTAAAGGGGTTATTTCTGATGATAATATACCCATTCAAGCAGAAGGAAATACACAACAATTAAGAGAGTTTGACAAGGTTTATATAGAATTATCGAAGGATAGATCATTCCTAAAGGCAGGAGATTATGTATTAAAGGAGGATGAACTCTACTTCTCCAGGTATTTTAAGAAATTACAAGGAGCTTCATTGGGTCACAGCAGCCAAATTGGTGAAAAAGAAATTGCTGGAGATGTCAGTTATGCAGTTTCGAGGGGAAAATTTGCTCGACAGAGCTTAAATGTGACAGAAGGTAATCAAGGCCCCTATAAATTAACAGGAAATGATGGAGAACGCTTCTTGGTAGTGCTTTCTGGTACTGAGCGGGTATATTCAGATGGAAAATTATTAAAAAGAGGTGAGCAGTATGATTACATAATAGATTACAACAGTGCAGAAGTTGAATTTACAATTAATCATATCATCAATCAGTTTTCTAGAATTATTGTAGAGTATGAATATACAGACCAAAACTTTTTGCGAACACTCTATGCAGGCGAGGTTGGAGTATTTGAAGAAAACTGGGATTTTGGTGTCAATTTTTACTCGGAACAAGATAACACAAGCATTGCGGGATTTGCTGAATTAGATTCTACACGACTTGATATACTCAGTGCAAGTGGAGACGATCCCAATCAGTCTGTGATTAGTGGAATTTTCATCCCTGATGAAGATGATGTCAATGCTGTTTTTTATAACATAAAAATAGATCTTTCCAATAATATTCAATACTTGGAATATGCCGAAGAAAGGGAATTGAATTCTGTAGGTGCAAACTTTTCAGAAGTAGAGCAAAACGCTGGAGCTTATATAATTGATGAAGAGATTGCCATCAATCAAAGAGTTTATAAATATTTAGGTCCAAATCAAGGAAACTACTCCCCTATCATAAAATTAATTACTCCAAAACAGAAGCAATTAATCAATCTTTTTGGGAATTATAAGATTGGCGAAAATTCTAGTATTGGGGCAGAAATGGGAATAAGCAGAAATGATATAAATAGATTTTCTGACATCGACAATGGCGATAATAATGGAACGGCGTTTTTATTAAAACATCAACAAAATAATCCGCTAAGTAAAGGATCAAATTGGAAGATTTCTACCCTATTCTCTGCAGAGTATAAACAAGATAATTTTGTCGCTTTAAATCCATATCGAGCTCAGGAATTTAGCAGAATTTGGAGCTTAGATCAGTCTCTGGAACAGTATAATGAGTTATTAGGTACTGCGAGTACAAAGCTAAGTTTTAAAAATAAATTTGAACTTCTTTATCAGTTTAATCATTTTTCTCAATTTGAAAACTATGAAGGGAATAAGAATTTTGTGTCACTCAAGTGGGATGACAAGAATTGGAATATTCTAGCATCAACAGATCTACTAAATTCTGAATCAAAATTACTAAATAGTAGATTTTACATTCCATCATTTGCCATCAACAATAAGCATGGAGAAGACGGCTGGACATACGGCGCTTATTACAATAAGGACCAAAACAAGAGGGTTCAGCTAGCGGATAATCTGGTCGAAGATTTAAGTTTTCAGTTTGAAAGAATGGGTGTTTTTGTTGGCAAAAGAATAACTGAAAAACTCGAATCAGAATTTGCGATTAATAGAAGAAATGACTGGGGGATTTTGCAAGATAAATCTGATTTTGGATTGGCAAGTAATACCTTAGAATATAAATTGAACCTGAATTGGAAGCAGAGCAATTGGTCTGACTTAAACATCAATACGACCTACAGGGACTTACAAATTACGAATCCAGAAATCACCAATGCCGATGCCAATGCAAGTTTCTTTGGCAGAATAAATTACAACTTAAATTTACTGAATCAAGGGATCCGTTCGGAGACACTTTATGAGACTGGATCTGGTCAAGAAGCAAAGCAAGAATATCGATACTTGATGGTACAACAAGGTGAGGGTAGTTACATTTGGAATGACTACAATGTAGATAGTATCCAGCAGGTAAATGAATTTGAAATTGCTCCATTTGGTGACTTGGGAAACTTTGAAAGATTTGTAGTCTTCAATAACGAATTTATCAGGACAGCAAAGACAGAATTTAGACAATTACTTGATATAAGGCCATCCAAGTTTATCAGTCCAGATAATAAGAATTTAAAGTGGCTGAAAATACTTTTTTGGAGGAGTCGATATCATCTATTAAAGAAAACTTCTGGTAGTAACAATCGTTTTTCCGACTCCTTTAATTTTAGCTTGGATGATATGGATATTGTCACCTTTGGAAACAATTTTGATCATACACTCTTTATCAATCAAGGCTCACCGACATTTAATGGAGAACTAGGTCTTAGGAATAATCAAAACAGGATTGTTTTAATTAGTGGTTTTGAGGAACGTCAAAGACTATCAAGATTTGCGAAAGCGAGATACAATATCAAGAAAAAGGTAGACATTTCCCTAGAGGGAGAACAAGGAAATAGTAAAAGTCTTGCAGAGAATTACGAGGCCAAAAACTTTAATGTGAGCTTCTATGAAATTACTCCAAAAATAGTGGTCAGATTAAATAAAAGTCTGAGATGGTCTCTATCTTATAGTTACTTAAATCAAACCAATACAACTGGGCCAGAAATAGGGACCAGTAAAGATTTTGGAGGAGAATTGACCTGGCGTAGATTACAGAAATCGAACTTAAATGCCCGTATGAATTTTGTTATAAATGAGTTTTCGGGCCAACGTGGATCACCAGTAGAATTGGAAATGTTACAGGGTTTGACAACAGGAAATAATTGGGTTTGGTCTATAAACTATACTCAAAGAATTAAAAAGTCAATTGATGCTTCAATCACCTACAATGGAAGGAAATCAGGGGTGAATCGAACTGTACACACATTCTCTGCGCAGATGAAAATTCTATTTTAGTCGAACTAGTCGCCATAAATACAATATTTACAAGAATAAATTTGTCTACAATTTTATCTTTGTAAGACACATTAAGTTACACATTAAAATCTCTTGGCAGATGCGTATTTCATTAAGCATAATATTAAGTCTTCTATTTACAGGATTATATGGTCAATCATATTGGCAAAAAGTTGATAAATCTGAAATTGAAAACTACAGAAGTGGTGACAGAATAATATTTCCAACGGAATACGAAAGCTTCACTCTAAATACAGAATTCCTTAAGAAAGAATTTGCTAAGTGTCCTGCCCAAAAAATAGGAGGAACAAGAAATAAGAGTAGTATCATTTCTATTCCATTTCCAACAGGCGAAATTGTAGATTTTGATATGTGGGAATCTTCAGTGATGGCTCCAAAATTGGCAGAAAAATATGCTGAAATTAAAAGTTATAAGGGACTTTCTACTGATGGAAAATATTTGACTAGAGTTAGTTTTAGTGAAGCTGGTCTACATGCAGTGATCAGTACTTCAGCAGGAACGATTTATATTGATCCAATCTTTCCTGATAACCCAGAAATTTATCAGACTTATTATATTAAAAATCAACTTGTTCCAGAAAACTATAACCCAGGTTGTGGAACTACGGAAGACCCACTATCAGATTATCAAGAGATTCAAGAAGATCTTGAGCTTACGAAAAGAAGTGCGATGGTTGATTTGAGAACGTACAGATTTGCACTTGCATGCACAGGTGAATATGCAAACATCGTAGGAGGTACAATGGCAGATGTAATGCAACAATTCAATATAGCTATAAATAGATTGAATATGGTCTATGAATTAAATTGTGGAATGACATTTGAGCTTGTTGAAAATAACGATATACTAATCCATTTGGATGCAGAAACTGATCCTTACATTAATGCAAATAATGGTGGTGGATTGCTTGGTCAAAATATAATTGCAGTTAACAACGCTATAGGTGTTCAAAATTTTGATGTTGGACATGTCTTTACACGATCATGTGTAATGGTAGGTGGAATTGCTCAAGGAGGTAGTGCTTGCAACAATAATAAAGCTGCTGGTGTAAGTTGTGTTGGTGGTCAAAACATAAGTAGTTTTGCTGCAGGTACAATGGCTCATGAAGTTGGACATCAATTTAGCGCAGGTCACACTTGGAGCAATTGTCAATCAAATGATCCAGATCAACAGGAATTTCTATCTCAACAGTTGGCAGTAGGATCTGCTTACGAGCCAGGCAGTGGTACAACCATACTTTCATATTCGGGAGCATGTGGTTCAAGTAACACGGGAATTGATAATGATTACTTTTCGGTTGGTACCATATTAGAAATTACTAGACATGCGAGAATAGACAATCCTACATGTGGGGTTGTAACTCCTTCAAATAACGAAGAACCTATCATATTAATGCCATATGAAGATGGTTTTTTCATTCCAAAGTCAACGCCATTTATTTTAGATGCAGAGGCGATGGATGTAAATGATGATGACTTGTGGTATGCGTGGGATCAGTTTAATTTAGGACCATCCACTCCTTTAGGATCACCGATAGGAAATGCACCTAGTTTTGTTCCTTTCTATCCTGATGAAAATTCGATAAGATATTTTCCAAGATTAAATTCAGTCAGAGCTAATTCGACTACAGATATTGAGGTTCTTCCAACTTACGAAAGAGATCTTGACTTCCAATTTGTTGTCAGAGATAGAAATCCAGAAGCGAGTGCTGTCGTAATGGAGGAAATTGAATTTCATGTGGCAGACAATGCAGGACCTTTCTTCGTGACTCAACCAAACTTCAATCCTGACAATACTGTAGTAGGGGCAGAGATGGAGGTACTTTGGGATGTAAGTAACACGGATATTGAACCAGTAAATTGTCAGTTGGTAAATATATTACTATCGACAAATGATGGATTAACTTTCGATCATGTTATGGCAAGAAATACACCAAATGATGGTAGTCAGGTAGTAAGGATTCCAAATGCTACATCTTTTGAAGCAAGAGTAAAAGTTGAGGCTGTTGGGAATATTTTTTATGATATGTCAAACAATTCTTTTATTGTAGGTGAGCCCACAGAGCCAACCTATGTATATGACTTGTCAAATAACTTTTTCGATGTTTGTTCTCCTGCAACTGAAAGTTTGGAGATACAATCGGCTGCATTTAATGGATATACTGATCCGGTTGACTTTACTATTTTGTCTGGATTGCCAGATGGCACATTGGCTACTTTTACAGAGTCATCTATTGATCCAGACGGTACGAGCACATTAAATTTTGATATTTCGACAGACACCAATACCGGTCAGTACGAAGTGATGTTACAATCGGTAAGTGGGTCAGACACAATTATACAACCGATCTATCTGAATGTCACATCTACATTGTTTGATGATTTAAGTATGACTTTTCCTTTAAATGGTTCATCAGCCGTAGATCAGCTACCAACTTTTGAGTGGACTGATGCAAGAAATGCTGAGCGATATATTTTTGAATTGGCAACAAGTCCAGCATTTGGGGAAACCAATATCTTATATAACGATAATGTAACGACAAATAGTTTAATACCAACTGCAGCTCTAGAAAAAAGTACTTTGTATTATTGGAGAGTCACTCCATTCAACAAATGTGGATTGGGTGAGACATTGAGATTGAACACTTTTGGAACAGAGGCACTTAGTTGTGCAACGGTTGTTGCTGAAGATTTACCTAAAAATATATCACCTGGAGCACCAAGCGATATATTCTCTGAAATATTTGTTCCTGGAGAAGGTGAAGTATCAGCGGTGGTCGTAAAGAGAGTAAGAGGAACGCATCAGAAATTATCAAACCTTACTTTCACTTTGGAAAGTCCATCAGGAACGAAAGCAGTTTTGGTATCTAATGAATGCTTTAGTGCACAAAATTTTAATTGTGGCTTTGATGATGCTTCACCAATTACAATCTCTTGTCCATTTTCGCAAACTTACATGCCAGAAGAACCATTAGAAATTTTTGATGGAGAAGAAATTGGTGGAAATTGGAAATTAAATATTAACGACGCGACTACTGGAAATGGTGGAGCTTTTGAAGAATTTGATTTACAACTTTGCTCTAACGCAACTCTGAATGCACCCCTTCTCATTAGGAATGAAACATTGGTTGTCATACCAGGTTCGGCTGCACATATAAATAACGAAAGACTTGAGGTAGAAGATGCAGACAATGGGCCTGAGGATTTACTTTTCACAATTGTAGATGTACCAACAAGTGGATATTTAGAATTGAGTGGTAATCCTATTGAAGTTGGATCACAGTTTACGCAACAAAATTTGAATAATACATTCAGTTTGAAGTATTTCAATACGGATGACACAGCTGTAGCTGATCAATTTACTTTTACATGTATTGATGGTCAAGGAGGATGGATTGATATCACAACCTTCGATATTGAACTTGACGCAAGTGGAGTTTCAGCAAACGAAGATTTGGTTGACTTTTTAGAAATCAACGTTGTTCCAAATCCAACAAAAGACTTTAGTGTAGTGAATATCAAAAATACATATGGTAAAGACTACAAATTTCAGCTAATCAATATGAATGGTCAAAGCTTCTTACAGCAGACTTTAAATGGAGATCAAAATATTGAAATAAATGCAAAGGAATTTCCTGCGGGAATCTATATGATTAATATAGAGTCGGAAGGATTTTATACGAATGAGAAGCTTGTAATTCTTAAATAAGACCGTGCCCTTAGGGCACTTACAGACCTGCCTGACCGGCAGGCAGACGCAAGACGCCCTTTGCTTCGTTCGCTGGAGACTTAAGACGTTGAGAAGTTTATAAAGACAAATTATTTCAGGGAGGAGTTCATTGGTTTGGACTTCTCCTTTTTATTTGCCTTTCGGCGAATGGGATAAAACTGTGTCACTGCTGTGGTGGAATATGATCAATTTATGGAGTGTGTTGGCTTAACATTTTTGGGGTTTTCGAATTGCGTTGCAAAACTAAAAAGTGTACAAGAATCGAAATTTAGTGCAAACTAATAAAATGCCTTTCTACTTATCTTTGTAATAGAATTTAAGGAAAATGAAAACATAAGATTTTGGCAATCAAGATTGGACTCCTGACAGTATAGGAAATTTAAATGGTAAGACTTATGTAATAACTGGCACCACAAGCGGTACAGGATTTGAGGCAACAAAAATTTTGTTATCAAAAGGAGCTAAGGTGGTCATGCTTAATCGTAATCCCCAAAAGTCAGAAAATACAATAACTGTTTTAAAACAAGAATTTGGAAATGATGTTGGTGTAATTAATATACAAATGGACTTAGCAGAACAAACTTCTGTAAAATTAGCAGCAAAAGAGGTTCTGAAGAAAGTTCCTCAGATTGATGCTCTTATTTATAACGCCGCAATTGCCCAAGTACCAAAACAAACACTTACTGTTGATGGATTTGAAAGCCAGCTTGGTGTAAATCATTATGGGTATTTTACCTTACAAACTCTGCTTTATCCTCTTGTTTAAAAATCGAAGGGTCGCATGGTGACTGTAGGTAGTATGGGATATGATTTAGGCATTAAAACCATACAGTTTGATGATATGAACTGGTGTGAGACCGTGCGCTAGCGCTTACTGTGTGATCGTTCGCTTTGCTCACTATGTAACTTGGGTTGTAGTTATGAATACTTTGGTATTCTTGAATGAGGTTTTGGGCTTGCTTCGATACACTCGCTTGGGTTAAACAGACGAAAAACCAATAAGAGTAATGAAAGAAAGAATGTTTACCGGAAAGACCTCAATTAAATGAGACTCATTTGCTCTAACCTCATTTTCCAATTATTATCTGGTCTATTATTCTTTTTTGTGTATTAATATCTTCAATTTCTAGGAAGTAAACTCCAGATGGAAATCTATTTATATCTATTACTGGCTGGTTGTATGTGATTGACAATATCTTTCCTTGCTTATCATAAAGTGTGCTTTTGTAGTTTAGATCACCACTGACTGTAATGTTTATTTTATCGACTGTGGGGTTTGGATAAACGCTCACAACAGCATTTATCAAATCATGCGTAGCTGTCATCAAAATAATACCATCACAATCTTCGTCAATTTCGTTATTAGGAATCTCTTCTGCATCTGGATTTACTAATATATTGTCATCATCACAATCATCTGCCATCAAAAATCCATCTTGATCTAAATCATCATCCAGAGAAAGTTCATTACAATCATCATCTAATCCATTATATGGTATTTCTAATTGAGAAGGATTGATGTCTGCATTTAAATCATCGCAATCCTCTTCTAGACTAAATCCATCGCCATCTTGATCAATTATGGATATTGCGGAAGATTTATAAACATATAGTTCTTTTCCGAGGCTGTCGGTTGTTCCAAAAAAGAAAAGATTGTTGCCAGCAGAGGTAATATCAGAAAGTTCGCTGCCTTCTTGTTCTCCCAAAGTGCTCACTTTTATTGTTCCTTCAGGAGTACCGTCAGACTTGTATAAGTCCTTATCAAAGGGGAAACTCATTTTTGTTCCATTCATAAATAGGCTGTCGTTATGATTGGTCAGCCAGAATCCATTTGTTATCGCACCTCCTTCAACTTCATCGCCATCAATTATGATATTTGTCCCATCTTCTGTACCATCAGATTGCATGGTAGATGTGGGAGGGGCATCAAAGGATTGGCTTCCATGATAACCGCAGAACGCTAAGGTGCTGTTGAAATTTGTGAAATATCTTGGCGTGATTTCTATACCATCTATTGGCTCGATTTGAAAAGTTCCTGCAACTGTTCCATCAGAACTCCAGAGATGTAGATCACCATCTAATTCTTTGGCATTGAATAGCACTTTGTTATCTAATACTCCAATTGACCTAGATGACTCTAAGCCAAAAACTCGATCAAAATCTGTCTGTAAAACTTGAGTACCAGCTCCAGTGCCATCAGAGACAAAAAGTGAGTAGTCATTTATCCCATCACCATACCAAAAGAATAAATTATCTTCAGCAACAGTCATATTAACAGAGATTCTTGAAGCATCATCAACACTAGCGGAAAAGAACTCGTAGACTAACTCAGGCTCTCCAGAACCATCATAAGTTGCTAAGTGGGAACCATCTATATCTTCTGGCCAAATAATCATGTAGATCAAATTATTGAATACGATAGCTTCTTTTAAGCCATCTCTACGGAACCAATTAAGCTCTATTATTTCTTCAATAATTTCTGTTGTTGGTTCATAACTATATAAAAACTCTTGGAAATTAAATCTTCGGCTATAATATAATTTGTCTTGATAGTTTAAGTAGATTTCTGCAGAACCTTCAAGTTCCATTAAAACGCTAACTTCTCCAGTCTGTGTTACACGCAGAATACGAGAACTATCTGAACTTGTATACTCTACAAGATAAAGTTCGCCATCTATGTATGCTTCTCCTAATACAATTTGACTATCAAGTAAGTCGTAAATAACTTTGGTCCCATTACTAGTACCATCAGAGTATAAAACCTCATTTTCATTTGCAATTATAATTGCATCATCTAGTGTTCCAAGCACGGTTGCTTGCTCAGAAATTCCATTTTCCGAACCTGGCTTAAAATCAACAACCAATTCAGCGGTTTGCCCAAAAGAGAAGGTAGAGAAAAATAATAGTAGAATGGAAAGTAGGATTTTCATACTTAATAATATTGTTTTTGAAAGATATAATACAAAAGACAAAAGACAAAAGATGAAAAATTCTAGATAAATTAAGAATATAATAACAAAACCGACCATAAGTATTTGGCTGCGAAGCAACGCTCCTATGTCAAAAAAAAGAGCTAGCAAAAATGCTAGCTCTTTTTTTTACCTGACTATAAATTTCTTGGTTATTTGTTCTTTACCGTTATTGACTATGCAGAGATACATTCCACTTTCTAATTGATCAATTATCAATTGATGTGATTTACCTTGTACAATCTGATCATAAATAACTGATCCATCAAGGGCAACTATTTTAATATTTGATTCAACAATGTCGTTTTCAAAGATTAGGTTGAATTCTCCATTGTTAGGATTAGGGAATATTTGGTAATCAACATTATCCGTTAATACCTGATTTCCATTTGTATCTGAACCATTAACCAAAGCATCGATGTCTATGTCTTGTTCGTCTAAAGTATTCGGACCACATCCATTTAAAATCACATCATCAATGAAAACTCTATCTGAGTTTATATCAAAGTCTGATCTGAACCTTATTTTAGTGGTAGCGGTGAATGGACCATTATCTAATATTGAAATATCATATCTCTGATTGTTTACAATATCAATATTGAATTCCCATGACTCCATAACTGACCATGTCGATCCATCATCGCCGGAAATTTCCAAATAGAAAGTATGGCCATCATTCAAGAGTATGGTTATAAAACTGAAATCTATTGTTAGAGAATTTAATGTAGAATAATCTAAGGTGTTAGAAACCATTACTGAAGAAGTAGTATTGTCTCTCAATCTAATACAATAGGTACCAGTGTTTGCATATTGAGCATCGGCACCTGAACGAACACAATCAGAACCACCATCGTTCCAAATTCCATATCCGACTTCAAAGCCCTCATTATCAAGTTCATTACAATCATTTCCTGTTGGACATGCTGGGCAATCTGGACCTCCACAATCTATTCCTGTTTCATTTCCATTCATGATGCCATCTGTACAAGTATCACATGCTGGGCAATCTGGACCTCCACAATCTATTCCTGTTTCATTTCCATTCATAATCCCGTCAGTACAGCTATCACATGCCGTGCAGTCTGGACCTCCACAATCTATTCCTGTTTCATTTCCATTCATGATGCCATCTGTACAAGTAGGACCTCCGCCTGAACCATCACATCCTTCGATTACTACATCGTCAATATATACTCTATCACCATTTGCATTAGCATCACATCTGATTCTTACTTTTGAAGTTGATGATAATGGAGCGACTACAGATATGGTTTCATCTCCTCTCACATTATTGACAAAATCGACGCTAAAGTTCCAAGTTTTTAGGCCTGTCCATGTTGCTCCATCATCACTAGATAATTCCACATGGAATGCATCACCTACTGCCATACCAATTGCGATATAACTAAGTGAGACTCTAACGGAATCATAACTAGAGTAATCAAAAGACGCCGATGTCATATGAGATGTAGTAGAATTATCTCTCAATCTAATGCAGTAGGTTCCTGTATTGGCATATTGGACATCATTTGCTGATCGTACACAATCAGAACCACCATCTACCCAATTTCCAAATCCAGCTTCATAACTTTCATTATCTAAGTCTGTACAAGCACCTCCTGTTGGACATGCTGGACAATCAGGTCCACCACAGTCAACTCCAGTTTCGTTTCCATTCATTACTCCATCATTACAAGAATCACATGCTGCGCAATCTGGTCCTCCACAGTCAATACCCGTTTCACCTCCATTCATAACACCATCAATACATGTAGGACATGCTGCACAATCGGGACCTCCACAATCTATTCCTGTTTCATTTCCATTTTGAATGCCATCATTACAAGAATCACATGCTGCGCAATCTGGTCCTCCACAGTCAATACCTGTTTCATTTCCATTCATCACTCCATCATTACATGTCGGACATGCTGCACAGTCGGGACCTCCACAATCTATTCCTGTTTCATTTCCATTTTGAATACCATCATTACATGTTGATCCTCCTGAACCAGTCGAACATCCCTCTATTAAAAAATCGTCTACATATACTCTTCTAGAGTTAGATGGAGCATCGTTTCTAAATCTAAATCTCGTATTACTTGTGAATGGTCCATTAACAATAACAGACTCATTGTATCTTACATTGTTGAGTATATCTCCCAAGTAATCATATGTCTCGACAATTGACCAATTAAATCCACCATCATCAGAAGACTCTATATGGAATTGGTCACCCGTACCATAATTTACAGTGATAAAGCTTACATCTACTTGTACGGTTTCATAGGTAGATAAATCGAGAGAAGGTGTCGAAACATTTGAAGTAAGAGTATTATCTCTAAGTCTCACACAATATGAACCTGAATTTGCAAATGCAGCATCAGCCAATGTTCTAAGACAATCAAGGCCACCGTCAATCCAAATTCCCCAACCAGCTTCAAGATCTTCACTATCTTCTACGACACAAGTTGTTCCACCATTACAATTTTCATCAATTATATTATTACAATTTTGATCTATTCCATCACATATTTCTGAAGCTCCAGGATTGATACTAGCATCGGTATCGTCACAATCATCTGCATTGGCAACTTGATTTCCTGAAGGAGCACAAGCTATGATTTCAGAAGCATCACTTCCGAATCCATCGTTGTCATCATCATTAAAATATCTGTTGTATAATTCACACGCTGGAAGTATGATTGTTCGCTCTACATTACAAGCTGCAAATCCTTGAGCTGAAGTTACACAAGCAGTATTGGATATTACAACTCCATCGTATAACATAATATCATCTATGTACCATCCATCATCTGATCGGTCATCATCTGAACCAAAAAAGAATCTTATATCAACAGTATTATTTGCGTAAGCGATAAGATCAATCATCGTTCTTATATAACCACCGCTCACACCTGTAAATGCTTCTCTGTTATCTATATCATTGTTTGAACCATTTGCGAGGGTTCCCGTATATCCATTGACATACATTCTGGCTCCTAAGTCAAGCCAAGTTGATCCACCATCTGTTGATATTTCTACCATTCCTCCATCTTTATTTAGCTCGGTATCGAAGTAATGATAAAAAGCAAAGACAGGATAATCGTCTAGGACAAGATTTTCTATTGTTAAGTATTGGCTATTATTATTTGCGGTGTTTGGCACAAAGTAATCACCCGTTCCTCTGTAAGGGTTAGATGTTGAAAATGCCCAAGCATCTGAACCTTGTCCTGAAGTAGAATTCCATTCCGAATAATCATATTCAAAATCTTCATAAATATTCAGCGTCGAAGTTGGTGCAGAAGTATTAACTTGAACATCAAAGTCGAAAGTAACAGAAGCATTTGCCGCTAAAGTTCCTTGAGAAACTGTTATTGTTCCGTTTGATTCGGTACCCATTGATAGGGAACCTTGAACATAATCTAATCCCGTGGGTAGTACATCTTCTATTTCAACTGAAGTTGCAGTACCTGCGGTTAAGTTTGTTGCTTCTATTTGGTAGTTGTAAGTATCTCCAACTGATGCTTGGAATGCACCATCTTTTGTAATAAGAAACTCACCATCACATTCTGCAGGGACATCAAAAGCTTCTGTTCCGTCAGATCTACTTCCCGATGTACCTTGAATGGCTGAAACACCCAGGCCTCTTTTTGCGAAAGCGTTCCAAATCAAACAGTTATTAGAACCACCATATAAAATATCATCGGCAGCTAAAATTGCGTCTCTACCATCTACAAAACCTGGATTACAAGGCTGCAATTTCAGTCCTTCAACAACCAAGGCCATTGCGATATTATTTCCACCAGTACCATCATAAAGATCAGAGTCAAATCCATGAACATCTATCAATCCCCAGGTCATTTCCCAAAGCATTGCTGCCCATACTGTTCCTACACCATGAGGAACTGATTCTGTTTTTATATCATCATATGTGTGTTGATTTATAGACATGTCAGTTGAATAAGGATAAGTTCTTATTCCATTTCCAGTTGGAGGCTCGGCTACTAAATAAGATCCAACTCCTTTCCCTACAATTCCATCATCTCCGACTTCTATAGATGTAACCAGACCCAACCAATCAGACCAACCTTCACCCATCTGCTCACTACCAGATAGACAACTAGAATTACTAGGCCCTCCAGTCAATCTAATTGAGATTCCGTGGCCATATTCATGTGCAATTACACTGTTGTCCATGTCACTATCTAGTTCGCCAGTATCGTTCAATGTAAATTCAACTTCTACTGTAGGAATTTCTGCTTTTATAATATCACAATCGGCTTCTGACAACATAACAGCAGGTATGTTAATACCAGTACCCGTTCCATTCATTGTAATCGGATTGCCCGGCACATTATTACAAATAATAACTGCGATTGCACCTGCGTCCTGTGCTTCTTGTACTTTAGAAACGAAAGTGCAATTCCCTCTATCAATCACAGCGATGTTTCCAGAGATGTCTGAGGCGTTTGTGATAAGACTACATGCCTGTGCTGGAACTGCTTCGATCAATTCGCCAGAATAAGTCCCTGTGGAAGGACCAAAAGTTGCTGCGGTTGTAAAGTAACTACCAGCAATATTTGATGGAGAAGTAACTTCAAAAGTTGATGTATTTGGTACTGTCCATACATACATCTGCATTCTTGGATTACTTCCATCAGGTGGCGTTGAAAAGTTTGCATTATTTGTTCCAGATCCATCTTGTGCATCTGCATTTACCATATCAGATTGATTACCACCGTTACCATAGTTATTTTCTTGGAAGTTTCCACTTGCTTCATCAAAACCGTATTGGTAAAATATATCATGTAAGATATTATTCCAATAGAATAAATTTACAATTGCTGCATCTTGATAATCTGCAGGAGCATCTGTTGGATCAAATGGAAATTGAAAATCTAAACTAGCTCCCCCATCAGGTGAATAGCCACCATTGTTATTGGCGTCTCCATCCTCTACTGCTCTTACATTATTTCCTCGTGTCACAGTATATTCTGCTCCAGCTATTCCATTATCATCATGCCATCCAAAAGGAGAAGCATTTAATGCTGGACTCCAAGGAGTAGACTCTATGGTACGATCTCCATACAAAGGACTAAATAATGGAGCCGCAAAAACCTCATATGTATTGGTCATCATAGAACCGGGAGCTGCAACCGTATGTGTTTTGGCCTCCCCTACTATCATAGGCTTATAGTGACTTTCTACAGTATGATTTTCATCACAGTGGTGCTCAAATTCGCATTCGATTGTCCAACTGAGTTTATCTATAAGTTCTCCAGTATTGGCATTGATTTGATATTGCCACCACTTTGATATATCGTTGTGAAAAATTCCTACCAACCAAGTAGGCACCAATTGAGTGCCAACTTCGACGTAAGCTTTTTCTATGAATATTTTTTCAGGTGAGATGGAAGAAAATCCTCGAATATTAAATTCATTTCTTGTCTCAGATTGTTGGAAATCCCCATCATATGAAAGCCCTGCAATAGGAGCAGTCATTTGCAAGATTTGGTTACCATCCAAAGGTGCATTGAAGTCTAATTTTGTGTATTGCTCCAAAGAGATATAGTTATGACTTGCATATCTGAGTTCCTCATCCGTTGAAGCGACTGTTAGGCTTTTCCCAAAAATCGGAATACCATTGTATTGTTGGTTGTAGTAGGTGTAGTTGTTTCCTCTAGAAGTATACTCATCAGAAACAACTGGCGAGTTGAAATCTGATACTTTTAAGTCAAAATTTTCATCTTTATCCTGCAGATATTGATACGCCGCAGGAACCCATGAATTTTGAGCTATAATTGAGGATGTCACTAACACACACAGTGAAAGTGTAAAAAGGGTGCTTAAAAATTTGAACATAGTGTTTTTATTTGAGGCCTATATGCATGTGGGGTGATGCAGAGCTAGAACCAAAATGCCTAAAGTGTTTTCTAAAGTTAATCGTTTGCAAACGATTTACTGTCAATAATCATCCAATATTATGTAATGTTCATTACAAATAGTGGCAAAAAGTCTTAATAAGTATATTTGTGACTGCGAAAAACAGAGAATGTTAGAAATAGCTGCGATAATCATACTAGGGATATTCTCCCAATGGATTGCTTGGAGAATCAAAGTTCCTGCAATTTTACCACTTATTCTTACTGGATTGTTAGTTGGACCCCTATCAACACTATGGAGAGATGGGGGGAAATGGCTCAATCCAATTTATAATGAAGCAACAGGAAATGGCCTATTTCCTGGTCAAACTTTATTTTATTTTGTTTCCCTTTCTATCGGAATCATTCTTTTTGAAGGTGGTTTGACGCTCAAAAGGTCAGAAGTAAGAGGTGTTGGGCCTGCCATTGGTAAATTGGTCAGCGTAGGTAGTCTGATAACTTTTATAGGAGCTGGCCTAGCAGCTAAGTTTATATTGGGCATTCCATGGACTATTGCGTTTTTGTTTTCAGCTCTTATTATCGTGACTGGACCTACAGTGATTGCCCCGATTTTAAGAAATATACCATTAAAGAAAAATATTGCCACCATCCTGAAATGGGAAGGTATTTTGATTGATCCCATTGGTGCATTGGTTGCCGTATTGGTTTTTGAATTTATCATAACTATAGGAGGAGAAAATAACTTTACACTTCATGCATTGACTCAATTTGGAAAAATCTTAGTCATAGGGTTTCTTTTAGGTTCTATTGCAGCATATGGACTTTATCAGATGATAAAAAGAAAGTGGATTCCGCACTACCTATTAAACCTTTTTACCCTTGCATTGGTCATTGGAGTTTTTGTTGGCTCAGAAATGCTAGTTCACGAATCAGGTTTATTGACTGTAGTGGTGATGGGGATGGTTTTGGGTAATATGGATTTTCCAAATTTGAAAGAAATTTTAGAATTTAAAGAAGCACTTAGTATTTTATTGATTAGCATACTTTTTATTCTCCTTTCGGCAAATATTAATCTGGTTGATTTAGAATTACTATTGGAGTTCAAATATTTACTTCTTTTCTTGGTAGTTATTCTCATCATTCGACCATTGGCAGTTTTTGCAAGTACCACCAATTCTGACTTGACCTTGAATGACAAACTTTTTATAAGTTGGGTTGGACCAAGAGGAATAGTTGCAGCAGGAATTGCCTCTTTGTTTGGGCTAAAGCTTGTAGAAGATGGAATACCATATGCTGAAATTATAACCCCCTTGGTGTTTATGATTGTGTTGGGAACTGTATTGCTAAATGCAACTACAGCAGCACTAGTTGCTAAAGCATTGAAAGTCACCTTAGATAAGAGCAATGCTATATTGATGGTTGGTGCACACAAAGCATCAAGGTTGTTGGCAAAGTACTTAATAGACAATGGTCGTCAAGTTATATTAGTTGATAACAACTTCACCAATATTGAAATAGCAAAAGGATTGGGCATTGAGGCTTATCAAGGAAATATTTACTCTGAAGATTTGATTGACAACATCGAATTGAACAATGTTGGATACTTGATGGCTATGACTTCTAGTTATGATGTCAATAAATATGTCCTAGAAAGGTATGGAAAAATATTTGGAGAAAATGGAGCTCACCGTCTGGTCTCTGACGATGAGATGCAAGATCCAGACAACAATACTGAAGTGGGTTTATTTTCGCATACAGATGATTTCATCAACTTTAGTGAAGTTGCTAGGGATTACCCAAAATTTCACGAAGTTCCTATAAATTCGAAGGAGCAATATAAAGTTCTCATTGAAAAACTTCGTTCTGTACACCAAAGCATTCCTGTATTTGTAAAATTACCAAACGGAACTTTTGAAATTATAGGTTCTTATAGAGAAACCATTGAAGTTGAGGCAGGATTTGAATTAATCTACATGGGAAAGAAAATGGAAGGAATTGAGCATAAAGAAGAAACAGTTAGTACCTAGTTTCTAAAAAATATAATCAAATATAAATAACGAATCCATAGTGGAGTCATTATAAAGGAAGCAATTAGTATTACTTCCTTTTTTGATAGCTATCATCCATCTGTCGCATGGGCATGTTTAGATTTTTTACGCCCAATTTGTAATTATCTAGATTCTAAATTTATCTACAGAAACTTAATGCTGAGTGGGTACTTCCAAAGTTTTCCATCATTGGCATTAATAGCCCCAAAAATTGGAAAGACTAGTCCTAATATTATTGGTATCCAGATTAACAAAAATCCTATTACAATTAAAAATAAGAGTATGCATACAAAATAAATAAGCATTAAAGTAAAGTTCCAATTTAGGATAGCTTTCCCGTGCCTATCAACTTCAGGATCTTCATTTTTGACTCGCAGCCAAAGAATAAATGGAGCTATGACACCTGCAAATGGTAAAATGAACGAGAAATATTGACTCAAATGCATTAAGACATTGTAGTTGTTGTCTGTCATGCCAAATTTCTTCTCTCGGGCTCTAATCTGATTATCTAAGTCCAAAGGACTTTCTTCAGATAAGTATCCCATTTCTCGATTGTCATCAAAATTATCAAAACTGTAGTCGTTCATGAATCATTGTTGTTATAAGAGGTTAGTAAGATTAGAATTGCATTCATATCTAAAAACAAAGATTTATGAAAATTAATTCCACGAAAACAATAAAACACATACTTCTGATACGTTATTTCTTAATAAGAAAATTGAGCAGATAGATTTGAGACAAAGGGTTAAAGACTAAAGATGAAAGACCAAAGAAAAGATTTTGCCATTAAGTATGACTTTGTCGACTGGAGTCGACTACGTCTGTAAAGGCAGAATTGGTCGACTGGAGTCAACTACGTCTGCGGTGGCAGAATTGGTCGACTGGAGTCAACTACGTCTGCGGTGGCAGAATTGGTCGACTGGAGTCAACTACGTCTGCTGAGGCAGACTTCGTCGACTGGAGTCAACTACGTTTGCTGAGGCGGAATTGGTCGACTGGAGTCAACTACGTCTGCTGAGGCGGAATTGGTCGACTGGAGTCAACTACGTCTGCTGAGGCGGACTTCGTCGACTGGAGTCAACTACGTCTGCGGTGGCAGACTTCGTCGACTGGAGTCAACTACGTCTGCTGAGGCGGACTTCGTCGACTGGAGTCAACTACGTCTGCTG
>ENA-ORXT01000310-ORXT01000310.1-marine-metagenome-genome-assembly--contig:-NODE-310-length-81608-cov-27.489311_pt1 | contig 81608 bp, 69 predicted proteins | sample MGYA00237868_ERZ511482 | MGnify/ENA metagenome assembly ERZ511482 | reverse complement strand
GCGATGGTCATGCTGGGTGCGGCTCCTGAAGACATCGACGACCTCGCCGACGCTGCCCCCAACCACTCGAACTACATGCGCATCGGCGAATCAGCCATGCGCCGCGGCGTAGCCATGTACGCCGGCATGGCCCTCGCCCGATAGGACGCGGTGTCAGACACTCCGTTACAAGTTGTGGGTCAGCCAGTTGCTGCGGCCAGGTGGCGGAAGCCTTCGGCGAGGGAGACCTTTGGTTCCCACTGCAGAGCGGCGCGGGTTTCCCGTTGATCGAACCAGTGGGCGGTGCTCAGCTGCTCCGCTACGAAAGTCGTCATCGGTGGATCGTCGGTCCTGCCCTGACGATCCCAGATCCGCTCAAGGAGCGAACCGCCGAGAAGAGCAGCCTGGCGAGGTACCGCCCGGGTGGGAGCCGGCGCACCGGTTGCCAGCGTGATCCGTTCGAGGATCTCGCGAACTGTGCGGGGCTCGCCATTACTGACAACGAACGCCCGCCCGGCAAGCTCAGGAGCCCGGTCGAGGCCGGCAAGGATGGCGTCCGCAGCGTTATCGATGAAGGTGGTGTCCACCAGCGCAGCGCCGGACCCAATGATGGCGAGGCGTCCCTGATGGGCTCTTTCAATGATTCGACCGATCAGCTGAGTGTCGCCCGGGCCCCACACCAGGTGCGGGCGCAGGGCAATGATCGGGAGCCCATGGCGAGCGGCATCGAGCGCCAGAAGTTCGGCCTCGGCCTTGCTGCGGGCGTAGTGACCGCGAGTGTGCTCAGGATCAGCCGGTTCGACTCCAGCCCCAACCAGGGGTTCACCGGTGTGGGCCACCGACGGCGTGGAGATGTGAACAAACCGGTGGACGCCACCTCGGCGGGAAGCCTCGATCAGGTTGCGGGTCCCGTCGATGTTCACCGATGAGAACTCGGCCCATGTGCCCGTAATGCCGACTTTGGCGGCCAGATGTACGACAGCGTCACACCCCTCTACCGCCTGATCAACAAGGTCTCTGTTGGCAATGGAGCCGAGTACCTCAGCACAGGGGAGCCCGGACGGCCTGCGCTGGAGAACACGCACGTCGTCGCCGCGCTCGATCAGCTGCTTGGTCACTGCTGACCCGAGCATGCTCGAGCTGCCGGTGACGAGAACACGCATCACGCAGTTTTTCGCATCAGGTCAAGGACCCAATACGTCCTCCGGCAAGAATGGCGGCCGCCCATTCGGCAATGGCGATGCGATCAATCTTGGAGTTGTGACGTCGATCGGTGGGGAGCTTCGGCACAACGAGCACGGACGCAACTTCGACAGAAGATGCGGCGCGAATCTCATCCAGAAGTTCAAGATCGGCCAGCGCTGCTCTGCGAGGCGTGAGGCTCGGGACGACGACAACCACAACCTGCTCAGTACCTTCGGGGCCGACGCCGACGGCTGCCGCCTGGCGAACGGTTGCAAGCGACTCGGCCGCCTGCTCAATTCCTACTGGGGTGACGATGCCATCAGCCGTCGAAATCAGATGCGCCATCCGTCCCTCTATCCACAGACGTCCAGCGTCATCGAGATGGCCGACATCACCGCTGCGATGCCACCCGCTCGGATACTCGGTTGCGTATTGGATGCCCCAGAGCTGGTCGTAGCGGTCCTTGGCATGGGCGGCCCGAAGCACCACTTCGCCGGCAACCCCGGGTTCCTTCGTGAGGGTGTCCGGATCATCGAACGGACTGATGCGAGCGAGGACGCCGTCGAGTGAAGTGCCGACACACACACCGGTGTCGTCGGTTTCGAGCCTTTCCAATTCCAACAGCTCCGCAAGACTGATGTTTGCAGCCGGGAGAAGTTCGGTCATGCCATACGGGGTGTACGCCTGCGCGTTCGGCATCAGCGCCGTTGCTCCGACGAGGATGTCCTGATGCACGGGTGCCCCAGCGCTCATGACCAGTCGGATCCGGGTCAGAGCATCGTGATCATCTGCTGTCAGTTCGCTTCCGGTGGCTACAACATTCCCAAGCGCGGCCGGCGAGGCGAACACAACGGTGGCGTCGATTGAGCGCACGGCTTCTGCGAGCCTGACGGCGGTAAGGGTTCCCGGAGCAGAAACGTCCATGTTCGGAACCGCTGTGGGCAAACCGAGCGCCGGGCCGAACAGCGCAAACGGAGCGAACGCCGCCACCAGCCGATCATCAGCGGTGAGCCCGGTCATTTCCCGAAGGGCGTCGCGCTGAGCCGCCAGTTGCCGATGCTTGTAAACGACTCCCTTGGAAGGCCCGGTGGAACCGGACGTGAACACCACGACAGCATCGTCGCCGGGATCCGGCGTGTGGGCGGCAATGTCGCCGGTTGAACCCGCGAGGCGAACGTCTTCCAGCGACAGCTGGACACCTGCAGCCAACGCCGCAATCGTTGGCATCGACTCCGAGGAGATCCGCCGCCCCGGCCAGTTGAATGTTCTGGCCGCAGCCATGGCTTTCGGGATACCGATCAGATGATCCGGATTGGCGCCCTGCACTGCACGATTCATACCCTGCGGCCCAAGAGCCGCGTCTACAAGCACGGCAACGGCGCCGAGGCGCCAGCACGCGTAGAGACAGGCACTGAGATTGATGCCGGGCGGAATCATCAATGCAACGCGGTGACCGGGTTGAACTCCATTTGCGTGAAGGCCAGCGGCAACGATCTCGACGTCTTCTGCCAATTCACCGAAGGTAATGACAGGGGAGTCGGGCGTGTCTGCCAGCTCGATCACGGCTGGCACGTCTGGCGTGGTTGCCGAGCGATGCTCGATGCCATTCCAGATTGGTGGCCGCTGCTGTACGGGTTGCCCGTCGACCGGGGCTCCGAACTCTTCGCGCTGCTGCTGCGGGCGAATGACCGAACGTACCCAGGCCAGAATTGGACTGGCCGTGTCGACCTCCTCGTGGACGAAATGACTGGCGGCGGGGTAGCGCTGCGTATCGGCATGAGGTAGACGCTGCTGGAGGTCGTGCAGGTAGATGTCGGAGAAGACCGGATCGCTGGACCCCCAAACCAGCAGGGCGGGGGTATTGCCGAGAAGGTTCAGGCTGTTGGCAATGCCGTCCATGATCGCCGCGCTCGGGTGGTCATCCTCAAGCGGAATATCTTCCACCCAGGTACTGATCGCCTGTCGCCGCTCGGGTGTCTCGTACGGTGCCATCAACCCGTCGCGGACGCTTTGGCGCGGTCGGGGACGGCTCATTCGAATGGCGCCCTGAATGAAACCCGGAGTATCGACGCACACCCGCTTGCGAATGAAAGGAATACGCGCCAGCCGGATAATCGCCGGTGCCGGAGAGCCCTCTGGTTGATGCACGGCGGTATTCGTGAGAACCACCCCTGCACACAGATGTCGATGTCGCATGACCCAACCGAGCGAGACTGGGCCACCCCAATCGTGGGCGATCGTGATGACCTTCCCGGCGACGCCGAGTTGATCGGTCAGTGCGACAAGATCGTCGACTCGCTGTTCGAGACGGCGGATTGTTCCGGTCCGTTCGGAGAATCCCATGTCCATTTGGTCGACCGCAACGACGCGAGTCTGCTCTGACGCGGAAGCGATGATGTTTCGCCAAAGGAAGGACCAGCTTGGATTGCCGTGTACGCACAAAAGCGTGACCTCGGGCGGTTCCGGGGACGAACCAGCTGCACCTCCATCCAGATGTTTTCTCTGGAGATGGGCGTGGGTGTCGAGGACATGGAAGGTGCGGCCCACTCCATCCAGGTCAGGCACCTCAATGAGGTGCGACCAGTGCTCCTCCATGCCGTCCAACCCCGCCGGAGGAAGACTGGCAGGAGCGGTGTGCGGGGTCACCACAAAATTTCGATAAACGACGTGTTGATTCCAGAGCCGATGCCCATACAGAGCACGCGGTCGCCAGCCTGAAGGTGTTCAGCCTCGTCAGCGAGCGTGAGAGGAACAGAGGCCGGGCCGATGTTGCCGAGTGTCGGGAAGGTCAGCGGCGCAAGCTTCGGATTGATGCCGAGCTGTTCACACAGTGAGTGGGTGTGAACCGCTGAGACCTGATGAAGGATATATCGGTCCATGTCTTCCCAACCGAAGTCTGCTTCGTCCCATGCCTCATTGCAGAGGGCGACGCCGGCGTCGAGAAGCGCCTTCGTGTCCGTGCGCATCTGCTGAAGGTTGCCGACACAGAGTTCGTGATGGCTCGTGTCGTTGCGTGTCACGCCTCTTACAACGGAGTGGCCTGACGGGTTCTCAGACTTGCGTCCCAGCACCATTGCCGCTGCGCCCGATCCGAGGGTCAGAGTGGCGAACTCAGCAAAAAGATCGTCGATGGTTGCGTCAGGACCGCTCAGGCGGTCGAGGGTTGATTCCTGAGTCTCGCGCGAGCCTTCGCCGTCAACGATGAGGGCGTAATCAATCTGGTGGTTGTCGAGCATGTTTCCGGCGAGGTGCATGGCGTTCAGGAAACCGAGGCATGCATTTGCCAGATCGAAGTTGATGGTGGACGACGGCAGGCCGAGTTGGTTGTGCACGGTGACCGCAGCAGACGGTTCCAGTCGATCACGGCACACCGACGTGTCGATAAGCAGGCCGATGCGTGAGGGGTCGATGCCGGAGGCGGCAAGCGCTTTGGCACCGGCCTTTGCTGCGGCATCGGTGAAGGTGAAGCCTTCGGGCCACCAGCGGCGCTCGGTGATCCCGGCAAGGCTTTCAAGGACACCGCCTCGCATGCCCAGGCGGTCATACGTGGGTATGAGACGGTCATCAAAAACCGACGAGGAAACAACCTCGGGGGCATGTTCAGACTCGATGGCGAGGATGGCCGTGTCGGAGAGCGTGAAAGTGGCGTTGCCGGACATGAGGGCCTTTCGAAGGGGCGACGACTGATTGTCGCATGTTCTGACCGAAAACCCGCGCCTATCGTTACATTCTCGCGACCGACTTCAGTCGGCTGAAATTGCGCTGTACCGGTGGTTCGGGTTTGGGGTCGGGTGGTGTTGGTGATCTCGTGCAGGTGACGTTATGCACACTTGCACATTCGTGATGGCAGCTAACGCTAGCGTTGGAGCAATGGCACGAGTTTCACTGGACACCGATCAGGTCGTGGAGACCGCTGCAGCACTCGCAGATGCCGAGGGTCTCAGTGCCGTAACGCTCACGCGGGTTGCGAAGACTCTCGGTGTACGCCAGCCAGCGCTGTACCGGCACGTGGACGGCTTTGATGCACTGATTCGTCTCCTTGGTTTGCGTGGTCGGGAGTATCTCGCAGATGCCCTCGCTGACGCTGCGGTTGGGGTGGCCCGTGATGATGCGGTTCGGGCATTGGGCGCTGCGTGGCGGCGAGCAGTAAGGGATGCTCCCGGTCTCTATGAAGCCACGGACCGCTATCCGTGCACCGGTGATGCTGAACTCGAGGCAGCCGTTGATCGTGTGGTGAGCGTGATTGCCCAGGCCCTTGCGAGCTATGACCTGGGTGAGGATGACCGCGTGCATTTCGCCCGTTCGTTGCGGAGCAGTTTCCATGGCTTCGCTCATCTGGAAGCTGGTGATGGGCATCCGTTACCCGTCGACGTTGATGACTCGTTTGAGCACCTGCTCGATTTCCTCTGCGCCGGACTGAATGCTGCGGCGGCGGGAGATGGCTCGGCTTCCTCTGAAGACGTTGCCATCGCACTGGCCGAGAGCGCGGCCAATGATCTGGTCGAAGACGTCGCGTGACATCAGCAACCGAGAGCGCCGCCAGCGATCCTCTCCTTGAGCTGATGCACCGCGCTCGATTGGCCATGGTCGAAATCTCAACCTGGGACCAGTCCCGGATCGACGAAGCCGTGACCGCAGTCGCATGGTCGCTCTATCGTCCAGAGCACGCCCGAGAACTCGCCGAGCTTGCGGTTCGCGACACCGGACTGGGCAACATCGCAGACAAAATCATCAAGAACCAGCGCAAGACCTTCGGGACGCTCCGGGATCTGATGCGAACCCGAACTGTGGGCATACTCGATGATCAGCCGGTGAATGGCGTTGTTCGCTACGGCAAGCCGGTCGGAGTCGTGGCAGCAATCACGCCGAGTACCAATCCGGCAGCCACGCCAATCAACAAAGCGATCATGGCTATCAAAGGCGCCAACGCAATCATCCTGGCGCCAAGCCCGGCGGGCTGGTCCACCACGAGCCGCACCGCCGAGCTGGCACGAGAAGCCCTCGCCCGTATCGGGGCGCCTGAAGATCTCATCCAGGTGCAGCCGGCGCCGGTCACACGCGAAGCCACCACGGCGCTCATGGAACTCGCAGACCTCGTGGTTGCCACCGGGTCACAACGCAACGTACGCGCTGCCTACCGAAGCGGAACGCCGTCGATCGGCGTGGGCGCTGGGAACGTGCCGGTCATCATCGATGTGGACGCTGATCTCGACGACGCCGCTTCCAAGATCGCGGCATCCAAGACGTTCGACAACGCCACGTCGTGCTCGTCGGAGAACTCCCTCGTCATCATCGACGACGTGTACGAGGAAGCCATCGCAGCGCTGATTCGTCACGGAGCGCATCGGTCACTGCCGGAGGAACGAGATGCACTCGTACAAGCGCTCTTTCCCGGTGGCGCATTGAACCGTGATCTCATAGCGTCAGACTATGCCCATCTGCATGTCGGTCTGGGCCTGGCCGGCGATCCCACTGGTCGGCGTTACGTGCTGGTCGAGGAAGATGGCCCCTCGCCTGACCGCCCGCTGACAGGGGAGAAGCTCTCGCTGGTGTTGACGCTCTACCGAGCGGAAGACTTCGACGATGCCAAGGCCATCGTGCGTCGAATCCTTGATCATCAGGGTGCCGGTCATTCGATGGGAATTCACACGGGTACGCCGCAACGAGCACATGAGCTCGGGGCCGAGCTACCCGTGGTTCGCGTGATTGTGAATCAGGCGCACGCGTTCGGCAACGGTGGCTCCTTCGACAACGGCATGCCGTTCACGCTGACCATGGGATGTGGCACGTGGGCAGGCAACTCCATCAGTGAGAACCTGAACGTCTCGCACTTCATCAATGTCACCCATGTTGTCAGCACCATCGAACCCGACGAACCGACCGAAGAAGAGCTGTTCGGACGTCATTGGGCCGCACACGGTCGCAACTGACAAGACGTCGCTTCTGAGCCGATGAAGCAATTGCCCCACGACGTGCAAATGGCAGCGTCCACCCTGATGCTCAAGTTCTCTCTCCTCGCCGCTGGGGCGATTGCCGCTGCGGTCTGGCCGCTGGTGCTGCTTCTGATGGTCCTGCGCTATCGAGTGGATGACTGCAGCTGGGAGGAAAGCGACATCGGGGGCGAGGGCAGATGGAGTTTCATTCCTCCCCAGTTGGAGTGCCGCTGGAGCGAGGCTCAGTTCCCGGCTATCGAAGCATGGGCCGAAGCCACAGGCGGGTCGGGCCCTGAAGTGGAGCCAGACGCAACTTCTGCGGTTGCGCTCATTCCCGTAACGCCGGTCGCATGGTTTGCCTTCCTCCTCTTTCTCTTTGGGCTGGCTCTGATGAGAGCGGGGCAGAAGATGTATGTGCCGGAGATCGCAGCTCCGCAGGTCTGATCGGTGAGCGCTGATCCGCTCACAACGGCCGGCGGAACGCGAAGGGGACCTGCCCGTGAGACAGGTCCCCATACGTATTGGTGTGCGTGCCGGAGGAGCAACGCACGTCCGACGATCAGGGCCGCTGAGCAGCCGGGGTTCTAATTCTGGCGGCGCCGGGTGGAGACGCTCAGAACCAGACCGAAGGCAAGGAACAACCCGCCGACAACTGCGAGCCAGACCGTCTCAGCGCCGGTGAAGGCAAGAGCGGCTGGAGCGTCACTGGTGTCGAGGCTGTTGTTGCCCCCAGAGGAGTCGCCGGTGTTCGAAGAACCGGCATCTGAAGAACCGGTATTTGAACCGCCAGAGTCTGTGGTTGCGCTGTTGTTGGCACCAGCGTCTCCGACATTCGTGGCCGGCACTGCGGTTGCGGGAACGGCGGTGGCCGGCACTGCTGTTGCCGGCACTGCGGTTGCGGGAACGGCGGTTGCAGGCACTGCGGTTGCGGGAACGGCGGTGGCCGGTACAGCGGTTGCGGGAACGGCGGTGGCCGGTACAGCGGTTGCGGGAACTGCGGTTGCAGGTACTGCGGTTGCCGGTACTGCGGTTGGTTCCGGAGCTGCGGTGGGCTCAGGGACAGCCGTCGGCTCCGGGACAGCAGTCGGTTCCGGCGTCGGCTCCGGAACAGCGGTCGGCTCGGGGAGCTCGGTGGTGTCATTGATTGCGATGGTGCAGTTGACCTCAGCAGAGTTGGCATCGATGGTGAAGGCCGTTCCCGGAAGAGCTTCATCTGCGCCGCTGAACTCGGCGACGACAGCGCAGCTGGAAGCGGTCACTTCGTAGTCGCCCAGCCCAGAGATACCCACGATGTAGGAACCCTGTCCGAGTGAAGTGGTCCAGGAGCCGCCGGTGGGAAGACCGGAACTCAGGAAGGATCCGTCGGCAGCGAAGATCTCCAGATCGAAATCTCCAGCAGTGCTGACGCCAGCACCGTCGTTGGTGACATCCAGGGAAATCACAACGGGAATCGGAGCGCTGTACACGTGGAAGACGGTGCAGTCGACTTCCGAAGCCGTGGCCGGGACGGTGACGAAGCCGTTGCTGACGGTTACGCCGCCTCGGCAGACCCACTGGGCGTTGTAGTTCGGCGAGGAAAGCGTGCTGGTAAGCGAGTAGGTCTCGCCAACCTGCAGCTGTACGTTCGAGATGCCGTTTGCGCCGGTGGTCGCAAGGCTGGCGCCCGGACCTTCGACGCTCAGGACGACATCAGCAAGTGAGGCGGATCCGCCGCTCAGCTGTGCGTTCACATTGAGGGGCACGGTGCTTTGGGCAGCGGCCGGCTTCGCTGTCAGGCTCATCATGGCGGTGGCCAGAAGGACAATGCCCACTGCCATTGCCAGGCGATAAAGCCATGACTGTTTCAGGGTGGTTCCCATTTTCGTTGACTCCTTTGTCGGACTCGCAAACTCAACAGATGAGCTTGCGCATCTTCAATCGTCGGAACGAGAGCCTTTGTGAGTAGTCCGGGTGCCAACCTGTCGCGTGGCCTAGTCCATTGGGTCTGCTCGACGCGAAGCCGCACTCGGAGCGGTCGGTTCGGCTACTTCGCGGGCGACGTGCGTCCAGCCTGAATGCGGAACCGCTGAGCCGATTCTGATCCCAAATGGGGCGATCGGCCGAGACTTGAGCTCAGGACCAATCGCTGACCATGTCGGCGAAGGCCTGCATCTGCTCAGACGTTGGCTGGTCCGCCACCGAGGATCGAGTCTGATGGTCGCCATTGGTCAGCCAGGTCACAAAGACCTCTGCGAAGTCTTCAGCGGGAGACTCCCACCGTTCGTGGGCCAGCAGGTCCTGCGGCATCCATGCGCCTTCGGAAAGGATGCCACGCATGTGCCGATAGGCGACCCGATCGGTATCGCTCAGATGCTCGAACTCCATGGCATGGCCGACCTCGTGAAGGATGGTCGTCACGAACTCTTCTGTCGTGCGGCCTGACGTTCCGCTGATGGAGATGACCTTGTTCACGGGATCGAAGTGGCCCCCAGCACCGGTGCTTGGGCCGGCGACAGTGACGGTCCAGTCCGGAAGTGCAGACTCAAAGTCAAAGATCTGGTTCGCACGCACCAGCGCATCCAGAATCCGCCGGTGGACGACCTCAAAGGGTTCGTGCGTTTCCTCGGCGATGAAGACCCGGTGACAGACGTCGTTCAGACAGACACTTTGCGGTCCTGAAGCGAGGCCGGCAACGTCGTGGCTGAACGAGCCGTTTGAACCAGGGCCGATGCGCACGGGGGCCACTTCGCCATTGGGGCTGGTGACCATGACGTCGAGTTCCTGCGCCGGGGACACGATCCCGCTTATCCGGGCAGTGCCGGCAACAGTGCTGGTCACGGTTTCCACGACGACCGTTGGGTCAACGGGTTCCCGGGTGAGATCCTCGCCCAACACGAGTTCGGTCGTGCCCTGTTCGCTCGCCAATTCCACAACCACCGGCTCGACCACCGTCGTGACGCGAAAAGGAGGCAGGGACGGTTCGTCGCTCGGATCCTCGACGACGTCGGCTGGATACGGGAGATCTGCTGCGTGAACCGCGGTCGGCGCCGCCCAGTCTGTGTCGGTCAGCCCGCACGCAGCAAGGCACACACAGCCGAAGAGCGCCAGGAACAACCCCAGGGTGGTTGGCCTCGACGCCGGAAAGGCTGCATGTGTCGTTGTCCCGCCAGGCCGCCCGTCCCCGCCGGAACCCTGTGGTGTTGTGCCATGCTTCCCGCTCATGTGAGTGTCGTTCGGTGACCGAAAGTCCCAATTTGAGTGATTTTTGGCCGGGTCGCCCACATTGGCCCGTTGGGCATGGGCGAGGAGAATCAGCGTGGAAACGTGGGTCGCAGGGCCCGGGGCGATGATTGTGCGGACAGGGCGCGGGCGTGCTCGCTGGTCTTCTCGCTGGTCTTGAGGCGGCGCTCTCAGGATCCTGGGGATCGTTTCCACAGCAGTTGGATCACCGACGCTGCTGTGCGATGATTCCAACCATGTCTTCTCGTTCGCGCGCCCTATGACGTCCAATCCCTTGTTTCAAAGGATTGCAATTGTCAACCGAGGTGAGTCGGCCATGCGTCTCATCAACGCCGTACGCGAGTTGAAAGATCGAACTTCTGGCTTTCCGTTGACGGTCGCACTTCACACGGCGGCAGAGGCATCAGCGATGTTCGTGCGCGAAGCCGACGAGGCCGTGCAGCTTGCGCCCGGCGAGGGTAATCGCTACATCGACTACGACGCACTTGAAGCCGCCCTTGTGGAGAGCCGAGCTGACGCTGCGTGGGTCGGTTGGGGCTTCGTTGCCGAGCATCCAGAGTTCGCTGACCTCTGCGATCGCCTCGGTATCACCTTCGTGGGGCCGCCCGGCGACGTCATGCGTCAGCTCGGAGACAAGATTGGCGCCAAGAGGCTTGCCGAGTCATGCGGCGTGCCTGTTGCCACGTGGAGTTCCGGGCCCGTGACCTCTGTCGAGCAGGCGCGGGAACTGGCCCCTGACATTGGCTTCCCGCTCATGGTCAAAGCCGCCGCCGGGGGTGGTGGACGCGGCATTCGGCGCGTCGACACCAGTAACGAGTTGGCCACCGCATTTGAACGGGCGACGGCAGAAGCCGAGAAGGCGTTCGGCGATGGCACGGTCTTCATGGAGCCGGTCATCACCAATGCCCGTCACATCGAAGTGCAGATCGCAGCTGACACCTTCGGTGAGGTGTGGGCGCTGGGCGTGCGCGACTGCAGTCTCCAACGGCGAAACCAGAAGGTCATTGAAGAGTCGTCTTCGCCTGCCCTCACCGAACAGCAGGAAGAAGCTGTTCGAAACGCCGCAATCTCGCTGTGCAAGGCAGCCGGGTATCGCAACCTTGGCACAGTCGAGTTCCTGTACCAGCCTGAAACGGGCGAGTTCGCATTCCTGGAAGTCAACACCCGTCTGCAGGTGGAGCATCCGGTTACGGAAGAGACCACTCGGTTTGATCTGGTGAAACTGCAGCTTCGAATCGCTGCTGGATGGTCACTGCAGGGCAACAGTCCCGGAGTGTATGGCCATGCGGTCGAAGCTCGCCTGAACGCAGAGGACCCGGCACGGGGTTTCGCGCCGGCGCCCGGACGTATCTCTTTGCTTGAGTTCCCGACCGGTCCCGGCGTTCGCGTCGATACCGGCGTGGCCGAGGGAGATGTCATCCCGGCGGACTACGACTCGATGATTGCGAAGATCATTGCATGGGGCCCAACCCGCCCTGAGGCCCTTGATCGACTGACCAGGGCACTTGAGCAGACGCGCGTGGTTATTGCGGGCGGAACCACGAACAAGTCGTTTCTGCTGGACACGTTGTCTCGCCCCGAGGTTCGAGACGGCGTGTTCACCACGGCGTGGCTTGATGGGTTGACCGAAACCGGAGCACACCTCAGCAGTGGCGAGCCGGCGATTGCATTGATCGCAGCAGCCATTGATGCCTACGAAGCTGATAAAGAGCTTGGACAGGCGGCGTTCTACGCTTCGGCTTTGCGCGGGCGACCGCAGTTGAGTGAAACCAGCGATGGCCGGTTTGCTGGACGGATAAATGGTGAGAGCTATCAGATTGACGTCGGTCAGGTCGCACCGGACACCTTCTCGGTAACACTGGCAGAGGTTTCGGTCCTGGCCCGGGTGACAGATGCCGGCCGTTCCGGTCGAATCATGACCGTGGGCGGAAATCGGTATCGCATTCTCTCGTCGGTCGACGGTGCTGATCACCTCGTGGAAGTGGATGGCATGGTGCACCGCATCTCGCGCGATGACGGTGGCACCGTGCGCGCTCCTGCGCCGGCGCTGGTGGTTGCTGTCTCTGTGTCCGAGGGCGACGTTGTCAGACGCGGCGCATCGTTGATTGTTGTTGAAAGTATGAAGGTGGAGACGGCCATTCAGGCGCCGTTCGATGCAACGGTCATCGAGGTTGTCGCCAAGGCCAACACGCAGGTGGACGTCGGCAGTGCGTTGATCCGCCTCGAACCCGTGGTCGCTGACGCTGAGTCAACTGCGCCGGCAGTGGAGCCGGTGAGCTTTGTCGCTCTGGCGGCGGTCGACGCAACGCAGGACAATCCCAGAACGACAACGATGAAGGCGTTGGACAACTTCCGTTGGAAAGTCCTTGGCTTCGAAGGTTCCAGGTCCGAGCTGGATGTGGCTCTTGCCAACTATCAAAGCGCTCGAGCTGACGTTCTCGACGAGGGCCCAATATCTGATGCAGAGCTGTCCATCCTTGACGCGATTTCGGACATCACCATGCTGTCGCGAAATCGCAGTAGTCGAGTGGACGAAGCAACGCTTGTCCAACACAACCCTCAGGAGTTCTTCCACCGATACCTGCGTTCGTTGGACGTGGATGCTGAGGGTCTGCCCAACGACTTCGCCGATCGTCTGCTTGCGGCCTTCCGCCACTACGGCATTGACACGCTTGATTGGTCACCCGAACTCGCCGAGGGCGCCTACCTGGTGTTCCGCAGCCAACAGGATCAGGAGACGCTCATTTCGATCGCCCTCGCAATACTGCGCGCGGTGCCGGTGAGCGCTCTGGTCGAGTCGAATCACGATGATGGCGACGATGACGTTGAGGAACGGCGCCTGGCGGTTCGGGCCACGTTGAACCGCGTCATCGCCGCAACGCAGGTCCGAACCCCGGCGGTCGCTGATGCGGCCCGGCGGCTCCGGTTCCGCCTCTTCGATCAACCGTTCATCACCGAGGCTCGAGTGGCTGAGCTGGCGAAGATCCGGCATCATCTCAGCTACCTCCAACATCATCCGCAAGCGTCTGACCGGTCGGACCACATTCGCGAGATGGTGCTTTCGCCCGAGCGTCTTATCGGTTTCTTCGACGAATCGCTCGATGCCGAAGATCCCGACTACACGGCACTCCTCGAAGTGATCACCCGGCGGAATTATCAGACGAAGTCGCTGGAACGCTTTCGCATCGGCAGGTCCGGCGAGCGTTTGATCCTCACGGTCAGCTTCGCGGAGGCAGGGCAACGATCGCACGTGCTTGTCACAACGGCCGAAAAGGGCGCACTTCGCGAGACAGCGCATGCGCTTTCCGAAATCGCATCCAAAGCTCCCACCGGCGACGAGGTCGCGGTCGATCTTTATCTGCGTTCCATGACCGTCATAGACGATGATGCGCTTGCTGCGGATTTCATGGCGGAGCTTCGCCATATCTCGCTGCCTGCTGGCGTCCAACGATTCACGGTGTCGGCGGTGGATGCCGACGGTCGCGTGCATCACCTCACCGTTCGTCCTGATGCGGACGGCACTTTCTTTGAGGACAGGAAGATCCGCGGGTTGCATCCGGCCATCTCCGATCGACTTCATCTTTGGCGCTTCCGTGATTTCAATGTCGAGCGGCTCGCATCGCACGACGACACCTATCTCTTCTTCGCCACCGGTGTAGATGACCCGGATGACCGCCGGCTGTTCAGTGCGGCAGAGGTTCGTGATCTCACGCCCGTTCGCGATGCCGAAGGACGAATTGTGGCGCTGCCCGAACTCGAAGCGCGGCTCATGGCATGCCTCAACGATGTCCGCCGAACGAGGGAGTCTGGCCGACCGGAAGGCACCGCGCACTGGAACCGGGTTCTTCTGTACGTGTGGCCGCGGGTGGACATCCCGATTCAGGACTTCGAAGCCATCGCCCGAACTGTGGCGCCGGCAACCGCGGGTCTCGGACTTGAAGATGTCCGGGTTCAGGCGAAGGTGGTAGGCCCCGACGGTCGGGTCAATGAAGTGGTTGTCCGGATTGCCGACACGCCGGAGACCGGCCTGGTTCTGAGCGTGATTGACGCGCCGAACACGGTGCTTCAACCCCTCGACCCCTATGCACAGACGCTGCAAAGGGCCCGTCGACGTCGGTCGCCGTACCCCTACGAGCTGATGGAGCAGATCGCTGGTGAGGGTGGCAGCTTTCTTGAGTACGACCTTGAGGAGGATGGCACGTTCGCTCCCGTGGATCGTCCGCCCGGTTCAAACACGGCAGGCATTGTTGTCGGCCTTGTCGACACGCCAACAACTCGCTACCCCGAGGGAATGCGACGCGTGGCGCTGTTCGGCGATCCAACGAAGTCACTAGGTTCCATTTCAGGGGCTGAATGTCGTCGGATTCTGGCGGGTATTGATCTGGCCGAGCTGCTCGACGTGCCTGTTGAGTGGTTCGCGCTGTCGTCGGGCGCTCGTATTGCGATGGACAGCGGCACCGAGAATATGGACTGGATCTCCCGGGTGCTGCGGCGGATCATTGAAGTCACCCAGGCTGGCCGTGAGATCAACATCATTGTGACAGGTATCAATGTCGGCGCTCAGCCCTACTGGAACGCTGAAGCGACGATGGTGATGCACACCCGGGGCATTCTCGTCATGACCCCCGAGTCGGCAATGGTGCTGACCGGTAAGGAAGCCCTCGACTACTCCGGCGGTGTGTCCGCGGAGGACAACTTCGGAATCGGCGGGCACGACCGAATCATGGGCCCGAACGGTCAGGCGCAATATTGGGCCATGGACCTGCGGGGCGCCATTGATATTCTCTTTCGTCACTACGAATTTGGCTACGTCGCGCCCGGGGAAAGGTTTCCCCGTTCGCGTCCAACGACAGACCCGGTCAACCGGGATGTCCGCAGCGTCCCTCACAAAATCGAGGGCATCGACCTGCAGACCGTTGGTGACATCTTCAGTGACGCCGCGAACCCGGGTCGCAAGAAGCCCTTTGACATCCGCACCGTCATGAATGCAGTAATCGATGCTGACCATCCACCGCTTGAACGGTGGAGTCAGATGCGAGATGCCGAGAACGTTGTGGTCTACGACGCATTTCTCGGCGGGTTCGCATCCACTGTTATCGGCATCGAATCTCGCCCGTTGCAGCGCTACGGACCTCTGCCTGCGGACGGTCCGGACCAATGGACAGCCGGCACCCTGTTCCCTCTGGCATCCAAGAAGGCAGCGCGCGCAATCAACGCAGCGAGTGGAAGTCGCCCCGTGGTCGTTCTCGCCAATCTTTCCGGATTTGACGGGTCGCCCGAGTCTCTGGGCCGGCTGCAACTTGAGTACGGAGCCGAGATTGGGCGTGCCGTCGTCAACTTCGACGGCCCGATCGTTTTCTGTGTGATCTCGCGCTACCACGGTGGCGCCTTCGTGGTGTTCTCGGGGACCCTGCACGACAACATGCAGGTGCTCGCTGTCGAAGGCACGAAGGCGTCAGTGCTTGGGGGAGCCCCCGCTGCTGCGGTTGTCTTCACCCGCGAGGTTCGATCGCGGGTACAGGCGGATGCGCGAGTTCAAGACAAGCGAGCCGAGTTGGCAGCGGGCGACGAAACGCAGATGGCAAATCTTGAGAGGGAACTGCGTGACCTTGAAGAGGCGGTGCACGCCGAGATGCTGGGTCAGGTGGCCGACGAGTTTGACAGTATCCACAGCATTGAGCGGGCCCAGCGGGTCGGATCCATAGACGCAATCGTTGCTCCGCAGGACCTGCGGGAACAGCTCATCAACTCCGTGATGACCGGCATGACAACGACGCTCGAGACTGGCGCTCGCTGCTCGTCTTCGACAGCGGAGCCGACCTACGTGTTCGCTGGCGACGATGCTGCTGAGGTTGACGCTGTTGAAGCCGCAGCTTCAGAAGAGCCCGACGTGGTAGCGGCGCCAGTGACGCCGGAAGATCCAGCTGACTCCCAGGAACCTGCAGCTGCCGAGCGGCCTCAGGTAGCTGAGGCTGCCACCTTCGGAGTCGTCCAGGAACCCGAAATCGTTCAGGAACCCGAAGTCGCCCAGGAACCCGAAGTCGCTCAGGTCGCCGAGCCTGCTCCAGCGTCTGAGTTTGCTCCATCGCCTGAGGTTGCGCTTCCGCCTGAGGTTGCGCTTCCGCCGGAGGTTGCTCCAGCGCCTGAGTTTGCAAGGCCGCTCGATGTCCCCGATATGTCCGGGTTTGCGCAATCACCGGTCGGTCCAGGTATCCCTGAGGTCCCAGAACTGGCTTCGGTGTCTGAAGCTCCGGCTGACCCGTTCGCTCCCGAGCGCGAGGTTGTTGCACCAATCGCTGATGCCGTGGCTGTTGAACCCGTTCGCGCACCCAGAAAGCAGTCGATCTGGGATGCGGCGATTGGAGAATCGCACACCGATCCGTTTGACCGCGCTGGGGGCGAACCGACAAACCAGATGAAATCGGTGGACATTGCCGCACATCCAGGGGGACCCGACCCTGCACCGGCGGCTGCGGCACCATCACGACGTGAAGCGGGAGACACCATCGCCGAGGTCGAGGTCATGGACGCAGCAGACCCCTCACCGTGGACCCAGGTCGATGTCACAGCTGACGAACCGCTGCTGTCCATCCGACCAGCCACACCCGAGCCGGTGACTGAAGTTCGCTCCATGTCGAATGAAGGCGCTGTTGTCGATCTGCGAGACTCCGAAGTGCCTGTTCTGGACGACGGGTTCCCTGCCCCTATCGTGATTGAGGATCAGCACGGGCAGGATCAGCACGGTAGTGATGAACGCGTCAATGATCAGAGCGGCGGTGATCAGAGCGGCGGTGATCAGAGCGGCGGTGATCAGAGCGGCGGTGATCAGAGCGGCGGTGATCAGAGCGTCAATCATCAGAGCGGCGGTGATCAGAGCGTCAATCATCAGAGCGGCGACCTGACGGCGAGCATCTCGGGAACGCCAGCCGCCGACCCGGGTGCCCTTGACTTCTTGCAGTCACGTCCGCTGGCCGACGCGGGAGACGACGGCGATGACTATGCCCTGCCGAACTGGATGGCGAAGAAAGATGCGCGAAAGGATCCGTTTGGCTCCTAAGCCGGGTCGGCATCTTCGGTGAGCGAGCCGATGTGGGTTGCATCATTGAAACTACGAATGATCCACTCGTCTGCGCTCACGTACAGGTAACTCACGCTCGCGTTGCGCGCGCCGCGAAAGGTAAAACCGGGAGTGTTCGTCATCTGTCCGAGAATGGCGTCAATGACGCCGCCGTGGCAGAAGACACCCACCATTTCGTCTGGGTGTCGAAGCGCAATGGAGAGCACAGCAGCTGAGGTGCGAGCGCGCAGCACCGCGTTGGTTTCAGCACCGGGAATGGCACCCCACTCGCGGGTGGTGCGCATCTCAACGGCGATGGGATGGCCGTCCGCGGACATCTGGCGAAACAGCCCGCCGTCCCAATCGCCGAGGAAGACTTCACGGATGTCCGGTTCGATCTGTATGTCGAGACCGAGATGCTCAGCGAGCGGAGCCGCCGTCTGTTGGGTTCGCTGAAGTGTGCTCGCATAGATCGCCGTGATGGGTTCGTGACGAAGACGCTCACCCACCTGTACCGCCTGCCATTCACCTCTGGGCGACAGAGGCGGATCGCCGTGCCCGTCCTTCATCGGGAAGTCTGTGCCTTCGACCCAGGGAATGGACTGACCGTGGCGCACCAGCACCATGCGGCACGCGCCTGGCGCTGCTTCGAGGAATGTCTGCGGGTAGGACTTTGGCGTATCAGTCATAGGCATCGACCCTAGATGAATGCGGCGTCTGCGACGGCGTTTCACATTGCGGGTCCTCAGGCGCACGGGTCCTCAGGAGCGCGGTGTCAGAGCGCGGTGTCAGACACACCGTTACAAGTTCCGGGGTCTCCGGATGATTCGTCGGAGGGAGGGCTGCAGACGGTTTAGTGTGAAACAAGGCGACACAGGGGAGCACCGCATATGACCAGAGGGATCGTGGGCTACGGAGTCCATGTGCCATATCACCGTTTGCAACGGTCAGCGATCAGCGCCGCTCTCGGCAGCGGCGGCGGTTCGGGCACACGATCCGTCGCGTCCTATGATGAGGACGCCACGTCGATGGCCGTCGCAGCCTCTCGCAACATGTTGCGGTCATCAGACCTTCCATCACCAGCCGTGGTGACGTTCAGTTCGGCAACACCGCCGTATCTCGACAAGACGAACGCCAACGCCATTCATGCAGCCCTGGATCTTCCTGCCACGGTTATGGCGACGGACATGGCCGGGTCGGCCCGCTCAATTCATGGGGCACTCCACTCAGCGCTCCATGACTCTCGCCCAGTGCTTGCAACCGTTGGCGAAGTGCGGACCGGTCGACCCGGCAGCGGAGACGAGTCGAATCTTGGCGACGCCGCCGTATCGCTCATGATCGGAACCGATGACGACGCTCCGGTGCTTGCAGAATGGCTGGGCGGCGCCTCCGCAACCGGTGAGTTCCTCGATCGCTGGCGTCAACCGGGCTGGGACTACTCGCGGGTGTGGGAAGAACGATTTGGTGAAGCAGCGTACGCGCCGTTGGTGTCCGAAGCGGTAAACGCAGCCTTCAAGAATACGGAACTGGCTGCGGCCGATATTGACCTCGCCATCATTGCCGGGTTACATGCCCGAGCAGTCCGCAGCACTCCCGGCACGGCGGATCTGAGCGCAGTGCCCATGGCTGAGGACCTGACTGCATCCATTGGCAACACGGGCAGCGCCCACAGTTTGTTGTCGCTGTGCAACGTCCTCGACTCGGCGACACCCGGCCAGGTTGTCATGCTTGTGAACCTTGCCGACGGGTGCGATGTCACCGTCTTTCGGGTTACTGATGCCATCACCAGTTACCAATCTCATGCACCTGTTTCCGAACAGATCGCAGCTGGCAACGATTCGCTTGCCTACTCGAAGTTCCTGACGTGGCGCGGGTTTCTTGATCGCGAACCACCCCGCCGCCCCGATCCTGCATCGCCGGCCGCACCTCCGTCGCAGCGCAGCGTTGGATGGAAGTACGCGCTCAAGGCATCCCGGGACGAGACCACCGGCGCGGTCCACATGCCGCCGCAGCGTGTGTCGGTCAAAGGCGGCGCGGTGGACGAGATGGAGCCGGTCTCCATGGCAAATGTCGCAGGCACGGTCGCGACGTTCACCATCGATCGACTTGCGTATTCGCCGTCACCGCCCACGATCGCCGTGGTCATCGACTTTGACGGCGGTGGACGCTTCACCAGCCAGCTGACCGACGCTGACGTCAGCGAGGTTGCCATTGGCATGCGGGTCACGATGACGTTCCGCCGCATGCTCACCGCCAACGGCATCCACAACTATTTCTGGAAAGCAACACCGCTACGTTCGTAGCCACACATCACGCACCGAGGAGACACACCATGGGACAACGAGGTATCAAGGATCAGGTAGCCATCATCGGCATGGGCTGCACCAGGTTTGGCGAACACTGGGACCAATCCGTGGACGACATGGTGATCGATGCCGCGCACGAGGCGTATGCCTCGGCCGGGATTGTTCAGGACGACGTTGACGCATTCTGGTGCGGCACGCTCGGCTCGGGTACTTCTGGCCTCACCATCAGCAAGCCCCTCAAGATTGACTACAAGCCGGTCACCCGCGTGGAGAACATGTGTGCCTCCGGTTCGGAGGCGTTCCGCAATGCTGCCTATGCGGTTGCCTCCGGTGCGTTTGATGTCGTGATGGCCCTCGGTGTCGAGAAGCTCAAGGACAACGGGATGTCTGGTTTGACCAGCGCACCGTTGCCTGACGACGGAACGAAAACGCAGATAACTGCGCCCGCTGCGTTTTCGTTCCTCGCTCCGGCCTACGCCGAGAAGTACGGACTCGACGAGGTGAAGATGAAGGAGGTTCTGACGCGCATTGCCTGGAAGAACCACTACAACGGGGCACGCAACCCACGAGCCCAGTTTCAGAAAGAAGTGAGCAAAGAGAAAATCTCCGGCGCACCGCTGATTGCGGGACAGCTGGGCGTGTTCGACTGCTCCGGTGTGAGTGACGGCTCTGCGGCCGCAATTATGTGTCGGGCAGAAGATGCCCACAAGTACACCGACCGGCCTCTGTACGTGAAGGCCCTTGCCTTCACTGCTGGCCCCGGGGCAGGTCCGCTGGATCCGGACTATGACTACACCACCTTCGTCGAGGTCGACCGCTGCGCTCAGGACGCGTACGCCCAGGCCGGTGTCACCGACCCCCGCGCCGAGATCGCCATGGCCGAGGTGCATGACTGCTTCACGCCAACAGAACTTGTGCTGATGGAGGACCTGGGATTCGCCGAGCGCGGAACTGCATGGCAGGAGGTGCTCGACGGGACCTATGACCTCGACGGCGAACTCCCCGTCAACCCCGACGGCGGGCTGAAGAGCTTCGGCCACCCCATTGGTGCGTCAGGACTTCGGATGCTCTTTGAATGCTGGCTGCAGCTACGCGGCGAAGCGCCCGAGGATCGTCAGATTTCGACGATTGGCGAGGGCCGCACTCTGGGCCTCACCCACAATCTCGGTGGCCGCCCCGGCGAGTGCGTGAGCTTCGCGTCCATTGTTGGTTCAGAACTGGGCTGATCAGGCCCGGACTGCCTGGGCGACCTCGCCCCACTTGTTGAGGTGCTCGTCGTCGGTCTGAATGCGTTGGCTGCCGATGTACATCACGACCCGTGCGGCAGCGCCGCTGTAGCGGTCGAGGAGTCTGTCAGCCATCTCGTCCCATGGGGCGCTCACCGCGAAAGCCTCAAGCATCTCGTCGGTGATCAGATCGCCGAGGCTGTCCAACTCGCCGGCTTTCATTTTCGCGCGGATTCTGGTTGTCGTCCCCTCGAATCCCAGGTCATCGAACTGGAACGCGTAGTTCGGCGTGCTTCCGTAAAACGCTATCTGGCGCTTGGCATGGGCGACGTACGGAGCGCGCTCTTCGGGGGTATCTCCCGGGCAGGCAAACACCGGGATGATGAGATCGATCTCGTCTGCACTCCGCCCTGCGCGCGCCGCGCCATCGGCGATATCAGGAACGAGTCGGTTCTCGATGTAGGCCATCGAGTGAAGCGGATGTACATGGATGCCATCAGCGACCTCGCCGGCCACCCGGCTCATGATGGGCCCGACCGCAGAGATGTCGATCTTCATTCTGTGCTGGTGTCGACGCGGTGACCATTCGCGGGGGAGCAGGCTGAGCTTGTAGAACTGGCCGTCGTGGGCCAGTCGCTCCTCGCCGTTGAACGCTCGCCAACACGCCTTCACGGCTTCGACGTAGTCGTGTAACCGGGCCGCGGGCTGGTCGAACTCGGAGCTGTACCTGCGTTCGACGTGGGCACGAACCTGACTGCCCAGTCCAAGCCGGAAACGTCCGTCGGTGTTCTCGGCGAGTTCGTAGGCGACGGCGGCACTGACCATTGGACTGCGGGGAAAGGCAACAGCGATGCCTGTCGTGAAGAACAGCTCCGGTGCAGCGAGAGCAGCAGCCGTGATCTGCATCCACGGTGTCTGGCTTGTCTCGGTGAACAGAAGGCCGGAGAAGCCGCTGTCCTGCAGCCGGCGGGCCAGATTCGCCGAGTCTTTCCATGTCAATCCGCCGGTCATGAAATCTATGTCCATGACCAGACATTAATCACCCCAACGCGGAGTAGAAGTCGACGTGTTCGGCGCGAAGGATCTTCTTCTGGACCTTCGCCATGGTGTTGCGCGGCAGCGCGTCGATGCAGACCACAGCCTTCGGGAACTTGAAACGAGCGAGCTCGCCGTCGAGCGCCGCCTGAGCATCTGCAAGGTCGAACGATGCGCCCGGTTCGAGCACAACAAATGCAGTAACGGCTTCACCGAAGTCCTGGTGGGGGAGTCCAACCACGGCCGATTCGACAATCTGGGGGAGTTCGTCGAGCGCCATTTCCACCTCCCTGGGGTACACGTTGAGACCACCCGAGATAATCATGTCCCCGGTCCGACCTTCGAGGGTGAGGCGGCCTTCAGCGTCAAGGGACCCGACATCTCCGGTGATGAACCAGCCATCGTCACGGAACTCCGATGCTGTCTTCTCCGGAAGCTGCCAATACCCGGCGAACAGGCCGGGCCCCCTGATCTCGACCACGCCCGTCTCGCCTGCGCTGAGCACGACACCGTCGCTGTTTGCCACCCGCACATCGAAGCCGGGGGTGGCGAAGCCAACGGTGCCGGCCACGCGCTCGCCATCGAGCGGGTTTGATGTGATGATGCCGGTCTCGGTCATGCCGTAGCGCTCGAGAATACGATGGCCTGACTTCGCCTCAAATTCCTGATGCACGATCTCGGTCATGGGCGCGGACCCGGAAGTGAACAGGCGCATGCTGGCGCAGCGTTGCGGGGTGAAACCCTCATCTGCCATCAGACGCGTGTAGTGCGTTGGGATACCCATGTAAACGGAAGCCTCGGGCAGGTGCCTGATCACCGCTTCGGTTGAGAATCGGGGCAGGAAAAGTGCCTCGCTGGCGTTCAGCATGCACGGATGCAGCGCCACGAACAGTCCATGGACATGGAAGACCGGCAAGGCATGCAGAAGAACATCGCCGGGTACGAATCCCCACATCTCGTGAAGAGCCCGCGCGTTCGAGGAGAGACCGGCGTGGGTGACCATTGCCCCCTTTGACCGGCCGGTCGTGCCCGATGTGTACAGCATGGCCGCGGTGTCGAACGGGTCCCGTTCAACAATGTCGGTGAAGGGCACCGCCTCGTCTGCAGCCAGCGCCAGGGATCCTCCGCTCTGTGTGTCCAGTCCAACCTGGTGGTGGGTTTCGCCGATTGGTCCACGATCAGGTGAACGCACAACAACCCGCGGGCGGGCATCCTCCACAAAGAACGTCACCTCGCCATCGGTATAGGCCGTGTTCAGTGTCACGAAGACAGCTCCCAGTCGAAGACACCCGAGATACAACGCAACAGCGTCGGTGGACTTGTCGACCTGGACTACCACCCGGTCGCCTGCTGCGACTCCCATGCCCCTCAAGGCTCCAGCCATCTGAGCGCTGCGAGTGTCCACATCGCGGTACGTGAGGGTCGGACCGTCGGGAAGGTTGAGGAACGGGGCGTCCAGAGAAGGACCGAAGGCCTCACTGAGCACGGCATACAGATTGTGATTCATTGCTTCTGATTCTCGCGTAGTCCCTGTCGAATTGCGTCAACCTCACCGTCCGGGGCGCGCCTTGTCGAGATCGGGTTTGCCAGGTGCCGCTGAGTGAACACCTCACATGGGGAGAATGCGCCAGATGTTCTGGTCAGTTCAGCGCCGCGGGTGATAGAACGAGACCCCGATTTGGTGCTTGTCTGGCGCCCCCTCTTCCAGGAAGAAGCAATCCATGCGCTCGACTGCCCGAGTCGTTGTCATTGGTGGAGGCATTCATGGTGCCGCCACGTTGTACCACCTTGCCAGGGAAGGCATTACCGACACTCTGCTGGTCGAGAAGGCCGAGCTGACGTCAGGCTCCACCTGGCACGCTGCTGGTCAGATCACCCGGTCACTTGGCGACTACACCACAGCAGCGTTCCACCACTACGCAATCCAGATGTACGAGACCATCGAAGAGGAGACCGGACAGGCTGTTTCTCTGCATCAGCCCGGCGGACTTCGTGTCGCCTACACCGAGGCCGAAGTGGAAGCGCTGAAGGCACAGATTGGTATCGGTCGCTACATCGGTTATCCGATAGAGCTGATCGGTCCGGACGAAATGAAGCAGTTCGCCCCGTTCTACGATACGACTGACATTCTCGCCGCCATCTGGACCGAGGGCGAAGGTCACGTGGACCCGAGCGGCGCCACCATGGCGTGCATCGCCGGCGCTCGCGCCGCCGGGGCTGAGGTATCTCGCCGCAACCGGGTTATCGAAGTCACCCCGCACCCTGAGGGCTGGTCCGTCGTAACCGAAAAGGGCACCGTCGTGTGTGAACACGTGGTGGACGCTGCGGGTTGCTACGCCGATCAGGTCGCCCAGATGTCCGGCTTCCGTGTTCCGCAGGCCAACGTTCTGCACCACTATCTCGTCACTGAGTCCTGCCCGGATTTCGTGGAGCATGGCGTGGAAATGCCGGTCATGCGCGACAACCGCGTTGCCGGCTACATCCGTCAGGAACAGGAGTCCGGTCTGATCGGTATCTACGAGACCTCCGGCGCTGAAGCCGCATGGCTCGATGGTGTGCCGTGGGAAGCCGAGAACCCGCTGTTCGACGAGAACTATGAGCTCATCGGCAAATTCCTTGAAGAAGCGTTCCGCCGCCTGCCCGTGCTGGAGAACCTTGGCATCAAGCGTGTCGTACGCGGCGCCATCACCCATACGACTGACGCTCACATGCTGCTTGGCCCTGCGCCCGGGTTGCGCAACTACTGGCTCAACACCGGATCATCCATTGGTCTCGCATGGGGCCCCGGCGCTGGCCGCGAACTCGCCCGGTGGATCGCCCACGGTGAGACGGAACTCAACCTTCGCCACTACGACCCGCGTCGATACGGCTGGATCACGCCGGAATACACGCTTGCCAAGTCTCTTGAGGACTACGAGTGGATGTTTCGTGTCCACCAACCGGGCGAGGAGCGCTTCGCGCACCGCCCGGTTCGCACGTCACCGCTCTATGACACGCTCACCGATCAGCGAGCCATTCACTCCCAGGCCTTCGGTTGGGAACAGCCGAAGTGGTTCGTGCCCGAGGACATGCCGCTTGAAGATGCCTGTGGCTTCCGGCGTCCCGCCTGGTTTGAGCCTGTGCGCGCCGAAGTAGCCGCGGTGCGCGAGCGTGTTGGCCTGTTGGATCTCAGTGCCTTCTCGAAGTACGAGGTGACCGGCGCTGACGCTGGTGCCTTCCTGGATCGCATGGTCACCAACAAGGTGCCCACCAGCGATGGTCGCATGGCTCTGGCCTATGCGCTCACGCCAACGGGACGCATTGAGACCGAAGTGACGATCACTCGTCTGGCTGCGGATCGATTTTATATGGTGTCTGGCCCGATGGGCGAGGTCCGTGACTTCGACTGGTTCGATCAGCACATCGCACACGACGAGGACGTCACCATCACTGATCTGTCAACGACGCTCGGCGTACTCGTAGTAGCGGGACCGAACTCCCGCGAGCTCATCGCCCGCTGCACCGATCAGGATATGAGCCACAAAGGCTTCCCCTGGCTGCGCGGCAAGAGGGTCACCGTGTGCGGCGTGGAGGTGCTCGCCCTGCGGGTTGGTTTCACGGGTGCTCTCGGCTGGGAACTCCATGCTCCAATCGCTGACCTCAAGACGGTCTACGACGGACTGTGGGCCGCTGGCGAAGACCTCGGCGTTGCCAACTTTGGAAGCCACGCGCTCAACTCGCTGCGCATGGAGAAGGCGTACCTCACCCGGTTCGAGCTCACGCACGACATTGGACCGGTGCAGGCCGGCGTGGGTCGCTTTGTCCGCAAGGACAAGACGTACATCGGCTCCGACACGCTGGACGAGCCGACCACGGGCAACGATTGGCGCCTCGTCTACCTCGACGTGGACGCAGACGATGCTGACTGTCACGGCGGTGAGGGTGTCTTCAATGGCGACCGTGCTGTGGGGCTCACCACCAGCGGCGGCTACGGCTTCACGGTGGAGAAGAGCCTGGCGTTCGCCTACGTGGACGAGGCGTCCGCGGCGCCCGGAACCACGCTACAGGTACTCATTCTGAACGACCTGCGTGACGCCACGGTGTTGGAAAGCCCGGTCTTTGACCCGGCCAACGACACCATGCGGCAGCTGAGCTGAGGCGAGCGGCGCGCCGGCCAGGTGCGCAGTGGTTCACTTCGTCATCGAGATGTGCGATCCTGAACACATTCGACAGGCCAGATGACTGGCGACAGAGGGAGCCCCCGCACATGACCGATGCACACACGCCACAGAACCCGGCCGGTTGGTATCACGCACAAGGTGATCCGCCAGAAACGAAGCGGTATTGGGACGGGTCTCAATGGGTTGGCGAGCCGCAGGTCACAGGAGTGGCCGCTCCTCTTGGCGGTCCGACCGGTGGAGGGTTCGACAACCTCGCATCGGCTGGCAAGCGCATTGGTGCTCGCCTCGTTGACAACCTGTTGATGCTGATTGTCTTTGGTGGCGTGGCCGCAGCCCTCGTGCTGCCATCCATGGATTTCGACGCCATCACCACTGCCATGGAGAACGGCACCGACATTCCCGAGTCAGCGTTGCCGGGATTCGAATCCACGTTGGCGGTGGGTATCGCATTCGTATTGATGCCTTTCCTGTGGGAACTTCTCTGGCACGGCATGGCCAGCGCCACACCGGGCAAGCTTCTGTTTGGCATGCGCATCGTCCGCATCGACGCTCCAGGTGAAGCCCTGGGGTGGGCTGCCGGTGCCAAGCGAGCACTGCTGCGTGCAGCCGGAATCCTGACCATCGTCCCTCTCGTAGGGCTACTTATGTACCTCGTGTGGCTGGGTGTGACTGTCGTTTCTCTGGTGTTCCTGTCCTCGGACAAGAATCGCCAAACCGTGATGGACAAAGTGGCAAAAACCATCGTCGTCAACAAGTAGCAGGCGCATGGAAGGACCGGCCTCGGCGGGGCGTCAGGTTTGACCGCCAGTGGTTGAGAGACCGGCCGATTCAACCTCCTCGCGGCGTACGCCGAGCACGAAGAGAATGGCGTCCAGGTAGGGGACTGACAGGGCCGTGTCTGCGGCTTCGGCGACGACGGGTTTCGCGTTGAAAGCAATGCCGAGTCCCGCTGCATCCAGCATGTCGAGGTCGTTGGCGCCGTCACCAACGGCCACGACCTGGGACGCATCCATGCCTTCGGATTCGGCAATGCTCTTGAGTAGCGTGGCCTTCATCTGACGATCCACGACAGGTCCGCTCAGTTCGCCGGTGAGGATGCCGCGGCGAACCTCAAGCGTGTTCGCGTGGGCGTGATCGATGTCGAGTTCTGCGCACAGACGGTCGGTAAAGAACGTGAAGCCGCCGCTCACAATTGCGGTTGTGAAGCCAAGGGACTTCAATGTCCGGACGAACGTTCGAGCGCCGGGTGTGAGTTCCAGTCGTTCCCAGGCCTGATCGAGGACTTCGACCGGCTGACCAGCGAAGAGAGCGACGCGTGCTCGCAGCGATGCCTCAAAGTCCAACTCGCCTCGCATCGCCGAGTTCGTGATGTCGGCAACTTCGTCACCGCAACCGACCACATCAGCAACAAGGTTGATGACCTCGTTCTGTATGAGCGTGGAATCGACATCCAGCACGACGAGGCGCTGGGATCGACGGACCAGGCCGTCGTTCTGCACGGCGATGTCGAAGGGCTGGTCGACGCTGGCGGCGAGCATGCTGGTGCGCAGCTGCTCGGCGTCTCCGCCGCTCACCCGCAGTTCGTAGCTCCAGACCGGGTAGCGCGACAGCCGTTCGATGCGGTCGATGTTGCTGCCCGCTTCGGCAATTGCGGCGGTGACCCGATGGATGTTGGCAGCGGTCAGTTCCCGGCCAAGGATGGTGATGATCTGACCCGGCATTGTGGGGACAGGGGAGGCGTCGACAATGTCGAAGTCAACTTCCAGATCGTGCTCCCAGCCGTACAACAGAACCTCTTTGAATACGTCCTGCCCGGTGGGGATGTCCACCACGAGACTCAGCGAGATCATCTGTCGCATCACGATCTGCTCGATGTCCTGCACAGTTGCGTCGGCATTGGCAAGAATGTTGAGCAGCAGTGCAACGATGCCGGTCTGGTCACGTCCGCTGACATTGAGAAGGACAGTTTGCGTATCCGCCATAGAGGTCGACGATACTCGGGTAGCTGGACCGCAGACTCCGTCATTTCGACGTGCGGAAAATGCAGCGCAACTTGTAACGGTGTGTCTGACACTGCGTACTGTCGGGTACCTGCTACCAGTTGGCGGCGATGTACTGCGTTTCGCAGAATTCGTAGATGCCCTCTGAGGCTCCCTCGCGGCCCAGGCCGGACTGCTTCATACCGCCGAATGGCGCGGCCGGATCGGATACGCCGCCACGGTTGAGGCCGATCATGCCAGCTTCAATCCGCTCGCTGACAGAGAGACCCCGACCAAGATCGTTCGTGAAGACGTACCCCATCAGGCCCATCTCGGTGTCGTTGGCCTGTTCGATCATGGCGTCGGTATCGGTAAACGGAATCACTGGAGCAATGGGGCCGAAGATTTCTTCACGGGCGATGGCGAAGCTGTGGTCCACGTTGCCAAGAACGGTTGGCTGATAGAAGAACCCCGGACCTTCAACACGGCCGCCACCGACCACCGCGTGTGCGCCGGCTTCCAACGCGCCCCTGACCAGACCGTCAACGTTCTCGACGGCCGCCGCAGTGATCAATGGTCCGCAAGTCACGCCAGCGTCAAGACCATTGCCAACCTGCACCTCGCCCATGGCGACAGCCAGAGCCTCGGTGAACTCGTCGGCAATGTCGGCTTCCACGTAGAAGCGGTTGGCAGCTGTGCAGGTCTCTGCGGAGTGCCGCATCTTTGCCGTCATGGCGCCGGCCACAGCAGCCTCGACGTCAGCGTCGTTGAAAACGATGAACGGTGCATTGCCTCCCAGCTCCATCACGGTCTTCAGAACCCGGTCGGCACAGCGGCGCAGGAGCAGGCGGCCAACATTTGTGGAACCGGTGAACGAGACCATGCGGGTCGCTTTGTTGTCCACCGCTGCATCGAACCAGGGACCCGGATCTGAGGTTGGCACAACATTGATGAGACCGGGCGGGAAGCCCACCTCTTCGAGCAACTCCACCACCCGAAGTGCGGTCAGCGGAGTTTCCGCCGGTGGCTTGATAACCACGCCGTTGCCTGCCCCAAGAGCGGGTGCCAGCTTGCGGGTGATCATCGCCGCGGGGAAGTTCCACGGCGTAACCATGACAACCACACCAACCGGTGGGTGGTGAACAATGATCCGCTTGTCGCCGGCAGGGGCGTTACTGATGGATCCATGGATGCGAACGGTTTCTTCAGCGTTCCAGCGGAAAAACTCGGCAGCGTAGCCGACCTCGCCTACAGCATCGGCCAGGGGCTTGCCCTGTTCGGCGACGATGAGGCGAGCCAGGTCATCCTTGTGCTCATGCATGGCTTCCCAGGCAGAGCGCAACAGCTCAGACCGAACACGTGGAGCGGTCTTCGCCCAGGTCTTTTGCGCAGCATCAGCTGCGTCAACGGCCCGATGAGCATCGGCAGGGGTGCCTGCAGCAACGGCATCGACAAGCTCCCCCGTGGCAGGATTGAGCACATCAATACGCTCCCTGTCTGAACCGGCAACCCACTCACCACCGATGAAGAGATCTGTCTTCATGACTCTGCCCCTGCTGTCGCTTGCCCTGTCGGGCCCCGAAGCTCACTGTGTGCCCCAAAAGTCACTGTGCGCCCCGAAGGTCCACCCCGGGATCACTGTGTAAGCGAGTTGAACCTACCCGATCAGCCTGCAGCAGGTGAGGACTCAACCCGGAAGTGTGACCTCAAGTAACTCGCAGTCTTCGCTCACGCCAGCGAAGTGCCAGCGCGTACCAGCTGGCATTGAGAAAGCATCGCCGCTGGCCAGATCATGCTCGGCCGCACGACCGTTCTCTGCGCCATCGATTATCAACTGAAGAGTGCCTTCCAGCACGAACACGAAAAAGAACTCGCTGTCGGCCAGACGTGGAGACGTTGACATGCGCTTGCCGGTCCGGGTCCACCGACGGACCCGGGAACCAGCAAGTCCGTTGGTAGCGGCACCGATGCCGCTGTCGCTGACAAGCCACGGTCCATCGGCAATCATCTCTGTGGTCGCCGCCTCAGATCGAACGAAGCGTTGTCCGCCGAAGTCGCGACCGGGCGCGTGTTCGAGCGTTGGAAGCTCGAGGCGGTGGTCGGCAAGGGTTTCGTGCTCAGCGGGGCAGCCGATTTCGATAACTTCACACCCGGGCGAACTGGCCAGCACTCGATGGCGGATGTGCGGAGGCTGCAGAACGCAGTCGCCGGCTTCCATTCGGAACGCAGGACCCTGGTCTTCGTAGACAACGTCAACCCAGCCCCGATAGCAAAAGATCATCTGGAATCGAATGTGGTGGTGGTGGACATAGTCGGGGACGGGCCCACCATCCACAATTCGGATGTGCGACGCAATGAAGCGACCCCCGAGGCGATCCGGGATCAGGTCCCGGTAGTGCATTCCCGCTCGCCCCGTGTTCCAACCAGACCCTTCCTCTGCTCCGAGCCTCACAAGAGAGAATGCAGACACCAGATCGGGAAGAGCCGGGGGAGTGTCCTCATCCAGCTCGCTCTCGTTCACCCAGACGATTCGCGTGCCGTTGGGTCCAACGGTCTCGCCGGACTGATCCATCGAACGCAGCCGGAGGTGCGGGGACGGTCCCTCCTGGCCTCGCTCAAGGCGAAGCACCAGATCGTGGCCCGAGATGATCGCTGTGGACGGGTCGTCGGCCGGGAAAATCTGGTCTACGCGGAATCCGACTCCGGTAAAGAAAACGAGTGAGGCGTCAAGGTCAGGTGCGCCGACAACGATCTGGCCCGTCATGCGGTCACCTGTCGCGCCTGTCGCGCCTGTCGCACCTGGTGCGCGTGTTGCACCTGGCGCATCAGTAGCCGGCAACCGGGTCGATCGTACCGATGAGATCTTCGCCGGTAATCCAGCGGCGTACGTTCGCCTCCACCCGGGCTGTAATGAGCGGTAGGCCCATGCCTAGGGTGTTCGCAGTGTGGGGCGTGATGAGGCAATTGTCCAGCTCCCACAAAGCATGATCGCTGGGGAGCGGTTCGGGGTCAGTGACATCGAGCGCCGCCCCGCCAATGAGATTGTCACGCAGTGCTGCCACCAGATCGTCCGTCGCAATGTGCGCGCCGCGACCAACATTGACCACCCAGGCGTGATTCGGAAGAGCAGCAAAGACCTCGCGGTTCACAACACCGGTTGTTTCTGGAGTGAGTGCCCATGCCACAAAGAGTGCGTCGGTCCTGGTGAGCACCTCGAACAGCCGACTCTGCGGGATGGTTCGAGAGGCACCAGCCAGAGGCGTGGATGACCGGCGGACCACGGTGATGTCGCATCCGAACGGCTCCAGCAACTTCACCAGTTCCTCGGCGATGCCGCCTCCGCCGAGAATGGTGACGTTTGCCCCAATCAGGTTACGGCCCGTCTGCTCGGCCCAGCCGGTGGTGCGGGCGTAGCCGATGATGTTGCGCATCCCGGCCAGCGCAAGACCGAGAGCGTGCTCGGCAACAGGAGGTGCATAGACGCCCTTGCCGCAGGTCCACTGCTGCGTCTCGTCGGTCATCATGGGAACGAACGCCGCGCTGCCGGCGAAGGGAAGCTGGATCCATTCAAGCTGGGGACCCTGTTCCAGCAGTCCGGGCAGATCTGCAGCTGCGAACGGGTCGGCCATGATCAGAGCTGAGGCTTCGGCCACGGTGGTGAGCGAGCCGCCAGCGCGCCGAACTGCACCTGTGAAGGCCTGAAACATTTCTGGCCGAGTGTCGGGCCCGACCGCAATTGCTGTTCGTGGAGCGACTGACATTATCTGCGGTCCAATCTCACAACACGCCAAGCCGGCGAGCGATCTCGCTCAGCACGGCAACATCGGCATCGGGTCGACTGACAGCTCCGACAGGCATGCGGCTGTTGGTCACCCAGTTCCGAAGCTCCATGAACTGGAGTACCGAATGGGCCTGACCGCTCTCGGGCATGCGGGAGGTGAAGTTGCACAGGTACTGCAGTGCCGAGTTGAGGTCGTAGAAGTCGCGATCGCCGTCAGCCCAGAGGGCATCGCGGCGGGCGAACAATTCCGGTGCCATTCCAGCGCCGAAAAGTACGTAGTCACTCCCGTAGATTGCGAGATCAATGGCCCGTTCATTCAGCGAGATGAGTCGGAAGTCGGGTCGGAGCGCAACATGGGCCTGCAACCGATCCCACACGCTGGCACGGGTGAGACTGTGATGAGCAATACCGATGCAGTGCGGGTTGCGCAACAGCCCGACATACGCATCGGTAGAGCGAAGTGTGGCGGAGGGACGGTTGGCGTCGACGTCGCCGACCAGGAATTGGTTGAGATCCCGACCCATCTCCGACATGACCTTCAGCCACTCGTCATCAGGAAGTGCGGTGAGGCCGTGCGAGGGGAAGATGACGGGAATGCCGCCATGGTTGACCACGACTTCGGCCTGGCGCCGGTACCGGTCCATGTTGAACCAGTCGCCCGCATCATCAAGTACGTGCACACCGGCATAGAACGAGCCTCCGGCAAGGGCTTCTTCAGCCTGGTAGATCGCTCCAACCTGAAGATCGGTGCGAAGCAGGAGTGAGTCGCCCATGGTCATCGACACGGCGGGCGTCAGACCGACCTTTGCAACTCGCGAGATGTGACGTGCGAACGATGCCCAGTCGGGGTCGCCGACTTCGTCGAAGGGTACAACGACGCTGGCGCCGCCAACGATCTCTCTGCGGTGTATGGGGGTCGGTCGCGGGTTCTGAGCCACAGGATCAGGCTAGAACTGGCAGCGTGTCGGCGGGGCGATGAGCATGATGGGTGGTGGCACCGTCGGAATTGGTGTTCATGGTGTGAGGAAGGTCTGGTCAGCGCAGCCGAGAGTCATGGCTTCAAGGAAGCCTTCGGCACGGTCGCTTCTGGGGTAGCGGTCCATAAGGGCGTGAAAGGCAGCATCGTGGCCAGGTTCAACGAGGTGGGTCAGCTCGTGCAGGACGACATAATCGAGCACCCATCCCGGCACCTGGGTGAGGCGGGAAGAGATGCGGATAACTCCGGTTCCAATAGTGCAGGAACCCCACCGGGTTGTCTGGTTCGTAACCCATTTGATCTCCGACGCCTCCGGCAGGTTGTACGTGTTTGACAGCGCCCTTGCTCGACGCTGAAGCACATCAGCGCCAGCGTGTACCTTCCGGGACCGCTCGATGCGCCGCACCAGGTCAGCAACTGCTGAGGCCTCCTGCTCAGAATCCATCCAGGAGGGAACTCGTACTTCGATGGTGCCGTTCACAATACGCGCTGCGCTGGACTTTTTGCGCCGAGTACTGCGGATGACTTTGATCGGAAGCGGCGCAGTGTCGGCCGCAACACCAGCGTCGGGTTGCTCGTCCACGTCTGCCTCGACTGCTCGGGAGAATGCATCCGAGACCGAAGGTTCGGGAAACGGGAACAGCGGGGAGATCTCGGCCATGAAAAAAACGGTAGCGCCCCACTGTGACAACCACAGGGACTCGGTGGCACAAGATGGACAACCACAGGAACTCGGTGGCACAGGACACGGGCACAGACACTGACGCCAGACACTGCGGTTGGCGCGTGAAAGTGGACAAGAGTCGGACGGCGCGCGAACTGTCGCTTCCGAGCTCCGACCAATATTGGGGCGAAGGGGGCTCAATACGCGACTCCTTGATGAGGCGAAAACGGCGCAGTGGTACTGTCCGGTCACTGGGAGTGACGCCCCGATGTTCCTATTCAAGGTAAGTGCGAGAATGGCGAGTGTAAGTCCGATGACAGACACCGAGTCGCAGTGGCTCAATACCGATGATGCAGCAAAGCGGCTGGGCATCACCACCCGCACGCTGTATCGCTTTATCGACAAGGGTGAGATCACTGCGTACCGTTTCGGCCGCGTGTTTCGCCTCAAGGAACACGATGTCGCAGCCTTCATCGAGTCCTGCAGGGTCGAGCCGGGCACGCTGAGTCACCTCTATCCGGACGGTCAGTCCGAGGTCGGCGCCTGAACGCATCGGATTCAAATCTGGGCGGTGCACAGATCTGACCCCAATTTTCTGCCCAACAGGGACCCACTGGCGCCTACGCTGGTCCAACTGTGACTTCTGAAGCGCCTATCCGTCTGACCGTGCCGGGCAACCATCTGATGCCAGCGCTCCTCGGCGAGGGAGATGCGCACCTTCACCAAATTGAATCTGAGTATCCGAAGACCGATATTCACGTTCGTGGCAACCACATCACCGTGTCAGGTCCTGACTCCTCCACGGTGAGCCGACTGTTCGAAGAAATGATCGCCATGCTGCAAAGCGGGCACCCTCTTGACCCGCGCAGTGTCGGCCGATCCATCGACATGGTCGAGGCCCACGAGCAACCATCCAAGGTGCTGACCGAAGAAGTGATGCGGTCCTCCGGCGGAGTACGCGTTCGGCCGAAGTCCGCCGGACAGAAGCGCTACATCGATGCCATCCGGCGCAATGTGATCACGTTCGGAATCGGACCGGCCGGAACGGGCAAGAGCTGGCTCGCAGTCGCCATGGCCGTGCAGGCATTCCAGAACGGCGATGTGGAACGCATCATCCTGACCCGTCCGGCCGTTGAGGCCGGTGAACGCCTCGGTTTCCTCCCGGGTGACCTGATGGCCAAGATTGACCCGTATCTGCGCCCGCTGTATGACGCGCTCTACGACATGCTCGACTTTGATGGAGTGGCTCGTCTCCAGGAGAATGGCGCCATCGAGATTGCTCCGCTCGCCTTTATGCGCGGCCGCACGCTCAACAACAGCTTCATCATCCTCGACGAGGCGCAGAACACCACCCCCGAGCAGATGAAGATGTTCCTCACCCGCATCGGTTTCGGATCCCATGTGGTTGTGACGGGAGACGTGACGCAGGTGGACATCCAGGGTGGACGCAGCGGTCTTTCGCGCCTTGAACGCATCCTCGACAAGATCGACGGGCTTGAATTCGTGCATCTCGACAGCCGCGACGTGGTTCGCCACACAATCGTGCAACAGATCGTGAACGCCTACGAGACGTCCAACGAAACCACACCCGGAACCAAGTCGTGAATGACGAACCTCCCAGTCCCGAGGGGTTCTCAGACCAGTGGCAGCACCTGTTCCGTTCGGCACTTCGTCATGAAGGCGTGCCGGATACCGCTGAGGCATCCCTGTCGTTCATCTCCGCTGAAGAAATGACGGCGTTGAACATCGAGCACATGGGTGGTTCCGGTCCCACCGACGTGCTGTCATTCCCCATAGACGAGTGGACGCCTGCAATGGCCGAATGCACCGACGAGGCCGGCCCTCCAATCGTCGTGGGCGATGTCGTGATCTGCATCGACGTGGCCCGCAACGCCGTCACCACCGCCCGCAGTCTCGATGATGAGATTGCACTGCTTGTGGTACACGGCGTGTTGCACCTCCTTGGCCATGACCATTACGAGGCCGATGAGCGGGCCGTGATGCAATCTCGTGAACAGGTGCTGCTGCATGCCCTGTACGCGCAAGCTCATTGATGAGCAACCTGGAGATCCTCACGCTCGTGGCCGTGCCGGTGCTTATCGCGATCGCTGCACTGCTCAGCGCTGCCGAGACGGTGCTGACTCGGATGAGTGCCGCCCGGGCTGACTCTCTTGCCGAACCCCGCGATGATGAAAGCGATGAACAGATCGTTGACGAACGGGCCATGATCCTCGCTGCGTTGCTGAAGGACCGGGTTCGGAGTCTGGCCCCGGTCCTTCTCGTGTTTGTGTTCGCGCTGGTTGGCGCCGCGACGCTGGTGGCGGTCGTCGCCCAGGAACGCTTGGGTGGAGTCGGCGTTGCCGTGGCCTTCATGGTCGAAGTCATTGTTCTCTACGGACTTGTGTTTCTCGGGCCCCGGGCTTCAGCGCTTACTCGTCTTGACCGGGTTGGCCTCAGCGTCGCGAAGTTGGTGCGTCGCCTTGGAGTATCGCCCATCGGGTTTCTCGTGGCCCCCATGGTTCGCCTTGCGGGCGTATTGACCAACGGTGACGAGAAAACGTTCAAAGCGTCGCCGGTCTCTGAACGCGAACTTCTTGCCATGACCGGTCAGGCCGCCGCAGACGCTTCGATTGACCCCGAGGAGCAGGAACTGATCAAGTCGGTGCTGAAATTCGGCGACACCAAGGTGCGCAGGGTCATGGTCCCCAGGCCGGACATGGTCACCGTCGCATCCGCAGCCACGGTCAGGGACGCACTGGCGCTCGTGGTGGAACACGGCTTCAGTCGATTTCCAGTTGTTGGAGATGGCATCGATGACATCAACGGCGTGGTCCACGCCAAGGATCTTCTGGCCGCGGATCTCGCAGGTAAGGGCGGCGATCTCGTTTCCGCTCGTATGCGATCAACGCATCACGTGCCCGAAACGAAACAGATTTCAAAGCTGCAACGCGAGATGCAGCATGAGACGTTCCATATCGCCATCGTTGTAGACGAGTACGGTGGGACTGCCGGGCTCGTCACGCTTGAAGATCTACTCGAAGAACTGGTCGGCGAGATTGTTGACGAGTTCGATGTGGAGGAACCGATGATCGAACTGTTGGAGAACGGTGCCCGCGTGAACGGCAAGGTGTCGCTTTCCGAGCTCGAAGACCTCGTCGGAGAACGTCTGCCGGATGGCGACTGGAGTACCGTCGGCGGTCTCATCTTCTCGACACTTGGCCATGTGCCTGCCGAGGGGGAAGAGATCGAGTTGCCAAACCACCGCCTCATTGTTGAGCGCGTGCAGGGCCGGCGAATTGCCCGTGTGCACATGTCCCGTCTGGTCTCCACCCGATGAGCGATTTCCCTGAACTGCCCGATGACCTCGAGGCGGTTCCAGCGAGCGGTTCGGCAGAGCTGCAGGCGCCAGACGTTGATGAAGCGGACGCGGTCTCACTTGCGGACCCTGACTATGGCGGGTTTCACTCCGGGTTCGTGAGCCTTGTTGGTCGCCCCAACGCAGGCAAGTCCACGCTGATGAACCAGATCTGTGGTGAGAAGATTGCCATCACGTCGAACAAGCCTCAGACAACCCGTCATCAGATCCGCGGGGTGTATCACGGCGACGAGACACAGATCGTCTTTGTTGACACACCGGGAATCCACAAGCCGGTAAGTGCTCTTGGCGAGCGTCTCAACAGCACGGCGTCCGCAGCCATCTCTGACGTCGACGTTGTGTGTCTCCTCATCGACGCCACCAAGCCCTATGGCACGGGCGACCAGTTCGTGGCGCAGAAACTCCCAAAGAATGCCATCGTCGTGGTGAACAAGGTGGACATTGCCAAGCGCGACGAAATCATCGCCCAGCTGGTGGCCACGTCCGGCCTGGATTTCGCCGAGTATTTCCCGGTGTCGGCCCGCACCGGCAAGGGGGTGAAGGAACTGCTCGACTATCTGATCTCTCGCATGCCGGAAGGTCCCCGCTACTTCCCTGATGACATGGTCAGCGATGTGCCCGACATGATGTTCATCGCCGAGCTGGTCCGTGAGCAACTCTTTCGAGCAACCCGCCAGGAGCTGCCGTACTCCATCGCCACGCAGGTGACCGAAATGACCTGGCCCCATATCCGTTGCGAAATCATTGTTGAGCGCGACTCCCAGAAGGGCATGGTCATCGGCAAGGGAGGGTCGTTGCTCAAAGACGTGGGCATTGCCGTGCGAAAGCAGCTTCCCGAAGGAGCGTTCATCGAACTGCACGTCACGGTTGACAAGGACTGGCAGCGCCGCCCCAATCGGATCGAGCTCCTCGGCTACTGAACGTGTGGCGGCTCGGGCATGCTGGCGCGCAACTCAGTGGTCAGTCTGCCCATCGGGAAGTCGCGGTAGGCGAATGACCGAAGTCGGCAGAAGCACGATGGAGAACTATCCGGCTGCCTCGCCGCCTCTGGCCTCGCGAGTCTGGCGCAGACGGTCCATGGCGACCTTCGGGTCGCTGGTTCGGGTGAACGGTGGGAGTGCGTTGATGAAGTCCCAGCGGTAGCTCTTCTTTGTGGCCAGCCGGCCGTCGAGGACCGCGACAACGCCTTCATCGGTTGAGGTGCGGATCAGGCGACCAGCTCCCTGGGCAAGCAGCGTGGTGGCTCTCGCAAGATCGACCGTCCGGAATGCGAGACGGCCGGCGTGCTCACGGCGAGCTTCGAGCAGCGGGTCGTCTGGTCGGGGAAACGGAAGCCGATCGATGGTCACGAGCGACAGCGATGCCCCGGGAATGTCGATGCCATGCCAGAACCCCATGGTCGCCAGAAGAATGGACTCGGGATTCTCCAGGAACTCCTCGATGAGTGCAGCTTTCGGAAGGTCCCGTTGGGTGCGAACCGGCCACGGCATGCGTGGCACCAGGTAATCCGCAGCTGCGTCCATCATGCGCCAACTGGTGAACAGCGCGAGGGTGGCACCACCGGCAGCCAGGATCAGCTCTTCAAGGTGTGGGAGCACCTGCTCTTCGTAGTTCGGTGAGCGTGGCTCCGGTAAATGTTGTGCACAGTAGAGCAGGCCCTGGTTCGCGTAGTCGAACGGGCTACCGACATCGAGAAAGGTGTGCGAGTCCGCATCGATGCCCAGTGCTGCGGCCATGGCGTCAGGGATGGTGGCGCTCGTCAGTATGGCGATGCGATCGTCCCACAAGTCAGGCTTGAGTACCGTCCCGACATCCAAAGGCGCTACGCGCAAGGTTGCGTTGTTGAAGCTCTGCTCCACCCAGACCACGTCATCGTCGCCCACATCGTCAAGGCCAACGAGCTCACCCTGCAACGCCGTCGCTGCCTGCACGGCTCGCTCCTTGCGAGCGTCGACGTCCGCATTGTCGCCTTTCGGAATTTTCTTCAGGTGCCTGACGGTTTCGTCGACCCTGGCCCGGCCGATACTCAGCGCAGAGATGAGATCAGGGTGGTCGCTCGGGCTGATGCGTTGCCCGACGAGGGGTTCGAGCGCGTTGCTGAGTAGCGCTCCGACATCTTCCAGCGCGTCGGTTACCTCCACAGAGTCCAGAATGGCGGCAACCAATCGGGCGAACGCGTTGAAGCGTCCGCCGGTCAGGCTTGTGCCGCAGGTCGAGGTGATGACGTCCTCAAGCTGATGGACTTCGTCGACAACCAGGATCTGGTAATCCGGCAGCACCGCACCTTTGGTGAGCACGTCGATGCCAAGAAGATGTGTGTTGATGACAACGACGTCGGCCTCGGCGGCTCTGGTGCGCGCCGCTTCGGCAAGGCAGACCTCGCCCGCCGGGCATTTGCTTCTTCCCGGACACTCACGGCTGGTGACGCTGACCGCAGACCACGCCGCCGGCGACGGTTCGAAGTCGAGTTCGGCCCGATCGCCGGTCGCTGTTGTGTCGGCCCACTCAACAAGACGTTCCACTTCTTCTTCGACGGAATCTTTCAGGCCGGCCAGTGCCTGTTGTTTGTCGTTGGCGGCCTCGTTGACCCGCTGGCGACACGCGTAATTGTTGCGACCCTTGAGGACGGCCCACTCAAAGGGCTTGGAGCTGACCTTCTGGAGGTGGGGGAGCTCCTTGTTCGCGAGCTGGTCCTGGAGCGCCTTCGTTGCTGTGGCAATCACCGTCCGCTGTCCGCTGGCAACCACCGGAGCGAGGTACGCCAGCGACTTACCCGTGCCGGTGCCAGCGGCCACGATCAGGTGGCCGCTGTTCTTGATGGCCTCCGCAACGGCCGTGGACATTTCGACCTGACCGGGACGTGCTTCACCACCACCCGGCAGCGCGGAGGTTGCTTCGCCGAGCAGTTCGATGGCGCGTTCGGTCAGACCCATGAGAGGACTGTTCTAGCGCACGCTTGTTCCATTCGCCTGGCATCGCCACGGCTTCGACAGGCATCCGCGCGCGGCGCAGAGTTGCGATTTACCCTGTGGACATCAGCACAGACGACTCCGATTGGGTGGCTGCACTTCGGTACTACCACGGCAAGAGGCCTGGAGTTCGACAGCGTGTCGGGCAAAGCTTCTCCGTGCCGAAGATGAGGCGAATGGTGGGCCTTGCCGCGTACGGCATTGTGGTCGCCAACGTGATCGCTTTGACCATCCTTGTGATCATGCAGCGTTACGGCTGATTGATCGAGTAGAACCAAAGGCCATGCCCGATTTCAAGGCAGATCTCGCAGATCTGGATCCCAACCGCATTCCCACCCACGTCGGGTGTGTAATGGACGGCAATGGTCGATGGGCGAGCGATCGGGGTCTGAAACGCACCGATGGGCACACGGCCGGTGAGTTGTCATTGTTCGACACGGTGCACGGCTGCATCCAGTCCGGCGTGCAGTGGCTCACCGTGTACGCATTCTCCACGGAGAACTGGCGGCGTCCGCCCGATGAAGTGAAGTTCCTCGTCGACTTCAACCGCGACGTGCTCTACCGCCGCCGAGATGAGTTGAACGATCTTGACGTGCGCGTCCGATTCATTGGCCGTCGCGGTTGGCGCGTGCCGAAACGGGTGATCAACGAGATGAACGAGTCGACCGAGCTGACCAGGAACAACAAGACGCTGACGCTGACGATCGCCTTCAACTACGGCGGGCGCGCCGAGATTGTGGACGCGGTCAAGCAGCTGGTTGAGGACGGCGTTCCGCTCAACAAGATCAACGAAGCAGCGCTCGCAAAGCGCATGTATGACCCGGAGATGCCGGACCCGGAGCTGATCATCCGCTCCTCCGGCGAGTCCCGCATCTCAAACTTTCTGCTGTGGGAGCTGGCCTACTCAGAACTGGTGTTCACGGACACCCTCTGGCCGGACTTTCGGCGAGAGCACCTCTGGGGTTCGCTGCTCGAGTACCAGCAGCGCCAGCGCCGCTTCGGCGGCGTCTGATGGGGGGAACATGGTGGGAACATGGTGTCGGCCTGCGGCTTCGAGCGTTGGGCACGCAGCCGTGACATTGTGTCGGCCTGCGGCTTCCAGCGTTGGGCACGCAGCCGTGACATTGTGTCGGCCTGCGGCATGACCGACGTCCGCTCTGACGGAACGTCAGAGAATGCCACTGCCACGTCAGAGAATTCCACTGCCACGTCAGGGAATTCCACCGCTCGCTCCGGCGGGACGCCGGAGAACATTGCAGATCCGCGTTTGCGTGCGTATGAGACTGAAGCAGTTGTGTTGCGCACGTACAAGCTGGGCGAGGCTGATCGGATTGTCGTGGTGCTCACCCAGGATCACGGCAAGGTTCGAGCAGTCGCCAAAGGTGTGCGAAAGACGCGCAGCAAGTTCGGGTCCAGGCTGGAACCGGCAAGTCACGTAAGAGTCCAGCTGTACCGAGGGCGTGGCGACCTGGACACGGTGACCGGCGTGGAGTCAGCGTCCGACCTCAGCAGCATTCGCTCTGACCTGGATCGGCTTACCGCTGCGGCCGGCATGCTTGAAGCCGTCGACTACATCACGCCGGACAAGGAGTCCAACCCTGTCGTCTTCAAGATGCTGGTGGGAGCGCTGGGCGTGGTGGCTGATACCAATCCGCCGTTGGCACTCGCCGGCTTCTTTTGGAAGCTGCTGGCAGCGGAGGGTTATCACCCGGTGCTGAACCGGTGCGTAGGTTGTGGAGGGACCCCGGGGGATGGCTCTGTGCTCGTCTCGCTCGACTTTGATGATGGCGGGATGCGTTGTGTGGAGTGTCGACGGGGACGTTCCGTGAGTGCGGACACGCTGGACATGATGCGGCTGATGCTCGGGGGCCATCTCAACGTTGCGTTGGAGCTGCCCGCATCGCCTGCTGCGTCAGAGGCGTTGAGTCTGTCCATTCACGCAGTGGAGTTCCACTTGGAGCGTGCGTTGCGCTCGGTCAGGGTTTTGAGCGATTAGCCAGCCACTCAGGGCCGAGGCGAGCTGGTTGGATGCCAGCGCCTGGTCTGGTCGTCCCACTGCAGGCTGCGGTCCACGTCGCTGAACAGGTACGCCCCGAGTTCGTCGTCCCACCAGACACCAGCGGGCATCGCAGCTGTTGGGGTAGGGGAATAGCGGCTGTTGGGGTAGGGGAGTTGAGGGTTCATGGACGCGAGTTCCGGCAGCGGTTGTCCCGCCGCTTCCTTCTTCACGACAAAGGTGCCGGCGAGGCGATCTCCGAGACGCTGATGGCCCAGCGAGTTCGCAGCGACGAAGAGTCCGAACAGCATGGGGGCTCCCCAGGGGAAGGCGTCAACAACGCCAACGGCGTAGCGCAGGATTGCCGGGAACGGACGCACCCGCGAACCGTCGGCATGGACGACCCGGAGCCCGAAGACGTGCTTGCCGAGCGAGGCGCCGGTCAGCGCTTCGGTGAAACCCATCGTGAGCCACAGGCCAAGGTGCCAGGCGAAGGCCAGCCACAACCCGTTGAGGTTCCAGAGGATCACGCCCTGATCGAAAGGTGTGCACTGCAGGGTGCTGTTCAGCCCGGCGCAGTAACTCTCCGCATCGGCGATACTTGCGAAGTCTCTCATTTCGGCCTGAACGGCAACCGCGGTGAGGAACACGGTGGCGATGCCGACGAAGATTGCGTCGACGACAAACGCAGCAGCACGTTTGTCCAGTACCGCGGTGGGATCCATGAGGTCACGTTAGAGCCTGGAATTACTCACCGGAGCTCAGAGGAAATAGTCGGCCGAGACGGCGTGGCGATCGCTAACCTTGCGTGCTTATGGCAGTTGACCAAGAAACCCTGTTCGACAACGTGGTGAACCTGTGCAAGCGGCGCGGGCTCGTCTTTCAATCGGCCGAGATCTACGGCGGATTCCGGTCCACCTACGACTACGGACCGGTGGGTGTTCTGTTGCTGCGCAATGTGAAAGATCAGTGGTGGCGTTCGATGGTGCAGATGCGCCACGACGTTGTCGGTCTGGATGCAGCAATCCTCGGCCCGCCGCAGGTGTTCGAAGCGTCCGGTCACCTCGCGAATTTCAGCGACCCTCTGGTTGATTGCAAGAGCTGCAACGAGCGTTTCCGCGAAGACCAGCTGGAAGATCCCACCACCTGCCCAAATTGTGACGCAAAGGACTCGTTCACCGAGGCACGCGAGTTCAACCTCATGTTCAAGACCCAGGCCGGCCCGGTGGCCGACGCGGGCGCTGACGTGTACCTGCGTCCAGAGACTGCTCAGGGCATGTTCACCAACTTTATGAACGTGCAGACCACCACCCGTAAGAAGCCGCCGTTTGGCATCGCTCAGATCGGCAAGTCATTCCGTAACGAGATCACACCGGGCCAGTTCATCTTCCGTACCCGTGAGTTCGAGCAGATGGAGATGGAGTTCTTCGTTCCGCCGGAAGAGTCACAGCAGTGGTACGAGTACTGGTGTCAGGAGCGCTACAACTGGTATGTCGACCTTGGCATCCCGGCCGAGAAGCTGATGCTGCGTCCCCATGACGAGGACGAGCTGAGCCACTACTCAAGCGGCACCAGCGACGTGGAGTTCGCCTACCCGTGGGGCTGGGGTGAGTTGGAAGGCATTGCCAACCGTGGCGACTTCGACCTGACCCAGCATCGTGATCATTCCGGCGCTCGTATCGAGTATTTCGATCAGCAGGCGAACGAGAAGTACATCCCGCATGTGATCGAACCAGCCGCGGGTGCAACCCGCGCCATGATGGCGTTCCTCATGGCGGCCTACGACGAAGACATCGTCAACGATGACAAGCGAACCGTGCTGCGTCTCGATCCTCGTCTGGCTCCCTACAAGGTGGCTGTGCTGCCATTGTCGAAGAAGGACGAACTGATCGGCCCGTCAGAAGAAGTGCTGTCGCTGCTGCAGCCGCGCTGGATGGTTGACTACGACATCACGCAGTCCATTGGTAAGCGTTATGCCCGCCAGGACGAGATTGGCACACCGTTCTGCGTGACCATCGACTTCGAGACGTTGGAAGACAACGCGGTCACGGTGCGCGAACGCGACACGCGGGAACAGGCTCGTGTCCCCATCGCCGACCTCGTTGCGCACCTGTCGCCGCTGCTGCCGCAGTAACTCCAGCAGATCGGTCGGTGCTCGCGTCCCCGCAAGGTGCGGCGACGCGGTGTCAGACACACCGTTACAAGTTGCCGGTTCTCAAATGCGCGGTGTCAGACACACCGTTACAAGTTCTAGGGTGCTCGGGTGCAATCTGGAGATCCCCCGGCGATGAACGCCTCGAACACAGCTACCTCGACGGCTCCTACGCCGCAGGCGTCGAAGACGCTCGTCTGGGCGTGCTCGGTTCTGTCGGCGTTGTTCGCGTCCGGGTACGGCGTGCTCTTTACCATTGGCGGGGAGTATCGGGACCAGTTCGGTATTACGGAGTCAACGTTCGGATTGATCATCGGCGTGGGCTTTATCGTTGCCGTTGCCGGTCAGGTGACCTTTGGTCCGCTGGGCGACCGGGGACACGCCCGGGCGCTCGTGCTCGGCGGCTCGGTGGTCAACTGCATTGGCTTGTTGATGATGGGGTTCGGGACGAGCGCCACCGTGATCATTCTTGGCCGGGTGGTCTCCGGTATCGCAATCGGTGCAGCTGCGCCTGCCGTGAAACGAATCGTGATTGTTGGGTCCGGTGAGAACACCGGCCGAAACCTCGGACGACTCTTCTCCGCTGACGTGTTCGGTTTCGCGATGGGCCCGGCACTGTCGGCGCTGCTGGTGGGAAAATTCGGGCTGCCAGCTCCGTTCATTGTGCTCACGGTGTTGATCGTCCTTGCCGTGTTCGTGACCTTGCGCATTCCCCTCAAGGAGGAACCGAACCCGCAGCCACAACGGCTGGCATTCGATCTGTTTCAGGACCGGGCGTTCGCTGGCGCGGTCATGATTGGTTCTGCAGCGTTCGTGATGATCGGCGCCTTCGACACGCTGTGGGACCTTGTGCACACGGATTTGGGTTCGCCGGGATGGATGTCGAATCTCGGCATCACCCTGTTTGCCATTCCCCTTGTCCTGCTTGGGCCATCCTCCGGGAAACTTGCGCAACGCATCGGCCCGTTCGTGCTTGCCGCCTCGGGAATGGTTCTCGGCGCACTCTTCATTGGCATCTACGGGGTCTTGAGCGTGGGGGCCGCAATCTTCTGGGTTGCGATGGTGCATGCCATCAGCGACGGTCTGACCTTTGTGGCGAGTGGCGTGGCGGTTGGCCTGCGGGCGCCGGACAGTCGACAGGCCGCCGGGCAGGGGCTGCTTGGGGCCAGCCAGGCATTGGCGGCCGGCATCATGGCGCCGGTCACTGGGTGGCTCTATGAGCATCAGGGTCAGCAGGCGGCCTACTGGACCGCCTCCGGGGTGATTCTGGCAATGACGGCCATTGGATTGTTCCTGGCGCGCGATGTGGTGGGCAAGGTCATCGCTTCCAACGAGAGCTAGATCGTCTGCCCGGGTGGCGGCTGGAGGCGGGCTGGGCTGAGAGGGGCGTGGCCCCGCGAGGGGCGTGGCCTCGTGAGGGGCGAAGCGTCTGCTGCGTTGTCACACCAGCCGGGTAGGTTCGCCGCATGGGAATTGATCATCTTTCTGTTATCGAAAGCTCCTCGGCTCGCATAGTCGAGATCCTTCGACAGGAGCCGTTGGATGCGCGTGTGCCCGGATGCCCCGAGTGGGACCTGGCCGACCTTGGTGTACACATGGTCGGAGTGCAGCGGTGGTCAGCCCACATTGTTCGCCTCGGCGAGTTGGGAGAGGATCCCGAGCATGTTCCGCCCCTCCGTAACGAGGTTGCTGATGCGCTGCAGGCGTCCTCAGCGGAACTCATGGAGGCTCTTCGGGCGGCGGACCCCGAGGCGCCTTGTTGGAACTTCAGCGACGCTCCGCAGGTGCAGGCGTTCTGGTTTCGTCGTCAGGCCAATGAGGTTGTCGTTCATGCGTGGGATGCGGAGTCCGCTGTTTCTGACACCCCACCTCCAATCGAACGAGAAGTAGCGGCTGACGTCGTCGATGAGTTTGTAACCATGTCTATTCCCCGGGTAATCGCCAGGGAGGGCGTGGACATATCTGGCATCACCGGCGATGTGCATATTCACTGCACGGACCTGCAGGACCACGAGGTATCAGGTGTACACGCATCGGGGGAGTGGACGTTCGAAATCAAGGACGGCACGTTGGTGGTAGTCGCAGAGCATCGCAAGTCTGCGGTGGCCATCAGGGGTGGCGCATCTGATCTCGCGCTGTACCTGTACGGGCGCACCTCCGCCGACACGGTCGAGATCTTCGGCGACCCCGAGTCTCTGGCCCAGTGGGCGCCACTTCTTGCTTTCTGAGTTTGGTTTGCCTCACACAGGACCGAAGCCACACACAAGACCGCAGAACCAGACACGTTCGTCAGCACGAGTATGATTCTCAGATACGGGCAGGACTGGTTGCCTCTCCTGTCTGCCTCGCCGCTGTCCGCGCTCGCGATATCTGCGCGAAGGTGGTGGTGATGGGGATCGAGGATGATGACATCCGGAAGGTGCGGGACGCAACCGACATCGTTGCGCTCATTTCCCAGCATCTGCAGCTTCGGCGCGTGGGTCGCCGGTGGACCGGTCTGTGCCCGTTCCACAACGAGAAAAGCCCGTCGTTCTCGGTCAACGACGAACTGGGCGTCTACTACTGCTTCGGTTGCGGCCAGAAGGGCGACGCCATCACGTTCGTGCGTGAGCTTGAGCATCTGGATTTCGTTGGTGCTGTCGAGCATTTGGCGGCGAAGGCGAACATCGCGCTCACGTACACGAACAAGAACGAGGGCAAGGATCGGCGACGCCGCTCGCAGCTGACCGATGCGATCGAGTTGGCTGTCGATTGGTATCACCAGCGTCTGCTGAAATCTCCCGATGCTGCTGGCGCTCGCGGCTATCTGCGGTCGCGGGGCTTCGATGGGGACGAGGTCCGCGAGTATCGCGTTGGTTGGGCGCCCGACGGTTGGGATGTTTTTGCGCAATCTGTAAAGATGCCTCGGGATGTCTTTGTGGAGGCCGGGCTCGGTTTCGTGAACAAGCGCGGCCGCCTCCAGGATCATTTCCGTGGACGCGTGCTGTTTCCCATCTTCGACAGCAACGGCACCGCAGTTGGCTTTGGCGGGCGCATCCTGCCCGGCGGTGACGGTCCGAAGTACAAAAATTCCGGGGAGTCGTCGGTCTATGCGAAAAGTCGTCTGCTGTACGGCTTGAACTGGAGCAAGGACGAGATTGTTCGCTCCGGTGAGTCCATCATTTGTGAGGGTTACACCGACGTGATCGGGTTCGCTCGGGCGGGCATGAACCGGGCCATCGCCACCTGCGGAACGGCATTGACCGAGGAGCACGTAAAGATGCTGAAGCGCTTCGGCCCGCGCATAGTTCTGGCTTTTGACGCTGACGCGGCTGGTCAGGCTGCTGCGGAACGCATCTATGAGTGGGAACAGAAGTACGACGTTGACGTTGCGGTCGCCAAGCTGCCAGCCGGCGTCGACCCGGCCGATCTGGCTGACGAAGATCCCGAGGCGCTCAACATGGCGGTGACGGAGGCGCAGCCATTTCTTGCGTTCCGTATCAGTCGGGTTCTGGGCGCTGCAGACCTTTCCACGGCTGAGGGCCGCGCCCGAGCTGCTCAGCGTGCGGTCGATGTGGTGCGGGAACATCCAAGCGAGATTGTGCAGGATCAGTACCTGATGGAGGTTGGCGACGTATGCCGTGTGGCGCCCGATCGCCTCCGGGCGTTGCTGGCTGCCCCACCGCAACCTGACCCAACGCCGCAGTACCGGCGCGACGAGCCGCCGCCCGAGTACATCGCTCCAGAGCCTTTGGTTGACAATACGGAGACGCAGATGCTGCGTCTTGCGTTACATGATCCCGAGTCCATTCCGCTGTATGTGCACGCAAAGTTGTTCACGGCGCCGCGGAACCGGCATGCGTTCCAGGCGTTGCTTGAGGCGGAGACGCTTCATCAGGCGGTTGAAGGCGCGAATTCGGCCATCGCCGAGGTGCTTGGTCAGCTTGCTGTGCTCGATGAACCCGACGGTGAATCTGGCCCGCTGATTGGTCAGTTTCTTTATGACTCCGCTCGCTATGAGCTGCGCCGCCTGCAGTCCGAGGCACGCATGACAGATGACCCTGACGCCAGAGAAGACATCGCTCGTAGGTCAAAAGGCCTGCAAACGACTATACCGAAGGTCCTGGATTCCGCTTTTGCTCTCGATGTTGCCGAGCAGTTGGTACCTTGGCTACCAACCACGGGGGAAGAGTTCGACCAGTGACTTCAATCACGGCTGTAGCTTCGGTGTCAGGGGACGCCACACATGTCTGAGGGAACAATTGCGTCTCCGTGGCCGGGCGTGCTCGACGCAGACCTGATGAAGCTGATCCGCAAGGGTCACGCCACCGGTCACCTGCCGCTGGACGAAGTGCTCACCGCTCTACCCAGTCTTGAGTTGACTGAGGACATCATCGAAGAGGTGCGCAGGTTTTTCGCCGCCAACAAGGTCACCCTCGATGAGGAGGTTGATGTTGAGATCGACACGGCGGCCGTTGCCAAAGAGATGATGGAGGAACTGCTCAAAGAGGTTGAGGCGCTTCCCGTCAGCGACAAAGAGAAGCGCACAGCTCGCCGGGACCGATTGGAAGCGGTGGGTTGGAGTGCCTCACTCGACAGCATTGGCTCCAACGATTCGGTGCGTGTGTACCTCAAAGAGATTGGCCGGGTACAGCTTCTGACTGCTGCCGAAGAGGTCTCGCTGGCGAAGCGTATTGAGAAGGGCACCGAGGTCGCAGAGCGCCTTGAAGAGCTTGCGGCAACCGGTTCTCTTGATCAGCTTTCCTTCGCTGAGCGTCGCATGTTGCAGCGAGCAGCCCGCGATGGCGAGAAGGCCAAGTCGGAGTTGACGAGGGCGAACCTGCGTCTGGTGGTTTCCATAGCGAAACGCTACGTCGGCCGCGGCATGCAGCTGCTTGATCTCGTGCAGGAGGGCAATCTGGGCCTGATGCGAGCGGTGCAGAAGTTCGACTACACCAAGGGTTTCAAGTTCTCCACTTATGCAACGTGGTGGATCCGTCAGGCCATCACCCGTTCCATTGCTGATCAGGCCCGCACCATTCGCATTCCCGTCCACATGGTGGAGACCATGAACCGGGTGCAGCGGATGCAGCGCCAGATGCTTATGGAGCTGGAACGGGAACCGACGGTTGACGAGTTGGCCGAGCGCACCGACCTTACGCCGGACAAGATCCGAGAAATTATGCGCATCGGCCTGGACCCGGTGTCGCTCGAGGCTCCTGTGGGCGACGACAATTCGATGCTCGGTGACTTCATCGAGGATCAGCGCGCTGACAGTCCCGCGGACATGGCAGCGAAAGGCATGCTCGGCGCCGCGGTTCTCGATGCGCTCGATGAGTTGAGTGACCGGGAGAAGGAAGTTGTGCGTATGCGCTTCGGCCTCATAGACGGTCGAGCTCGCACGCTCGAAGAGGTTGGTCGCGAGTTTGGCGTTACCCGTGAGCGCATCCGCCAGATCGAGGCGAAGACGTTGGCGAAGCTGCGTCACCCGCACCGTTCCAAGAAGCTGCGTGATTATCTGAGCTGATTTGTCGACCGTTGATCCGCCGGTTGGAGCTGCAGTGGTTTCGCCAAGTGGCGCCGCCAGCGTCGTCCCAAGAAGCTACGTGATTACCTGAGCTGTCTTGTCGGGCCGTTGATCCGTTGCTTCGGGGCTGAAGTGGTTGACCAGGTTGTTCACCCGAGTTGTTCCAAGTGGCTCAGCGAAAACAGGCAGCGCTCGGCGGCGGCAGTGCAGAGCGTTCTCTTACTTTGGCATCGGTTCGGTTGCCGCCGATCCACTTCACGGAGGGTCCTTCGTCGCGGCCTGCTGACCATGCGACCGACTACCCGGCCGACGGGCAATTCGCTCATCCGGTTTATAGGGTCTTCGATCCTTGTTGCCGGTGTCTGGGTTATATTCCCACGTGAATTCCTCGGCGTGCGACTGCGTGTGGAGACCGGTGGCCAGCAGCGTGAGATTGTTGATGTCGGTTTTACCCCTTGCTGCGGACTCATAGGGGATTTCGTGATGGGCGTGGCAGTTTCGCCAGTGCGTGCCGGTTTCGATGCAGCCTCCATCGCGCACGATCAACGCGATCAGCTGGGCATGCGTCGCGAGTCGTTTCGATTGGCCGCACCAGAGCGGTTGTTCCCGGGGATCACTCACGATGGTCCAGAGTTCGGCATCGTTCTTCAGCGCTTTGAGGACCACGTCGCCCGGAACAGGGCCAGTACCAACGAGCTCACAGACAGGCCTACCGTCTGGCGTAAGAAGCCGTTCGGCGTTGACCGTGAGCACGACAGCAGTCTTTCCGGAACGGCCGGCGTTGCCGGTGAACACCCGCATTGCGGCATCGGCCATGCGCTGTTTCCAGGTCTTCTCATGTTCAGCGGCGGGCAGGTCGCGTCCGCCCGCTTTGCGATATTCGCGATCCGCTTCGGTTGACAAGACTCCCCAGAGTGTCTCGAGGTTTGCCTCGGTGTCGGCAATGGAGACAACAGGCCGCCCGTCATCAAGCCAATGCTTGAAGACATCACGGTTGTCCCGCTGGAACTTGTATTTCCGCTTCACCTCGGCGGCGGACTGTTGCTTGTTGATCCACGCGTTCTTCTTCTTGTGGATGGCATCGGGGGAGGCCTCCACAATGTCCCGCACGAAGTCCGGGTCAAATGACGCCGAGCCTCGCGTGGCACGGTCGGCCGTGGCGATCACATCCAGCTTCTCGGCACTGACCTGGCCACGCTCAAACTGGTCGCCCAGTTCTGGGTGGAGGTTGATGAGTTTCCCTCGCTCGACGGTCCGCTTCGCATCACGCTTGGAGGCGCCCGCCTGTCGCAGCAGTTGGCTGGCGTCGGGAGCTGAGCGATGAGAAATGAGCCGTGTGCGTTTCGCATCGAAGCGGCGTCGGCCGCGTTCCAATGCCATGAGTGCGTTGCGTTCGTCAACGGCGTCGATGGCATCGAAGAACGGATCAAGCAGATCCATGAACTGTTCAACCGGATCCCGATTATTCGGGTTCAGAAAGCCCGCTTCGATCGTCGCCAAACTCATTTCTCACTCCTTCCAAATTGTGCAAGCCGAAACGTCACATGTCTGCCGTAGCTTCTCAAGTAGTCCGCAGCGGCCCTTCGTCAAACCCGCCAATTGAATATATCGAACAAACGTTCGATTGTCAAGGGAAACTTGCAAGGATCCCAAACACAGCCAGTTGCAAGGATCCCAAGCACAGCCAGGGGAGGAGACTTCTTTCCGACTTCTGAACATTCCGAGATTGGATGAATGCCTTGAGCCGCCAATGTGTTTATCTAACTATGGATATGCAGCATGGATAATCAAGGCGAGACAGTCGGTGAGGGGGAGTCATGACACTGCTTGAGGCAGACGGACCTGCAGGGACCGTCGAAGAGGACACAGTCGCTGCGCAAGCGCACCCCAGGGAACGAAGGGCCCGACTGGTGCATCACCGGGCCAGCCGCTGGATGCACTGGATCAACTTCCCGCTGCTCACGGTGATGATCTGGAGCGGCATGCGCATCTACTGGGCCGACCTGCGAGATCCGTTCGCTGTCGGTATCAGCGATTTCGATTTCGAGTTCTGGCCGGCCTACATCAACGAGTCGCTTGGTCTGCAGCGCCGGCTCGCACGCGGCATGGCCTTCCACTTCACGTTCGGCTGGCTGTTCGCCATCAACGGTCTGCTCTATGTGCTGTACACGGCGTTCTCGGGGGAGTGGCGCCAGCTGCTTCCCGAGCGCAAGTCCTTCAGCGACGCAGCCAAGGTGGCGCTGCATGACATTGGCATTGGGAGAAAGAATCCGCTGCCTCCGCAGGCCCGCTACAACGGCGCCCAGCGCATCACGTACACGCTGGTCATCCTCATGGGTGCGCTCGTTGTGTACTCCGGTCTGGCCATCTACAAGCCCACGCAGCTGTCGTTCATGACCACAAGCCTCGGCGGCTATGAGTGGGCCAGGGGCATCCATTTCGCTGTGACCATTGGTTTCATGGTGTTCTTCGCTGTGCACATGGCGCAGGTGCTGGCCAATCCGTCGCTGGGTTGGCTGGTGAAGAAGGTGGGCGTGATCCCGGCGCTCATCCCGTCGATTGCACTGGCGATTGGCGGTCTCATCTGGTGGATCGGTTGGGACTGGACGCAGGACTGGGTGCCGGCCACGGTCACGCTCATGGGCTTTGCATTTATTCCAATGACGCTGTTGATGGTTACAAGCCAGGGCCATGTTGGTCTGGGCGGTCTGTGGTCAATGATCACGGGCTACGCCTGGGAAGAGGAAGAAGGAGAGTCCGCTCATGGCTGAAACAGAGCAGGAACGGGCCGAGCGGTACGCCGCTATCGAAGCCCAGGCGAAGACCATGACGGCTTCGCGATACAACCGTCGCCAGTTCTTGTCGGCAGCCACCGGAGCCGTGGCAGCCGTTGCCGGCTTCCGTGCCTTCCGAGGCCTGCAGAGTCAGGAGCAGGCAGCCAACATTCCGAAGTTCCTGCGCCGAGGCCATGAACTGAACGAAGACCTGTGGCGTGCGCTGTTCCGTGAGGACAAGCTGGCGCCCACCTTCGCCCGGAGCGCATCGTCGCCAATGCGGATCAACGGTCTGCGTGGCATGGACGGCCCCGCCAGTGTGAACTCCTGGCAGCTTCGGGTGGAGGGTCCTGACGGAACCGTTCTCGGGCGCCATGACATCGAAGAGATCCAGGCGCTTCCGAAGACCGAGATGACGGTTGAACACAAGTGCGTGGAAGGCTGGAGTCACAAGGTGACCTGGGGCGGCACGCCCTTCTCGAACTTCTGGGAGCTCTACGCCGACCAGTTCGACGAACAGCCAAGGTACGTTGCTCTCTGGACGCCTGACCAGCAGTACTTCGTGGGCATGGACATGCCGTCGATGATGCACTCCCAGACCATGCTGACCTGGGAGATTGAAGGCGAGCCCCTGAGCGAAGATCACGGCGCTCCGCTGCGGCTGAGCACGCCGTTGAAGTATGGGATCAAGCAGATCAAGCGCATCGGCACCGTTGCCTTCACCAACGAGCAACCCGAGGACTTCTGGTACGACCGGGGCTACGACTTCTACAGCCATCTGTAAGCGTGCGTTAGTCAGCGGTGGCGTCCGCGCTGGGCGTACGGGCTTCCAAGATTGAAGCGTTAATGGGTCGGCAAATCCGGCCGATTGGGTTACGCTGTCGAAGCCATATTCCGGGGTAGCTCAGCTGGCAGAGCGTCGGACTGTTAATCCGCAGGTCGTGGGTTCGAGCCCCACCCCCGGAGCTTGAAGAACCGTTGAGATCCCAGTGAATCTGGGAGGTCAGCGGTTTCTTCCGTTTTGGCCGAGAGGCTAGGGCTGGCCGTCGCTGGTTGGTAGGTGACTATCAGTGAAGTGGGTGACGGTGGCGAGGAGTTCGGCGAATGACTCGGGTGTTGCGTGGAGTTGCTGTTTGCGACGCCATGCGGTCCAGCGGCTCTGGGCGATCTCGCTGTAGCCATCCAGGACGTCGACGAGCGGCCGGATTGGTGCTTCCCGATGGAGCGCAACCCGTTGGATTGACTCGGTAAGCACGGCTGCGTCGAATTCTCTGTCTGCGAGGTTGGCGATGTCGACGAAGTCTCGCCAGCGGGTGTTGGCGGTGCCGCGTTGAATGGCGGTGACGATCTTCTCGGCGAGCACGAGTTCTATTGGGTAAGCGGCGACGACGACGGGATCTCCGCCCAGCAATCTTGGGACTTCGATGCTGAGGGGTTCGGGCCAGATCGGGTCGCCAAGATTGACGTCGACGTGAAACCGGATTCGGGCGGTTGCGAGCTTGCCGCTGATGGTGACCCGGCCGGTTGGTTTCGCCGGCGAGTTTGCGAAGGTCGAGGTAGGCGCCGCCGGCCGGGTTGTCTCTGGAGGGTGCAGGGTTCACAGCAGCGTTTGCAGTGTTGTGCGGATGATGCTTGTGGCGGTGGGGAAGTGTTTGGCCGTGTCGAGTAGGGCGCTGGGTTGGGCTGCTGGTGTTCGGAGCCATCGTTTGAGTGCGTGGAGTGCCTGGTCGGTTCCGTAGAGGTGGCGGAGTCGGTAGGCGTCGATGATGGAACGGGTGGGGTTGTAGATGCCGACGGAGAGTTCGTCGGTGACGGGGGTGGTGTTGCGACCGATGTTGAAGGTGTCGGTGTCGAAGCGGTGCCAGGAGACGGGGGCGTGGGTGGCGGGTTGGCGTTTGGTGCGGGGGAGGGCGATGTTGATTTGGGCGGGGATGTCGTCGGTGAGGTCGTGGTGGGCGAGTGCGGAGGTGAGGCACAGGGTTGCGTTGGGGGAGCGGACGGCGATTTCGATGAGGTCGGGGTCGCCTTCGAACCCGGGTTGGGCGTAGATGCCGCGGGCGATGCGTTCGATAGTGCCGTTGTCTCGCATCTCGTAGAGGGCGCGGTCGGAGATCCCTTGGGCGAGTGCCTGGGCATGGGTGAAGACTTGGGGAAGCGTGTCGAGAGCGATTCCGGCCATGAATGAAAGTGTAGCCACATTGGTAGGGGCTGGCTACGTATTCCTACAACATGGTACCAAGCAGTAGCGGTCTATCGACCTCGGTTGCCCTTCCTCGATCGACGCCGAGAGGCCGCATGGCTAGTAGCTGCCTAACGACGAACCAGCGCCGTCAAAAAGTGTTACCAGCGAGCGCTCTGTGCGGTGTAGTGCCAGCGCGTTGACCCATCCGGTTGCTGCGACCTCGAACGTGCGTCCGAGCCACTTGGCGTAAGCGACTGGCGGTCCGCACTGAAAGGACCGAACCGCAATACTCGGATAACTCCGCGAGCTTCCGACATCGAAGTAGTTCTGGTGAAGCCGGTCTCGTTGAAGTAGGCGTTCGACGAGTCCGTCCTCGAGCGTCGACGAGACTGCGAGTAGTTTCAACGACTCGAGATTGGGGACTTCACGGGATGCGACGAAACAACCCTGATCCTGCTGTTACCGCAGCACGTCTCGCCAAAGATGACTGCGGTCAAGGATGACCGACGCAGACAGATCAAGCATGGGGATGAAGGAGCCAACGTGGGGGATGCCGCTGGCGACAACGGTCCCGTGGAAGGTGTTCTTGAACCGCTGCACTGACATTTCGAGGTCATAGACCTCGCCCCACGAATAGACACGGAACTTGATCTGGCCGTCTTCTTCCACGAGGCCGCCGTCGTAGGCCACCCAATGGTTGTACATATGTCGGCCGTCGCTGCCGCCCTCGATCATGGCAGCTTCGATCTGTAGGAACGCGCTGCCACCAGCGGTAACGATCTCGTCGGCTCTGCGAATGGCGGCAAGTTCGCCGCCGCGTTCGGTGCTGATGTCCTGGACCGCGGTGGCACCGAGAAGTCCCCAGGACCAGGTCTTCATGGCGCCGGACAGGGTGAATCCCGAGAGACCGTTGAACGAATCAGAACGGACTCGGGCGATGGCGTTTTCCTCGTTACGGATGGTGGCTGCCATCATCCAGTCGACTTCTTTCATGCCGCGGCCGATGCCATCTTCCAGCAGACCGCGTGGAGCGTCGATGGTTTCGCCCATCATCTCCAACTTGCCGGTCTGCCACATTTCGCGGCACATGCGCACATACCGTTCGGGCTGGGCGCGTGCCAGTTCGTAGAGGACGGCTATGGGGCCGCAGAGTGAAGCGCCTTGCTGGCGGATGAGCTTCGGGTCTCGGATACGAGCCTCGACCTGGCGGATGATGAGATTGCGGGGCATGTTGTCCCACGGGCTCGCCTGGCGGTGGCCCTTCCAATCAGCGATGGCCCGGTCGGCGGCTGCGAGGCGTGAAGCGGCCACCGGCGCCATGGTGTAGGAGATCTCGTACAACGCGTCGGGGTCGTCCTGTATCCGGACAGTCGTTGAGTGTTCGCGCCCAGCGGGGCCGAGCCTGATCTGGCCGAGGGAGTCGTCGGGCTTGAGGGTCTCTTCGTCGTGCAAGGTGATGGAACAGGTGTCTTCGTAGAGGAAGCGCAGGCCGAGGGGCCAGGTGTCGCCGTCGTCCATGTTGCGCCGGTAGACGCCGACGACGCGGTCGTCGCAGCGGACCTCCAGGCGGCATTCGTCGCCGCGGCGGTCTTCATCGTCCAGGCACTTCACGGCGTGCAGAGTGAGTTCATTCATGATCGTGCTCCTATTCGTGTTCTTGTTGCTGCATCCAGCACAACACGCAGGGCCCGATTCGACTATCGCCCCGGTCACACAGCGGCGGTGACAGTGACGGTTCCCGGTCGCGGTTGCTACTTCGCACGCTTCTTTCGGTTGAGTGCATTGACCGCGCCGAGGCTGGCGACCAGGAGGACCGCGAGCGCAGCGCCACCGAAGAGCCACCGACTTCGCACTGCGTCGACGTCGCCGACGGAGTCGGCGCCTGCAGCCACCTGATCGTCGCCGTCGCCGTCGAACTCCTCGCTGGCCGGAGCGTCGTCGAGCGTGACATCGGGTTCGGCTGTTGGCAGCTGTTCCTGCACCGAAGGTGCGCTGGCCGAAATCACGTTCGTTGCTCTCGTTACGGTCACCGGGGGATCAAGGGGCAGCACTTGGGCGTAAAGAGTTATCGGTATTTCTGCGAGGGTCGTTTCTTCGAAGCTCGGGCGATCGACCTTGACAACAGACCCATCTCGCACCACGAAGAACTGATCGCCGCTGAGTTGACTGACCCGGAGGTCGTCACACGTGCGGCCGCAGTCTCCAGCATCTTCATCCATCGAGATCTCACGCCGATCAACGTCGACCAGTGCCGGACCGTTGCCGTCGCCGCCGATCCACGCCTCGCCGGTTCCAAGCCACGCGATGCTGTCGGTGCCCGGACCCCAGAAGGACTCCCACCACACCTCGCCCGACACCAGGTCGTAGGTGAGGAGGCCGGGCTTCACGTCCCCATCTGGACCCACCAGCTCGTTGAAGTAGGCACCGAATCTGGTTCCGTTCAGACTGATACTGGAGACCCCGAAAGGCTCGTACCGCACCTGTGAGTCCACAAACTGTTCCAACGCGTCCACCAGCTGGATCTCTCCGGTTTTGAGATCAATGGTTCGCATGCCGGTGTTCGACAGATGTACCGCCATGCCAAGCTCCGACGAGAGTTCTGAGAGTGCGAACGGCGACTCCCCGTGCTCCAACACAGCGATGACCCGATCCGTATCGGGGTCGACGATTGTGTTGTTCATTCCGTAGCTTGAGGAAAGCACAGCGATGGACCCGCCAAGAGGGTCCATGCACGCAACCGCTTCCAGGATGTCACTTCCATGGGACAATGGCACCGTGCGCGTGACTTCCATCGTGGCCGTTTCGCGAACGACAAGCGTGGGGGAGGTTCCGTGCCAGGCCTCCACGACCAGCGTGCTGTCCGGGCACTGCTCCATGGCCATCAGGGCCTTGTCGCGCCCGAGCTTCGCTTGCGCCGACGCGACCGCGGCGATGCGACCTTCGTCGTCCAACAACCACAGGTGTGTCTCGGTCAGCAAATCTGCCACCAGCAACGTGCCAGGGCCAGCATCAGGATTCACCTCAACCGAACTGAGGGCGGCCTCGATGAGCTTGGGATCCACCGTCCCGCAGGTGTTGCTATGGAAGCGGCCCGATTCGTCTTCGTTGAAGAAAACTGCGACAGACTGCCACCTTCCCGCCGAGAAGCCGCAGGTGTCGTCCTCAGCGTCTTTCTCGATCTCTATGGTCTGTCGCTCGGGTGAGCCCTTCAGCCATTCCTCAACCTGGAAGGTGTAGGACGCATCGTTGTCTGAATCGGTGAAACCGATGAAAGCGCCGTCGTAATCGGCCAGCATCTCGGCAGGCCTTGGCGGCGAACACGAACATGCGCTGGCGGGAGAAGCGCCCGCCCATACCAGAGTCGTCAACAACAGAACGGCAACCAAAAGGATACGTAGGCAAACGATTCGAAGGCGCGAGATACGCATCGGTCAATCGTGACACACCCCGGTGCAGTGACCGGTTCTATGTCGGTGACGCGACTCGAGCAGCGAGGGACCGTGACAGGGTGAAGGTCATCGACAACGAGACTGGTTGGAAGGTGGACCTGATCGTTCGCAAGGACCGCCCGTTCAGCGAGGCAGAGTTCGAGCGGCGGGTGCCGGTCGACTGTCATGAAGATGATTGTTGCACGACCAGCAATATCGAACGGCATGCATGTCTGCCACTTCGATGTCAAAGCGTGAGATAACTTCGTCCGATGAGTTACGAAACTGTCACTGGTTACTGCTGGCCGCAATCGATTGCGGCGGGGGAGGCCGTCGATCTTCATCTGAGTTCCGCCGGTAGTCGGCCGGTCGAGATTGAGATCGCCCGTGTGGGGGCCGAGCGATCAGTGGTTTGGAACGGCGCGGTCGAGGCCGATGATCACCTGACGCCACGTGATGCGTCGGCTCGGGGTTGCAACTGGCCGAGCGCCTCTTCGGTGTCAACTGACGCCGGCTGGACGTCGGGGTACTACGAGGTGCTTCTCGCAATCGATGTCGGCGGGAAGCGCCGTGAGAGCCATGCGTTCTTCGTGGTGCGCCCGCCGGCTGATTCGCCCAACACGATCCTGTTGCAACTGGCGACGAACACGTGGCATGCGTACAACGACTTCGGTGGCCAGAACCTCTACACCGGTGGCACGCACGCTTCGCTTCAGCGGCCCATGGCGCGGGGTTACCTCCACAAACCCGAAGGCGCCGGGCGACGGGTCACGACCACCAATCCGCCTGATCGTGACATGAACACGCATGTGGGCTACGTGCGTCTCAATCGCTTGTCGCCTTACGCCGGCTCGGCGGGCTGGCCCGACTGGGAGCATCCGTTCCTGGCGTGGGCTGAACGTAACGGCTACGCGATTGACGTGATCACCAACGCTGACCTTGAGGAGCATCCGTCAATCGTTCAGGGCTACCAGCTGTTGCTCTCTGTCGGTCACGACGAGTACTGGTCAGGTCCCATGCGCGACACGGTCGAAGAGTTCATTGCCCAGGGTGGCAATGTCGCGTTCTTCTCCGGCAACACGGCGCTCTGGCAGGTCCGTATGGAGGACCCGGCCGACGGGACGGCGACGGTGATGGTTGGGTACAAGGGGCAGTTCAAACGTGACCCGGTCTATGACACGGACCGCATCGGCGAGCTGACGAGTATCTGGTCGGATCATCTGATCGGTCGCCCGGAGAATGAGATGACCGGCGTCAGCTTCACCAGAGGCGGCTATCACCGTATTGGCAAGCGCGTCACCAACGGGGCTGGTGGCTACACGGTGTATCGACCCCAGCACTGGATCTTCGAAAGCACCGGCATTGACTACGGCGATGTTCTCGGTGCCAGGGCGACAGCGGTGGGATACGAATGCGACGGGTGCGAGTACACGGTGGTGAACGGTCTGCCCGTACCAACCCACGCTGACGGCACACCCGAGACATTCGAGATTCTCGCCATGGTGCCCGCCGCACACTTCACCCGGACCACCGCGGCCCGACCCCCGAAGCCACACGAACCCTCCGAGATTGAGTTTCTGGCCGGACGAGTCTTCGGCTCACGAGACGAAGCAGCAGTGGAGATGATCGCTGCTGGCCAGGCCATGCTGGGCAGCTACACGTCGCCAGGTGGCGGCACCGTGGTCACATCAGGTTCAACAGATTGGGCTCACGGCCTGGCGGGACGCGACGAACAGATCGAGCAGATCACCTGCAACATCCTGGACCGTCTCGGCTGATTAGTGGAGCCCTCACGACTCTGGCGGGAACGCCTGAAGTTCCAGCCCTTCCCCCGCTCAATGCTGCTGGCGGGTTAGGGGTAGGCTTCCGACATGCGACAAGTTTGTGGAGAACAATGAGAGAACTCGAAGACGTACGACAGCCACCTGCAGTTGGTGGCGTCATACCCGACTCCTTTGGTTTTTCTGAGATCTTCCGGCGGGTGCTGGCGACAGCACGAGAGGAACTTGACCGCCCCACACAGCTCCTTTTCTGGAGTGGACTTGCCGCTGGGCTGTCGTTGGGTCTCACCTTCTTCGCCCGCGCCACGGTCACCGGGTTGACGGGTTCGGTCGACCCGGGATTCGTTGGAAACCTGCTGTATCCGGTGGGCTTCATCATCATCGTGCTCGGTAAGTATCAGTTGTTCACGGAGAACACGTTGACACCGGTGGCGCTTGTGCTTACCCGCCTCGCTCGACCGGCGAACCTGCTTCGCCTCTGGGCCACAGTGCTGGTGGCAAATATGGTCGGAGCTGCGGCAATTGCCGCACTGTTTGCTCTCACCGACGTGAAGGACGAAAGGGCAGCCGAAGCTGCATTGGCCATGGGCAAACATGCAATCGAAGCGGGCCTTGGGGCACTCTTTTGGCGTGCCGTGATTGCGGGTTGGATTGTCGCAACGATGGTGTGGCTTGTTCACGCGGTCGTTGACACGATGTCGCGAATTTTCATCGTGTCTTTACTGATGTACTTCATTGGCGTCTCGGACCTGTTCCACGTCGTCACCGGAACCGTCGAAGTGCTTTATCTGGTGTTTGAGGGCGAAGCGAGCTTCTGGTCAATCTGGCATCGATTCGTGCTGCCTGTTCTGGTCGGCAACGTGATTGGTGGCGTGGGTTTCGTCGCCATCCTGAATACGGCTCAGTTCGGGCGAGAGGAAGACGGTGAGCTGGTCGCTCGGATGCGCGACGGGATACGAGACCAAACCAGCACGTGACGCTAAGTGCCTGGACGGGTTTCAGGCGTGAACCGGTGGGGCGCCCGTGGCAACAAATCTGCGAGCACGGAGCGGCCCTGGTTGCCGTCGGTGTCAACCGCAACAACAACCAGGCCGGGCCCGGCGAGTTCCAAGGCAACCTGCAGGCAGGCGCCGCACGGGAAGGTCAGGTCTCCGTCTGTGCGCGGCGAGCTGATTGCGAGCACGACAGGTTTGATCCCCTGAGTAATTGCGTTGAACAGCGCAACTCGTTCAGAACACATTGCGAGTCCAAGCGAAACATTCTCGATCAGTGTGCCGATGGCCTCTTCGCCATCTCGGCCCATGACCGCCGCTCCCATTTCGAAACCCGAGTAGGGCGAGTACGAGCGGGTGCGACTGACCTGTGCAGCCGAGATGGCGGCATCAACAAGCCCTTGTTCGACGTCCTGGGAAGTCATACGAACCTCTGTGTAGCGAGTCACGAGGCAATGCCCCTTTCTGCTTGGCGATCGGCGAGTGTAAGCCTCGCCGTCGCGGCTGTGCCTGAAACTGTACGCTGCGAAACACGTTGAATCATCCGTCGGATTCGTGACAATGCCTTCGATAGATGGCGCGTGCCAGAACCTGTGCAACAGGATGCCGGCGACGAAGTTCTCCAGGATGTCACGAAGCGCTGGGGCGAGCGGGGAGCCCACGATTTCATGCGCCCCGAGTACCAGCATCTGTGAGACTCGCACATGTCCCCGCAGTGGTCATTCCCGGGCGAACAGGCATCGAAGCTTCGCGTATAGAGCGGCAGGTGAGCCGCTCCTGCGCCCAATGTTTGGATTGACAACCATCTGGGTATGGGATTTGAGCACTGCCAGTTGCGTGGTGCCCGCGGCTGGCCGTCAGTGGTGCAGGGGTTATCCTTGGTCGTTGGTTCATGCGGCAGAAGTGAGCACACGAAATGATCGACTACATCAGACTGGAACTTCCAACGTCGTCCCGCTATACCTCGACGGTGCGCATCACCGCCGCTGGTATCGCCGCCGAGCTTGATTTTGATGTCGATTTCATCGAGGAGTTCCGCATGGGAGTCAACGAGTTGGTGGCGCTTGTCATCGATTCCGCTCGCGCTCACGATGCAGCGCGGGTGCACGTTGACTTTCTCGTCGAAGAACACGCGATCGAAGTGGTTTGTGGCTTCGATTCGGCGCGCGCCGACTGCGTGGTCGAAGTAGACGAGCTCGCTGAGCAGATCCTTGACGCCGTCGCAGACGAGTATCGGGTCGAGGGCACAACCATCAGGCTGCTCAAACGGCGGATCAATGAGCGGGTCTGAGTTGTCGCCTGGGGAGATAGCGACGCTCTTTGCAACCTATCGATCGACCCGACAACGACGAGATCGAAACAAGCTGGTGGAGGTCCACGTCAGTTTCGCCCGGTTCATAGCGAATCGCTTCATGAATCGCGGCGTCCCTACCGAGGACCTCCATCAGATTGCGTTGTTGGGCCTTGTCAAGGCGGTTGAGCGATTCGACCCGAACCTTGGAGCTGCATTCACGACTTTCGCCGGACGCACAATCGAAGGCGAAGTCAAACGATATTTTCGAGACTTCACGTGGTCCGCGCGGGTGCCGCGCTCGGCTCAGGAGCTGCACCTTGGGGTGCGCCGAGCAACTGATGAACTGATCACGAAACTTGAGCGGTCTCCCACTGTCCAGGACATCGCGATGCACTTGGAGATCGATCGCGATGACGTCGTGCGCGGTCTGGCTGCCTCAGCTGCATTCAACAGCGCCTCACTCGACTCCGCAGGGCCCTGCTCGAGCAGGTCGGCGACGGATCGAACTCGCGCTCTCAGCTCAACTGATGATCGCCTTGCCGGCACTGTTGACCGCGTGCTGGTCGAGTCGCTGCTGACTGGGCTGAGGGAACGTGATCGCACGGTCATCGAGCTGCGGTACTTCGACGAGCTCAGCCAGAGTGAGATCGCTGAGCGCGTTGGCGTCAGTCAGATGCACGTTTCGCGCCTGTTGCGCCGCTCTCTTGAGTCGTTGCGTGAACAGCTCAGCCAATAGAGCCCGGCAGCGAACCCTGCGAGCTATTCAGGAGCGGCTTGCAGAAACCACGCAACCACGCTGGTCGCTCCGCCCTCGGTAAAGGTTTCCACGCTGTCACTCACCGCTGCGACGATGGCAAGCCCCCGGCCGCTTGATGCCAGAACGTTCTCTGGGGTCCACTGTGACGATTCGGGTAGCACGCTGGTGCCATCATTCGTGACGATGAGCCCGAGCCGATCTGCCTCGACGCTGATTCTGACACGATAGATGCAGCCGGGTGCTGCTTCGATGGCGTTGGAGATCAATTCGCTGAGAGCGAGCACGACATCATCGATGGGTGCTGACACGGCAACGTTGCTTGCGCCGATCCAGGACCTGACATCACATCGAGCCGGATTCATCGTCGAAGTGTCGCCCTCGTAGGTGGCATCGAAGCGGGTGCTCGGCGGGAGCGACGCCATCAGGCAAGGTGGAAGTGTTCGACAAGACCGGTCAGCTCAAACACACGCATGACTGCGCGATTTGCGCCCCGGACGGTGAGATGGTTTGTCGTCGGCTCAAACAGCTTATGAACCGTCACCAGCGCGCGAAGGCCTGAAGAGTCGACAAACGACACTTCGCTGAAGTCGACGAGAAGGTCCTGTTCGGTGCCAAAGGATGCGAGCCGGGCCTCGAACTCGTCGGCGGTATGTGAGTCCAGTACGCCGACGGCTCCCAAAGTTCGCTCGCCGGTGATCTCTAGCGTGATGCGCGAAGCCCGGTCGGTCATGGCGCGACAGCGTAGCCTCTTCTGATCCATGCGAACTCACCAGGCGGCACTGACAGGATGCTCGTAACAACTCGAGGTTTCATTCGGACCGAAACGGGGGAGGCTCTTCGCATGGGATCAACCACACGCCCTTTCGGCAGGGCGCCGCTTTCCCTTGGTGCTGTCCCACCGACGTGTGTCCAGGTGCGGGCTTACCAAGACTCGGCGCCGTTCCCGGGTTTAATGAGGTGGATGTACGGCTTTAAGTTGGTAATTGTCAACAAGCGCAGCACGGGGTCCGGTGCTGATCGGATTTCGAGGCGCCCGTCCACCCGCTCAAGCGTGCGAATCGCTCCAGCGATGACGCCGATGCCGGTCGAGTCCATGAACCGCAACTCAGAGAAGTCCAACTCTATTGTTGATGCATCCTCAGCGAGCGTGTCCAGAACTGCGCTGAGTTGTGTCGCCGTCGCTGCGTCGAGATCCCCCTTGACAGCAACGATGAAGCGATCACCCAGGTTGCTGGTTTCGAGCCGCAACGTAGATGGTTTCCGTTCACCCACCCCATGGCTCTTCCGTTGTCCCCACGGCGCAAACTGTAGGGCGGAAAGTGGCGGGGTGCTGCAATGAACGACATTTCCTGGTCATCGTTGATCCACGGTTTGACTCGATTGCCTTTGCTGGAGGTTTTCGATCTGATCCCGCAGGCCGTCAGACAGATCGATCACTGCGATTTGTACCTCTGGGACCACCAGCGGCGAACCCTCGCGTCGATGCGAACGGGCGCCCGCTTCGACAGTCCCGATGAACTCACCGACCAACCCCATTCGTCTGGAGTGATCGTTCGCGTTTCGCACCAGGGAGACGATCTGGGCTTCCTCGCCTGCTCAATGAATGATGTCGCTACCGACGATCTGAGCCTGATTGCGGATCTTGTTGGAGCGGCGTTGCGAGCCAACGTGGCCAGCACCGATGTGATCAACATGCGACGCCGATCAGCCGAGATGTCGCTGGCAGCCGAGATGCAGTGGGAGTTGCTTCCACCAATGCAGTTCTCGACGGCGGACGCGTGGGTGAGCGCGGCGGTTGAACCCGCCTATGACACTGGCGGTGACATTTTCGACTATGCGCTGAACGAGGGCCGCCTGAGCCTTTCGGTGCTGGACGCCCGGGGGCACGGCCTGCGTGCAGCGACGACCGCTGCCGTGGCGACCAGTGCGATGCGCCGTGCACGGCGCCAGGGTGACTCGCTGGTTGATACCGCCGCCGAGATCGGCTCAGCAGTTGCTGCGCTCGGTGACGAGCAGGAATTTGTCACCGCGGTGCTTGCGGAGGTTGACCTGCAGAGTTCAATCGTGACGTGGCTCTGTGCGGGTCACCTTGCACCGCTGATAGTGGGCGAGCGCGTTAAGACGCTCCCATTGACACCGGCGCTTCCGCTCGGTCTCATGGTCGGCGGTCGTACCAGTGAACCGGTTGAACAACGCTTCAGACTAGAAGCCGGGCAGTCGCTTGTTCTCTACAGCGATGGAATCATCGAGAACGTGGCGCTGGACATCGGTGAGTCGCTCGGAGACGAGCGCTTTCACCACATTCTTGAAGACCGTCTGCCCAACCATCGAGTCGAGGACGCTTCGATACCAATAGCTCGAACAGTCGTGGAGGACCTGCTGGCGCTGACCGGCGCTGCGCTTCGCGACGACGCCACCGTCCTCATTGCGCAATCGTGCTCAGAGCGCAATCGTCCTCAGAGCGCAAGGGCCCCTGACTCGTAGGTCCCTGACTCGTCCGTCCGAACCGCATGCATGGCCTGATTGCCGGTTCGGGTGTGGCGCATCCGTGGCTCAGCGGACCCCCGAATTCCCTGCTTCACCGCTTGGCGGCAGGGTCAGGAATCGAGGCGCAGGGCGGCGGTGTCGTCGTCGGGACCGCGCGAGCCGGTCGACGGGATGATGTGCACCCTGGTGCCTGACATGATCGCGGAGCGGATTGCAGCGTCGACGAGTCGAGCCGATGTACTGGTGCCAGTTCCGGTTTCCAGTGCGAGATCTTCGAATCGCTCCCCAATAAATGCTCGCCGGTGGTCGTTGATGTCGTCGTGAATCAGCAACACTTCAGCGTCGCCGCGGCGAAGCGCTTCGAAGGTGTCCGCTACGCCATCGACCGCTGCGCCGTGCGTTGCCATGAAGCGCAATTCGCGCAGAAAGCCGACGGTTTGGCGCGCGACGGCGTCGCTGACGTGGCGGACCGCTGCATTCGAGACTTCGGTCGCGTCAGACAGGTCCTCTTCGGCGACCACCCGACACGTGGAGGGAACAGAAACGATGAGGTCTTCGGCAAGGCGTCGAGCGAGAAAGGCGGGCCCAGAGACAACCGCGAGTTCTGCGCCGATCAACTCGGCGGCCCGGGTAACCGGCTCAACTATTGTTGCGAGGTCGCCATCGTGGGTGACGACTTCGGTGAACCGTCTGGTGCCGAAGACAACCAGGTCGCAACCCCTCTCGTCAACAGTTATGACCAGGTGTGGTACTCGACGCTGCACCCATTCGAGCAGCGGAGCGACGTAGGGGAGGGTGTCGACGTGGACAAAGTCGTGCAGTGGCGGTTCAAGTCCGTATTCGGTCAGTCTTTCGCCTTCCGAAGACACGATCACGGCGATAGCGCCGACATCTTCGGGGTGCTGGCCGTCGACTATTGCCGTACGAGCAGTTTCGATCATTGGCGCGGTTGCTGCTGACTGCTCCAGCTGGCTCTCAACGGCAGACCAGCGCCGGTCCCGTTCCGGCTCGATGAGGTCGAAGTAGATCGTTGCGAACGGCCCGGGCCAGGCATAGAGGGTGCGAAGCGCCTCGCCAACCGGCGAGATGCGAGGCGACGGTGCGCGATCGGCGGTCGCTTCGTCCCGGTTCGGTTCGCTCTGGGAGGGTGCAGTGTTGGTTGACTTCGTCATGTAAGTCCTTTCGGGGCGTGCTGGTTCCTGTCTACCCACCTTCGCACGACACCAAACATTGCACGCAATCAGCGACGTGGATGATCGACGACCAGGCAGGCGGGCCGTCCGCCGGAAAGGCCAGGCGTCAATGAACCGGAACACTTCATCGTGCCGGTGCCCGCCAGCAGTGGAGCTAGCGTGGCGCATGGTTCAATTCGGCGCGTTCCTGGCTCCTCATCATCCAATCGGCGAGAGCCCGGCACTGCAGCTGCAGCGAGACCTGGAGTTGGTCGAGCTTCTTGACCGGCTCGGCTACGACGAGTTCTGGTGCGGCGAGCACCACTCGACCGGTTGGGAAGTGATCGCTTCGCCCGAGATGTTCCTCGCCGCCGCGGCCATGCGAACTGGCCGAATCAAGCTCGGCACGGGTGTCGCGTCGTTGCCGTATCACCACCCGTTCCACACGGCGCAGCGCATCGTGCAGCTGGATCAGATGAGTTTTGGAAGGGCGCTTCTTGGCACCGGGCCCGGAGCTCTTCCGTCTGACGCGCACACGCTCGGAGTGGACCCAATGGTGATTCGGGATCGCCAGGCCGAAGCGATCCCGGTAATCAAGAAGCTGCTGGCCGGCGAAGAGCGCTTCTCCTATGAGTGCGAGTGGTTCACTTTGCGAGACGCGAAGCTGCAGATTCTTCCGTATCAGCGCGAGATTCCGATGCTCACCGCGTCGATGATCAGCCCGTCGGGAATGACGCTTGCCGGAACGCACGGACTCGGCGTGCTGTCGCTGGGTTCTCTGTCCACAGCAGGTTTGGCTTCATTGCCGTTGCAGTGGAGCTTTGCTGAGGAGGCAGCCGCCGAACACAACCAGACGGTTGACCGAGCAAACTGGCGAATCATCTTCAACTCGCACATCGCCGAGACTGTGGAGGACGCGCACAGAGAAGTCGAGTCCGGACTCTTGGAGTGGCACAACGAGTACAACGTCGCCACGCTGCAACGGCCGGGCCTCGAAAGGATGCACTCGACGAAAGAGGCGATTGAGTTCTACTCGGTGCCTGGGAATTCCGCCGGGGTGATCGGCACTCCGGATGATCTGATTGCAAACATACGTGAGATGCAGGAAGCCAGCGGCGGGTTCGGCGTTGTTGTCGGCTTTGTGCACGACTGGGCGAACCCCGAGTCAACCCGGCGCAGCTGGGATCTCATCGCCCGCTACGTGATGCCCGAGGTCACTGGCCAGCTGGAACCGCTTCGCGAGTCGAACACGTTCGTGAAGGAAAACCGTGAAGTCTTCAACCGCGGCCGCGATGCCATCATGGCGAAGATCAACGCGAACGAACGAGCCGCCAAGGCAATGGCCGAGGGTGGCGTGCGGGGCGCAGCCATTGGCCCGCACACCGGTGTCGACGACGAGTAGGTGACTCGGACCGGTGATTTCAGCCGAAGGGTTGGCGGCCGTCGGCGAGTTGCGCAGGCATTGTTCAGGCTCGAAGGGATCTGGAACTGACCCTTTGTTGTAGGTATTGCAAAGACTGTAGGTATTGCAAAGACCTACCTTTCACCATTCGCAGCCCGAGGGTTACTCCTGCTGCGCGCGGCCTCGTGTCTGGATGTCCTCGCGGACTTTGGCGAACTCGCTGGGGCTGAACGTTCGGGCCCACTTGTTTGAGTACGCAGCTTCCGCGGACAGTGCTGCATCATCATGATTTCTGGCAGCTTCGGCATAGGCGTTGCGAATGCCGCGGAGGTTTGCGGGTGGGATTGATGCCATGTCATGGCCCAGTTCGACGGCGCGGTTCAACAGCTCGTCGTGGCTTACAACTTCGTTGAGCAGGGCCCAATCCAGCGCCTGCGCCGCATCGACATAGTTCCCGGTGAAGCTCATCTGTTGAGCCCGACGGATCCCGATTGCCTGCGGGAGAGCAACGGTCAGGCCCCACCCGGGCATCACGCCCACACGAGCGTGAGTGTCAGCGAAGCGTGCTCGTTCGCTGCCGATCAGGAAATCACACGCCAGCGCCAGCTCAAGGCCACCTGTCACTGCAAAGCCGTTGATCGCGCCGATGAGCGGTTTGTCCAGAGGTGGGATGGGCGAATTTGGCACATCCGATTCGGATCTGGGGTTGTCCCCGCTGGCAAGTCCGTCGGTTGCCAGCGCCTTCAGGTCAAGACCGGCGCAGAACGCCGGATCCGCTCCGGTAAGCACAATCGCAGCGGCGTCGCTGGTGTTGGCTTCCTCCATGGCCCGGTAGAGACCGGCGCGGAGTTCGCCATTCAGCGCATTGCGAACCTCGGGGCGGTTCAGCGTGATGATGGCCACCGCATCGCGTCTTTCGGTCAGTACCACCATGTCAGCTTCCCTTCACCTTATGCCAAGCGCCCGTCAGGACTGCGACGATGTTGTCACAGTCCTGATTCGTAAGGCCCAATGGTAGGCGGATGTCGCACAGGCCGGACAGGATTGCAGTGGTGCGGGCCAGACTCTGCTCGTTGGCGTATCGCCAGTGATCGAAACGGCTGGTGAATCCCACCGGTTCGTCTCGGCCGAACCACTTGATGTGCACGCCATGCTCCGCGGCGACCTTGACGAAGCGATCCATGTGTCGCGGGTCAGCGTCAACAACCGTGAACTGGAACGACGACGGCACGAACCCTTCCTCGGGCGGGCGAACCGGCACGCGGAACTCGGATGCGTCAGCCAGTCCCGCGGCCAGGCGATCGTAACGAGAGCGCCAGACCTCGGCCCTTTCGTCGAGCAGCGCAACCTGGGGAAGTACAACAGACGCAGCCAGAGCCGACATGCGCATGGACCAGTTGGGAGTGGTCATCTTGTGGCGGTCGAAGACCTCGGCGTCGGGCCGGGCGCCATGCTGTTCGAAGAGCATGTAGCTACCTGAGTGCAGAATGGCCTTGGCAGCGACGTCCTCGTCATCGGTTACCAACAGACCGCCTTCGCCGGAGTTGATGTGCTTGAACGTCTGTGTGGAGAAGCAGCCGACAACACCAAAGGTGCCTGTCGGATTCCCGTCCCATGTCGCGCCCATGGTATGTGCGCAGTCTTCGATGAGCGTGATGTCCCGCTCTTCGCAGATGGTGCTGATGCGTTGCATATCAGCGATGTGGCCGCGCATATGCGACAGCATCAGGAACTTCGACCCGGTGCGCTCATGAGCCGCCATCAGCGAGTCAACGTCGATGAGATAGTCCTCGTCGATCTCCACAAACACCGGATTGGCTCCGACATGGGCAAGTGAGCCAGGCACCGGAGCGAGCGTGAATGCGTTCATCATCACGTCATCGCCGCGCTGCACGCCCACAGAAGCAAGAGCGACCGCCAGTGATGCACCACAGCTGTTGAGCGCCACGCAATATTTTGCCCCAACCGCCTCGGCGAACGTGCGCTCCAGAGCGGCGACGTCAGCCTCTTCAGATCCGGTTTCGCCGTACCGGAAAAGGCGTCCGCTGGCCATCAGTTCGTTCGCCCGTTGCACACCGGCGTGAGGGATTGGAGGCTGCTCGGTGAAATCCACCTTGACGTAGGGAAGTGCATCACTGTCAACCGGCGCAGACTCGTTGACAACAGCTGCCGCTCGCACATCGGCACCGCGCGAATCGGCACTCCGTAAGTCGGCACTGCGGGCGTGGCCCTCCATGCCTTCGTAGCGACTGATGCGGGCCGCAATAGGGGCCTGGGTTTCGCCGGCTTCAGGCGTGAGTTCCTGCCACGTGAGCTGCTTCATGAAGCGCATCACGTTGAGCCCGCCGGAATACCGGGCAGCCCGGCCAGTGGGAAGGATGTGGTTCGGCCCGCTCGACTTGTCGCCGAAGGTCACGGTCGTATGGTCTCCGAGGAACAACGAGCCGTAGTTGCGCAGTCGCTTTCGCCACCAGTCGAGGTCGTCGGCCATGACCTGCAGGTGTTCAGGTGCATAGAAGTCACAGCACGCGGCGGCCGTCTCGAAGTCTGGTGCCACCATGACCTCTCCGTAGTCACGCCAGGCGGAGGTCGCCGATTCTCGTGCACCAGTGGGCAGGGCCTCGGCGACGCCATCGATGATGGCGAGCACATTTTCTGCAAGCTGAGGTGATGTGGTCACCAGCCAGACGGGGGAGTCGGGGCCGTGTTCGGCCTGGCCCACAAGGTCGACCGCCACGCGATGCGCGTCGGCGGACGCGTCGGCCACGATCATGGACTCGGTTGGTCCAGCGATCACGTCAATGCCAACTCGTCCGAACAGCTGGCGCTTCGCTTCGGCGACGAAGCTGTTGCCCGGTCCGACAATGATGTCGGCTTCGAGGCCGGTGAAGAGCCCGTAGGCGAGCGAGCCGATGCCCTGAATTCCGCCCAGACCGAGCATGTGGGTGGCGCCCGCCAGATGGGCGGCATGCAGAATGGCAGGGTGCACGCCTCCCCGGTCGGTGCGGGCAGGGGACGCAACGATGATGTTCTCCACGCCGGCGACGGCTGCGGTCGTCACGCTCATCAGCGCGGATGCAATGTGAGCGAAGCGGCCAGCCGGTACGTAGCAACCCGCAGTGGTTACGGGAACCACGCGCTGACCCACAATGAGGCCGGGAGACAACTCCATCGAGAAGTCCTGCAATGAGGCGGCCTGCGCTTCGGCAAATCGGCGAATGTGGTCATGGGCGAGCGCGATGTCAGAGATCAACTCGCGGTCGAGAAGAACCGAGGCCTCAGCCATCGCAGCTCTGTTGGTGAGGATTTCGCCGTCCCAGTTATCGAAGTGAAGGGCCATGGAGCGGGCCTTGGATTCGCCCTCTGCCTCAAGGCTCAGCAGTGCGTCCGCGACCGTGCTGCGGACCTCAGGGTCGGTCTCGTTGAGAGGTCGGCCTGTCTGCTTGCGGTAGGTCCAACCGTGGCTCTGAAGATCGCCCTGTGATGTGCTCATCCGGTAAGGCTAGATCATCGCCGAGCGAACCGACAGAGCCTCACCAGTTGCAACAACGCCGGACCCAACCGCGGAATCAGCTCCGGCCCGCCACTGAGGCACCTGATCGAACAGCATCTCCTGACACGGCCGCTGACGGCGCTGACAGCCAGGACACCGACGCTCTTTTCGGTCGCGGCGACCCGATCGAGTCTGGTGCGGATGCAGCGGTGGCGGCGCTCGCAGCGACGTTCTGAAGATGACGCCTCAGCGGCCCTGAGGCAGAAAATCTAGAGGGAGGTAGCGAAGGTCCTGATGTCGTGGATAGTGCCCAGGTAGACCTCGGGCATAGCGTCGCGGAAGATGCAGTCGCCAGCATGGCAGGTTCCGTTCACCGTGCGACTGCTCGCCACCACACCAGCCTGCATGAGCTTGCGGTAATAGGCCAGACCTTCGTCTCGGAGCGGGTCAAGTTCGTTCACGGAGATCACATGTGGCGGAAGCCCTTCGAGCATCTCGACTGGTGCGTGATATGGCCAGGCCAGCGGGTTTGTGTCAGCCGAACCGTCGGGGCTGTAGGTGCGTACCATCGCACCCATCATCGAGCAGTTGAGGAAGTAGTCGTCGTTCTCGAACAGCGATGGCAGCGCCGGGTCTTTCTCGGCGTACATGCCGGAGATGTATGGGCACTGCGCGTATACACCGTCGACAAGGTTGGCGATGCCCATCTCCTTCGCCTTGAGCGTCGTGGCGATTGCGAGGTTGCCGCCGCCCGACTCACCCGACATGACAATCTTCGAGACTCCGAGGTCGTCACGGTTTGCGTTGACCCACTGCAGCGCGCTGACACAGTCGTTGAGCCCGGCCGGAAACGGATGAGGTCCGAGCTTGCCGCCGCCGTTGCGGAACTCGACGCCGACAACGGCCAGGCCGGTGGAGGCCAGTTCGTCACGCCACCGGACGTAACCGGCATCTGCAGCGGCGAGAATCACCATGCCACCGCCGTGGGTGTGGACAATGCACGGCACCGGCCCCGACACATCCTTGGGCGTGTGGATGTAGAGACTGATGTCGTTGTCGTCCATGCCCGGGATTACAACGGTGCGCCGATCAACATTCTCAATCGGCGGTGCCTGCGCAGCGAACATTTCGCCGAGCATGGAGAAACCTTCCTCCGATGCCATGTTGAATTCGATGAGTGCCTCAATCGGCGAGTTGATATCAACCGGCACAGGGGCCGGGGCGACATCAAGACCAAGCGGCGCCAGAGCTGCGACCATGCGCGGGTCCGAGCGCGGATCGGTCTGGATAACCATCTCCGGGTTGCCGAGCTTGCCGGGAAGAATGGGACTGGTCATGGCATGTCCTCTCACGCTGTGCTGTGATGTCAACGCTGTGCTGTGTCGTCAACGCTGTGCTGTGTTGTCAAGGCTGGCCCTGTGGGGGGCCGCACCATCGAAGGTAGTGCTGATTTCCAGGCTGATCTGACGAAGCCGCCGTCAGGCCTGGTCAGCGCCGACTTCGCGGGCGCTGATGAAGATGCCCTCGGCTCGTGACAACAGGGTGCCATGGTGTCGGATCTCACCAGTGGCAAAGGTCTTGCGTCCTTCAACGCGATCAACCCAGCCCCGAAGCTGCACGGTTGTGTCCAGAGGCACGGTCTGTTCGTAGCGGATGCTCAACGTGCCGGTGAGGAAAGAACTCTGCGGCGTCCACGAATGCTCCGAAGGGGGCAGGTAGACCTTCGGTGACGAACGTCTCGTCGAGCGTTGCCTGCATCCGCAGCCCGGGAACGTGGGCGTCGGCGATCTTGGCGGTAATGGCGTCGATGTCGCGTTGGAGATCTGCAAGCTCGCCGACCTCGCTCAGCCTCGACGTGCGGGTCGCTTCGATCAACTCACGGAGGCTTGCGTTGAAACTCTCAGGGGTTGCGTTGTCTGCGTTGGTCACGCCCGAGAATGTAGTTCGCGTCAGATCAGCCGGTGTACGCCGACACCGGGTGAAGGCAATTGGACAGTGCCTTGGTGATCAGAGTGATTTCCCGGCCCGTATGCACGGCGGCCATCCACTCTGGAATCTGGGCCACCTTGTCAAGCAGGCTGCCGGGAGCGGCAAGCATGCGAAGGTACCACTGGGTTCCAGCAGGCTGGTTCTGCGCAGTGAACGCAGCGGCAACACGATCGAACTCGCGCAGGCACTGTTGATTGCTCTCCGAACATTCGGCATCGGACGCGCTGTAGAGCTTGCCGAGAGCATCGGCAAGCGCTCGCGGCACTTCGGGTACCTGGTCATCGATCGCGAAGGACCGTTTGGGGGCGGACCAACTGAAGAGCGCTTCGAGGTCAGGGTCGTCGGTTGCCTCTGGAATCACCGCAGCAAGTTCGGCGATCTGGCGGCCGAGCGTGGGGCGGGCACCCGGCTCCACATGGGGCGCAAGTGCGAACATCGCGTCGTGCACTGCTTGCAGCGTGAGATCCGGCTGGACACTCAACATGACGGTGAACGCGCCAACAAGGTCCTGGCTGCGCACAGCCCTGTCCCAGAGTTCCTGCACAATTTGCTCATCTGCCATGACCGAAACTTCGGCACGCCCCCGCGTCAGCTGAGGAGTTTCTGGGGGAATTGCCCATCAGAACCGACGGAATGGGACTTCTGGCCCATCAATCTGGCATCCTTGGCCAGTGAAGGACAAGCCGATCGACCCACCCTCAGGTGCGCCTGAAGACCGCTTCACGCCCGCAGATGTTGAGGTGCGACGCGAGGACGGCGTAACTATCACGTTCCTCGATGGCATGGCCGTCGACTTCAACCTGATGGAGTTGCGCCTGGCCTGCCCGTGCGCAACCTGTCGCAGTATGCGGGACAAGGCCCAGGCATCGTGGCCAACGCCGTCGAGCCCGCAACCTCTTCGCATCTCCGACGCCGAATTGCACGGGGGCTGGGGCCTCAGGCTCGTCTGGAATGACGGTCATGGCACCGGCATCTACCCTTTCGACTCCCTGCGTGCCTGGGCAGATGAGCATGAGGACCGATTCGCTGCAGAAAGAACTGCCGAGCAAGCTGACCCTCCGTCGGTGATCTAGCCTCTGATCATGCCGGTCAGCAAAGGCGACGAATATCCTCTGCATCAAATCTCCTCTGGCTCAAAGTGCTGATTGGATGCGCCGCGTCGTGCCGAATGACCGCAATTTCTATGACCGCAAACAGAGTAACGCCTGACCATCACCTTGGCGCACTGGTGCATACCTGTGCCGACCTGTGCATACCTGGAACGCTCAATGAACGAACCGATCAAGCCGTCCGACATCGGCCCGCCTGCCGCCAACTATGTCCACGCGGTGGTGACGCCGCCCGGCTCGCGCACACTTCACACATCCGGCGTGGTGCCCATTCGACCTGACGGCTCCGTTCCCGAGCACCTGACTGAACAGGCTGAGGTGATCTGGACGAACATTGCTGCCCTGTTGCGCGACGCAGACATGACCGCCAGTGACATTGTTTCTGTGGTCACCTACGCCGTTCAGGGTGAAGATCTCGGCATCATCATGGCTGCCCGAGACAGCGCTCTGGCTGGGCACCTGGCCGCATCCACCCTCGTGCTCGTGTCGGCGCTGGCTCAACCCACCTGGAAATTCGAAGTAGCGATTGTCGCCGCCGTTTCCTGAGCCCTGATCTCCCCAACGCGGTGTCAGACACACCGTTACAAGTTCGCACCGGGTTGACGCAGTCGCGGCGTGACAATGCGGCAGCCGAAGCTATTTCAAAAACGAGGCCGCCAGCCGATCGAACGACGGTGTCTACCACTGCGTGGTCACCAAACTCTGGTTCAGACGAATCCCAGGATCGGCTCGATGCGTGGGGCTGGTGGGTCTCGAACCCACGACCGACGGATTATGAGTCCGCTGCTCTAACCAACTGAGCTACAGCCCCGAGGCTGCAAGCGTATTGGTTTGGGTCGTCGCAGCGCGCCATTTGTGGTGTTTCACGAGAGTTGCGGTCGGCGGCTTCGGCCGTGTAGGGCACGAGACGGGAAAGGACGTACCTGAGCCAGAGCAGACCCATGCCGACGAGGAAGAAGAGCCCGACTCGCCAGAACGAACCGGCTGCGGCGAGTCCGCCGCAGCCCGCCTGCGGGTTGGGCTGCGACCAGAATGTATCCTTTGCGACGATTCAGTGGCTGATGGCTGGCTTCAGCGACTTGGCGTGCGCTACCCACTTCTTGGTTTCGCTCAGGCTCGGCGGGCGACGCACGAGCTTTTTGGCATCGTTCACTTCGCCCATCTTTGCGAAGAGGTTGTCGGCATTACGGGTGGCGAGTTCCTTGACGGTGTCGACACCAGCGGCTTCGAGAAGATCGGAGTACTGGGTGGACACGCCCTTGACCCGCATGAGGTCGGCTCGGTTCACCCATTCGAGAATGTTCTTCTCACTGAGTCCGGTGTCGGCGGCGAGAGCTTTTCGGCCGGCCTTTGTGCCACCTGCGCTCAGCAGTGTCGCCGTGCCTCGAATGCCAGCCTTGCGGAGCTTGTCGCCCATCTTCGCGCCGATGCCCTCAATGCTTTCAATGCTTCCCATCGTTTCCGTTCCCTTTCGAGTGGTCCGGATCGCTTGATCCTCTGCATTGCAGACGTTAGGGGAGATACAAAGGTCGCGCTCGACTCGTGTTTGGCTGGCGCAGTTTCATGCCAGATGTGGGGTGGGTTCTCCCGACGATTGGGTACGGCGGCGCAGACATCGCGCAGCGGTCAATGCCACGAGGGCTATGGCGCTGCCGGCAAAGACGTCGACGACCCAGTGGTTGGCAGTGAACACAACGGCGAGCGTCATAAGCGCAGGCGACAGCACTGCGAATAAGCGGACGGACCAACGGCTGGCGCTGCACAGGAGTGCGTAGCCCGCAAGAATGTTCCAGCCGACATGGAAACTTGGCAGCGCCGCAAACTGATTCACAATGCTCTTCGGTTGCAGGATCTTGTATGTCTGCGACAGCTCAGCCACGGAGTCGAAGAAGACGCTGGTGTCGAACAGCCGAGGTGGCGCAACGGGAAAGAACGCAAAGAACAAAAGGCCGATGAGTCCTGAGACCATGATGGCATCGCGGTACAGCACATAGATCGGCCGGTTTCGAAGGAAGGTGTAGCCCAGCGCGGCGATAATGAGCGGCCAATGCAGGAACATGTACACCCAATTGAAGAATGCGATCAGCCAGTCGCTATCGAGGATCAACGCCTGGGCCCGAACTTCAAGGTCAAGACGAAGCGACTCTTCAAACTCGACGATTGTGCGTGCGTTTTGGAACGCGACTGCGGCCTGGTCCTTGGTAAGACCTCGAACGAGGAAATAGAGCACGGACGCTATGGCAATGAGGACAACTTGCGAGAAGGCGCTTGTCCATGGCGTGGAGTCTCTCCAGGCGCGATCCGGGTTCAACATTGCCCAAATACGACCGCGGTCGCGCTGGGGCGCGTCGTTCGATTGATTTGATAGCCCCGAAGGTCCTGCCTGCCGCTCCGGTGCTGTGAGCTCAGCCGCCGTCATGAACGAAGGTTACCGCACACAGCGGGCGCTGTTCGATCAGTTTCCCTTATTGCCCAATCAACAGCACAAGAAACCGCCAAATACGGCGGGTCTTGCTGTGGTGGCGGACCCTCCGGTGGATCAGAGCTCGCCCATCCAAGCCGGCGCTCGGTCAAGGAGGAACTCAGAGACAGCCGACGCCCGCGGGAGAATTTCGCCCAGATCTTCCTGTCCCGCATAGACGCGGACCAGCGAAGCACTCAGTCGTGACACGATACTCACCGAACGCTCAGGAGCGTCAAGAAGCGACGCATAGGCATCGACCGCCGAGACTTCCATCGGCAGATTTGGTCCGCCGACACCCGCCAGGTCCGTGGCAAGAACAAGGAGATCCGGACCCTGAGGCAGGGGGGGAAGCGCCCACGTGAGGATGATCGGGAGGTCGAGTCCCTCCTCAGGCAGCGCGTCTTCGTCACCGTCGAGAGCAATGACCGCATCTTCGAATGCGAGCATGGTGCGCGGTTCTACTTCGATGGTCATGTGCAGGTCGAGTGGCCCGCCGCAGGCGTGTTCCGGGTGGAGGTCGATCTCCCACGCCTGACGCATCGAGTAGGTCTCCACGAAGTGACGTTCATCATGAACGTGGAATCCGTGATCGGCTGCGACGTCTTTGATGTCTGCCACAAACGTTGCGATATCAACAACAGCCACGAGGCTTGATTCTCCTTGGTCCTGTGGTGTTCCCACAGCCTGTCACGATTGCTGAGGCTGTGGGGAAATATGCTGAGACTTCTCAGAAACGCCTGACAATCGCCTCTGCGGTCAACCGCCAGAGGATAGCGTTCTTCGAACATGCACAGCGACGCTCTCCTCGACCTTTTTGCCGACGTGGTTGCGGCTGTCCGGGACGCGCTCGACGCTATGGAAGGTGAGTGGGGCCTGAGTGGGCATCGCGAAACCCAGTACCGCCACGATGTGGTGGCCGACCGGGTGGCGTTGGACATTCTTCTGAAGGCGGATGTGTGCGTGGTCAGTGAAGAAACAGGTGTGCACAATGAGGGGAAGCCCATCACGGTGGTTGTCGACCCGGTGGACGGCTCAACGAACGCGTCGATTGGCCTGCCCTGGTACGCAATCAGTCTGTGCGCCATGGTTGAAGGTGAGATGGTCGTGTCACGGGTGGACAATCTCGCAACGGGCACCTCGTTTGTGGCGGTGCGGGGCGAAGGCGCGATGATGGATGGCAAACCCATTTGCGCGTCGGGCCAGACGTCGGCTGATGCGGCAATCATTGCCATCAATGCCCGTCCGAATCAACCGATGCGTACGCAGCAGTTCCGGACGCTGGGTGCCACCGCTCTTGATATGTGCTTTGTGGCGGCCGGTCGACTCGATGGCTACGTCGACTGCGACTCAGACGCGGTCGCGCCCTGGGACTACCTTGGAGCGCTTCTGGTGTGTGCCGAGGCGGGCGCCGTGTGCGCCGACGCGCAGGGTCGAGAGCTTGAAGTATCGGACCATGATGTTCGGCGCAGTCCCATTGCTGCGGCAACCCCTGAGTTGTTGCAGGAGCTTCTGGTTCGACGCGCAGATGGTCTCTGAGTCAACTGATGCGCCTGTCTTGCGCGTCGGTTGTGCAATGTGGGCGAACCGCAACTGGGTGGGGCGATACTTCCCGCCCGACACGCCCAAAGGACGTGAACTCACGGCGTACACCACATGGTGCACGGCGGTAGAGGGCAACACCAGTTTCTACGGATTGCCTGCAGCGGCGACGGTGACGCGCTGGGCGCAGGACGCTCCCGCTGATTTCCGATTCATGTTCAAGTTGCCGCAAACGATTACGCACGAGAAGCGTCTGCGCGATGTCGCTCCCGAGTTGCGAGAGGCGCTCGATCGCCTCGAACCCCTCGGCGAGCGAGCGGCGCCACTGGCTGTGCAGTTGCCTGCTGCGTTTGGCTCGGCGTCACTTCCCGTGCTCGAGAGCTTTCTCCGTGGTTTGGCGACGGACTGGTCGTGGGCGGTTGAGGTCCGGCACCCCGAGTTCTGTGACGGAGGAGATGCCGAGCGTGCGTTACACGAAGTACTGGTGGCCAACGGTGTGGAGCGCATCATCATTGACACGCGTGCTGTCTTCGCTGGCCCGCGAACCACCGCCGCTGAGATAGAGGCGTTCGAACGCAAGCCGAGACTGCCCGTGCGTCCCGTGGCGCTTGGCCGTTCGCCCGTGGTGCGCTACATCGGCCAGACGGACCCGAGTGCGAACTCGGATTGGTGGTCGAAGTGGGTGCCGCATGTTGCCGCGTGGTTGAACGAGGGGCGTTCTCCGATTGTCTTCATCCATACGCCGGACAACGCTGTTGCTCCGAAGCTGGCCCGGGACTTCCACGATGAGGTCGCCGCGCTCGTGCCAGCCCTCACTCCGCTGCCTGTACCAATGGCGGTTGGCGAGCAACTCAATCTGCTTGGAGACCTCTGAGGTCTGCTCCGCTACGGTCTGACAAAGACGCTCACACCCAGAGCTCAACAACCCGCAACCAGGAGGTGGACGATGATCGTCCGTTCGATTGATGACCTGAAGGCACAGGGCAGGTACCAGGAGAAGCCCGGAGCCTGGACGAGCTCTCGCTATCTGTTACGGGAAGACAACGTGGGGTTCACGATGACCCAGACGACAGTTGGGGCGGGCACCGTGCAAGTCATGGAATACAAAAATCACATTGAGGCGAACCTGATCATTGAAGGTCAGGGCGAGGTGGTGGACATCGCCAGCGGTGAGACCTATCCGCTCGGCCCAGGTGTGATGTACACGCTTGACAAGCATGACCGTCACGAACTGCGGGCGACCACAGACCTGCGCGTTGTGTGCGTGTTCAGCCCCGCGTTGGTTGGCAGTGAGTCACACGACGAAGACGGGTCGTACCCGATCCTCTGAGCCGAGAAGTTCGCTCTTCGACAGTTCTTTGGGGGAGAGCAGAGCCTGGAGTTCGGCTGCCGGCAGGGGGTGGTGAATCAGGGACTGTTGGAGCAGATCACCGCCCTCCATGGCGTTGCGTAGCTGGGCCGCTTTGTGCTCGGCAGCGCTGGGGGTGGCGTTTGGCAGCAAGACCACGAATTGATCGCCGCCAACGCGGCCAACCGTTAGTCCATCGTCGGAAAGGGACCGCAGTCGCCGGCCGAGCCCGATGCGGGCGACAAGAACTGGTACGGGCAATATGACGGGCCGGTCCGGTCGTTGTAACGTCGCCGTGAGGCGACAATGAGGAGGGCGTATGCCTTCGCAACCCAGTGGAACAGACCCTGCAACGGGCGAACAGCGCGAAGACGCTGCGCAGTCACAGCGCGAAGACGCTGCGCAGTCACAGCGAAGTGACGCGCTGCAGTCACGACGCAACTTCGTGCGAGGAGCTCTTGCGGCGGCTGCAGGTGTTGCTTCGGTTCCGCTGACAGCGGTTGCCGCGTCAGCGCAGGCAATTTCGGCATCATCGGGCACGCCTCCGGCCAGCTACGGCTCGTTGGCTGCGACATCAGGTGCAGGCGTCAACGGTGTGTCCGTGCTCAGTGCGTTCACTGTTCGCGTGATCGCCGAGTCGGGCCTCCCGGTGGGGAACACCGGACTCACCTATCGCGGTGCGCCCGACGGTGCGGCCACCTTTCCCGATGGCGCAGGAGGTTGGTACTACACGGTCAACCACGAACTCTCGAACGGCGCCGGCGGCGTGACCAGCATTCGCTTCGACAGCACCGGTGACATCATCAGTGCTCAGTCAATTCTGTCGGGCACAAACCGCAATTGCGCCGGCGGACCCACGCCGTGGGGCACATGGCTGTCATGTGAGGAGAACGCTGGCGGGGCACAGGGCGGGCAGACATCTCAGATCTGGGAATGCTGGCCGGATGGTTCCCAGGCAGGAGTCAACCGCCCGCAGATGGGCACTCGAAACCACGAAGCAGTAGCGGTGGATGAACCCAACCAGGTGCTGTACATCACCGAGGACCGGTCGACGGGCAAGCTCTGGCGGTACACGCCCACCACCTGGCCCGACTTGTCAGCGGGAACCCTTGAGCGAGCCCAGACCAGTAACGCCAACGGAACCGGCGATGTCACCTGGGTGAGTTCCGGCGGGCGCAACTACAATGGGGGCGAAGGCATCTGGTTCCACAAGGGGAGCGGCAAGGTCTATATGGCCACCAAGGGCGACGAAAGCATCTGGGAGCTCGATACCACGACCGTGCCGAACCGAATGGAGCTTGTGTGGCAGGGTTCCAACAACTCGTCGAGTCCGCTGTATGACCCGGACAATGTGACCGTCGAGGAGGGATCCGGAGACTTGTTCGTGGCCGAGGACAGGGGACAGCTGCGCGTCGTGCTCATCACCGCTGAGGGAGCACTGTCGACCTTTCTTCAGTTCAACAACGGCGCAGGAGAGCATTCCAACTCCGAGGTCACCGGGCCAGTATTCAACCCTGCTGGCGACCGTATGTACGTGAGCTCGCAGCGAGGCGGACCAAATGGATCCGGGGTCACCTACGAGATCTCCGGTCCGTTCCGCGGCGCAGGGGGCTATGCGGGTGCTGCTGACCCGGGCGCCGTCCTCGGTGCTGCTGAGCAACCCTTCAGGGTCACTCCGGACGAGGGCGGCATTACCAACGAGCTTGCTCGCGGCGGCCTTGCAGCCGGGGCAGCGGCAAGCGCGGCGCTTCTTGCGTTTCGGAACCGCAAACATCAGGACCGCACCGACCCCAGCTGAGCTCTGATCCGAAGTAGTCAGTCTTTGGGAGTCGGGCGAAGCGAGCTGAGCCGGACCGGTTCGGGAAAGCCTTTGATCAATTCGCAAGAATGCAGTGGGC